>Ga0224512_10001902_pt1 | contig 19585 bp, 15 predicted proteins | sample SF_May12_sed_USG_4_FD_169103 | JGI IMG/M metagenome (GOLD analysis project Ga0224512, IMG submission 169103) | Sediment microbial communities from San Francisco Bay, California, United States - SF_May12_sed_USGS_13 | ecosystem: Environmental > Aquatic > Marine > Sediment | place: USA... | reverse complement strand
GCTGTGCGCGTAGCTCAGCGCGTCGGCCACTTCGCGGGCGATGTGCAGCGCCTCGTCGAGCGGCAGCTGCTTCTCCCGGTCGAGCCGCTGGCGGAGCGATTCCCCTTCCACGAACGGCATCACGTAGTACAGGAACTCGCCGGCGTGCCCCGAGTCGTGGAGCGGGAGGATGTGCGGATGGGCGAGCCCGGCGGCGATCTCGATCTCCCGCAGGAACCGTTCTGCGCCGAGCGCGGCCCCGACCGCCGGGTGGAGCACCTTGAGCGCCACCTTGCGGCGGTGCTTCAGGTCTTGGGCCAGATACACCGTTGCCATCCCACCGCGTCCAATCTCGTGGTCGATCGCATAGCGGTCGGCGAGGGCAGCCCGAAGACGGTCCAGCAGGTCGGTCACAACGGCGGGCCTCGGTGAAGATTTCGTAAGGTAGGGTCGGTCGGAGGGCTGAGCTAGGGGCCGCATGACGGTAAGATGGTGAGGGGGCAGGACGGTGGGTTCCAACCGCCTAACCGCCTAACGGCCCAAGCGTGAAACCGCCTAACCGTGAAACCGCTCAATCGCCCAACCGCCTATTCTAGCCTTCCCCTGCCACCGCCCATATGTTCTTCGCCATTCACCCTGCAGGAGGTTTTTCGATGCGTCGCATCGTATTCGCCGCGTTCGCCCTCACCGTGTCGGCTGCCTGTCAGCCCGCGACGACCGATTTGACCGAGGCGCAGCGCGCGGAGATTGTGACGGCCGTGAGCCAGGTTGCCACGGACAACTGGCGTGCGTGGCTGGCCCAGGAGGACGTCGACGAGGTCTTGAGCGTGAGTTCCGACTGGGCCGGCACGCCGTGGAGCGGCACGAGTTCCCTCGACCAGATGCGCAACGATATGGCGTTGCACTGGGACCGCTGGGACTACGATCAGGATGTCGAGTACAGCTGGGACGTGAAGGTCCTGGCACCGAACGTCGCGGCGGCCAAGATGACCACCGACTACGTGCGTACGGATGCCTCGGGCACCGTGCAGCAATGGACGGTGAACTGGGCCACGGTGTGGGTGCTCGAAGACGGTGCGTGGAAGATGCTCCTGGCGAAGAACGACTGGATCGAGAAGGAGCCCGCGGGCGGGTAGCCGGCGGGTCACCGCGGCAGGGCGGCACGGCGGCTGAAACCGGGCACGGGCATGCTCGTAGGGACACCAACCCCAAGGTCTACCCGTGCTCGCACTGACCGTCACTCGGCGCATCCTCACGGAGCTCTGGCATACGCGCCGGAGCTTGATCTTCTGGGCGCTGTTCCCGGCCTTGATGCTGCTGCTCTTCGGCTTGATCTACGCCGGCGACAGCTCCCCGGCCGACTCGTTCAACTACACGGCCCCGGGCATCCTCATCGGGGCGGCCTTCTTCTTTAGCTGTCTGGGCGGACCCATTGCCGCGATCGTCGCGGAGCGGGAGCGCAACACCCTGAAGCGCCTGCTGCTCTCACCGCTGTCGGGCACTGCCTACTTCCTGGGGTTGCTGCTCGCGTTTCTCGTGGTCGCCGCCGGACAGACCGTCGTGGTCTACGCCATCGCGTTTGCCTTCGGCGGCTCGTTTCGCGGGTCGCTCATGTTGGGGATACTCGTGGTGGTCCTGAGCGTGGCATCGTACGTCGGGTTGGGATTCGTATTCGGCTCGCACTTCACCAAGCGTACGGAAGAGGTGAACGGCCCCGTGGCGGCGATCGGGGTGCCGCTCCTCGTCTTGGGCGGCACGTTCTTTCCGTCATCGGTGCTGCCCGACTACTTGTATCGGATCGCGCACCTCAATCCGATCTTCCACATGAACGAGGCCATGGATGCCGTCTCCGCGGAGGGACTCGGCGCCGGCGCCATCGTCGATCACCTGGTGTTCCTGGTGCTCTTTGCCGGCGCAACGCTCGCGTTCGGCGTCCTTTCCTACCGCGCCATGCTGCAACGCGAGCGGGTGCTGTGATGTCCGCGGTGCTCGGCGTGGACCGTGTGAGCAAGACGTTCGGGGAGCGGCGCGTCCTGTCGGCGCTGAGCTTTGCAGTCGACAGCGGGCAGATCTACGGACTGGTCGGGCCGAACGGTGCGGGCAAGACCACCCTGATCAACATCGCGTGTTCCGTCATCCCGCCCGACGCGGGGGCGGTGACGCTGAACGGTCGGCCCGTCACTGCCGATGCACACGCCCGTGTGGGCGTGGCCAGCCAGGACGTGGCGCTGTATCGCGATCTCACGAGCGAGCAGAACCTCGCGTTCTTCGCGGCCCTCTATGGGTTGACCGGTGCGCGGCGCTCGCGGCGCGTGGCCGCGTGCCTCGGCGACGTGGGGCTCCAGGATCGGGCACACACCATCATCGCTCTCTTGAGCGGCGGCATGCGACGGCGCCTCCACATTGCGGCGGCGATGCTGCACCAGCCCGACCTCCTGATCCTGGATGAGCCGACGGTCGGTCTCGACCTCGAGTCCCGCCACCGGATCTGGAATGTGGTACGGAACGTAGCCGACGAGGGCGGGAGTGTCCTGGTCACCACGCATCAGCTCGAGGAGGCGGAGGCGCTGTGCCATCGGATCGGCATCCTCCACCACGGCCATCTCGTGGCCGAAGGCGCGATGGCGGAGTTACGGCGGCACGTTGCCGCGGCCGAGCTGGCGATCATTGACGCGGAGGACCTCGGTGCCGTGCGCCGCCGTGCCCACGAGCTGGGATTGACGCACCGACCGGCGCTGGCGGCACTCGCCGTGTGGCTCCCGGAGCGGCAGTCGCTGGACCGTGTGGCCGCCCTCTTCAGTGGGATCGAGCTTCGGTCCGTCACGCTCAAGCCCGTGGGGCTCGAGGAAGTGATGGCGGAAAAGACGAAGGACGGTAAGAACTAACCGCCCAACCGCCTAACCGCCTAACCGTCTACACCGCACCTGTCGTCTCACGCAATCTTCCGCGCGCGCTCCGCTCCATTCGTCACGAACCCGACGACGTCGCCGATCACCGACGAATCCACCAGCACGTCTCGATGCCCAAGACCGGTGGTGGTGCGTAGCCTTCCCTGCGGCGCCGCGCGCGCCACCGCGGCTCCATGACTCCACGGGATCTTGCGGTCGTCCTCGTCGTGCACGACGAGCAGCGGCGCGGTCAGCTCGGCCACCAGGCGGTCTGTTCGCAGTTCGTCCCAGGTAATCCCCAGGCGGCGCGCGAACTGATTCATCGTCCCCTCGGATACACGACGTGGGAGGCCCAGCCAATCGCCGACGGGCAGTGAGACACTCCACATGGAAACGGGCGGCGCGAGCATGACGACACGCTCCGCGCGGAGCCCGTGCCGCCACGCGAGCGCGGAAACGGGTCCACCGAACGAATGCGTCACGAGCCCCATGAGCGGGCCCACCGCTCGGCCGGCCAGGAGCGCCGCGCCGGCACACTCGATGACGGTGGTGCGGCGACCGTGAGAAGCGCCGTGCGCTGGGAGGTCCACCGTGACGGCGCGATAGCCCGCGGCCACGAGCGGTTCGACGAAGGCATGGAAGCTCGCCGACCGCCCTCCCCAGCCGTGAATGAGCAGAACCGCGGGGCCCGTCCCCCACTCGGTGACCACGATCCACCCGCTTCCATAGGGAAGCCGATGAGTGATGGCTGGCACCTGGGGCTCGGCAATGCCGAGTGCCGGCGCGGGTCGCGGTGTGAGCAGCGCGCGCTCGAGCCAGCGCGCCGCGTGGTGGGGCAGGAGCGTCCCGTAGGCACGGAACGCCGCCCTACGCAGTGACGGCAACATGGCTGGCGTCCTTGATGAGACGTTCGAATTGGTAGCGCGCGAGGTGTGCGGCCCTGCCGTTCCGCATCAGGCGGTGGGCCTGGTTGAAGCCGAGCAGAATCGTGTTGAACTCGTGCGCGAATTGATCGCAGTCGACATCCGTCCGGAAATCGCCGGTCTCGATTGCCTTACGAGCGGTGGTCGCGAGCAGGTCGAGCCACTGCTGCTGCGTCGTGACGAGGTAGTCGCGCGCCGCACCCGGCTGGTCATCCAGCTCGAACGACGCGGGAATGAAAATGCAGCCGCCGTCGAACCCCTGGCCGGTGCCCCATTCGAGCCAGTGGTCGAACAGGGCCTGCACACGTGCGATACCTCGCGAAGCGCGGAGCGCCGGGCGGATGACGGTCTCGGTGAAGCGGTCCACGCCGGCCTTGAGGGTCGCGACCTGGAGCTCCTCTTTGGAGCCGAAATGCCGGAACAGGCCGCTCTTGGACATGCCCGTGTGGGCTGCCAGGCTCCCGATGGTCAGGCCGTTTAAGCCATTGATGCTGGCTAAGTTGGCTGCCTCATCGAGGATGGCGGCGCGGGTGTCTTGGCCTTTTGTCATGGAGATAAATAAGCACGAACGTTCGTGTTTGTCAAGGCCCTCGGCCACTCTCGTACTCTGCCGGGAGAAACATCGAGCTTCGTTGAAGGAACTAACCGCCCAACCGCCTAACCGCTTAACCGCTTAACCGCCTATCTCCCCAACCGCCTTCCGAAACAACTCCCGCAGGTCGATCTCTGTCTCCACCTCATCCACGGGATTCCACCTCAGCGTCCCGTCGGCGATTTCCGGGCGCTCGTCGTCCGGGGTCCAACGCTCGACCAGGCGGGCGTCGGGATCCACGATCCAGTACTCCGCAACGGTTGCCTGCTGGTAGATGCGTCGCTTTGCCAGCCGGTCTCTGGCAGCGGTGGTGGGGGAGAGGACCTCGACGGCCAGGGCCAGTGTTCGGACTTCCGACCACTCCGTGACCGGTGAGGCCGGATCTTGGCGGATGACGAACACGTCGGGCTGCACCAGCGTTCGAGGGCCGAGCACCACGTCGGCGGGGCTCGTGAACACGCGAAGATCCGCGCGGCCGCGCACGGCCTCTGCCAGCGCCAGGTAGATCTCGCCGACGACCGCCTGATGTACGAGCCGCGGCGCCGGCGTCACGACATGCTCTCCGTCGAGCAGCTCGTGCCGGAGTCCGTCCTCGGGCAGGCCGAGCAACTCCTCGATGGTCGATACCGGATGTGCGGCGGGCATACCCATAATGTGTGACCCCTCGGCGGATGAGTGCAATGCATCCGGGGAGAGTGGGGCTGCGGTGACCGCGAGCCGGTACCGGAGTCCTGCCGAGGGTACCCTCCTACCGCCTAACCGTCGAACCGCCTACCTGTTCAGCGAAAGGCTCGCCGGTGTGTCGGCATCTTGCCGGCGGGGTGCTCATCGCAGTGCTATCACGAGCATCGTCCAGCTGACGAGACCGAGCACGATCGTCGCCACTTTCAAGGCAGTGAACCAGCGGTCCGCGCTCGCCTGGCTACGCCGTACCTGCTCGTCCAGGATGTACCGCTCGAGTTTCAGTTCGAGATCCATAGGTGCCCCCGTGCTGGTGAGGTGCTCAGCCGAGTATGCGCTCGGCCGGCCGAGTACCGAAAGGGCCCCAGGGGCCATCCATCGATCACCCAATCCGACGATCCTTCGACTCGTGAGTGTCCCGGGCTGAAGCCCGCGCTCGGCTCCCTTGACGCTTGCTTGACGCCCACGTCACATCGTGGGCGCTGCTCTTGCCGGAGAGATCGATGCGCCACGCGACTACTCTTGCGGTGCTGAGCCTCGCGGCTCTTGTTGCGGCCTGCGGCACGGATCCGAGCGGACCCGACGACGACATTGAACCAGCGGATACGGCCCAGACCCGTGGGACCCTGCTCGCGAGCGGTGAACCGATGTCTTGGACCAGTCACCTGGTGTGGGTTCCCGGGTCGGACCTGGTCGCGTTCACGTCGTGGTCGTCGACGGGGGGAGGCTGTGCCATCAAGACGCTCGACACGGGAAGCGGCGGCACGGACGTGGTCGATGCGGACTGTGTAAACCTGAACGTGCATACCCGTCTGTATTTCCGCAGGCTCGTGGCGACGCCGGACGGCAGCGCGCTCCTCTACACGGTTGGGATTGGCCAGCCCAACGATTTGGACTGGGTGCTCCGCATGGCCAGTCTCCGTGGTGGCGGCATCAGCACACTCCGCAGCGATGTGGGCGGCGCGGCGCTGGCCGTGTCACCGGACGGACGGCGGTTGGCGTACATCGCTTGGGCTGTGTCCGAGACCGACAGCGACTCGCTCCTCGTGCGGGATCTCTGGAGCGGCGCCGAGACGCACTATCCGCATCAGGGGTTTGGCCAGCCGATCACGTTCTCCCCGGATGGCACCGAGCTGCTGTACCACGATGACGACCCGTGGCCCGTGATCCTGCGGCGCCTGTTGCTTGGCGACGGCACCGACCAACGCCTCGCGCTCCCGGACACGGTTCAGCCCCGGATGGTGCACTGGGGCCCCTCCGGCATCGCGGTGTTCACGGACCATGGCTACCCCGCGCGGTACTACGTCTTTGATCTCGCGACCGGGGCTTCGGTCCAGGTGGGGGCGATGCAGGGCTTGGAAGGGGGCGCGTACGAGATCACGCTGCACCACGCGGCCTGGTCGATGGACGGGACCCAGGTGGCGTACTGGATCGGGCGGTGCTACGAGTACGCCTCCCCGTTCGGGGAATGCGTGCTGCCGCGGTACGCTTTGTTCGTTGCCGATGCGCGTTCCGGCACCTGGTCGCGCGTGGCCTATACCGGCGCTGAACCCGGTCCGTCCGCCTTCTCTCCGGACGGCACGCGCCTCGTGTATCATACGTCCGACGGGGAGTTCTACCTGGTTGCAGTACCGTGAGCGGCATTCGGTAGAGATCGCCCGCTCGCGCCGGCGTTCGGTGCGCTCCGCTCGGGTCGTGGTCTTCACGGTCTGGCTGATGTCGGGCTGCATGTCGTTCCAGACGAATCCGCTCTCCCCGCAGCAGGCGGTCGAGGGCCGAAGCTGGGTGCGACTCACGGTCGTCGAGCCGTCGGCCGTGTCAGACAGTGGGCTGGTCGAGACCATCATTCTCAAGAACCCGTGGGCGAGTGACGAGGCCATCGGGGGCGAGGTCTGCACCAGGAACGTTGCCCCCTTCCTGATGGAGCTCGTGTTCGGGTGGGTCTGGATGCCCAGGTACCGGTGTGCCGGCAGTCGGATCATTGCGCTGGGATCGATCCGCAGCATCGAGACGCAGCGGTTTGACGTGCTCAAGACCTCGATGTACGCGGGAGCGGTCGTGGTCACGTTCGGGCTGCTGCTGGCACTGTATGCGGGCGGCAGCTAACGGTGATATCTGAGCGAGCTATTGGAGCGCGAGAATCAGTCCCGCCAGGGGTGCCAGCGTCGCGATCCAGAAGCCGAACATCCACCTAACCGCTGCGCAGGCCTCGCGCTCGCACTCCCGCCGCGCGTCGCCAACGCTCCGCGACGGCGTGCGCACCTGGACGGAGTTCGTGATCGGCTGCATCCTTCCGCGCGCCGCCTCCACGAGCGAATCGATGGAGGGCTGCGGCGGCAGGGCCCTCCCGTGTACGGTGGCGCACATCACAGCCGGAGCTGCCGACCCCTCCATAGCTTCTCATTTCGAGGTCTCGAGCCTACTGCTAGCAGGTCAACCGTCTGTGCCTGATCACCTCGCATCGATGATCTATCCTATATTGCAGGATCCGGAGCCCGACCGAGATTTGCGATGACCGCCACAGGGCAACCACTGGACCCCCAATTCTTCGCACTGCAGGAGGCGCTTGCGGGAAAGTACTCCCTGGAGGCGGAGATCGGTCGTGGCGGGATGGGGATCGTCTACCTGGCGCAAGACGTCCAGCTGGACCGGCCCGTGGCGTTGAAGGTTCTGCCGCAGCAACTCTCGAGCAAGCCGGATCTGCGTGAACGTTTTCTGCGAGAGGCGCGTACGGCGGCCAAGTTGTCACATCCGAACATCGTTCCCATCTTCGCCGTCGATGAAGTGGGCCAGTTCGTCTACTTCGTCATGGGGTACGTGGCTGGCGAGACGCTCGGATATCGCGTCCGGACCCGGGGGCCCCTGCCACCGTCGGACGGAGCACGCCTCCTCAAGGAGCTGGGCTGGGCGCTGGCCTACGCGCACTCGCAAGGCGTCATCCACCGCGATGTCAAGCCCGACAATATCCTGTTGGAGGAGGACACCGGTCGCGCGCTGGTGGCGGATTTCGGCATTGCCGGCCTCCTCGCGGGGGCGGATGCCACCGGCGTCGGAGAGATCATCGGCACGGCCGAGTTCATGAGCCCGGAGCAAGCGCGGGGCCAAGGCGTGGATGCACGGAGTGATACGTACTCGATGGGGGTGGTGGGATTCTACGCGCTCTCGGGGACGCTGCCCTTCCACGACGAGCGTGTTGCCGAAGTGTTGAGGCAGCATCGGGAAGATCCGCCGGCGCCGTTGAAGACCGTCGCTCCGCACGTGCCCAGCCGCCTGGCACGATGCGTAGACAGGTGTCTGGCGAAGGAGCCCGGCGCGCGCTTCGAGACGGCCGCGGCCTTCTCCGACGCGGTGGACGCCGCCATGCGTGCGCGGCATGACGTGCCTGCCCCGGTCCGCAATTTCATCAATGACCCGATCGATTTGCCGGGCGACGGTGTTGCCTACTTCGTGTTCTCGATCGCCATGATGTCGCCGGGGGTTTGGATTTGGCTCTCGGAAGGAGGAAGCCTGAGCGCCATTGCCGCCTTCGCAGCGATCTACGGCTCCCTGATCCTTGCACCACCGCTCGCGCTCGCAACGCATCGCATCCGACGGTTACTGGCTTCCGGACACACGCAGACAGATCTCCTCGCCGCTCTGCGCACTGAAGTGGAGCGCCGGCGTGAGGAATTGGCCTACAGCCACGGCGTCGAGCCATCCTCGGCGGAGAAGACGGCGTTCCGAGTGGCCGCGGTAGCGGGAGGTGGCCTCGTGGCGAGTTTCGCTTCCTTCTTTGGATTGCTTCCACCTACAGATGTCTTGGCGCTGACTTTTCCGGTTTCCGCGTTGGCCGGCGCCGTATCGCTGTCGATCGGCACGACGCTCAGGGCGCGACGGATCGACTCCAAAGCCGAGCGTCGGTTCAGGTTCTGGAAGGGCAGATTCGCCAAATGGCTCTTCAAGCTGGCCGGCATCAAGCTCAAGAAGAAGGCGCTCCCCATGCGGCCTACGCACCGTCCCACCGAGCTGCAAATCGGCTTTGCCGTGGACGCATTGTACGAACAGCTCCCCAAAGCGCTTCGCTCCGGCCTGGGTGATGTGCCATCGGTGGCCCGGCATCTGGAAGCCGACGCACAGCAACTTCGGCAGGCACTCGAGATGTTGAACGACGCGCACACAGCAGCGCGAGCGGCAGGGGACGAGATTCCTGCCGATCTGCAGGATGCGCGGGAAACCACCGAGAAGCACTTGACGGAGGCAGTCGCCTCGTTGGAGACCATTCGTCTCGGGTTGTTACGCCTGACGACTGGTACGGGGACCGTCGAGGGTCTTACGACCGATCTGGCCGCGGCCGCCGACGTGGGGGACGAAATCAACCGACTGATGGTGGGAATGGCGGACGTGGAATTGCTGTTGCGGCCGACATGAACACGATAAGAAGATTGCCCCGCCTGGGATCGAACCAGGCCTCTTCTGATCGAGAGTCACGCGTGTTCCCCGTCCGGCGAGGGCAGCACGGCAACGTAGGATTCGTAGCCGGGTTCAGCTGCCCGGTGGCCCGCTCCATGCCTTGATCAGCGCAGATAGTACAGGATGCCGGCCAATGTGCCGAGGGTGAGCGCCCAAAAGCCGAACATCCACCTGATGATGCTGGTGGTCGCTGCGGCCAGGCGGCGCTCGAACGTGGTTTCCAGCCGCCCCACGGACCGCTCCAGCTCCGTGAGCCGCCGTCCCACCTTCTCATCCAACTCCGCGAGCTGCCGTTCCACGTCTTTTGCCGACGCGCCAAACCGCCGTTCCCATCTGGCGTCGGACTCGGCGAGCCGCCTTTCGAGATGCGCGCGCAGCTCGGCGAACCGCTGTTCGACCTTGGCGTCGAACCGCTGGAAGTTCAGCTCGTTGAGCTCGCGGAGATCCGATCGATAGGTCGCGTCCACGGCATTAAACCAATCCACGAGTTCCTGGGCGAGGTCCTCACCGAGGCGCTCGTAGAACTTCTGTGAGAGTCTGGCCGTGACTGGCATGGTGACGCTCCCCCTGTGGCACGCCACCACCATACATCATACGCTCGGCGGGCCGAGTACCGAAAGAGCGCGGGGGACGATCCATCGATTTCCCGACGGACGATCAGACGATTCCAACCGCGTAACCGCGTTAGCGCCCAGCCGTCTATCCCCACCGTGCAGCACCCGGCCGGATCGGTTAGTTTTAGGCGGAAGGATGCACGTAGGTCTGGCCTACCGCCTTACCGACCTATCATCCTGCCGCCCTCCGGGACGTAGCGCAGTGGTTGGTCGCAATCGCTCGTCGTTGACTCGCGACTGCAACCTCGCCGGTCGTCGCAAGCTCCGACGCGGCGTGCGCACCTGAATGGGGTTGAGCACGCACCGCTCAACCGGCCCGCTTCGCGGGCGGTATCGCGCCGGTGCTCGTCCTCGCCGTCGCTGACGCTCCGGCATCGGATCAGGGGGATCGCGAACCGCGACCCCCAACGGCTTTTGTGGTAAATTGGGGTTTGGTGGTTGGTGGGCCAGCAGCGGGCTAGGAGTTCTCCTACCGTCCTACCCTCCTACCGCCCTACCACCTTCCGGGACGTAGCGCAGTCCGGTAGCGCACCTGAATGGGGTTGCGTGCAAGCACCGAGGCTACGCATCGGCGCTCGCACGCGTCCTCGCCGTCGCTATCGCTCCGGCATCGGATCAGGGGGATCGCGGACCGCGACCCCCAACGGCTTTTGTGGTAAATTGGGGTTTGGTGGTTGGTGGCCAGCAGCGGGTTAGGAGTTCTCTTACCGTCCTACCCTCCTACCGCCCTACCACCTTCCGGGACGTAGCGCAGTCCGGTTGAGTGCAAGCGCAGCGCGGGCTCGCGCTCGCACTCCTCCTTGCCGTCGCTACGCTCCGGCGTCGGATGAGCGCAGTTGCTTGCGGGCTCGCGCTCGCACTCCCGCCGCGCGTCGCTCTTGCTCCGCGACGGCGTGCGCACCTGAATGGGGTTGAGCACGCACCGCTTAACCAGCCCGCTTCGCGGGCGGTATCGCGCTGGTGCTCGTCCTCGGCGTCGCTGCCGCTCCGGCATCGGATCAGGGGGATCGCGGACCGCGACCCCTGCAGGATCTAGGTAGATTGGGTTCCACGGGACGTAGCGCAGTCCGGTAGCGCACCTGAATGGGGTTCAGGGGGTCGCGGGTTCAAATCCCGCCGTCCCGATTCACAAATAAGAAAGCGGGCTCTGGGCCCGCTTTCTTGTTTGTGCGCGGGCCGCCGCGCTTCCGCCAACGCTCCTCGCCTGCGGCTCGGAGCTTATGGTCAAATCCCGCCGTCCCGACTTCCGATCGGCGGACAGTTGGATGAAGAGACGCACTCCGTCGGAATGCCCTAAGGTAGGGTTCCCAGTGGGGTTCAGCTAGAAGAAGCCTGGCCGCCTCGGACAGCACACCATAGCTTAGTCCAGCAGCACCTGAGGTCGTCTCTCATGACCGACCAACTGGATCGCCTCAAGACCGCCCTCGCCGACCGCTACGCCATCGAGCGGGAGATTGGCAGTGGCGGGATGGCGACCGTCTACCTGGCGCAGGACATCAAGCACGAGCGACAGGTCGCGCTGAAGGTGCTGCGGCCTGCGCTGGCGGCGGCGCTCGGGCCCGAGCGGTTCCTGCAAGAGATCAAGATCGCAGCCAATCTGCGCCACCCCCACATCCTGCCGCTCTACGACTCCGGCGAAGCCGACGGCTTCCTCTACTATGTGATGCCGTACGTGGACGGCGAGTCGCTCCGCGATCGACTGGCCCGGGAGAAGCAGCTGGCCATCGACGATGCCCTGCAGGTGGCGCGGGAAGTGGCCGACGCGCTGAGCTACGCCCACGGTCACGGCGTGGTCCACCGGGACATCAAGCCCGAGAACATCCTGCTCGAGAGCGGGCACGCGGTGGTGGCCGACTTCGGGATCGCCCGCGCCATTGATGCAGCGGGGGGCGAGCGGCTCACCGAAACAGGCGTCGCGATAGGCACGCCGGCGTACATGAGTCCGGAGCAGGCGGGGGGCGAGAAGGAGCTGGACGGCCGGAGCGATCTCTACAGTCTGGGTTGTGTGCTGTACGAGATGCTGGCGGGGCAGCCGCCATTCACCGGCCCCACGGTCGAGAGCCTGGTGCATCAGCATCTCTCGGCGGAGCCGCCCAATGTGACGGCGATTCGTCCCTCGGTGCCCGGGTGGGTGGTGGCGGCGCTGGAGCGCAGTCTCGCCAAGACGCCGGCGGACCGGTTCAATCCGGTGGCGCAGTTCGGGGAAGCGCTGGCGCCGCGGTTGTCGGCAATCGTGGTGCCGATCGCCCAGCCGGCGCCTGTCCCGGCCGACGTCGGAGCCCGCGAGCTAGCCACGCATCGCACGCGTTTGGCAACGGTGGCCGGAGTCTACGCGCTGGCAGCGGCCGGGACCCTCGCGATCATCTACCTCTTGATGCTCCTCCTGGGGCTGCCGAGCTGGGTGATGCCGGCAGCGGGCACGCTGCTGGCGGTCGGTCTCCCCTTCATGCTGCTCACGAGCGACCACGAGCGGAGACGTGCTGAGGCCGTCGCCACTGGTGCGGGCGTCCCGGCACCGGCGGGACTCGTTCGGCATTTGACGTGGCCGAAGGCGCTCGTGACCAGTGGCGTGGCGTTCGCCGCGCTTGCGACTGGGACCGGTGCCTACATGGCCATGCGGGCGCTGGGAATCGGGCCCGTGGGGACGCTGGTGGCAACGGGCGTTCTCGAGGAGCGGGGGCATCTCCTGGTGGCACAGTTTGAGAGCCGGACGGCTGACTCCGGCTTGGGGATCACCGTGACCGAGGCGTTGCGGATCGACCTCTCGCAGTCGCCGGTAGTGCGGGTGGTCGCTGCGAACCGCATAGCACGGGTGCTCGCGAGGATGGGCCGTCCTCCAGACGCAGCGGTCGACCTCGAGTTGGCACGAGAGATCGCGGAACGCGAGGGCATCCCGGCGATCGTGGCCGGCGACGTGGCCAGGTTGGGAACCGGCTACGTGCTCACGGCCCGCGTGATTGGAGCTGGTGATGGGGCGGAGCTGGTCGCGCTCCGTGAGACGGCCGCTGACGAGGCCGGGGTCATTCGTGCGCTGGAGCGACTATCCGCGCGGCTTCGCGAGCGCATCGGCGAGTCGCTCCGGTCGATCCGACGGAGTGAGCCCCTTGCGCGTGTCTCAACCGGCTCATTGGAAGCACTGCGCCTGTACTCGCGGGGCGTGGCGGCGCAGGATGCCGCCGACTACGATCGGGCGATTCAGCTCCTGGAGCAGGCGGTGGCGACGGATACGTCCTTCGCGATGGCGTACCGAACGCTGTCGGTGGTGCTGTCGAACGCGGACGCGGCCCAGTCGCGGCGGGACGAGGCAGCCACACGCGCCTTCGATCTGCGCGACCGGCTCCCGCCGGTGGAGCGTTATCTGGCCGAGGCCAACTACTATGACGAGGTGGAGAACGACAGGGTGAAGGCCGCCGCCGCCTATCGCTCGCTGCTGGCGATCGATCCGGAGTACCAGATTGCGTTGAACAACCTGGCTGGTGTGTTGTTTGAACAGCGCCAGTGGGCGGAGGCGGGGCAGCTGTTCCAACGCGCGCTGGCGGTGAGCGACAGCACCGTGTGGCAGAACTTCTACGGACTGACGGCGGCGCAGTTCGCGCAGGGCGATACCGCCGGGGCGTTGGCGACCATCGAGGCGTTCGCCACCAAGCTGCCGGACCTCCCCGTGCTGCATTCCGTACGTGCGGCCGCTGCCGCGGCACTGGTGGACTACCCCGCGACGTTCGCGCACTTGGACGCCATGCGCGGTGCCGGACGCGGCGCGGTGGCCTTTGAGCGTGAGTGGGCGTCTTCCACGGCGCGGTCCTATGTGGCGCTCGGCAAGTTGGCGGAGGCTGACCGGATCAGCGCCCGCCGAGAGTCGGTGGATCGCGAGCGGGGGGAGAGCGATCAGGCATTGCTGCAGCTGATCGCTCAGGCGTCTTGGACCGCGCAGGTTCGAGGTCGGAGCGAGACGGCGGTCGCCCTGCTCGATAGCGCGCTCGAGCGTTACCGCCTGGCGGACATTCCGATGCCGGACCGTCCCTACGATCAGCTCATTCAGGCGTATGCGCGGAGCGGCCGGCCCGACGGAGCGCGCCGCCTGTACAACGAATGGGAAACCCAGGTCCCCTCCCGCCTGCGGGCCCTGGACGCGCGGCATCTCACGCGAGGGTTCCTGGCTCTGAGTGAGGGCGACCCAGGAGTGGCAGTGGAAGAGTTCCGCAGATACTACGACGAGGTCGACTGTCTGGCCTGTGTGCTGTACCCACTCGGACAGGCCTATGACGCACTGGGCGATGCCGATTCGGCCCTTGCCGTGTGGGAGCGCGGCCTCGATCTCCCCGACCCGCTTCGGTACAGCGCGGATCCGCTCTGGCGGGCGGCCACGTTGATTCGCGTCGGAGAGCTGCACGAGGCACGAGGGGAGCAGGAGCTTGCCGCGCAACGTTACAGCGAGTTGATCGAGCTGTGGCGCGACGCGGACCCGGAGCTGCAGCCGATCGTCCAGGATATGCGAGAACGGATCGCACGGCTGGTCGGGGAGCCGCGGCAGTGAGATTGGCAGTCGCCCACAAGGTGCAGTGGAACTCAGCCCCGAGCGTCACGCGGCGTTCGGGGCATTCCTTCTGGCTGAACCCGACCGAGAACCCTACCTTAGGGCAGTCCCAGCCGAGGTCACTCCATGACCGATCTGCTGGACCGCCTCAAGACTGCTCTCGCCGACCGCTACGCGATCGATCGCGAGGTTGGCAGCGGCGGCATGGCCACCGTCTATCTCGCCGAGGATCTCAAGCACCACCGCCAGGTGGCGGTGAAGGTGCTGAGGCCAGAGCTTGCCGCAGCACTTGGCTCTGAGCGGTTCCTGCGCGAGATCGAGGTCACTGCGGGACTCAGTCATCCCCACATCCTTCCGCTGCATGATTCCGGTGAAGCGGACGGTTTCGTGTTCTACGTCATGCCCTATATCGCGGGTGAGTCCCTCCGCCAGCGACTGAAGCGCGAGACACAATTCCCGATCGACGACGCGCTGCGCATCACAGAGCAAGTGGCCGCCGCCCTCGACTTCGCGCATCGCCACAACGTGATCCATCGGGACATCAAGCCGGAGAACATCCTGCTGCACGAGGGTGAGGCGATGGTGGCCGATTTCGGGATTGCCCTGGCGGTAGCGGCAGCGGGCGGTGAGCGGCTGACGGAGACGGGGCTTTCCATCGGTACACCAGAGTACATGAGTCCCGAGCAGGTGGCAGGTGAGCGAAACGTCGATGCGCGGAGTGACGTGTACTCATTGGCGTGCGTGCTGTATGAGATGCTGGCGGGACAGCCACCATTCACCGCGGCGACAGCCCAAGCGGTCATGGCCCGGCATGTGACCGACCCGGTGCCTGCGATCACCACGGTCCGCCCCGGGGTCTCCCAACCAGTAGCGACGGCGATCACCGAGGCGCTAGGCAAGGTGCCAGCGGATCGGTTCGCGTCGGCAAGGGCGTTTGCCGAAGCACTGCGTGCCGAGGCTCTCGAGGCTGAGGCCGACACCAAGTCGATCGGTGTGTTGCCATTCGAGAATCTGAGCCCAGACCCGGACCAGGAGTACTTCAGCGACGGGCTGACGGAGGAGGTCATCAATGCGCTGACGCAGCTTCCGGGGCTGCGCGTGGCAGCACGCACGTCGTCGTTCTGGTACAAGGGCAAGTCACCCGACCTCGTAGAGGTTGGCAAGAAGCTCAAGGTGCACACGGTGTTGGAGGGGAGCGTCCGGAAGGCCGGCAGTCGTGTGCGCATCACGGCGCAGTTGGTCAACGTGGCGGACGGCTATCACCTGTGGTCTGAGCGGTACGACCGGGATCTGCGTGACGTCTTCGCCCTCCAAGACGAGATCGCACGGACGATCGCCAATCGACTGAAGCTCACGCTCGTGCACGGCGCGGGCGGCGGCACAGTGACAGCACCCACGGATGATCTCGAAGCCTATGACCTCTACCTGAAAGGCCGCTACTGCTGGAATCAGCGGGGTGCGGGGCTGCAGAAGGGGCTGGAGTGCTTTCAGAAGGCGGTCGAGCGCGACCCGGGGTATGCGCTGGCCCATGCCGGAATCGCGGATGCCTACTGTCTCCTGGGCTTCTACAACGTGGTGCGATCACATGACGCGTACCCCAAGGCAAAGGCGGCGGCGCTACGGGCGCTCGAGCTCGACGCGTCGCTCTCGGCAGCCCACGCCGCTCTGGGCTACGTGGGGATGGTGTACGAGTGGGATTGGGTGACGGCCGAGCACGAGTTTCTTCGTGCAATCGAGCTCGATCCCCGATACGTGTCGGCGCAGTTGTGGCACGGAATCTACCTGTGGTACGCCAAAGGCGATTGGGATGCTGCCGTCGCGAAGACCCGATCCGCCGTCGGACTCGACCCCCTCTCGGTCTTCACCCACACCCAGCTTGGGGCGACCCTGAGTTTCGCCCGCCGGTACGACGAGGCGCTCACGATGCTGGACAGAGCGCTGGAGTTGGACTCGGGGTACTTTCTCGCCCACCATTACAAGGGAGAGACGTATCGCCACCAAGCGCGGTACGAAGAGGCGGCGGAGGCGCTGGAGCGGGCGATGCAACTGTCTGGTGCCAGTCCTTGGAGTGCGACGCAGCTGGCCCTGACCCACGCTGCCGCGGGACGTGTCAGCGAGGCGGAGACCCTCCTCGGCGAGTGGCTGGCATCCGGGCGATGTGACGTCTTCCCTTTCTGCGTGGCGCTCGTCCAGTTCGCGATTGGTGACAGGGACCAAGGCTACGTGTGGCTGGAGCACGCCTACGAGCAACGGGATGGCCTTCTGCCGGTAGTGAGCTGGTACCGCGACTTCGACGCCGAGCGCGACGATCCTCGTCTCCAAGAGTATCTCCGTCGGTTGGCCTTTCCGCAGTGACCGATGTCGAAGGCCGACGTCCTTGATCGGCTCGGCGCAACGAGGCAATGAGCGTCTGAAGCTGGCCCGGGCTTTGCGTGTAGCGCAGGCTTGAGCGAGTGATCGCCACGTGGGTTGGGGCGCAGATTGTCGTTGCTATCGCAGCCGCGCTCGTGGTGGGAGCCAGCATGGCCCGACGAACCGCGGCGGCGTTGCTGCTGGTAGCCGCGGCGACGGTGCCGTGGTTCGCCCCGGCTGAGATCTTGCCGCGCGCCCTGCTTGCCGTGGTCCCACTGGCTTGCATGAAGACGATCCAGATTGCGGCCACGCCGGGGGCGTGGCCGCTATGGCGCCGCCTCTGGCACCTGTGCGCACCGTTTGATGTGTGCCGTACTCAGTCAGTCAAGCCGGCGCTGGAGTGGCGGATGCTCGGAAGCATCCTCTTGCACGGCGCTATCGGCGGCGCGGCCTTGCTCGTGTTCGCGCAGCTCAAAGGCCTGACGGGGTTATTGCATGCCGCCACGCGCATGCTCTGTGCGGCCGTGCTCGTATACGCCCTGGCAGAAAGCATGGCCGAGACCGTGAGGCTCGGCCATCGCATCGTGGGCATCAAAGTGCCGCCGATTCAACGGGTGCCGATTCTGTCGCGAAGCGCAGCGGACTTCTGGGGTGAGCGCTGGAACCGCCCGATGAGCGAGTGGCTGTACCGGTTCGTGTTCCTTCCGCTGGTGCGGCGGCGCCACCCAACGCTCGGGCTCTTCGCTGCCTTCGGTGTGACTGCTGCGGTCCACGCCTGGATGGCCGCCGCCGCGGGGCTCGGCGCGCAGGCAACAGTGATGATGGGAGCTTTCTTTCTCGTGCAGGGCGCAGCCGTCTTCGCCGAGACGCGCCTCGGCCTGCCCACCTGGCCTGCCCTTGCCGCGCACACCTGGACCGTCTTTGTGCTGCTCGCCCCCTCGCCGCTGTTCCTCAGTTCACTCTTGCGCGTGCTCCGCTTCTAGTTCTTGCGTCGGCGAAGATCCAGACAAAGGCTCGGTCAATACTTCCGGACTGACCGGTGGGCAGAGGTCCCGCTCGACCGGTTGCCGCGTGAGCGTCGTGCCGCAGCGGGGAGGAAGGTTCGCGCTAGGGGTGGCGGTCAGGTTCTAGGTGTCAGTAGACCGAACACCACGCCCCGAGCGTCACGCGGCGTTCGGGGCTCCCGGTTGCAAAATGTCAACGAGCAGTCAACAAACGTTGCCCGAGTCTCCACGCCTCAACGCCACATCACAAATCCGTGGTGTGCGAAAAGTGTGCGAACTCAGCCAACCTCAGCCAAACTCAGAACAACGCAGCCAGAGAACTCGGTCCTCTAACTGCTTACGCAGCAATACGTAGCCGCACTCAGACGAACGCAGCCAAACTGAGCGAAAGTCGCCTAGACCAAAATGGGGTTCAGGGGGTCGCGGGTTCAAATCCCGCCGTCCCGATTCACAAGCAAGAAAGCGGGCTCTGGGCCCGCTTTTCTTGTTTGTGAGCGGGCCGCTGCGCTTTCGCCACCGGGACTCGCCATCCGGCTCGTCCCTTATGGTCAAATCCCGCCGTCCCGATTGAAGTAAGTTGAAGTAGCAGCAACACTTAATTGACGAGGGCGTCAACTTGTGCTCTATGGAAGTACCGCCATCAATGTTGAGCCACAGACGGGGGCTTGGTTCAGCGTCGGATTTCGGGACACCATACTCAATTCGCCTAAGTTGTGTTCGTTCGGCTGGACGGAACCGCGGTTCGATCTCATCTTTCCGCATGCCCACTGATCACGCGTGCAGCTTGGGCGCTGACTGTCAGGCAGGCGGAATCGATTTCTAGGTCTCATTGATGGCCGACACTCCAGATAGCAGTCAGCCCAAGAAGTCACCGGCAAACATGATAGGTGTGGGTATAGCCATTGGTGTCGGGGTCGGTGTCGCGCTTGGCGTAGCGGTCGATAACATCGGCGTCGGCGTTGCTGTCGGCGCCGGTGTTGCCTCACACCATTAAGCCGGATCGCACCGACGCAGAGTCGGAGCGCGTAGCGGCCTCGCGCCCACCACGTCATCACGTCGCCACAGAACGGGCAGATACGGTCCGTCTGGTCCTCCGGTGGTCGCCTGACCGGAGATCAGGGAGTCGTGTGGACGTGGCGAGAAATCATCATATTGTGGGCATGCGAACGGTCGCATGCCTCGCGCTTGGCCTGGCGGTGGGCTCAGGCGTTGCGTGGGCTCAGGAAGCGGATTCTGCCTCCTCGCCTGAGTTTACGGTATACCTGGTGACTTTCGGTCCGGGCCAGGTGTACTGGGAACGGTTCGGTCACAACGCGATCTGGATTCGTGATCCTGCCGGCGGCATCAATACCATGTTCAACTACGGGATGTTCGATTTTCACCAGGAGAACTTCCTGGGCCGTTTCATCCAGGGACGAATGCTCTACCAGTTGGCGGCTCAGGATCCAGAGGGCTCGCTACACGCGTACTCGACGGCAAACCGATCAATTTGGCTCCAGGAACTCAACCTGACCGACTCACAACGCACCGGGCTACGGGATTTCCTCGTGTGGAACGCGCAGCCGGAGA
>Ga0224512_10001900_pt1 | contig 19591 bp, 14 predicted proteins | sample SF_May12_sed_USG_4_FD_169103 | JGI IMG/M metagenome (GOLD analysis project Ga0224512, IMG submission 169103) | Sediment microbial communities from San Francisco Bay, California, United States - SF_May12_sed_USGS_13 | ecosystem: Environmental > Aquatic > Marine > Sediment | place: USA... | reverse complement strand
CGCCGGCGGACGTCGTAAGGCCGCTCATTTCGGGAACGTTGGCAATGGCGTCGAGAATCTGGGTCTGGGTCGCTCCTTCGATAATTCTCGGTATTGCGACGGTTCCGCTGCCGGCAGGGCCATGGCAGGCGCCGCATTGCAGATTGTAAATTTCCTCGCCCGTGGTTGGTTGCGGGGCGGAAATCGTTACTGTCACGCCGGTCGCGGCGACGCCCGTCATTCCGTTGCCATCCTGCGCGGCGACGGTCACGGTATAGTTACCCTCGACGGCATAGATGTGCGATGTATTCGGCGAACCACCTTGCACGACTGCACTGCCGTCACCGAAATCCCAGATATAATTGATCAGCGCGGTTGACGAGTCGCTGGTCGAGCCCGCAGCGTCGAAGTTGATCGCTACGCCGGCTTCTCCGCTGTAGGGGCCGCCCGGATCTACCTCGGGTATCAGGCTGTCGTCGACAACGACGTCCACGAAGGTCGTGGCGCTGACATTATTGGAATCGGTTACGGTCAGTGCCGCGCGGTGCCAGCCCTTGCTTGCGAAACTGGTTGGGAAAACAGGGCCTGTGTTCGGGAATTCGGTTCCATCGATGGTCCAGTCATATCGGTTGAGGGTTGCGCCGACAGGGGCGGTTGACGCCGACCCGTCCAGGGTAATACTCTGGCCAGGGATTGCGGTCAGCGGCGCCGAGATAACCGGGATCGGCATCGGTCCCGACGGGGCGACCGTTACCGTGAAACTGTCGATGGCAGCATTGTCACCAGCGGCCGACTGGTCGCCGTCGGCGATTACGCCGGCGGCATACAGGGTATAGGTCCCCGGGGTCGACGGCGCCAGCCAGTCAAATTGCCAGGTCAGAGCCCCGGTAATCGTGGCGGGTTGCGCATGCGTAAGCTCCTGGCCGATCTTTTTCAGGCTCTGATCGGCCGGACGCAGTTGCAGCGTCCCCGCACTGGCGCTGACGTTCAGGCCTCCGATCAGTTGCGGGCTATCGTTGATAGTAAAGCTGTAGGTACTGGTGGTACCCGGTGCAACGTTTTGCGAGCCCGATATCGCAACCACCGGTATCACGCCGGTATTGTGACAAAGCGAGCAGTATGCGCCGGAGCCCGACGAGGCCGGATTTCCAGAATAGCCGGTTATACCGCCGCTAAAACCGAGAGCTCGACCGCAAAATGCCAATAAAATCAGGGTAATGCAGGTCAGTATTCTAGCGTGTTGCGACATCACCCTTCCTTTTTTGGTCACCTTCGGGAATTTATTCCCAAAAATACCGCGTCATGGTCACCGGTTCCTTGATTCAGGTCAAGTTGAGGCCGACAAATTTAAGCGATTGGTAATTCCCACCATAATGACCGGCGCACATTTTACATCGACGATTCGATGACAGACTTTCCCCCGATCAGAAGCCCGCAACGTTTAACCTGTAATCTATTAAGGGCCATCGGCGCTGGACCGAAATATTGGGCTGGGGTTATGCTCGTTGACCAGTTCCGGCAGTTATTCCCAAAATCCGGTCCAGAAGAACATTACTGACATTGCACCGGTTGCAGGCGAGAAAACTGTATGCAAGAACTGTTTAACAAGAGAACGCTGTGCTGGGCCTTCTACGACTGGGCCAACTCCGCGTACGCGACCGTCGCGCTGTCGGTGTTTTTTCCGCTGGTGTTCAATAACTACTGGTTCGCGGGGTCCGGTTCCGACAACAGCACCACGCCCCTCGGCATCGCCAATTCCATCGCCAGCCTGTTGATCGTTATCCTCGCCCCGGTACTCGGCGCCATCGCCGATCGGGGCGGCATCAAGAAACGCTTTCTACTGGTGTTCGCGGCTACCGGCATCCTGTTCGTGCTGGCGTTGACCTTTGTGGGACGGGGCGAGTGGCCGCTCGCGCTTGGCGTTTACGTCATGGCGGGCCTCGGGTTTTCGGGTGCAAACATTTTTTACGACGCGATGATCGTCGAGGTTTCGCCCAGGGACAGGCTCGACCTCGTCTCCGCCTTCGGCTTCGGCCTCGGTTATCTGGGCGGCGGGCTGGCGCTCCTCGTCGCGATCGTGCTGACCAGCTTTCCGCATACCTTCGGATTCAGCGGTACCGAGCAGGCGATGCTGGCCGCGTTTATCGTGGTCGCGCTGTGGTGGGCCGTCTTTTCGATACCTTTGTTCGTCGGAGTCAGCGAAACCCGCAATCACGCCGACGCCGGCTTCGTCCAGGCGATTAAGGCGGGATTCGGCCAACTACTTGCGACTTTCAGGGAAGTACGACGGCTGAGAGTCGTCTGGTTGTTCTTGCTGGCCTACTGGTTTTACATCGATGGCGTGTACACGATTATTCGCATGGCGATGGACTACGGTGTGCGGCTCGGCTTCGACCAGATGAGTCTGGTCAAGGCGTTTCTGATCACCCAGTTCATCGGCTTCCCGGCGGCAATCCTGTACGGCAAACTCGGCGAAAAGATCGGCGCGAAATCAGGCATCCTGATCGGCATTGCCGCCTATATCGGGGTTACGAAATTCGGCTATTCGATGGATAACGTCGCGCAATTCTACACGCTTGCGATCGTGGTCGGACTGGTACAGGGGGGAGTTCAATCGCTGAGCCGTTCGCTGTTCGCACGCATCATTCCGGCGAGCAAGGCGGCCGAATTCTTCGGTTTTTACAATATCATGGGTAAATTCGCCGCGTTCCTCGGCCCCCTGCTGATGGCGCTGGTGAGCAGTTATACCGGCGATCCGAGACTCGCGATACTATCGATTATCCTGCTGTTCGCAATCGGCGGCCTGTTGCTGCTATTCGTCGACCAGGCCGACGGGGAACGCCTCGCGCGGTCGCTGGAATAGGGCCTGGACGATACCTGCCGACCGCCTGCATCGGCTATCCCCTCGCCGGCGCAAAAATTTCTGAAAATAATGCATTTTTTACTAGACTTATAATGTTTGTCGGCAAAAATAACCAGGGACATGACGAGGCCGTTTCGGATAGCTACAGAACTCATTGTTACCCAGATCCAGGGGATTATCTGGCGTCGACAACCCGGGGCGGGCGTCGGTAAAAACAATAATATTTACTAATTTTTCAAGGTCGTTTACTACGCCTGCGCTCGAATAATCGACCTGGTTTGCAGATCTGACAAATAAAGAGCGCCACTACCGTCGAACCGCGGTTCGAGCGGCTGGCAGACTGAACAACAACAGGCAAGCTAAGGAGCGATGGTTACATGTCTAACGAGATTCACATCTCGCTTTCAACGCTTTGCAACGGTGCGTCATGCGATTTCTGCTGACCATTTGCGCGCTTATGGTCGTGCTCGGCAGCAGCCAGTCGGCCGCCGATGAAGACGACCTGCGCTTTTTTCGCATTGGCACCGGTGGCGTTGCCGGCACTTATTTTCCGATCGGCGGGATCATTGCGCAGGCGGTCAGCAATCCACCCGGCGCTCGACTCTGCGACCAGGGGGGCAGTTGCGGACCGCCCGGCCTGGTCGTCGTCGCGCAGGCAGCCAACGGATCGGTCGCAAACGTCAGGGATATACAAAACGGCAACCTCGAGTCCGCGTTCGTGCAGTCCGACGTCGCTCACTGGGCTTATACCGGGACCGGCACCTTCCGGGGTAATCCGCCGATGAGACAATTGCGCACCATAGCCAACCTGTACCCGGAAAGCATTCATATCGTGGCGCGCGCCGACGCAGGAATCGGGACGGTGCGCGACCTCGTCGGCAAACGGGTTTCGCTCGACGAACCCGGCTCGGGCACGTTGATAGACGCCGAGCTGGTGCTGCGCGAGTACGGGATCTCGATCGACGATATCCAGGTCGAGTACATGAAGGCAGACCTGGCCATAAAATGGATGCGCAGTAACAGGCTGGACGCTTTCTTCGTCGTCGCCGGTTATCCTACACAAGCCGTTTACGACCTGGCGACGGAAACACGCATCAGGATTCTGCCCATCGACGGGCCCGAAGCCGAGCGACTCGTTACCCGACACCAGTTTCTTTCCAGAGACGATATTCCCGACGGTATTTATGCGGGCGTTCCCCGCGTCGAGACACTCAGCGTCGGCGCCCAGTGGCTGGTCGCGGCGACGCTGGACGACGAGACGGTTTATGGCATCACCAAGACCCTGTGGAGCCCGAATTCACGGCTGCTGTTGAACAGCGGTCATGCGCGCGGCAAGAGCATCACCCTGGAGACCGCGCTGCAGGGCATCGCGGTGCCGCTGCACCCGGGCGCAAGGCGATTCTACAACGAAATCAATCTGGCGGCAGAATGACGCGAATCCTCGACAATAGCCTGCTGGTGCGTCCGCTGACGTCGATCGCGCTGGTTGCGATGCTATTGATCGCCACCTCCAGCGTTATTTACTACGTGCAAAAAACGCTCTCGGATATCGAGGAGGCCCTGCCGATTATGCTGTCCCACCAGGAACGGGATATTCGCGTGCTGGTCAACGACATGGGGCGGCTCGAGCAAAGCATCGGCCTCACCCGCGCGAGCGGCAATGCGCTCGGATTTAGCGTGGTGATCAGGCAAATCGACGAGATCGAGCAGTTGCTCGAGAAGATCAGCGAAAACTATCACCTCAACGACCTGCTGGGTGTATCGACGATCCACGCCAGGCTAAATCCCGCGGTATTCGATATCAAGAACTGGTTGACGAACGGCATCTCCAATTTCGGGCCCACTTCCGCGCATACCCTGAAGCTCGCCGAGCAGCGCGCCAAACAGGCGCACGAGGAAGCCGAGGTGCTATTGCTGCAGGTCGGCGAAACGGCAATCAGCGTGCTGCACGCGCAGTCCGAGAGAATCGAAAACTTTCGCTACATCATGGTGCTCACGCTTGCCGCCCTGACCATTATGACGATCGTGCTGGTGCTGCTCGGATTACGCCTGCAGCGTAGCGTGCTTGCCCTGAAAGAGAGCGAGGAGCAGATACGTTATCGCGCCAACTACGACTCGCTGACCAACTTACCCAACCGGCCGAATTTCATCGAGCACCTGAGCGAGGCAATTTCACGCAGCCGGCGCAAGCCTTCGCATACCGCCCTGCTGTTCATCGACCTCGATCGTTTCAAAACCATCAACGATACGCTCGGCCATGATTTCGGCGACGAGTTGATCAAGCAGGTTGCGGTCAGGATACAGGAAGCGATCCGCGAAACCGACCTGGTTTCCCGGCTGGGCGGTGATGAATTTACCGTGTTGCTACCCGACATGATCGACGGGATCCACGCTTCGGTGATTGCAAAATCCATTCTCGACCGCCTGACCGAGCCTTTCATGATATTCGGACATGAGGTTTACTCGGGCGCAAGCATTGGTATCACAACCTGCCCGATGGACGGCGACGACGCTCACACGCTGCTGAAAAACGCGGACATGGCCATGTACGAGGCGAAAGACCAGGGGCGCAATACCTTCCGCTTTTTCACATCGCAGATGACCGACAAGGCGCGGCATTTTCTCGAGCTCGACAAGGATATTCGCAGGGCGCTGGCCGAGGACGAGCTCCAGCTCCATTTCCAGCCGATCTACGCGCTGCGCAGCCAGACGCTGGTCGGCGTGGAAGCGCTACTGCGCTGGGAGCACCCCAAGGAGGGATTGATATTGCCGGCCGAGTTTATCACCGTCGCCGAGGAGACCGGTCTGATCGAAGACATCGGTCTGTGGGTTCTGCGCCGCGCCTGCACCGAGGCCGCGGCCTGGTTGAAGCGAGATCTGCACCCAGATTTTTATCTCGCGGTGAATATTTCGATGCGCCAGTTCAAGGGTGGTTTCGACAGGAAGCAACTGACCCAGATCCTCGACGAAACCGGCTTTCCGGCGGACAAGCTGTTGCTCGAGATAACCGAATCCCTGCTGATGGACGACGACACGCGTATCAAGGATGTCCTCGGGCGCTTCCGGAAAATGGGGATCCGGATCGCCGTCGACGATTTCGGTACGGGTTACTCCGCATTGAGCTACCTGCGCGAATTCCCGGTCAATACCCTGAAGATCGATCGATCGTTCATTCAGCAGGACAAAGGCAACGACTGGTCGCTGGTCGAGGCAATCATCACGATGGCGCATGGCCTGAACCTGATGACCATCGCCGAGGGCGTCGAAACCGCCGAGCAAACCGCGATGCTTTCCGAACTCGGATGCGACATGGTGCAGGGCTTCTTCCACTGCAGACCGCTCCCGGCCGACGAAATCGAGAGCCTGACCGCGCTCAAGCTGCCCCGGTTAAGGGCCGTTCCCGTCAAGTCGTAAATGCCCAAAGAAGGGGAATTCGTTCCCTTCCCTGCTCTACCCCGACCTGGATGTTCAGGTCAAACTGCAAGACCGACAGGTATCCTGTCGCTCAGTGGCGCAGATTGCCAATCCGTTAAACCAACCGCCAGGTGGCAAGCGCCTGCCATGTGCGCTTAATTGCCGTTAAAGCGCCAATGGATATTTCACGGGATTTCATGCATTTACGAGACATTGCTAAAGGGGCCGGCAGCATAGGGCATGAAACGGTAAAGAAATCGACCATACCGGCTTTGCGCAAAAAGCCGTACAGGTTTCGCGGGAAGCGCCGGCTTCAGACTCAGGAAAAAAGCGTTCGACCGGGCAATTAAACTCGATTTAATGTGACGGGAGGTCAATTTCTTGACATTATTTCGTGTATTATTGACGCTTCATTAATGCATTGATCCCATAAAAATAAAATTCGCGTAATGTATGAATTAGGAAGCCCGCCAAAATCAGTCCTGGAATCAATGGAATTGGTCCGGCTGCCTAGCCCCCCGCATATACTCAGCAAATTGCTGGACGTTTGTCACGACCCCGACAGCTCGGCCAGTGATCTGGCCGCTTTAATCAGTATCGATACCGCCCTTGCCGGCAAGTTGATCATGGCGGTCAACTCACCGGCGTTTGCGCTCGACGAGACGGTAGACGACGTCGAGCAGGCTGTCAGGTTAATCGGGCCAGAACTGGTAAAAACCATGGCGATAACATCGTCGATACAGCAGCTTTTTGCCGGTCTGATCAATACCCAGAAAGAATTCGTCTGCAATATCTGGCTCGACTCGCTTTATTGCGCCGTGTTCGCAAGAGATCTTGCGATTGCCCTTGACTACGAGCGTCCAGAGGACGCCTACCTGGCGGGCCTGTTCCATGATTTTGGACAAATCGTGTTCGATGCCAGGTTTCACGAACAATATGTGAAGATCAACAATTCCGCTACCGAACAAGAAACGATCGCCAAGGAAAACTCGAAGTTTGGCGTTAGCCATACCGAACTCGGTGCCGGCATCCTCGAGCGTTGGCAGAGCCTGAGCCCCGGGATTGCCGATGCCGTGCGCTTCCACCACGAAGATGACGAACAGCTGAAGGGCTGCGATATCATCTGCCAGATCGTTGCCGAGGCGAGCCATCTGGCCTGGCACTGGAGCCATGAAGGTAAGGCGGATCCCCACTGGCAGTCGACGCTTGTCGATAAGGAAGATCTGGGTAACATCTATCTTCACGTCAGGGACCGGGTAACCCTGACGGCAAATAAACTCGGTATTTCCGTGCCGCGCGCGAGAAGCCTGACGCAGAACCACTTGTCCAGGGACATCGAAAAGGAAACCCTCAGGCTCGCGCGAAAAATCCGCGATGCCTCGCTGGTCAGGGTGATCAATCCCGAAGAAAGGCATTCGAGCGTTCCCGATTCTCCGCGGGACCTGTTATTCAAGGTCGCACGGGAAATGCATTTATTTTTCTCGATCTCGGACCTGGCCCTGCTGTTCCATGACCCACAGAACCCGGACTACCTGACCATGTATCAGGTTAATCTGGCCGAGCCCGCAAGTCGGTTCTCGATAGACAACAATAACAGTCAGGTTATCAAGAGTTTCGTCGACAAGCGCAGCCTCTGGATCGAGCCGGAAATTCCGGATTACAAGAAATCACCCATCTCCGATCGCCAGGTCATTCGCAGGCTGAATCATGATATTGCGCTGAGCTTTCCGGTCATGCACCAGAATGAAGTGCTGGGCACTGTCGTTATCGGTTGCCACAAAACGCAGAAAAACAACCTCGACAAACTTGCGGATATTATCTCCAGCTATCTCGAAAATCTCGCCGAAACCTGGTTGACGGTTAAACAGAGTATAAATCTGGAGACCCAGGCGCAAGGCTCGAGGGAGGAAAACAATCAAAAGGATATCGACAAATTGATACACGAAATCAGCAACCCCCTCAGCGTGATCGGAAATTACATCGATATTCTCAAGGGTAATGCCAGGGCGGGGGGCATCGAAAGCGGCAAGGAAATAGAGATCCTGCACGAAGAATTGCAGCGTATCCGTAATATCGTCCTGAATTTCAAGGAAGGCGACAAGGTGGAGACCCAGGGGGTCTACCTGAATGCCGAGCTGAAAAGCTGTATCCCGCTGTATGTGAAATCTACCTGCGACGACAAGGAGGTTCAAATCATCTGGAACCTCGATGGTACGGACGCCGAAATACAGATAACCCAGGATGCTTTCCGCCAGATAATACTTAACCTTGTGAAAAACGCGGTTGAAGCGCAGACTGACGATGCCGCGATAATCGTATCCAGCCAGAATTTTGCGAATCTCGGCGGGCGGAGTTACGCACAATTCTCGATTTCGGACAAAGGCAAGGGCATCGATCCAGAAACCCTGAAATCCCTGTTCTCCCCGCTGGCAAGCGCCAAAAAAGGCGCCGGCCGCGGACTTGGCCTGTCGGTGGTGGCCGAACTGTTAAGGAGGTTTGATGGCCAGATCAAGTATATGAAAAACGAAGTCGGCGGTGCTATGTTCGAAGTGTTGATCCCACTATCAGATAAACAGCAATCCGATAATTTTTAACCATGGAAAATTCCCCGATTAGTATCGAAGAAAATTCTCGACAGCAAGAAAAGCTCATCTCCTTCCTGGTGGTCGACGATGATCTACGTGCCAGGGAGAGCCTGGTTACGCTGCTGCAAAGACGCTGGCCCGATATCACCCAGGCCGAGGACGGCGAACAGGCCATAGCGCTGATCCAGCAGCGGCAATTCAACCTGGTAATACTCGATTTGAACATGCCCAAGAAATCGGGCGATCAGGTGTTGACCTTCATCCGGCAAAAGAAAATACAGACCACCGTAATCGTAATCAGTGGCGAGACCTCGATCAACAAGGTCACCGAGGCTGTTCGCCTAGGTGCCTACGATATTTTCAAGAAACCCTATAGCTTCGACGAGCTAGAGCACTCGATTCGAAACGCCCTCGACAAGCTCCTCGTCGAGGAGGAGAAGGCACAGATCCAGAAGCGCCTGGAACACTCCGAGCAACTGCATCGTTACATGGTAAATAATTCTCCCGACCTGATTTACATACTGAACCTGAAGGGCGAATTCAGCTTCGTCAACAACAGCGTAAAAAAGCTGCTCGGCTTCAAACGTTCCGACCTGATCGGCAGGCATTACAGCGAGTTTATCGCCGACGAGGACCGCATGAAAGCCGAGTACCTGTTCAACGAGCGCCGCCGCGAAAGCCGTTCCAACAGGACCATAGAACTCGGCCTCAAATGCAATACAGCGAATTCGTCAAAGCCTTTCGAAACCTCGACCTGCCCGATCGAACTGAACTCGATGGGGATTTACTCGGTGGACTCGAAAGGCTCGAAAAAGGTCAGCACCTACCAGGGCACCTACGGGGTTGCGCGCGATATATCGAGCCGCAAGAAAGCCGAAAAGCTGATTACCTACCAGGCCTACCACGACCTGCTCACCAAGCTGCCGAACCGCGCCATGTTGCTAGACCGGCTGGACCTCGCGGTCAAGCAGGCGTCGCGAACCGGCCAGACCCTGATCGTCATGTTTCTCGACCTCGACCGCTTCAAGCTGATCAACGACAGCTTCGGCCACGTGGTCGGCGATCAGCTGCTGGTCGAGGTCGCCGCAAGACTCAAGGCCGAGATCAGGACCGGCGATACCCTGGCAAGGCTCGGCGGCGACGAATTCATGCTGCTGCTGCCGCAACCGACCACCCGCATCCAGGCCGAGAGCGTCGCGCAGAAACTGATCTCCAGCCTGCAGCAACCTTTCTACCTGCGTGGTAAGGAAGTGTATATCAACGTCAGTATCGGCATATCGGTGTTTCCCGACGATTCGAACGATATCAATACACTGATCAAGAATGCCGACATGGCGATGTACGAGGTCAAGTCAACCGGCAAGAACGGCTACACCTTTTACAACGACAAGCTGGAGCATGCTGCCGCGGAAAAGATTTCGATCGAAAGCGGCCTCAGGAAAGCGCTCAAAAACGATGAACTGGAAATCTTTTACCAGCCGCAAATCGACATCAGGAGCCGGCGCATCGTCGGTGTCGAGGCGCTGCTGAGGTGGAATCATCCCCAGTTCGGGCTGGTCGAGCCGAACTACTTCATCGAGCATGCCGAGGAATCCCGCATAATCGAGCAACTAAGCGAATGGGTGCTGAAACGGGTCGCCACCGATTTGTTCGGCAACACGGAATTCGTCGACAGCGAAATAAAGGTCAGTATCAACCTGTCGGCGTCCGATATCCGGCACAAGGAATTCCCGGAAAGCCTGGTCGCGCTGACCCGCGAGCACGGCATCAGGCCGAATCGGCTCGAAATCGAAATCACCGAAAACATGTTCATGAGCGATATCCAGGCCTGCACCCACAAGCTGCAGGTATTGTCGAACAAGGGGATTTCGATAGCCATCGACGATTTCGGCACCGGTTATTCGTCGCTCAACTACCTGCGCGAATTACCGGTTCACACGATCAAGATCGATTATTCGTTCGTATCCGAAATCGAACATTCCAAAAAAGGAGCAGCGCTGGTCGCGGCGATCGTCGGCATGGCGCAGGGCCTCGGCATCGATATTATCGCCGAGGGTGTCGAAAACACCCGGCAGTCGGAGTACCTCGAGGAACTGGGCTGCAATGTCATGCAGGGCTATTTGTTCAGCAGGCCGGTCGCGGTAAACGAATTCCTCGGCAGGGTAGCGACGCAGCAGGAAAATCAATCCAGCTTTTCCAAGGTGTAAAACCCCGAGGATGGCGGCGACCGCTCGCACGTCGGCAACCGCAAGGTCGGCCACAGGATAAGTTATTCCCGACGCGACCCCGAAATCTTGATACCTGATAATCGATCGAGTCTGCGCAGTCTGGCCTGGCGTGGACATGGAGCACCGGCCAGTCTCACGTTACGGCGCCGCCGCGGGCCCGACGCTCAGGATTTGAACGGCTTGACGAAGGTTTCGTAGTATTGCTGCGCCAGTTTCTTGGCAAGGCCGATTTGACCCGGGGTCATACGGTTTTCGATTCTGCCGAGGTTTCGGCGCGCCCTGGACGAGTGCTGCGCCGCCGCCACCATGAACCAGGCATAAGCCTTGATATAGTCCTTCGGCAGGCCGTAACCCATCGCGTACATGGTGCCGATACGGCGCTGGGATTTGACGAAACCCTGCCTGGCGGACTGCAAATACCATTTGGCCGCGAGTCGATAATCGCGGGGATTGGCGCCCTTCACAAACATCTCGCCCATGCGATATTGCGTGACGCAGCTGCGGTCCTCGGAGTGCTTGTCCAAGATTTCATCCATCGAAACTTATCTATATATAGCAGATGATTTCGAGGAATTTTGCGAAGATGGTGCGCCAGCGGCCGCGGCGCGGGCCAATCAGCCGCCGATCAGGATGCGAGATCCAGCAGGTTCTTACCCAGCAGGTAACCGACCAGTACGAAGGAAACGATAATACCAAGCTTGGATGCCCAGTTCCGGTCGAGCGGCCATAACAGCTGCCTGTGATAAAGCTCGACCAGCCCCGAATCCTGTTCTTGCCGGATTCTCGGCCAGAGGTCCGGCAGGCGCTGTTGACGCGCGATGATCGTCGCCACCATCGGCGCGGCGACCAGGATCGGGACGACATAGCGCAACAGAACCTGGCCTGGATCGATGCCGTCCACCGTCTGCGAATACAGCGATGCAAGCGGCAATAACAGCACCAGTGAAAACACCCAGTAGACGTTGTTCCACGCGTGGTTCCAGCGCTCGAGCCCGAATTCGCGCAGCTTCGAATACGGATCGAGTCGCAGTTGCAGCCCTTCCCGGTTGAGTCCGGCGGCTCGCTCGAGTCGCCAGAAAAGGTAGCATATCAGCGCCAACTGGAGCGTCGCCAGGACGGCCATGACGCCTGCGGCGACCTGCTGAAAATAAACGGCGTAATTAAGCATTCGATTAGCGCGATACGATGGCGCTACAAACTCGACATCTGCTTTCGAGTAATCGGGTATCAGGTAAGCGATGTTGAAGTCGAGCTCGAGGTTATCGGCAAGCCTCAGACTGGAAAGCACCGTCTCGCAGGATCCTTCTTCGGAATTCTGGTATTTTTCAGCAATGTCTTTCTTGCTATTAATCTGGTTTTCCCTGGCCTTTTCGATATCCCTAACTTCCTGACTCATATCCGGTGCCAGTTCAAGAAGTAACCGACGAGAAGGCTCGATAGTCTCGGTTTCTTTTGTTTTGACGGGACTGCAGGCCTGGTATACGTCTCTTAAGTTCTGCGTATCGACGACGGTAATAACTAGTGAAATAGCGATCGCAGCACCGAGCAAGATCATCCGGAAACGACCCATTTGCTGACATAGCCGATCCACCTGCTCGGCGGTGGCCGGATTGCCGTCGCGGTCGCGGAGCATTTCATTCTGCTGCAGGTCCCTCCAAGCCTCGAGAAAGGGTGCCCAGGTCAGATGCACGAGCGCGGCCAGGAACAACCACCACAGGAAGAACAGCGACCAGTTGTATTTTTCGAGGTAGCCAGCGAAGTGCAGCTGCTTGTCGGTTCCAAAATCGAAGCTGGCGTGGATTCCCGTGGCAGCGGCAATGCCGAGCACCACCAGCGAATAGATCACCAGGGCTAAAGTCGATTTGCCTAGTGGTCCCAGACGACTGATCCGGTTCATCAGATGCATTATCCCAAGGTTAATCCGGCCCGAACAGGATACGGGTATCGAGGCGACATTTTAACTGATTGATCGATATTCATTTGAATCAAGTAAACTGTCCCCGGATTTGTTGATTGTCATCGAGGCCTGCCCATTTCGAGGCCTCGCGTAATGACGCCGCTTTGCCAATGTGCTGCCTGGGCCTGCTCAGGGTAATCCTGGCCCTCGTCTTTTTCCAGGCGCTCGGAAACACGCTCCCCGCCGATTCCCCATCCTTTCGTACCCATCCTGTATCCGAGCAGGTCGAAGTAAACGAAATCCGGATACCAGCTATCCGCGACCTTGATATATACCGACTGGAACTCCGCCTCCTCGCCGTTTATGGTCATAAACGTCGAAACCCTGCAAGTCGATCCGTTATTCGCAAGCCGGGCCCTGACCGGTCGTTCCATACCGGCCAGGTACAGGGGCCTGAGCTTAATCTCGATCTCGGTATCGCTCACGGATTCGACATAAAATCCGTAGGCGCGGCGCTCCCAGAGCCCGATCTCGCTATAAACGTGGTCGCCCTGCTCGAGATCGCGCCAGTATGACTCCACGTAGGGTTTTTTCCAGGTGCATGTCTCGCTTTTTACCACGGCGTCGTAGTGCACCTCGTTTGCGTTCAGGCTGCGTTTGATGAAAAACAGGTTTACCCCCGGCGCCAGGTCGGCGGCCGCGGCCAGGGCCGGGAACAGCCCAAGACCTGCAACCATCAGTCCCCATCTCAAAAATCTCACCCTGTCTCTCCATTATCTATTACGGGGACAGTTTACTTAATTCGTGGATTTTTTTCCGGGGACAGTTTACTTAATTCGTTGAGGGTGGCCTGTATTGCTCGATCTGTTCTCAGATTTTCTAGCAAGGTCCTGACCCGTCGATATGCCTGGCATTCCCTGTTTCCCTGTTTCCGCCGTTCCAGCCTTCCGAGCGTCGCTACGATCTCACTGGTCCGCGGTCCCGCAAGGTATGAGACAATCCCTGTTTCGAACCTTCAGTCGCGCATATTGTACGAGGCAGCAAACCATGCTCAAGCGTAATCCCAAACAGGACGTCGATGACGAATTCGGCTACGCCGCCGACGCACTCGGCATGGACCCCGACGACATGCGACGCCTCGGTCACAAGGTAGTCGACCTGGTAGTCGACCGCCTGATGCGCAAGAACGCCGAACCTGCCATCATCACCGGCGAACCCGCCGCGCTGATGGCGGCCCTCGGCGGACCTCTGCCGGAATCACCGCTAGACGCAGATGAATCGCTCGAATTGCTCGCCGAGGTGGCGCTCGCCTATCAACAACATGGCGACCATCCCCGCTATTTCGCAAGGGTGCCCGGCCCTAGTTCTTTCGCCGCGGTACTGGGCGAATGGATGGGCACGGGTTTTAACACGATCAGTGCCTCCTGGGGCGGCGGCTCGGGTCCGGCGACGGTGGAACTCGTTGTCATCGAATGGCTGCGCCAGATGATTGGCATGCCGCAGGGCACCGAGGGCGTGCTGTTATCGGGTGGCTCGATCGCCAACGTGACCGCGTTTCTGGCGGCGCGGGCGGAACTCGGACGGGGCGTTTCCTATTATACGGACCAGACGCACAGCTCGCTGCATCGCGACCTCGTGGCGATGGGCTGCATCGATGAACACATGCACAAAATGCCTAGCGACGACACCTACCGCATGTCGATAGAAACGCTGCGGCAAGCCGTCGCGGCAGACAAGGCCGCAGGCCTGCGCCCGGTGATGGTCATCGCGACCGCCGGCACCACCAATACCGGCGCCGCCGACCCGCTGCAAGAAATCGCCGATCTGTGCGAGCGGGAGAACATGTGGTTTCACGTCGACGCCGCCTACGGCGGTCCTGCGGCAATCACCGCGCAGGGGCGACGCTACCTACGCGGCATGGAGCGCGCAGATTCTATCGTGCTGGACCCGCATAAATGGCTGTTCCAGCCCTACGACCTCGGGGTCTGCATGGTGACACGGCCCGGCGCACTGGAAAAGTGCTACGCGATGTCGCCCGAGTACCTGAAAGACGTGCAGGCAACCACCGGCGCGGTCAATTTCGGCAACCGTAGCCTCGAGCTGACGCGTCGCTCGCGCGCACTCAAGCTGTGGATGAGCCTGCGCACCTATGGCGCCGAGAGATTTCGCGCAGCGGTGCAGCGCGGCAATGAGCTCGCCGAATTCGCCGAGCGCCAGATCCGCAACCACCCCGAAACCTGGGACCTGGTAACGCCGGCACAGATCGGCGTGGTGACCTTCGCCTTCCGCGACTGGCGCCCGGGCGAACATGCAGCGGCCACGAAGACGGTTACCGATTCGGGTTTCGCCTGCGTTTCGTCGACGATGCTGCGCGACAGGAGCGTATTGCGACTCTGCACCATCAACCCGCTGACCACCGAAGCCGACATCGTGGAAACCATCGAACGATTGGCGCAGGCGCGGCCATCGTAAACAGGACACAATCCGAAACAATACCCGGGGCAAGGCTGGTTATCGCGATTGGTCGAAATCGAACGCTTCGAATCTGACGCAAAAACGGTAACATTATCAACCCATGCGAATCCAGCCATTCAACGACGCGCCCTTCGGCGCCAGCGTAGCCGACTTCGATTGTGCGGCGCCCGAATCCGCCGCGCTAGATGAGCTGCGGCTGGCCCTGCACCGGCACCAGCTGCTGCTGTTCCCCGACCAGCAACGGCTGACACCGCAACAGGAGGTGGCTTTTTATCGATCGATCGATACCAGTGGCAGCGGTGTCTGGCGCGACCAGGTCAACAATCCGTGGGAGGTTTACAAGGTCACGCTGGGGAACAGCGCCGGGACTTACCAGATCCCCGAAGAACCTGGAGTGCTGGTGCTCGGCAAGGGCGAGATCGACCACCACGGACTCAAGGTTTCGCTCGGCGGCGAACGCAACGCCTACGGTCGGGACCGGGATTCTCAAGTGCTTGGCGGCGGCGCGCTGCAGTGGCACATCGACGGAAGCTTCTACGGGCACGCCCCCTGTCGCTACACGCAAATGCGCTGCATCGAGGCACCGACCGGCAGCGGCCACTGGCTCGCATACGACGACGGCAGCGAAGACCGTTTATGGTGCGAAGCGGGTTCCACCGCGTTCGCGAGCGGCCGGCTGGCATTCGACCTGCTGCCAGCTGACGCCCGGCAACAGTGCCTGAACACCCGGGTCCATTATTGCAGTAACCCGTTCCAGGCAACCTACGCGCTCGGCAACAGCAATAACGGTTTGCGCGTGGTAGACCCGCAAGCGGAGAAGTCTTATCGGCAGGGAAAGGAGAAGGCGGGTGCGGCAGTCGACGATCCGCTGGTACAGGTTTACCCGCTGATCTGGACCTGCCCGGTCACGGGGCGGCAGGCGCTGATGCCTCATCCGCGTTGCCTGCACGCACTCGAACAACGGGGCCTGACCGGCGGTCATTTTCTCGGCGTAACCGAATCCAGATTCCAGGTAGAGGCATGGATGCGTCCCGCGATCGCCCCTGCGCTCGTCTACGTCCACGCCTGGCGGCCCGGCGACCTGGTGCTCTGGGATAATCGTTCGCTGTGGCATTCGGCGACCGGTAAATTGCCCGGTGAAGATCGCAGGGTCATGCATCTTACCGCGTTCAACGGCGACGACGCCCCGCGTTGTGTCACCGGCTGAAACTTGCCAGCTGTTTCACCAAAATCAATTTCGAACCTTTAAATTTTCCGACTGAATTGTAAACCGCTGCATCAAATCAGGCGTACTGTCTTATCATGGGCCGCACCTCGACCCACCACAACAAGGCGTGGTCACCACGCCCGGAGATAATGGGTGAACAAGGCATTGACTGTTATCGCGCTAGCTGCTGTTTTATTTCTGCTCCTCTTTGCTGTACTGGGCTACATGTCCCGTTCCGGCAAAGCGCCGGGGCTGCTCGACGGCGCGCTGAGTCCGTGCCCGGACAAGCCCAACTGCGTGTGCAGCGAGCATCGCGACGACAGTGCGCATTTTATCGAGCCGCTCCCGATCGCCGACACGCCCGTTGTGGTTGCCATGCAAAAGCTCGAAAAAATCATCTCCGCGCTCGGCGGACGCCTCGAAACGTCTCGCGAAAACTACATTGCCGCAACGTTTTCGTCGTCGCTGTTCGGATTCGTCGACGACGTCGAGGCCAGGGCAGACGCCGATGCGCGGGTGCTTCACCTTCGCTCCGCGTCCAGGATCGGCCACGGCGACCTCGGAGCAAATCGCAAACGCGTCGAGGAAATCCGGCGCCGTTTTGTCGATGAATAAATTACGCATCAAAGTTATCTAAGTAGCCAGTACATCCCTTTATCGAGCCTCGAGATCGCCGTTAGCCCTCGGAAAACATGCCCGAAAACAAGCCTGGAACACACGCGCCGACTACCTGAATCCTTTCATGGTCGATTGCCGTCAACTTAATCTTTTGGGGGTGTATCCTTCGCGCATCCGTTTAATGGACAGCGAAAGACTGACTCGCGCCGGGTGCCTGATCGTTCGATTAAACCGGCAAGATTGGTCCGCTATCAAATAATATTAATTCTCATTTGTCGCCGATCCATTTTGTCTTACCGCAGCGACAACCGCGAAGCGGGGCTTATTCGGCGGCGGCGCCGTTGAGCATGTCGTATAAGAGGTGCGCGTGCTCGGCCGCTGCGGTGCCCAGCGAGGTCAGGTATCCGCCGTCGACCTGGGTGATGAAGCCCGCCTCGAACAGGCGCCGCGCCGCCGCAATCATCCCGGGATTGGCCGTCTTGTGGAGCTTGATGCCGTCGATGCTATTGGGTGAGCGGTATAGCATCAGCACGTCGAGCTCGGCAAGGTTCTCCGGTGAATATGACATGCGCTTCTCCCATCGATGCAATGTATTATGGTGACAGTTAACCAGACTCCTGGCTATTGAATTTTCAGGCAATTAAATGGAACCACAGCAAACTGCCATACTATCTGTATTTCCAGCAAATCGAGTCCTGGTCAGATGAAAATATATTTCTCGCACGGCAAGGAAAGCGGACCCTGGGGAACCAAGATAAAACGCCTCGCCAGGATCGCCGAGGACAGGGGCTACGGGGTTGAAAGCATCGATTATACCGACACGATAGATCCCGAACTGCGCGTTGAGCGCCTGCTCCAAGCCCTGGCCCTGGAGCGTGGCAGCTTTGCGTTGGTCGGGTCGAGCATGGGCGGGTACGTCGCGCTCGCGGCATCCGCGGAAGTCGACGCGCAGGGCATTTTCCTGATGGCGCCGGCACTGTATATCCCGGGCTATCGGCGCCAGCGGTACCCGTCGCGTTGCGCGCACATAGAGATCGTGCACGGCTGGTCCGACGACATTATTGCGCCCGAGAATTCGATCAGGTATGCAAAAGAAGCCGATTGCACCCTGCACCTGGTCAGCGGCGATCACCCGTTGAACAATTCGATCGAGATCGTAGTGGAGTTATTTAGTTCGTTTCTGGAGCGCCTGGGAAGTTGACGTTACGCAAGGAATGCCGAGGCATTAACTTTGCTGATCGATCAGCTCGACAAACCTGCGCGGCGTGCAATTGTCATCGATATGCCGAACCGCCTGTTTGAAATCCTTCAGCTTGAAGTTATAGCGCCATTGGCGCACGGATTTATCCATCTGGAATATAGGAAAGCGGATGATGATATCGATGCTCTCGGCAGCCTCGATCACGTCGGTTTCCTTCAGAACGTTGACGGTTAGCTGCTTCAGGTTGAGCGCGGATCCCTCGCCCAGGCTTTCCCATGCCTCCTTCAGAACATCCTTACCACCCAGCGCAGAGCTGAACAGGCTGTCCTCGTCGACGGGCTGCAGCGCCTGAACCCTGATGCCGACGCGCTCACCGACGGCCGTCGTCAAATCCACGCCGGTAAACAGGCTGTAATTCCTGGAGATCAGAATGGGGGTATTGGCGTTGATACCGGGATCTTTTATATCGGGCTTGTATAGCAGCAGCTTGCACTGGTAGATCAGTTCACCGAGCTTGCTCAGGCGGCGGCGATCGGTGTTTCTCAGTCCTCGCAGCGAATCGTTGGTCTCGGTAACCAGCCCGTTCAGCGTCAGCGTGACAACGTCCTCTCGCGCGGGCTGGTAATCGTAAACCACCACGGCGCCGCCGATCTCGACGGTCTTGATTTCATCGGCGGCACCCGGCCATGAAACAGTTACAAGCAAAAAAACGGGGATCAAACTGCTTATCGATTTCATCGCGCTACACCTGCCTTCGGGGCCTGGCCGTACTCGTTGAGGCAAATTACCACAGGCATCCGTTATTTTCATCTTCATCCGCTGCAAAGATGCAGTCCTGCCGATACGGGGGGATGCTGATACCGAGCAACCGCAACCTGCCGCGCTGCGCCACCTGTTAGAACGCCGAGCAGTACACGCGCCCGATGTGGCGCACCGTGGTCATGGGTAACACGGGAGCAGAGTACGCCGGGGAACCTGAATCCCGGCTGCCGCGCGTCGCCGTTGCCGTTGCCGTTGCCGTCGCCCGTAGCGTATGAAATATCAACACAACTTACGCCGCTACCGTACTCAGGGTCAATACCGCCACGACCAAACCGCGTCCAAGGGTTTTGAAGAATTCTGGC
>Ga0224512_10001899_pt1 | contig 19606 bp, 16 predicted proteins | sample SF_May12_sed_USG_4_FD_169103 | JGI IMG/M metagenome (GOLD analysis project Ga0224512, IMG submission 169103) | Sediment microbial communities from San Francisco Bay, California, United States - SF_May12_sed_USGS_13 | ecosystem: Environmental > Aquatic > Marine > Sediment | place: USA... | reverse complement strand
TGCCGCCGGATCGACTCCCAGCGCGTTGCACACCGTGTCTCGCCCTGCCAGAACCAGAGAGCGGTTGGTGGCCATCACCTCGGGCCAGCCACCACCCACCAAGCCGCCCATGAACTCCAGCGCAGCAGGCACGGCCAGGAAAGCGCTGGGGTCGGCAGTGCCGGTCCATTGGAACATCAGTTGAAACTGGGATCGGTCGGTTCGAGTCGAGTTGGCTCCGTGGCTGATGACTGGCGGCATGATTCCGGCTTGGCGATCTGGCCTCACGTGCAGGAACGCCGCCCCCTTTGGTGCGCACAGCCACTTGTGACAGTTACCCGTGTAGTAGGCGGCCCCCAACTCTTCGACGCCAAGGGGCACCATTCCCGGACCATGGGCACCGTCGACCAGGGTGTCGATGCCGCGCTCCTGCAAGGCACTTACAAGTTCGGCGATAGGGAACACCAGCGCCGTGTCGCTCGTGACGTGGTCAAGCATCGCAAGCGCGGTCCGGGGATTCACCTTCGCCAAGACCGCTTCGGTGACCTGGTGGGGCGACTCGATGGGATACGGGATGTTCGCTACGACGACCTTGGCTCCCGCCCTGGCAGCAACGAACTCGAGTGCGTTACGACACGCGTTGTAAGCGTGGTCGGTGGTGAGCAGTTCATCGCCCGGCTCGAACCGCAACGAGCGCAGCACGGCACTCACGCCGCCAGTTGCGTTAGACACCGGGACAACGTCGGCTGGGTCCGACCCGATGAAGTTGGCCAGGGCGATGGTTGCCTTGTCGATCAGCGGCTCCAGCTCCTCGGTCATGAATCGAACCGGATCGGCTTCGAGGCTGTCTCTCAGGCGCGCCTGGTGGTCGAGAACGGGTATGGGGCAGGCGCCGAACGAGCCGTGGTTGAGGAAATCCACCGAGGGATCGAGCGACCAGTATTCAGCGAGAGGAGAGGCCATCGAAAGAGTCTAGGAAGCAGGCTAAGAGTGGTCAGATGGCCTCTTGCGGTGGTTATGGAGGTGCCGCCAGGGCGCAACGCCGCTAGTGTTTTTATCAAGTCCAGGGGAACCCCCTGGAGGAGGAAGAAGGATCCCCTAATGAAATTCTTGAAACTGCTAGCCATCCTGGCTGCATTCATGATGGTCGCTGCCGCATGCAGCGACGACGAAGCATCTCCAACTACCGACGCACCGTCAGCTACCGACGCACCGTCAGCTACCGACGCACCGGCCGCGACCGACGCACCGGCCGCGACCGACGCACCGTCAGGCGGCGACTTCGAAGGCAAGTCGGTGGTGGCACCCGACTGCGATTACGGCGGCGTCATCAGCTCGGTCGAGGCCACTGCTGAGTACGAGGTCACGTTCAACATGTGCTCGCCGGTGCCGGCCTTCAAGGCCATCGCAGCGTTCACTCCATTCGGCGTCCAGCCGGAAGAGCATCTCGAGGCTACCGGAGGCGCCCCGCTCGATAATCCGATCGGGACCGGTCCCTGGGCTCTCGATTCCTGGAACCGTGGCGACAGCGTGAACTTCTCCAGGTTCGACGACTACTGGGGTGACCCTGCGCCCTATGAGACGCTGGTCTTCCGCTGGGCAACAGAGGGCGCGCAGCGTTTGCTGGAGCTTCAGTCGGGCAACGTAGACCAGATCACCAACCTGAGCCCTGACGACTTCGAGACCGTCCAGGGAGACGACAGCCTGACCTTCATACCGGTAGCCAATCCCAACGTGTTGTATCTGGCGATAACGAGCGACCTCGATCCTTTCGGCACTCCTGGCGGCGACACCGTGTTCGCCGACGTCAAGGTGCGTCAAGCCATCGCCATGGGTATCGATCGTCAGCGCGTCGTCGACAACTTCTACCCCGTGGGGTCACAGGTTGCCTCGCACTTCACTCCATGCTCTATCGAGCTGGCCTGTGAAGGAGACGACTGGTACGAATTCGATGCGGAGGCAGGCCGCGCCTTGTTGGCCGAGGCTGGCTTCCCGGATGGATTCGACACGACGATCTATTACCGGGACGTGTTCCGCGGCTATCTGCCCGAGCCCGGCCTGGTGGCAGTGGAGTTCCAAACTCAGCTCGAGGAGAACCTCGGCATCACAGCCGAGGTTGTGGTGGTGGAGTCGGGTGAGTTCATCGACGAATCCACCAATGGCCGCTACGACGGGTTGTATCTGCTGGGTTGGGGTGCGGACTATCCGCACGTGACCAACTTCTTGGATTTCCACTTCGGGAAGACCTACGCCGGGTTCGGCACGCCACATCCGGAGATCTACGAGCTCTTGGATGAAGGGGCCACCATCGCTGACGCCGCTGTGGCAGCGCCGGTCTACGAGGCGGCCAACAATGCCATCAGGGAGCTGGTGCCGATGGTCCCCATCGCCAACGGCGCCTCGGCGTCGGCCGCCCTGGCAACGGTCGACAACGCTCATTTCCGACCCTTCGGAGCGCCGTTGTTCCACCGGGCCGACCCGGGCAAGGACACCTTCGTGTTCATGCAGAACGCCGAGCCGATCAGCTTGTACTGCGCCGATGAGACCGACGGCGAGTCGCTGGCTCCGTGCCAGCAAGTAGTCGAGCCGCTGCTGGGCTACGCCATCGACTCGGGTATTGTTGAGCCGCGGTTGGCCACGGACTGCACGGGCAACGAGAATGCAACGGTGTGGACCTGCAGCCTGCGTGAGGGTGTCACCTTCCACGACGGCAGCACCTTCGACGCCAACGATGTCATCGTGTCGTTTGCCGCCGGCATCGATGCCGACAACCCGTTGCACGTTGGCAATACGGGAATCTTCTCGTACTACAGCGGCCTGTGGGGCAACCTGATCAACCCGCCGCCACCGGCAGACGAGTAATCGGCTTCCCGCTCCGGCGGGAGCGATAACACTGGTGAGGCGCACCCGTTAGGGTGCGCCTCACTCGTTTCCCATGGTGCAATTCGTTACCCGAAGGCTGTTGTTAGCTATCCCGGTCCTTCTCGGGATCATGCTGGTGACCTTCCTGCTCGTCCGCTCCATCCCCGGTGATCCATGCAAGTCCATGCTTGGCGAGAAGGCCACTACCGAGGCTTGCGATCTCTTCGCAGAGGAGAACGGGCTCAACGAAGCACTGCCAGTGCAGTACGTCAAGTACATGGGGCAGATGGTGCAAGGCGACTTCGGCGACTCGATCCGCTTTTCCCGGCCGGTGTCACAGATGCTCGTGGAGCGCCTGCCGCTGACGATCGAGCTGGCTTTGACGGCGCTTCTGGTGGCGCTGGCCATAGGCATCCCGCTCGGCGTGGTCGCCGCCATGAAACACAACAAGGCGGCAGACGTCGGCGCCATGGTTGTCGCCAACGTTGGGGTGTCGATGCCCGTCTTCTGGCTTGGATTGTTGTTGGCCTACTTTTTTGCGCTCATCATGAAGGACACGATCTTTGAGTTACCTCCGTCTGGCCGGCTATCGGCTGGACTCAGCTCGATTCCGTTCTACGAAGCGTGGGGCTGGAGCGTGAACGAAGATGGGTTCTTTGGCAACGTCTTGGAGTTCATTTCAAATCACTTCATCTTCAATTCGCTTATCACAGGGGATTGGGAGGTACTGGGCGACAGCATCAGGCATTTAATTCTGCCTGCGGTGGCCTTGGCGACCATTCCGATGGCGGTTATCGCCCGCATCACCCGTTCTTCGCTGCTCGACGTGCTCGGTCGCGACTACGTGCGGACGGCCCGCGCCAAGGGCGCTCGAGAGCGCACCGTCATTGGGCGCCATGCACTGCGCAATGCCATGCTGCCGGTGGTAACGGTGGTGGGCCTGCAGATGGGGGCACTGTTGGCGGGGGCGGTGCTCACAGAAAGCATCTTCGGGCTGGCTGGGGTTGGCACTGCCCTGGTCGAGGCGATTACCTCGCGCGATTTCCCCGTCGTCCAGGCCGTCACTGTGGTGGCTGCCAGCGGTTACGTCATCATCAATCTGCTGGTCGACATTTCATACGGCTATCTCGACCCCCGGATCAGGTTGGAGTGAGCAGATGACGAACTTCCTGCGCCGCAACCCCTATGCCACAGAGCCCGACAGTGACTTCCTGCTTGAAAAGCCGACATCGCTGTGGAAGGGAGCATTCGGCCGGTTGCGTCGTCGTCGCACCGGACAGATTGGAATGGTGCTCATTGGCGGCCTAATTCTGATGGCGCTACTCGCTCCTCTCATCGCTCCTTTCGCGCCGAACGAGGTGCTTATCGGCAAGGAAGAGGGTGTGAAACGGCGCACCGCCCCCTGTTACGACGCCCTCGACTTCATCGGCATGTTCCGTTGCGACAGCGAAGACCAACCTCAGCACCTGCTGGGCACCGACGGCAACGTGCGGGACGAATTCTCCCGGGTCGTCTACGGTTCTCGGATCAGCCTTCTGGTGGGAATCACCGTGGTGGTGGTCGCTGTCACGATCGGCGCACTGCTGGGCTCCATAGCCGGATTCTGGAGCGGTTGGGCAGACAACATCATCATGCGCATCATGGATGTGGTTCTCGGTTTCCCGTCTTTCTTGTTGGCTATCGCCATCGTCGCAGTGCTCGGCCCAGGGATCCGCAACGCCATGTTGGGGGTAGTGATCGTTTCGATTCCGGTCTACGCCAGGGTGATGCGCGCCGGAGTTCTCTCTATCAAGGAGCTCGACTATGTGGCTGCATCGCGCTCACTGGGGGCATCGAGCGTGCGCATCTTGTGGACCCGAGTTGTTCCCAATGCCCTAACGCCGTTGGTAGTGCTGGCGACGCTTGGGTTGGCGACAGCCATTCTCGACGTGGCCGGACTTTCGTTCCTGGGACTGGGGGCGCAGCCGCCGTCGGCTGAGTGGGGGACCATGCTGGCGTCGGAGCGCAACCAAGTTTTCACCGCCCCGCACCTGGTGTTCTTCCCGGGACTCATGATCATGCTCACCGTGCTTGGCTTCAACCTGTTGGGTGATGGGTTGCGCGACGCACTCGACCCGTCGTTGCAGGACTGATGGCTGATTCAAATGACAAGCTGCTCGAGGTTCAGGACCTGCGTACCTATTTCCACGCCCGCCACGGTGTGGTGAAAGCGGTGGACGGAGTCGATCTGTCGGTTCGCAAGGGCGAGGTGCTCGGCCTGGTAGGGGAGTCCGGGTGCGGCAAGAGCGTCACCTCACTCTCGATTATGCAGCTGGTGCCGCCCCCGGGGAAGGTCAACGCCGGCAAGATCCTGTTCGACGGGCGCGACATGACCGAGCTGTCTACCAAGGAGCTCGAGGCGATGCGGGGCGACGCCATATCGATGATCTTCCAACAGCCGCAGTCCTCGCTCAATCCCGTATACGAGGTGGGCGCTCAGATCTCCGAGGTCTTCGATATCCACCGCGATTACGAAAAGCATGTACCAGAGGAGAAGGCGATCGAGATGCTGCGCCAGGTTGGTATCCCCGATCCCGAGAGTCGGGCCAAGTCGTATCCGCACGAGATGTCTGGAGGCATGGCGCAGCGGGTGATGATCGCCATGGCTTTGGCGTGTGAGCCCGAGCTGCTCATCGCTGATGAGCCAACCACTGCGCTCGACGTCACCATCCAGGCGCAGATCCTGGATCTCATGCGAGACCTGCAGCGTGACCGCGGCACCGCGGTGGTTCTCATTACCCATGACCTGGGGGTGGTAGCCGAGATGGCAGATCGGGTGGCGGTGATGTACGCCGGCGAGATCGTCGAGGAGACCGATGTCACCACCTTGTTCAACGATCCCAAACATCCCTATACCCAGGGCCTCATCGGTTCGATCCCGGTGTTGGGACAGGTGTTGGATGAGCTGGCCGTCATTCCGGGCACCGTGCCCAGCCTGGTCAACCTGCCGGACGGATGTCGATTTGCCCCGCGCTGCCAAGCGCGCATCGACAACAAGCTCGAGATCTGCACCCAGCGCCAGCCGTCGTTGGAAGACACAGGAGATGGTCACACCGTGCGGTGCTGGCTGTATCAGGCGCATGAGTGAAGAGACGCTCATTGAGGTCCGCGACCTGACCAAGGACTTCCCCGTGAAGGGGGGAATCCTCAAGCGCACTATTGGGCACGTGAAAGCGGTCGACAACGTTTCGTTCGACATCTACAAGGGCGAGACACTCGGACTGGTGGGCGAATCCGGGTGCGGCAAGACAACGCTGGGGCGAATGCTGGTGCGACTGCTCGATCCGACGTCAGGAACGATCCACTTCGAGGGTCACGATGTTGCCCACCTCGAAGGCCGCCAGCTCAAAGCCATCCGTAAGCAGATGCAGATCATCTTCCAGGATCCGTTCTCTTCCCTCGACCCGCGCACCCTGGTCGGCGACAGCATCGCCGAAGGGCTCAAGATCCACGGGGTGGGCGACGCCGATGAGCGCCGCCAAAAGGTCACCGAGATGTTGGAGATCGTTGGTTTGGAGGCAGTGCACGCCAGGCGTTTTCCGCATGAGTTCTCGGGCGGCCAACGCCAGCGCATCGGCATCGCCAGGGCGTTGATCCTGCGGCCCAAGTTCGTTGTGGCCGACGAGCCGGTGTCGGCGCTCGACGTTTCGGTGCAGGCTCAGGTGCTGAATCTGCTGCGCGAGCTACAGGGCGAGCTGGATCTGACCCTCCTCTTCATCGCTCACAACCTGGCGGTGGTGGAGCACATCTCCGATCGGGTGGCAGTGATGTATCTGGGCGACATGGTGGAAGCGACCGAGCGTCACGCGCTGTATCGCAACCCGACTCACCCCTACACCAGGGCACTGCTGTCTGCGATCCCGGTGCCCAACCCAGAACTGCGGCGGGAGAGAGTCATCCTCGAGGGTGATGTTCCCAGCCCGCTCAATCCGCCTACGGGCTGCAAATTCCATCCCCGGTGCCCCATCGCCTGCATGGGCGTGTGCGACGTTGAGCGCCCCCAGTTGCTCCAGGTGGCGGGCGAAACCCATCACGAAGCTGCGTGCCACCTGCGGACTGGTGCATACCAACACCTCGACCCCGAGGTTCGCATCTAGGGAGCCAGTAGCAGGCTCTGTAGCGCCGTTCTGACCGTCTCCGGCATGGCAACCGGGCGGCGGGTGCGGCGGTCGACGAAAACGTGGACGAATTCTCCAGAGGCGCCAGCCTCCTCTCTGTCCGATGCGAAGACGCCAACGTGGTAGCGAACACTCGAGGTGCCGATGTGGCTGACCGCCATGCCAGCTTCCAGAGCCTGCGGAAAGCTCAGAGGAGCGTGGAAAGTGCAATGAGATTCTGCTGCCACCCCGATCACCCCTCCCTGTGAGATGTCGAGGCCGCCGCGGTCGATGAGGAATCGATTGATCACCGTGTCGAAGTAGGAGTAGAACACGACGTTGTTGATGTGCCCGTAGACGTCGTTGTCCAACCAGCGGGTTTGCAGTGGCTCGAAATGGGCGTAGGCCGAGCGGCCGGGAGGAGCTTCTCGTCCCATTAGGAGCCGGCCCAGAGCACAGCGGCGCGTGTTATCACAACGTCGAATCTACCCAAGCCTCGAAGAGTCCAGTTGTGACGCCACGGTTCCTTCCTCAACTAGGCCATAACTCTTCCTGAGTGCTCCTGGGGTCTTTGTGCCCTAATCGCAGTGTGGCGGTTGTGAAACAGTTGGCTCATGGTCAAGCGAGATTGGCTGCCGGTTGTCGGTGGCATGGTGATGTGTCCGTTGCGCTCCGAACTGGTCGAAGTGGAGCGGTGCTGGGCCTGCCGACAGGGCGCAGCCTCACCGCGCGCTGGCGGACGTAGCGAGATCTGGTGTGCCGTGTCGGGCAAGATGGCAGATAAGGACGTGCTTCGCCAAAGGGCTGAAGCGGGCAATTAACCAGCCACCGACACCTGGTTGCGACCAGCACCCTTGGCCTCGTATAAGGCAATATCGGCCGCATCGATCAGAGCTTCGACGCTGTTGGTCGACTCTCCAGCGGCGGCGATGCCGACGCTTACGGTAATGGGGCGCTGGTCCCACTCGGCTCGTTCCACGGCACGTCGGAACCGCTCTCCCAGTACTTTCGCCCCCTCGGGTGAGGTGTTTGACAAGATGATGGCGAACTCGTCGCCGCCATAGCGGGCGACCAGGTCGGTGGCGCGGCTCTCCCCGACGAGCAGCCGAGCTACTGCCTCGATCGCACCGTCGCCATGAGGATGGCCGAAGCTGTCGTTGAACGGCTTGAACTCGTCGATATCGATGAGGGCCAGTGCCACTTCTTCTCCGTAGCGAGCGTGGCGCGCCAGCTCGCGCTCCAAGGTATCGACAAAGGCGCGGCGGTTGACCAGGCCCGTCAATGGATCGGTGACGCTGAGGCGTGTCATCTCGGCGTGCTTGATCTCCAACTTTCGTTGGTAATCCTGCAGCTGATCCTCATAGAGCTGCTGTGCTTTTGCCTGCGCCTCCAGCGTGGCAACGCTGCGCCGCAGCTCGAGTTGCGCCATCACCTGGCGTGACAGGGCTTGCAGCGCCTGAGCCTGCTCCTCTGTCAACTTGCGTTCCTCGGTGTCGATGACGCAGAGGGTGCCCAGTGCGTTGCCCGTGGAGGTCGTCAGCGGGGCGCCGGCGTAGAAGCGGATGGCTGGGTCCTCGGTGACCAGGGGGTTGTTCGCGAAACGTTCGTCGTCGAGAGCGTTCTCAACGACGAAGAGCTCTTCGGGCTTGAGGATCGCGTGGGCACAGAAGGCCAGGTCGCGCGACGTCTCAGTCGCCTCAAGTCCGACACGCGATTTGAACCACTGACGCTCGCTATCGACCATGCTCACAAGGGCGATCGGTGTCCCGCAGATGCTCGACGCCAGGTATGTGATGTCGTCGTAGGCCTGCTCGGCAAGCGTGTCGAGCACGGCGTAGCTGCGTAGCTCCTCCAAGCGGGCGGCCTCATTAACGGGTGTGGGTGCAGTAATCATTTCTTCTTGTGGGGCGTTCGGTGGTTTATCGACACGGCGACGCTGTTCTTTAGGCATCGGGTCCGGAGAGAATTGATACAACAACACCGAAAGTGGGCGGTCGGTTAGCTTGCAGCGGATGGACACAACCGGGTACTGCGAGACGGCGACAAAGTAGGGTTGCGCCATGTGCTTTGACGCCGACTCGGCGCCCCCAATAGCGGACAACGGGAAAGAGGTCGCCTGCAAGGATCTCAACCTGACCTCGGCCGATGGAACTTCATTCGCAGCCTTCGAAGCGGTGGCGGCCGGAACTGGGCCGGCAGTAGTCGTGTTGCCTGATGTGCGTGGCCTCTATCGCTTCTACGAGGAGCTTGCGGTGCGGTTCGCCCAGGCCGGTTACGACTCGGTAGCGATCGACTACTTCGGGCGAACCGCCGGGGTCGACAAGCGCGAAAACGACTGGGACTACATGCCGCACGTCCAGCAGACCATCGCTGCTGGCGTCACGGGCGACACCGCAGCTGCCGTTGCCCATCTTCGCTCTGCGGATCCGAACCGGCCCATCTTCACGGTGGGGTTCTGCTTCGGTGGGTCGAATTCGTGGCTGCAGGCTGGCAGCGGGCATGGGTTGGCCGGTGCCATCGGCTTCTACGGCAACCCGCTGGCTCAGTATCCCCAGGGAACTCCCACTCCGATCGAAGCCGCTTCCGACATCGCCTGCCCGGTGCTTGGGCTCATGGGCGGCGACGACCCCAGTATCCCACCAGATGTCATAGCGGAGTTCGACGCAGCACTGGAGGAGGCCGGGGTCTCTCACGAGATAGTCACCTACCCCCATGCCCCCCATTCGTTCTTCGATCGCAAGCAAGACGATTACGGGAATGAGTCGGTCGATGCCTGGGAACGGGTGCTCAAGTTCATCGCGGCCAATTCCTAGGAACGAACCGACGATTCCGAGCGTTGGGAGGTAGACACATGTTCAGCAGAGAGAAATCCAACATGATCGATCCTGACGACGCCTTGGTCGGCCGGTCCGAGGCCATCGCAGTGCCCGCAGCCCACTTCGTGAACGGCAATCCACTCGTTGGGCCGTTCCCGGACGGCATGGAAGTGGCCTACTTCGCCATGGGTTGCTTCTGGGGCGCCGAGCGCATCTTCTGGCAGATCCCCGGTGTCTACACCACCGCCGCCGGCTACATGGGTGGGTTCACACCCAACCCCACCTATGAAGAGGTCTGCACAACCCGCACCGGCCACGCCGAAGCGGTGGTGGTCGTCTACGACCCGGCCCAGGTCACCTACGACGAGCTGCTCAAGCCCTTTTGGGAAGAGCACGACCCGACTCAAGGCATGCGTCAGGGGAACGACACCGGGACCCAGTACCGCTCGGCGATCTACACCACCACCGATTCCCAGCTGGAGACGGCCAAGAGGTCGCGCGACCGCTATCAGCAACAGCTCACAGAAGGCGGTTTTGGGTCGATCACCACAGAGATCGCCGAAGCTGGGCAGTTCTATTACGCCGAGGACTACCACCAGCAGTATCTGGCCAAGAACCCTGGCGGGTATTGCAACCACGGTTTCTGTCAGTTGTCATACGACGGATAGGGCCTGCCACTGACCCTTCCAGGTCGGCGGAATCCTCAGCCGGAGGAGCGGAGGCGTTCGACGAGCGCCAGCGCCTCGGGAGTGGCACGAACCGCGGCTGCCCGCTCGGCCCACATGAGCGCCTCGGAATGATGACCTTGTGCCGCCTCCACTTCGGCCATCCCCATGAGGGCTGGCATCCACCACGGGTAGGTCCGCAGTGCCTCGTTGAGGTGGATGCTGGCTTCGACATGACGACCATCCGCCAACTCCAGCATGCCCAGAGCGACCCAACTGGAGGGATCCCCCGGATCGGAGGCAGCCGCAGATGTCAACCACCCGAGAGCGGAGTCGAAGTCGTAACTCTTCGATGTGATGGCCTCGAATACCTCGATCTTTCCCAACTCGTGAGCAGGTTGCGCCCAGTGCCCGATAAGCCGCTCGGCAGTGACCGCGCTGGACCGGTCGAAGTCGAGCCGGGCCCGGTGCAGGTGGTAATCGCCGACGACAAAGGCGGCCGCGGCCGCTCCTGCAACGACTAGAAGCAGCGCCGATGCCACCCGACGAGACAATGGTCGGCGTTCGTCGCGTTTCAAGGTCGCTGCCGCAGCGCCCAGCGCCAGGAAAAGGAGTGGTGTGGTAATGACCGACTGAGGCTGAACGAGGTGGAATCCAAGCAGGGCCAGTGCGAACCACGCCAGCGGGCCTCGGGCCGCAAACAGAGCGGCGCCGATCCACAACATGAGCGCCATGACCCCGGCGAGCCCAGTCGTGACCGCGTACTCGATGACGATGTTGTGGGCGTCAGCGGGCAACTCGTTCGGCGCCAAGGCGGCCGCAATCTCGGGCGTGCCATACGGTGCTACGGCATCTCGGAATTGCCCGGGGCCATGGCCCAATGGGTTCGCCGCCACCGCTTGTCCACCAGCGCCCCATATATCGAGACGGATGGCTACGCCCCTTGTCCCGACACGGTCGGCCGAGCTGACGGCCGAGCCCACTGGTCCGCTCGCGAGGGCGGTTCCTGCAAGGACACCTGCCAATAGCGCGGCCGCGACCATAGAGCCTGTCTTCACTCCGTTGGGCCGGAACTGGGCTACGGCGACAATGACCACCACGACGAGGACGAAGCGCGAGCCGGTGAGTTGCGCGGCCGCGGTGAGGAGCGCGGCCCCTCCTGCCCACCACGCTGTCCGAGTGCTGGCGCGGGAGGCGCACAGCGCCACCGCCCCCATCAACAACGCGGCCAGATGCACCGGGTTCCCTGTGAGACCGGGCGCTCGCCCGCCGTCAACCTCCAGAGCGGGCAAGATGTCGGGGATAGCAAGTTGTGCAAGAGCGACAACGGCATTGAGCGAGGCGACCGCAAGGAGCGCAGTCTGGATGTGTCGGCTCCAGCCCGGTGACGAGGACGCCCCCAGTGCCCAAATGCCGACGAGGCCGGCGACGAAAATGGCTCCTGTGCCCCACCCGTAGTCGCCCGTCAGGCCGACCAGAGGTCTGGGGGAAACGACCGCGGTGACTAGCGCTATGACCGCGAATGCCGAGGCCGCAGAGACAGCAAGGCGCTGGCCTGACCGGCGCACGGTCGGCAGCCAAGGTAGCCCTGCCGCGGCTACCAGCGGCAGCAACGCCATGCGGATGGTCCACGACGGAATATTGAAGATGGGGACGAAGCCGATGCCGAAAACGACAACAAGCGCCGCCACGACCAACCCGACACGGTCGCCCTTGCGCTGCTGAGCTCCGGCGGTAACTACCGGCCGACCGTCGAGATCGGGCGCGCCGGGCAGGTCCTTGTCGAGGACGACAGTCATGTCTGTGTTTCGGCGCCGTTGTCACCCTGCTGAAGTGGTTGCAACAACCGTTGTGTCAGCTGACGTACGAAACTTCCTAGCCGTCCTCTGCAGGCTCTTCCTCCAACGGCTCCCCCTCGGACGGCAGGGCATTGGGGTTGTATTCGCCGCCGGCGTTCCACAGCATCCACCCGTACCCGCCGTTGGTTGCCTCAGATATCTCGACACCGATCTGGGCCGGGGAGTAGTAGAAGGCCTGTAGCCACGGTCGCAAGATGGTGGTGGGATCCATCCGATCGGCGCCGGCCAGGGCGTCGGCCACCACCGGACCCGGGTGATCGTTGGGGTCGCCGAAACCCAGCCAGCCGGGGGAGTAGTGGCTGGGATAGACCATCGGGCTCAACACATCCACGTGTGCCGACGTCTCCTCCACCTTCTGGCCGATCCCTTCATCGTTTGGGCTCGACATGATGATGCCGAAGACGTCCGCCGCCACCGCGCATCTCATCGGGTGTAGCCGCGATCTCGCTTCGGCTAGAAAGGCGGTTATGGCGGCGATCCGTCCTTCCTCGGTGAAGGTTCCCTTCTGGACCAGAGCCGCGCCGGTGATGCCTGCCGGGAAGCGCACATAGTCGAACTGGATCTCGTCGAACCCCAGCTCGCAGGCTTCGGTGGCGAGGTCGAGTATGTAGGCCCAGTTCGCCGGGTCCGACATGTCTACCCATGCCCCCGCCAGCTTGGTGTCTGGATCGGCCTGGACCCGGATCGGGTCCTCGAAGGAGACCAATCGGGTGATGGTGTACAGGCCGTGGGCATCTGCCAGAGCGATGAGCTCGGCGGGGTCGTAGATGTCCGCAACGGCTCCGATGTCGTGGGGGTACTCCACCGCGGTGTTGTAGAGCACCTGTCCGGTCTCGTCCTTGGTGTCGAAGATGAGTGCGTTCACCGCTGAGCCATCGGCCATTTCAAGCAGGGCAGAGAACGAATCGGGCTCCATCGCCACGTAACGGCTCACCCGAATCGCGTTGACCACCCGGGGCTCGAGGACCACATCAAGTGACTCCCCGCCCTCCCAGACCGTCTCGCCCGGCAGCCAGGCCGGGCGACCCACGGTGATGGTGTCGCCAACCCTCAGTTCGATGGTGAACGCACCCGCGTCATTGCTCGTAGCCGTCGCCAACGGTGAAGTAACGACAGCATCGTCGAGCGGAGCACCGTCGGCTGTGGTCACGATCCCATCGACCAACACGGAAGGAATCGTCGTCGTAGTGGTGGTCGTCGTTGATGACGTGGTGGGAGGAGGATTAGTGGTCGACGTGGTGGTCGACGTGGTGGTCGACACCACCGTCGGCACGGCAGCGGTTTGGGTGCTCGGGGTGGAAGTGCAAGCCGCGAAAACCAGGACTAGCACCGCGACAACGCGGGTCATGCTCGCAATGTAGGGGCCGAGGGTTCGCTAGGCGGTGAGGCGCGGATTAAGGGTGTAGGTACCGGTGACCGAGGCTTGCGCCAGCACGTGGCCCTCCATGGCGGCGCGAACATCGGCTCCGTTGAAGTTCCCTTCCACCGGGCAGCGGTCCACATCGAGAGCGTAGAGAGTGAACACGTATTGGTGGACCAGCGAGTCGTTCCACGGTGGGCAGGGACCGTCGTAGCCGAAATAGGTGCCGCTCATATCGGCATCGCCGGCGAACCAGCCCGTGTAATCGTTAACCCCCTGGCGGGTTCCTCGTGGCCCGTCTGGCCCGTCCTTGCCGCGTGGCGTCACTCGATCGGAGAATTCCCCTTCGTCGAGGTTGGGTTGGTCGGGGGATATGTCGACCAGAATCCAGTGAAAGAAGTCGGTGCGAGCCAAATCTGCGGGCACTTCGCGTCCCTCCTGGTTGACGTCTTCGCCGCTGGTTGGCACCACGGGATCGTGGCAGATCAGCACCAACGACTCCGTGCCCTCGGGCACATCGGACCACATGAGCGCCGGGTTGCGGTTGGGCCCGAGTGTGGCGTGAGTGTCCGGGTCGGGCAGGCAGAAGGCGTACTCGCCGGGGATTGGCTGGCCATTGTCGAACGCGGGCGTAGTTAGTTCCATACGGTTACCTCCGCAACCGACGGCAGCTGACGGGCCGTCTACCTGCTCAGTTCTGCTTTCCTGCCGGCCTCAGGGCGACGCGGGATATGACACTGGTGTGACCATCCTCCCACTTGACCTCGACGGTCATGTCGTGGAGCGCCTTGACGGTTCCGACCCGCCCAACCTGGCCGACCTTCCGAGTCATCTCGGTGACCCTCTGACCTTGCTTGATCAACAGGCCTCCTTTTCTGCTGACTGCAGGATACGCCAATCAGCTCGGCCGAAACGAGGCGGAAGTCGCATTCGATTGTTACCGTCGGCCCTAGAGGAGCCCAGCGCCCGCCATGGTCGCCTCAAAGACGCCGGCGATGAACTCGTATCCAACGGGTGTGGGGTGGATGTTGTCATCTGAGCACATGAACGTCAGCGCGCAGATGGTTTCGACGTTGTCGGGGACGAAATTCCCGTTGGCGTCCGAGAAGTCGCTGCTGCCAAAGGCGACCTCAACGTCTGCAAGCAAGACGTCGAAGTCCGCGTAGACGGTCTCGAGCCCATCGTTGTAGAGGGATTGAAGGGCCGCAGTGAGTGCGGCGAGGCCGGGATCGAGGAACCACGCAACCAGATTGGGGTTGTAGTAGTTCATGGCCACGATGGGGCCGTCGTACACCTCTCGGATGTCAGCCAGAATCGACCTCAGGTTGGCTTTCGTCAATTCCAGATCACCAAGGATGCAGGCCAAGTCCGTTACGCACGCCTCTAGAGTCTGAAGAGCGTCGTTGGCGCCCATATCGATGGTGATCAACTTGGTCTGCTTGCCCTTGCCACTGGAAAGGTGCGCAAGAGCGTCGCCCAACTGGGTTCCAGTCTTGTAGGTATCCAACACACCTGGGTGGCAAACAGACGGAGAGCCGTCGGGGTCGAACCCGGTCATCATCGACAGCGTCGTTTCTCCTGGGCACCCCAGTTTGACGTGCTTGCGGGCCTTGAAATCATCCTGCGCCAATCGTCCTGCAAGGAAGTCGGTGTAGCTGGATGGGCTGAACCCGATAGAACCGCCCATTCCGTCGGCCAGTGTCCCCGCCGCCAGCGATGTGCCAAGAGACAGGTAGTAGCCGTTGGCCTTGTCCGGGTTGGCCTTTTCTCCGCCCTTCTTGGCGATCGCCGAGCCGGGGAGCATTGCAAAGATCAGGGCAACGACAGTCAGAGTCAGCAGGAAGCGTTTGCGCACGGTTTTCTCCTCTCGAGAAGCCGGAACTCTAGCGAGCGCCCACGCTGAGTGTCGGGTGACGCGATTGGTACTCATTCGCAACTCAGCACTAGGGTCGGACGACGCAGAGAGCGGTCACGTCAACCCGGGCCGATAAGGGACAGGAGAGTTCGATATGAGACGCATTTTCTACCGCAGAGTCCCAGCCATGGTGGCGTTGGGAGTGATCCTGGCGCTGGCGGTTGCGGTGCCCATCATGGCAACGCCCAAGGACGCACACGGCGATCACAAGATCACGATCTGTCACGTCACGAACTCGCACAACAATCCGTTCGTGGTCATCAACATCGACGTGGCCGCGTTCGACGGCGAGGGCAAGAACGATCACACCCACCACGTGAGCAAAGACGGCCGAGTGGATGTCCTTTTTGTCAACGGTGAGTGCCAAACGACGCCCCCGACGCCCCCGACGCCCCCGACATCTGAAACGTAGGTCCACGAACCAACGAGCGACGGTGTCTCCCGAGGGCACTGATGGGTTCGAACCTTTTGTTGAGTTAAATCGGGAATGTTGTGGCACGTTTCACGGAAGTACTGAATCCCTGCTTTTCGGGCGCGTCAGCCGTAATCTGAGTAAATGTTCTTGGGGGATGAGGTCATCATGGAGTCATCGACCGAGAAGGAAACGAAGGCAAACTCCGTTATAGACCTAACGGGCGACGACTCCGTTCTAGACCAATTGTTCGAGCATCTGCTTGATGCGTTTGGCACGTTCACCGCTGTCCGCGACGAGGCCGGCCGAATCGTCGACCTCCAGCTCACCAGCGGCAGCTCTCCGCAAGGCGACGTAGGCGAAGGTCTCGTTAGGACCATCGCGGAACGTCACAAGCGGGAGCTTTTCGACGAGTTCTGTCGCGTAGTGGAGACGGGTGAGCCGCTGGCCACGCAGTCCCTGGAGCACGAGGATGCCGAGCACGGTGGGAAGCGACTCATCGGTGCCTATGAGGTTCGTGCCGTGAGAATCGGTGATGGTTTGGCAGCTGGGTGGCGGGATGTGACCGGACACGTGCTTGTGGAGGCGGAACTGGAACGGCGTACCCGCGAGCTGACCCTCATGGGCGAGATGGTCGATTACCTCCACGCCGTTGAGTCGTCCGACGAAGTATTCAACGTTGCCGCGAGTTTTGGTTCCCGGCTTTTCGGGGACTTTTCCGGCGGATTTTTCTTGCAGAATGAGTCCGGAAACGTTGTGGAGGTGATGACCTCTTGGGGTGACAGCACGTGGGGTGACCAGGTGTTCGCACCCGAGGATTGCTGGGCGTTGCGCCGTGGTCGGCGGCACGGACATCTTGCTGAGAACTCGGCCCCACGGTGCACTCACGCCGCGGATGGTGTGGAGGCCCTCCTGTGTATCCCTCTCATGGTTCAAGGGAGAGCGACCGGCCTCCTCGCCCTTGCCAGCTCCGGGACCGCGAGCCTCTCTAACACGCCGCCCTCGAGCGCAGCGAGCGAGGCGCTCGCGGTATCCGTGTGCGAGCATCTCGGGTTAGCCCTCACGAACATTCGGCTTCGCGTACAGCTTCGCGATCAGTCCATCAAGGATCCGCTCACGGGCCTGTTCAACCGTCGATACCTGGAGGAAACGCTCGAGCGCGAAATCAGCCGCTCTGCCCGCAGCGGAATGCCCGTCGGTTTGATGATGCTGGACATCGACCACTTCAAACATTTCAACGATACGTTCGGCCACGCGGGGGGCGACGCGCTGATGTCAGAGCTTGGTGCCCTGCTCCACACCCTTACCCGAGTCGAAGACGCAGCGTGCCGCTACGGTGGAGACGAGTTCGTCGTCTTGCTCCCCGAGACCTCGCTCGAGGTAACACTCCTCCGGGCGGAGGAGATCCGCCAAGCCGCGCACCTGTTCGACATCACGCACGAGGGCACGGTCTTGAATCCAGTCACCCTCACGGTCGGCATTGCTGTGTACCCGGATCACGGCGCCGACATGCTTGGGTTGCTTCGCGCCGCGGATGAGGCGATGTATACAGCCAAGACCGCAGGAGGCGATAGGGTCGAGGTCGCCCAGACGCCCGACGGACCAAACGCGGACCAAACGTGATCGCGCTGCCGACGCGAAGGCCGAAATCCCAAGTCACATAAGGGACTTGTTGTGGGCACTGATGGATTCGAACCAACGACCTCTTCCTTGTAAGGGAAGCGCTCTAACCAGGCTGAGCTAAGCGCCCGCGATGCGGGATGGTAGTTGGATTCCCCCTCCCTCCAGGGAGGGGGCTAGGGGGAGGGTGGGGCTGATGGCTGATTGCTGGCTGCCCCGACCCCCATCCTCTCGGGCCTTCGGCCCGAGGTACTTCCCCCTGAGGGGGAAGTGAAGAAGCGCGCTGTCGCCGTCCAACGCGATAACGGTTCGCCTCTACTCTTCCTCCGGTGGCGGCGTTAGATCTCTTCTCTCAACCCACTCGGGCATGGTTCGAGGCCAGTTTCGAGGCGCCTACCGACGCCCAGACCGCGGGGTGGGAGGCGATCGCCGAGGGTTCGCACACCCTGATTCATGCCCCTACCGGATCTGGCAAGACGCTGGCGGCATTTCTGTGGTGTCTCGATCAACTCTTCTCCGAACCGGTGCCGGCGGATGCCGAGCGCACTCGGGTTCTGTATGTCTCGCCGATGAAGGCCCTGGCCTATGACATCGAGCGGAACTTGCGGGCACCGTTGGCTGGGATCTCCAATGCCGCCGGGCGGATGGGCCTCGATCAGCTTCCCGAGGTGGTCACCGCCATGCGTACCGGTGATACCTCTGCGCAGGACAGACGCAAGCTGCACCGTCACCCTCCGGACGTTTTGATAACAACTCCCGAGTCGCTCTATCTGATGCTGACTTCGCAGATTCGAGCAACGCTGGCATCGGTGCGATGGTTGATCGTCGACGAGGTCCATGCTGTTGCCGGCACCAAACGCGGCTCGCACCTGTCTCTGTCGCTGGAGCGGCTGGAGGAGATAGCCAGCTCGCCGCAACGGATCGGGCTGTCCGCCACCCAAAGGCCGCTGGCCGACATCGCCAAGTTCTTGGGTGGCGGCACCGTTTCAGGCAAGAAGAAGTGGACGCCTCGCCGCGTCGCGGTGGTCGACGCCCCTCCCCGCAAGACATTGGACCTTGAGGTGGTGGTTCCGGTTGAGGACATGACCCAGCCACAGGCAGACGCCGAGCTTGTGCCAGGTGGCGCAGCAGCGGGCCCCCCTAAGCGGTCGATGTGGCCCACCATGTACGCCCGGATGCTCGAGCTGATCCAAGCCCACAACTCGACGATCATCTTCGCCAACAGCAGGGCACTGGCGGAACGTATCGCCCGCCAGGTGAACGAGTTGGCCGACGAAGAGCTGGTGCAGGCTCATCACGGATCTGTGTCGAGAGAGCAGCGACTCGAGATAGAGGACCGCCTCAAGCGTGGCGAGCTGAAGGCCGTGGTGGCCACAGCAACCTTGGAACTAGGTATCGACATGGCAGCGGTCGACCTGGTCCTGATGGTCGAATCTCCTCCCTCGGTCGCCAGTGGGCTGCAGCGCGCCGGAAGAGCAGGACACCAGGTAGGTGCCCCTTCGGTGGCCAAGATCTTCCCCAAACATCGGGGAGACCTGTTGGAGGCTGCCGTAGTGGTCGATCGCATGTTGAGGGGGCAGATCGAGTCGACGTCGATCCCGCGCAACCCACTTGATGTCCTGGCTCAGCAGATCGTCGCCGCGGCGTCGGTCGAGTCATGGGATGTCGACGCCCTCTACGACATGGTGCGACGAGCCAGTCCGTACTCGGAATTGGGCAGGGCATCGTTCGAATCGGTGCTCGACATGTTGGCCGGCCGTTACCCATCGGATGAATTCGCCGAACTGCGTCCCCGCATCACCTGGGATCGAGTCAAGGGCCGTATCGAGGCTCGGCCGGGTGCGCAGATCTTGGCCGTCACCAATGCGGGGACCATTCCCGACCGGGGCCTGTATCGGGTGATGCTGCCAGACGGTGGCAAGGTGGGTGAGTTGGACGAGGAGATGGTGTATGAATCTCGCCCCGGCGACGTCTTCTTGTTG
>Ga0224512_10001898_pt1 | contig 19614 bp, 13 predicted proteins | sample SF_May12_sed_USG_4_FD_169103 | JGI IMG/M metagenome (GOLD analysis project Ga0224512, IMG submission 169103) | Sediment microbial communities from San Francisco Bay, California, United States - SF_May12_sed_USGS_13 | ecosystem: Environmental > Aquatic > Marine > Sediment | place: USA... | reverse complement strand
TGCGAAAAATCGCTTTCGGTGAGTGCGGCAGAAACGATTTGCGAGGGGCTTGGTTCGGGGTGGACGCTCGCGCGGATCAACGATGCGACCGAGAATGGGTACATCGACGGATTCATCGGAAATCATCTTTGGATCGGTGGACACGATGAGGCTGTCGAAGGCGTATGGCGCTGGCGTGATGGGGTTCAGTTCTGGCAAGGCGACGAAACGGGAACACCCGTCGGTGGCCTCTACACAAACTGGAAGTCGGGCGAGCCCAACGCAGGAGCAGACGAAGACTGCTTACGGCAAGAGAACGGCGGCCTCTGGCAAGACCGAAAATGTACCGACAACGAAAAGTTCATCTGCGAGGGCCCGCCGCTCTGCGGAAATGGCGCGGTGGCCATGCCCGAAGAGTGCGACGATGGCAATACCGCCGATGGCGATGGCTGTAGCTCGAGCTGCACCGTCGAGTCGAGCTACGAATGCTTCTTGCCAGATGACCTGGGGACGCCGAGCGTCTGCCAGATCTCGGCCGATGTGGTGGTTGGGCGCGTCGAGCTCCTCGAGGTGCGCGGAAGGCCAGTGCTGCAATGGGAAACGATATCACAAAGTGGCACGCTCGGCTTTGTTGTGTCGCGGCAAGTCCAGCATGGATGGAAGCCGCTTCACGAGGGGATTCTCTTGGCGCTTCCCGGTGCACCTCAGGGAGGCGTCTACAGCCTGCAGGACACCGGTGCGTCCATCCGCCGACCTGTGAGCTATCGACTCGAAGAGATCGAAATCGACGGCGCACGAAAGCCGATCGGTGAGTGGCAGTTGGTCGCACGCCCCGCAAGCGCGCCCGTGCTCTGGGAAAGCGACTATGAGGCTGTGCCTCACGCGCTGGTGGCGCGGCGTGTCGACGCATCCACGGGGCTCGCCCGGAAGAGTAATGCCTTGGTGCCGGCCACTCGCGCGGTGCTCGACGTTGCGCAAGACGGCGCCGTCGAAGTGTCCGTCACGACCCTAGCCGAGCTCTTTGCGAAAAGTCCTGGGGAAGTCCGCGGCTGGGCGATCGCGGGAGACGTGCGGATCACCGACCAGGCTTACCAGGTGCCCTGGTGGTTCGACGAAGCGCGCGACAGTCTCGTCGTCGTCGGGCGGTCCTCGACGAGCATCTATAGTGCGGCGCGGAAGTACGTAGTACGGAACGCGACGGGCCGCCGCATGGCGGTCGAGCCACGCGAAACCCCGACAACTTCCGTCGGTACGGGCACCACGCGACACGTCGTCGACTCCAATGCCTTTCCAGCGCTGGTTGTCTCCCCCGACCCGGAATCGGACTACTGGTTTGCTGCGTCGTTGAGTGCGCGGGCCTCCGGGTTCGGGCAATACGAGACGGACATCAGTCTTCCCGATGCGGCCGTCGAAGCTGCCGTGCTGCGCGTGCACCTCTACGGCGGTTGGAACCTCAGCGACGAAACCGCGCAACGCGTCGTGATCCATGTGAACGGCGTCCCGGTCGACACCGTCGAAGTCGCGGCGATCGGACCGCACGTCTTCGAGATGGCGGTCGACCCCACCGTCTTGCACGCCGGCAACAATCAACTGTTGCTGGTGGCTGAGTCCGAGGTGCCGGCGGCCGTGTCGGGCTTGTATGTCGATCGCTTCGAGCTCGAGGTCGACCGGGTGCTCACGACGGCGCAATCAGAGCTCGAGTTTACCGCCCTCGAGACCGGCCCGCTGACCGTCGAGGTCGCCGCTCTCTCGGCGCATGTGCTCGACATCACCGGCCACAAGAAAGTCGAGGCCACAGTCGTAACCGATACCGAATTGGGCATCGCGTTGGTCAGCTTCGAAGCGGAGCTGGATCACACCTACCTCGTTTTCGAAGCACCAAAAGCACCCGCCGCGATCCGTGGAGCGGTCGATTTCACCGCGCCGCCGACCGGAGCCAGCTACGTGGTGATCACACCGGCTGCATGGACCGACGCCGCCGAGCGCTTTGCCGCGCTGCACGCAGCCGAAGGCCTATCGACCGCAGTCGTGTCGATCGAAAGCCTCTACGACGCCTATGGGAATTCCGTCGCGAGGCCACATGCCATCCATGACTTCCTGGTCGACGCCGACGCGCAGTGGGCTGACAAGCCCCGCTTTGTGTTGCTGCTTGGTGACGGCACGCTCGACTATCGAAACCTCATGGGGATCGGCCCCGGCGCCATCGCCCCGCGGATGGTTCAGACCAAAGGGGGCCTCTACGCATCCGATGCCTTGCTCGGCGACCTCGATGATGATGGCCTCGCCGACGTGGCGGTCGGACGAATTCCCGCTCAGACCCGCGACGACGCAATGGCCGCTTTCGAAGCGGTGCGAAGCTATCAGGAGCTCGAGTTTGACGACTTTGGTTTGGCGGCGTTGATGATTTCTGGGATGAATCGCGGCGCGAACTTCGCTGGCGCGATCGACGATCTGCAGGAGATGTTTCCACCTGCGCTCGAAACGCGATCGATCCGCGTCGATACCGTCGGCGTCGAGCAGGCCCGAGCCGACCTCGCGATCGACCTGCAGCGCGCGCCGTTCTGGATGCATTACACCGGCCACGGCGGGCTCGATCGCTTCGACGATCAAGGCGTGCTGAAGTCGGAAGACATTTCGACGCTGCGACCCCTCTTGCCGCCCATCGTGACCGGCATGACCTGCGCAACTTCTCGCTTTGAGTTGCCGGGCACCGATGCGCTGGCTGAGCACATGGTCGACCCGGCGAACGCGTTCGCGATCGCCTCGTGGGGCCCCTCCGGGCTCACGATGTCTCACGACGCAGCCATGCTCGGCGAAGCCTTCGCTACCAAGCTCTTCAGCGACGACGGTGCAACACCCCGTCTCGGCGATCTGATCGTCGCGCTGCACCAGGAACCCGCGCCAGCGTATGATCCGAATGCACTGGCCGTTTATGTCCTGCTCGGCGACCCGGCCCTTCGTTTGAAGTCACTGCCGGAGGGCGGCGTCGTGGCGCCGCCGGTCGATCCGGGGCTCCCGCCCGATGGTTCTGCATTTATCTCGCCCGGATCGGCCGCTGGGTGCGCCGTCCGATTCAGCCGCGATCAACCCTCGTCGCTTTGGCTACTTCTTGCCGTCTCGTGGCTCGTTCATCGACGGCGCTCTCGCTCGGCCTGATCCTTGCACCGCCGCATTCATTGACACCCTGTGGGGCTGATACTAAGCACCCAGGGACGCCGCGCTGACGGGCGTTTTCGGAGCTGATCCCCGCATGTTCTCGGCCTATTTACCGATGTTCCTGATGCTTGGCATCGCCGCTATGGTGGCACTTTCGGTTTTCGGTCTCACGACGGTCCTCGGTCCGAAGAACATGACCCCCGAAAAGGCGATTCCCTACGAGGCCGGCTCGGAGACGACGGGCGCACGCCACCTCCGGTTGAGCGTCAAGTTTTATCTCACGGCGATCCTGTTCGTGGTCTTCGACATCGAAGCGGTATTCCTGTACCCGTGGGCCAGCCTCTTCGAGGAGCTCGGCTGGTTCGGCTTCGTCGAGATGACATTGTTCCTCATCGTTCTCGGCGTGACCCTGGTGTACGCCTGGAAAAAGGGTGCGCTCGAATGGGAGACCTGAAGGTCATCGGTGGCGGCGGCGAGGTCGCGGTGACCACCCGCTTCAGCGACCTGCTTCAATGGGCGCGTAAGTGGTCGCTCTTTCAGTATCCGTTCGTGACGGCGTGTTGTGGCATGGAGTTCATGGCGACCGCGGCGCCGCGCTACGACATCGCACGCTTCGGCGCAGAGGCGCCTCGGTTTAGCCCGCGGCAGTCAGACGTCCTTTGGGTGGTCGGGACGATCAGCCAACGTCAGGGTCCGGTCGTCAAGCGCATCTGGAGCCAGATGGCCGATCCGAAGTGGGTCATCGCCTTTGGGACGTGCGCGGCATGTGGCGGCTTCTACGACAACTACACCACCATCCCCGGTGTCGATAAGGTGATCCCGGTCGACGTCTACATCCCGGGCTGCCCGCCCCGTCCGGAGGCTGTGCTCGACGCGCTGATGCTGCTCCAAGAAAAGATTCAAAAGAACGACCGCGAGCCGGTCATCGTTCCGCCGAGGTTGGTACCCGAGCGTGCGCCCGGACGAACGGGAGAAGGTGGCGCATGAGCCAGGCGGTCGTCGACCGGCTCCGTGCTCAGTTTGGCGAACGGCTGCTCGAAACGAGCCATGCGTTCGGTGGTCACGAAATCGTCGTGGCCGATAAAGACTGGGTCGAGGTCGCGCAGTTCCTCAAAGAGGACGGTGAGCTCCAGATGGATCACTTCATCGACCTCACGGCGGTCGATTATCCGGAGCGCCCCTCGGCTCGCTTCGACGTGTTGTTGCTCCTGCGTTCGTCGGTCAACGGCGGCCGCATCCGGGTGCGCACGCGCGTCGACGAGGGCCAGGAGCTCGGCACGGTCAGCGGCGTGTGGCCCGGGGCCAACTGGGCAGAGCGCGAGGTTTGGGACATGTTCGGGATCGGCTTCAGCGGCCACCCGGATCTCCGACGCATCCTTCTCTACGAAGAATTCATCGGGCACCCGTTGCGCAAGGACTACCCGATCGATCGCGCGCAACCGCTTGTGCCGTACCGCGAGGTCGAAGAGATCGACAAGCTTCCTCCCTTCGGCATCGAAGAGGGTCAGCCGTTTGCCCGCATCGACTGGGAAGCTCGGCTCGCCGGAGGGGACAACCAAGTGTCGCCGGCCATCGGGTTGCAGCAAGGTCAGCGGCGAGCCCTGAGCGACTCCGAGGCGGCGCTTCAGATTCAGAAACGGCTCGCCGCCAAGGCGAAGGCTGCAGCAACCGAGGCAACCTCGACCGAGGCAACGAAAGAAGGCCAAGGGGACTAAATGGAACCGGCCGACGAGCTACTCCAACAAGAATCGGCGCTCGAGCTCCAGGCCGAGCCCATGCGCTTGAACATGGGCCCGTCCCATCCTGCGATGCACGGCACCGTTCGGATGGTCCTCGACCTCGACGGCGAAACGATTGTCAATCTCGACCTTCAGCCTGGCTATCTGCACCGCGGGTTCGAAAAGTCGTGCGAGCGGGGCACGTGGGCGCAGGTCTTCCCGTACGCCGACCGACTCAACTACGTGTCCCCGATGCTCAACAACGTCGGCTGGTCATTGGCGGTCGAAAAGCTCCTCGGCATCGAGGTTCCCGAGCGCTGTCAGTACTACCGAGTGATTCTGGGCGAGCTCTCCCGCATCGCGGATCATTTTACCTGCAATGGCGCTTCGGCGATGGAGCTCGGTGCATTCACCCCGTTCCTCTGGCTTCTCAAGGTGCGCGATTGGATCTGGGACGTCCTCGAAAAAGAGACCGGGGCGCGGATGACGCACAGCTTTGGGCGCATCGGCGGCATGGCCGCGCCCCCGACCGCAGATTTCAAGGATGACCTTCGCGCGCTGATCCCCGAGGTGCACAAAGTCGTGAAAGAAGCGGAGATCATGCTCATCCGCAACCGCATCTTCCTCGACCGCATGCAGGGCGTCGGCATCCTGAGCAAAGAGGATGCGCTCGGCTATGGGTGTACCGGCCCGGTCGCTCGGGCGTCGGGCCTGCCGTACGACGTGCGCAAAGACTACCCCTATATGGTCTACGACCGTTTCGATTTCGACGTCCCGATCGGCGAAGACGGCGACAACTGGGATCGCTTCATGGTCCGTCTCGAAGAAATCCGGCAGTCGGTTCGGATCATCGAGCAGGCCATCGAACAGATGCCCGACGACGGCCCCGTCAATGTGGACGACCCGCGCATCGTCCTCCCCGAAAAACACGATGTCTATACGACCATCGAGGCCACCATCGCCCACTTCAAGCTCGTCATGGAAGGCCTTCAAACGCCCAAGGGCGAGGTCTACAGCTTCACCGAGGGAGGCAACGGCGAGCTCGGGTTCTACATCGTTTCCGACGGGAGCGGGACACCCTACAGGGTTCGCGTTCGGCCCCCGTGTTGGTTCAACCTTGCGGCGTGTCGCGAGATGCTCATCGGCGAGATGATCGCGGACATCATCCCTACCTTTGGCTCGATCAATATGATCGGTGGCGAGTGTGACCGATAATGCCGACCTTCAAGCTAGACGGACGTGAGATTTCCTTCGAGCCCGGCGAGACCGTCATCCAAGCGGCGTGGCGGGTCGGGATCGAGATTCCGCACTACTGCTGGCACCCGGGATTGTCCGTTGCTGCCAACTGCCGGATGTGCCTGGTGCACATCACCAGTGGCCGCCAGATGGCGATGCCGCAGCTCGAGCGCGACGAAGAGACCGGCGAGTACGTGCCGAGCACCAAGCCCAAGCTCCAGCCCGCATGTCAGCTCGCCGCCGAAGAGAACATGGAGGTGTCGTCGACCAGCGACGTGGTGAAGGAGGCGCAGGCCTCGGTGCAAGAGTTCTTGCTTCTGAATCACCCGGTCGACTGTCCGATCTGCGACCAGGCCGGCGAGTGCAAGCTCCAGGACTACTACTACTCGCACCAGGCGACGCTCAAGCGCAAGCTCACCGAGCCGGTGCACAAGCCCAAAGGCGTTCGGTTCGGGCCGACGATCGTATACGACGCCGAGCGCTGCATCATGTGCACCCGTTGCATTCGCGTGTGCGATGAGGTCGCCCACGACCACGTCCTCGACATGCGAGAGCGCGGCAACAAGGCGGAAATCATCCTCGCGCCGGGCCGGGAGCTCGATCACAAGTATACCCTGATGACCGAGCACGTGTGTCCCGTCGGTGCCCTGACGAGCTCGGACTTCCGATTCAAGGCCAGAGTGTGGTTCCTGAAGTCCGCGCCGAGCGTGTGCACCGGCTGTGCGACGGGTTGCAACAGCCACGCCGACTACGACCCGCGGTACGGCAAGGTCTACCGCTTGCGGCCCCGCGACAACCCCGACGTCAACAAGTTCTGGATGTGCGACGACGGGATGATGACCTACACACGGCACGAGACCGATCGATTGCTCATGCCGACCGCCGGCCGTGGTGACGAGCGCGAGCCAGTGCTCGACGATGAAGCGCTATGGTTGGCCGCCGAGCAACTCCGCAAGGTCGAGGCATCAAAGCTCGCGGTCGTCTTGAGCGCCCAGCACACCACCGAGGACAACGTCGCGCTGGTGAAGCTCGCGCAGGCGCTCGGGGCAGGGCACCTCTACCTGGCCGCGCTTGGTGGCTGGGAAGGAGACGACATCCTTCGAAGCGACGACAACAACCCGAACCGCGCCGGCGCGATCCAGGCAGCGGGGGGCACACAACTCAAGACGGTCGCTGAGTTGCTCACCGAGGTACAGGCTGGCGTGGTCCAGGGCGTGCTCGCGCTCGGGTGGGCGACGGCCGAAAGGCTCGAAGAGCTTGCGCCTCTCGTCGCGCTGGAGACCGTGGTGTCGCTGACGAGTCATGTCGGGGCGCTTCCTGCGGTGGCGTCTGTCGCCATTCCCGTAGCCGACATCTACGAGATCGAAGGCTGCTTCGTGAACGACAAGGGGATGGCGCAGGCGTTCAAGCCGGTGCTCCCCGCGCCCGTCGGCGTCGAGCCCGGCTGGAAAGCGATCGCGGCGCTCGCCAGCCAGCTCGGCCACGACCTCGGCTTCCAAGACCTCCAGGCGCTTCGGCAGGGCCTCACCACCGACGTGGAGGCGGCACAATGACGACCGAGGTACTGCTGATCTCTTCGATCCTCAAGATCGTCTTCGTCTTGGTGGTCACGGTCGGCGCCTTTGCTCCCGTGCTGATCTGGGCCGAGCGACGACAGAGCGCGATGATTCAAGACCGCCTGGGCCCAAGCCGGGCGGCCATCGTCCTGCCACCATCGGCGGTGGCGTTCATCGAAAAGGCGCGGTTGCCTATGTGGCGTGGGTTTGCGTTGACCGGCATCGTGGCGATCGTGGCGCTGGTGGCGGTCACCTGGGTCGCGGTCCGCGGGACCAACCCGTTGCCGATACCGACGGCCACGCTCACTAAGGCGTTGATCGGTTTCGGAGCCGCGTCGATCCTCCTTCGCGTGGGGTACGGGGTACACGGTATGATCGTCCGCAACCACGGCAAGATCATGGTTCTCGGGCTGCTTCACCCGCTCGCGGACGCGCTGAAGTTCATCTTCAAGGAAGACTTCGTTCCACCGAAGTCCGACAAGTTCCTCTTTGCGGCCGGCCCCATCATCGCGCTCATTCCTGCGATCGCGGCTTTTGCGGTCATTCCCTTCGCAAGCACCCTGCACCTCGACTATTGGAACCAGGTGCTCCCGCGCACCGGGGAGGTGTCCGGCACCGCCATTCCCTTGCAGGTGGCGAGCCTCGACGTTGGCATTCTTTTCATTTTCGCCGTCGCCAGCACTGGGATCATCGGAGCGGCGATCTCGGGGTATGCCTCCGACAACAAGTTTTCGCTCCTCGGGGGAATCCGCGCCGCCAGCCAAATGGTGAGCTACGAGGTCGTCCTCGGATTGACGTTGGTTCCTGCCTTCATGGTGTATCGCTCGCTTCGCCTCGAAGACATGGCGATGTGGCAGCACGAGCACAGCTGGGGGATCTTGAACCCGTTGTTGGCGTTCGGCTTCATCATGTTTTTCACAGCCGCCATCGCCGAGACCAAGCGTGTCCCGTTCGACCTTCCCGAAGGGGAGAGCGAGCTCGTCGGAGGCTATCTGACCGAGTACTCGGGTATGAAGTTCGGCATGTTCTTCATGGGCGAGTTCGTCGAGGTCGTTGCGCTTGCGGCCATTGCGGCGATCTTGTTCTTCGGTGCCTGGGATGTGCCTTTTCTCCACCGTGACGGGTTTGATTTCAGGCTCCCGTTCATGGCGTCGGGGATCGTCGTGCAGCTGGCGCACTCGGTCGTGATCGCGATCCAGGTCCTCTTTTTCCTTCTCAAGATCGTCGTTTTCATCTGGTTTCAGCTCATGATCCGCTGGTCGCTGCCGCGCTTTCGGTACGACCAGCTGATGAAACTCTGCTGGAAGGGGCTGCTGCCGCTTTCCCTGCTCAACATCTTGTTGATGGGGGTGTTCATTCTTTCGGGTGTGCTCGACAAATATGTCGGCCTGCTCGATAGGCTCTGAGGTCACGCATGCCAGCCACGGTCAAAGTCATCAAAAAGCCACGACGCACCATCGCTGAGCAGGCCTACGTGCCCGAGGTGGCCAAAGGCATCGGCTTCGCGATGGGGCGGTTCTTCAAGAACACCTTCGGCCCGACCGCCAAAAAGGAAATCGACACGGTGAAGTACCCGGAGGAGAAGCGCGACTATCCCGAGCGCTTCCGAGGCATCCACCGACTGACCCAGCGCACCGACGGCTCGCCGCGGTGCGTAGCCTGCTTGTGCTGCAGCACGGCGTGCCCGGCGCAATGCATTTACATAGAGGCCGCCGAGTACGAGCCGGATGACCCGCGGTACGGCTACGAGCGTTACCCTGCAGTGTTCATGATCGACGAGCTTCGATGCATCTTCTGCGGCTACTGCGTCGAAGCCTGCCCGTGCGATGCGATCCGCATGGACACCGGCATGCACATGCCGCCTTCGACGAGCCGCGAGCACTTCCTCTACGACAAAGAGACCCTCCTTTCGATCCCCGGGAAAGATGGCACGTACCTGACGGCGAACCCACGTCACGAGCCGGGTGATCCCTCGCATCCGGGTATCGACCGCGAGCAAGGGCACTAGAAGTGAGCAACGCGCGCGCAGCCAGCCAAACGGCGGTCCTGGTTGCTGCGTACCGCGCGCGTGCATCGGCCGCGACAAACCCGGTGTGCAACGACCCCTGGGCCAAAGGCCTGGCGGGCGACGCAGGCGAGGCTCTTTCGCGCCGGTGGGATGAGCACGCGCCCGACATGGAGCTTTGGGTGGGGCTGCGCACTCGTTATATCGATGATTGCGTCGTGCGCGCCCTCGATGGCGGGATTCGGGAGGTCGTGATGCTCGGGGCAGGGCTCGACACCCGAGCCGTCAGGCTCGCGCGACCTGGTGTCCGGTTTTTCGAAGTCGATCAGCCTGCGAGTCAAAACGACAAGCGCGAAAGGCTCTCCAAGCTCGACGGCTATCCGCTCGACGCAGCGACCTTCGTCCCGTGTGACTTCGAGCACGACGACTTCGTGGCGCTTTTGTCCGACGCGGGGCTCGACCGCACGGCTCCGACCTGTTTCGTCTGGGAAGGTGTCGTCTACTACCTGGCCGAAGAAGCGGCTCGGTCGACATTTCGGCGCGTGGCGACCGAGCTCGACCCCCGCTCGGTCGTGGTGTTCGACTATCTGAACAGCAATATGGCCAAGTCTAGTGATCGTCTCCGAGACGAGGACCGCGCCATGAAGGGCATCATCGAGGAGCTCGGCGAGCCAATGCGCTACGGGATCGACGACCCAACTCCTTTGATGTTCGAGTCGGGCTATCGCTTTGTGCGAACGGTCTCCTTCGACGAGCTTGCCCTTCAGTACACGGGTACCTATGACCGCAAACGCTTTTTTCGCTTCCAGGCGATCGGGCTCGCGAGCGTAAGCGAAGAGGGGCTCGCATGGTAGACGGCGCAGAGATCGACGGGTGCAAGGTGAGCTTCCGGCGCGAGCCCGGCGAGGCGCCGACGCTCGTCTGCATTCACGGGTCGGCCGACAATCATCATTCCTACGACCGACTGTTCGCGGAGCTGAGTGGGGTCGCGTGCATCGCCGTCGATTCGCCAGGTCGTTTAGGCAGTGAGGGCCCGCCGCTCGCCAGCGTCTCTGCGCTTGCAGCCTTCGTTTCGAGGTTCGTCGAAGCCGAAGTCGAAGGCGACTACGTCGTCGTCGGGCACTCGCTTGGAGGCGCCACCGCGATCGAGCACGCTGTCACGACCCCGCCGGAGCGCCTCAAAGGTCTCGCCTTGCTCGCGACTGGCGGACGGCTTCGCGTCCACCCGATGATCCTCCAGCTCTTCGAGCAGCTCGCGGCATCGGGCACCCCTGCCAAACCGACGCCCGGCCTTTTCCAGCCCGGCGCCGACCTCGCGCTGATCGAAGAGACGAAGGAAATCCTGCGCCAGACGCCCCCCGCCACGGGACTCACCGACTGGACCGCCGCCAACGCCTTCGACCGAATGCAGGAGGTCACCGACATCAGGGTACCTGCGCTGATCATCGCCGGCACCGCCGACGCCCTCACTCCACAGAAATACGCTCAGTATCTCCACGCCCACATCCCCCGAAGCGAGCTCCTCGTGCTCGACGGGGCGGGGCACATGTTTCCGATGGAGCGGGCCGCGGAGGTTGCCATGGCGATCCGGGGGTTTCTGTCGGGGCTTTAGCGGCGGCAGGGGCGGTGTCAGCGCCCGTGTGAATGCATCTTGGGGACCTCTCGTATGAGCAACCTGCCCGGAGTGCGTCCGATACGGGTGGCATGGATATGACGCTGGCACTACGGTGCCCTTCATCGATGATCGACGTTGACTTGGCCTTGCGCGAGCGGTTTGGGCTCGACGCGTTTTATCCATGGCAACGCGAGGCGATCGACGCGCTTCTCGAGGGGCGGCGGAAGGTGGTGGTGATCGCGCCGACCGGCGGGGGTAAGTCGCTTTGCTATCAGCTTCCGGCGGCCGTGCTCGATGGGACGTCGATCGTGGTTTCTCCGCTGATCGCGCTCATGGAGGATCAAGTGCGGGCGCTGTCTCAGCGCGGGATCTCTGCCACCTATCTGGCATCGACTCTCGATCCCCAAGAGCGCCACCGGCGCGAACAGGATATCTTTAGTGGGCGCTATCGGCTGGTGTATGTCGCGCCCGAGCGCCTTGCGTCCACGAGCCTGGTCGAGATGCTGGCCGGCCTTTCGCCCCCGCTGGTGGCCGTCGATGAGGCGCATTGCATCTCGCAGTGGGGGCACGACTTTCGCCCGTCTTACTTGCGGCTTGGTGAGGTCATCGCGCGTTTGAAGCCGTCGCGTGTCCTGGCATGCACCGCGACCGCGACGCCGATCGTGCGACGCGAGATTCAAGAGCGACTGGGCCTTCCGCCAGCGGACACGGCCGTGTTTCTTCGTGGGTTTTCGCGGCCGAACCTTCATCTGGCGGTCGTCGAAAGCGACAGCTCCGCGCAGCGACGCAGGCTCATGTTGGCCATGCTGCAAGACGCGCTGGGCTCTGCCTCGAGCCCGACGGGCGGCGCCATTGTGTACGCGGCGACCCGTCGGAACACCGAAAAGCTCGCCGATGTCATCGCCGATGCGGGCTGGCGAACCGCCGCGTACCATGCGGGGCTTCCCGCCCAGGTCAGGGAAGAGGTCAACCGCCGCTTTGCCGATCGCTCGCTCGACGTGGTCGTCGCCACCAATGCCTTCGGGATGGGGATCGATCGGGCGGACCTCCGCACGGTGGTGCACGTGCAGGCTCCCGGGTCGGTCGAAGCGTACTATCAAGAGGTCGGGCGGGCGGGGCGCGACGGTCAGCCAGCCCATGGACTGTTGCTGACGAGCTCGGGCGACTTCGGGTTGCGGCGACGGCTGATCGGTTACGGTGGCGGAGCAGGCTCCGAGACGGCCACCGACCCCGAGCACATCCAGCAACAATGGCGCTTATTCTTGGACTTGATGCGTTATGTGGAGGCGGGGAGCTGTCGGCACGATTTCATTCTCCGGTATTTCGGTGATGAGCAAGAAACCCTCGGTGGCTGCGGGCACTGTGATGTCTGCGAGAAGCTCGAGGGAGAGCGCGAGAACCTCGACGCGACACACGTCTCCGAAGACGACGCGCTGGTGGTGCGCAAAGCCCTTGCAGGCGTCGCGCGCAATCAGCGGCGGGCGGGTCTTGGTGCCGTTGCCGAGATGTTGCATGGGACCGACAACGAACGCCTTCGCCGGCTAGGGCTCACGGAGCTGAGCACCCATGGTCTGCTCGCCGGCCATCCCAAGCCGTGGCTCGTCGTCTTACTTCGGAGGCTGTTGACGGCCGGGTTGGTCGACCTTACCGGCAACGAGTTTCCGGTTCCCTTCCTGAGCGAGCGCGGCGTGGCGACGATGAAAGGCGAGGAGCCCGTGCGGGTGCTCCTGCCACCGGCCGACGCGGGTCAAACACGCGCGACGAAGAAGGGGCGCCGCAGCGATTCCGCCGCACGCGCCGCGCTGCCCGAGGTCGACGAGGCGCTCTTCGAACGACTGCGCGAAAAGAGGCTCGATCTCGCACGCGCGAAGGGGGTGCCGGCGTATTTGGTTTGCCACGACCGGACGCTTGTCGAGATTGCGGCGCGTCGACCAGCCACGCGCGAGGCGCTCGCCGATATATACGGGATGGGGCCGGCGCGAATTGAGAGCTATGCAGAGCCGTTCTTGGAAACGGTGCGGGCGAGCGTGTAGGACGCTGGCACTGACGCGGGCGCTGGCACCGACGTCATGCGGCCGAGACCTGGTCTTGGGGCGGTGTCAGGACTTTGCCGAGGAAGTCTAGGACTGCGCGGATTCGTGCGCTGTCTCGGAGGTCCTTGTGCACCGCCTGCCAGATCTGCCGAGGTTCTGGGCCGCCTTCGACCGGGATCCGGACGAGCTGTCGGTCGTGATCGGCGACGAGGCACGGGAGTAGGGCGATCCCGGTTCCAGCTGCGGTGGCCGCGTACATCGCCGAGACGCTGTCGGACCGGAGGGCGACGTGCGCGCCATCCATACGTGCTTCGAGCCAGTCGTTTTCACGGCGAAACGGGCGCTTGCTCGCGAAGAGGATCATTTGGTGGCCGGCGAGGGAGTCCTTCGGCAGCCCGAAGCGGTCTACGTAGTCGCGCGACGCATAAAGCCCGAGGTGAATGAACGAGAGCCGCTTGATGATCAGATCTTCTTGGGTGGGACGTGCGAGGCGCAAGGCGATGTCCGCTTCCCGTCGCGCCAGATTCACGTCCAAGTTGGTGCAGTTAAGATCGAGCTGGACCTCCGGGTAGCGCTCGCGAAAGCGGCGAAGGTGCGGCGCGATGAAGCGCGTGGTGAGCATCTCGGTGGCGGTGACCTTGACGACCCCTTCGAGCTTTTGGTCCTCCCCGGCGACGTCTCGCTCGACCCCGAGGGCCTCGCGCTCGATCCGTTCGGCGCGCGGTAAGAGGCGATGGCCGGCCTCAGTCAGGACGTAGCCGACCGGCGTGCGATCGAAAAGACGCGCACCGAGCTCCTCTTCGAGCTTCACGAGGCGTCGTCCGACGGTGGTGGGGTCCAGCTTTAGCGCAGCGCCCGCTGCAGCGAGCGTTGCCTGGCGCTGGAGGGTCAAAAAGTAACGAACATCGTCCCAGTTGAACATGCCTGCACCATCGCAGGTAGAGATGACATTTTCAACTGCAAGATTGCTCTATCGTTTGGGGATGAAAGGAGCGACCATGCGAAGCAACACACGAACACGGCGAACCCGTTCTCGGCGCGGGCGGACCTATCTCGACCCTCATTACTTCAATAGATTCAGCCAGAAGCGCGCGGAAGACCTCGTAAATTCGAGGAAAGTGCGGCCGTCCCGAGTGAGCTACCAAATCACGACGGCCGAGGTGCTCGAGGACCTGAGCTACGGTCGCGACTGAGCACCCCGGGGATGTCCAAAACCCATCAAATCTCGAGGTCAGATAACAGTTGATACATAAAAATCTGTTAGTATAGGAATTCGGAAATTCGAAGGGACCCGATGGACCGACCTAGACTGACTTGGATTGCGGTGGCCGCCGCTTGGTGGATGACGATTGCCGGGTGCGGCGGGGGTACGACGCCTAACGGGAAGGCGCCTCGAATCACCTCGACCCCGCCGACGATCGCGATGGTGGGTGTCCCCTTCAACTACACGGTGACGGCCGATGGCCTGACGCCGATGCTCTACGCGCTGTCGACCGGCCCCGAAGGGATGAGCCTCGATTCCGAGACGGGTGTCGTGACCTGGACCCCGCAAAGCGAGGGGACCGAGTCGACCGTGATCGTCGTCTCCAACATTGCGGGCAGCGACGCGCAGTCGTTCGAAGTCGTGGTCGAAGTGCCGGGCGGACCCGTGTTCATCTCGACCCCGCCCATGGAGGCCACGGTTGCCGCCGAGTATTCCTATGACCCGGAGGTCGTCGCCAACGAGCCGGTTACCTGGTCCGCGCCGGTCGCCCCCGAAGGATTGGCCATCGACGCCGAGACCGGCGCCGTGCGTTGGACGCCCACCACCGAGCAGGCGGGGATGAACAGCATCACGATCCGCGCCACCGAAACCGAGGGCGGCGCCTTCGCCGATCAGAGCTTCACGGTGACCGTGACCGACACCGGGGGGCCGGCCGTGATCACTTCGACACCTCCGGATCGTGTCTATCAGGGGGAAACACTGTCGTATGACGCGACCGCTTCAGGCGCCCGCACGATCTCGTGGACCGTGAGCGCCCCTTCGATGGGAATGCCGGCCATGGGCGTCACGATCGTCACTGACCCTCCCGAGGGGACTGCGGTGACGGTCGAATGGGATACCGTCGGCGTTGCGCCAGGAGATTACAGCATCGCGCTTCAGGTCGGCAACGGCCTCGGCTCGCCGAACGTGCAGGAATTCACGGTGACAGTCGACCCACGACCGCCGGTGCCGGTGATCGATCTCGTGACCATTCCTCCCCCCGCGACCGTATTCGTCGGAGACCCATACGACTATGACGTGAATCTGACACCCGAGAGCGACAGCGCCGGCATCGTCTGGAGCGTCGTCGAAGGCTCGACGGTGCCTTCGGATCTGGCGATCACAATCGACTCCGACACGGGTGAGGTGGCGTTTACCGCTTCGATGGCCAACGGCGAGATGCAATACGCCTACAGCATTCGCGCCACCAACGTGCTCGGCGAGGCGGATGAAGCGACGATCACCGTGGACGCGGTTTTCCCGCCGGCAATACCGATGCTCACCGTAGCGCCAGGCACGCTGTTCACCCTCCAAGTGGGCGAGAGCTTTCCCGGTGCGTCGGCGACTGCCACGGGGAATCCGGCTCCAGTCCTGACGATTTCGGGCACGCTTCCCGACTTCCTCGAGTTCGATCCGCTCACCGGCTTGCTCTCGGCCTCACCGACCAAGCCGGCTCCCGGAGTCGGGGACATCGGAAACTATGCCTTCGACGTCGTCGCGACCAACAGCGAAGGCATGGACAGCGAGACGATCGACATCACGGTGATCGCCGCGCCTCCTGACGTGGGTTCGATCACTCCGGCCGCCGGGCGGCGTCAGGCTGATGTGCCGGTCATCGTTCGCGGAAACGGTTTCGTGAGCAGCGCGAGTCCGACGATCGTGCTTCAGCTCGGCGGCTATCTCGAGGCGCTGACCACGACATTTGTCGACGACACGACCTTGACCGCGACGGTTCCGATCGATCTCGCACGCCCATCTGGGGTGTACGACGTGATCGTCGATCAGGGCTCGACGACCGCGCTCGCCAAACGATTCACCGTCACCGAAGGTGATGGATCGACGCTCAGCGGCGCGGTGACGACAGACATGACGCTCACGGCGATAGGCAGCCCGCATCACGTCACGGGTGACGTTCAGATCGAGAGCGGCGCGACGCTCACGATCGAGCCGGGCGCTGTGCTGATGCTCGATGGGAACACCAATCTGAGGATCGACGTCGGCGTGAACAGCGCCGGAGCGATCGTCGCGAATGGAGGTGAGCCCGGAGTCGGTGACCAGATCGTCTTCACTCGCTTTCAAGACGTCGGTGGCCCGGTGCCGAGCGGGCACTACCGCGGGCTTCGCTTTGGGGCGAATGTAATTTCGGCGACGAACTCGCTTCGGAACGTCGTCATGGAGTTTGCGGGCCGGCGCGATGTGGCGACCCAGCAGGGCGCCATCGAAGTGCTCAGCGGGTCGGCGCCTCCGATCCATGACTCGCTCATCCGAGAAAGCCTGAACCACGGACTCTACGCACAGGGTGGAGCGGGCTCCGATACCATCGACTGGTTTGCGGACAATCAGCTCACCGCCAATGCGCGCTCGCCGATCAGCATCGGGGGTGACGACGTGTCGACGCTGGGCGCGAATCTCGAGCTGACTGGCAATGGAGAAGACCGGGTGTTCGTTCGTACCTCGACGGTCTCGCGCCCGAGCGCGTCGTGGAACAACTATGGCGTTCCGTTCTTCTTGAATCAGGGCGTCGTCGTGCGAAACGGCAGCGTGATGACCCTTCAGCCCGGCACGGAGCTCCGTTTCGGTTCCGGCCGTCGACTCCGGGTGTCGACCGGAGACGAGAGCGGCACTCTGGTCGCGTCTGGCACCCCCGAGTCGCCGATCCGGATGGCCCCCGAGACGGATGTCGTCGGCGATTGGGACGGCGTTCATCTCGACGACAACATCGGTGTGGGCACTGTCTTCCGAAACGTCCGGATCGAAGAGTTCAGCGGCAGTCAGATCGGTGGCCTTCGCCTCGACAATCCGGACGTTCCAGGGGCGCGTCACGCGATCGTCGAGAACTGCCTCATCCAAAGCAGCGACCCAGGTTCGATCGGGACTCATCTGGCGGCCAACGCGCGGATGAGCTCGTTCGAGAACAATGTGCTCGACGTGGTGTCGCTGTCGGTGAATGCAGTCCTGGTGGGCTTCGACGATGTGCTCCGCGCATCCAACACCTATGAAGCCCCACTTCAGGTGCGGGCGAGCACCGCGACCGGAGTCGACCTCGTTTGGGTCGAGCCCCTGGCGAGCGACACGTCGACGCAGCCGATCCGACCCACCGGCAATCTCACGGTTACTTCCGGCTCGCTCACCGTGGGCGCGGGAACGCAGGTCCAGATGCCGCTGAACGGCCAGTTACAGATGGTCGACAGCCAGCTCGTGGTCGATGGAAGCGTGACAGCTCCCGTCGTGTTTGCGCCGGCTCCTGGTGCGGCCTACTGGTATCGGATTCGGCTGCGCGGCAGCGGGGCGGCTGGCGTATCGCGGATCGCCCATGCCGTGGTCGACAGTGCAGGATCGGACCCAAGCCTCGGAGCCAGCCAGGCCCGCGCTGCGATTGTCGTCGAGACGAACGGCGGCGTGCCCGCGACGCCCATGGTCTCGAATACCACGGTTACCAACAGCAATGGTTATGGCATGGCATTCGACGATCAGACGCACTGTGCGGGTGGCTGCGACGACAACGCGGTCAGCGGCTCGCGCTTCTCCGGGCTCCGAATGTTTGCGAACTTCATCGGCCGCTTCGGCACGGGTAACGCCCTTTCCGGTAACAACACCTCATCGCTGGTGGGGCACGAAGGGGTTTGGGTCGTCGGCGATACAGTCGATGTCTCGGCGTCCTGGCCCGCGAACGACGTGCCTTACGTGGTCCAAGGCAACATCGAAGTTCGTCAGGCGACCCCGTTCGATCCGGTGCCCACCATGACTATCGAGGCCGGGGCCGAGCTTCGGTTCGCCGAAGACCGACGCCTGCGAATCGGGGCGGGCGGTGACGGTCTCCTCGATGCTCAAGGGACTGTCGCCGACCCGATCGGGTTTACGACCATCGAGTCGGCGACGCCCGTGTATTGGCGAGGGATCGAATTCGGTCAGGGCTCCGATGGGTCGGTGCTCGACAGGGTGGTGGTCTCGTACGGGGGGCGCAACGCCGACACAGGCAATCTGAATTTCCTCTCGGGTTCCTTGGTGACCGTTGGTTCGGTGACGTTTACGCACAGCAACAACTACGCCGGCGTCGCCTACGTGGGATCTGGGCCCGTGTTCATCGGCCCACCGACTGACCGCGTGTACACCTTCAACGGCTTCGACTGCATTCGCGACGTTGCCGCCGGTACCTGCGATCCGCTGTAGGCGATAGTGTGGGGGTAGTGGGGTGGGACGAACTGAGGCCGCAGGCCGTCTAGGGCATCGCGCAAGCGCGGGCTCCCTGGGTTGCGCAGGTAGATCGGCTCACCTACGCTCGCGTCCATGTCGGACAAGGACGACATTTCCCAAAAGACGCTGGCGGTTCACGGTGGTGAGCCAAGGACGTATCCGTACGACGCCTTGGCAGCGCCGATCACCCAAACGGCCACGTATTCGTTTGCGGACACGGCGGAGCTGATCGCCTACTTCGAAGGCCGCAAGGAGCGCGAAGAGTACGGACGCTACGGCAACCCTTCGGTGCGTCTGGTCGAAGAAAAGGTCGCAGCTCTCGAAGGTACCGAGGACGCGGTGGCGTTTGCAAGCGGAATGGCTGCGGTGACTTCGTGCATATTGGCTTTGGTCAAGTCGGGCTCCCACGTGATTCTGTTTGCCGACTGTTACCGACGGACGAGGCAATTCGTGACGACGTTCCTGGGGCGATTCGGGGTTTCGCACACGCTGATCCCGCCGGCCGATGTCGCAGCGCTCAGAGGGGCTATTCGCCCCGAGACCCGCCTGGTGATCGCCGAAGCGCCGACCAATCCCTATCAGACGATCCCGGACCTCGAAGAGCTGGTCGCGATCTGCAAAGAGAAAAAGATCAAGACGCTCATCGACAGCACGTTTGCGACGCCTGTCAACTTCAATCCCGCGCGGTACGGCATCGACTTGGTGATCCACAGTGCCACCAAGTATCTCGCCGGCCATAACGATGTCCTCGGCGGAGTCATGGCCGGTGGCGCGGGCGTAGTATCGCTGGTGCGTGACCTACGGAGCGTCTTTGGTGCGACTCTCGACCCTCACGCCGCGTACCTCATCCACCGTGGTATCAAGACGCTTGCGCTTCGC
>Ga0224512_10001897_pt1 | contig 19616 bp, 15 predicted proteins | sample SF_May12_sed_USG_4_FD_169103 | JGI IMG/M metagenome (GOLD analysis project Ga0224512, IMG submission 169103) | Sediment microbial communities from San Francisco Bay, California, United States - SF_May12_sed_USGS_13 | ecosystem: Environmental > Aquatic > Marine > Sediment | place: USA... | reverse complement strand
AACCTCATCAGCATGCTCTTCGAGCAAGTACTTGAAGCGAAACATGATTTTCGCCCGCCTTGCCGGAGGGGTATTGCGCCACGCCGGGAAAGCGGATTCAGCGGCCGCGATAGCTTCTTCGACCGTGGCCTTCGAGGCCATCGCGACGTGTCTGCTCACCGCGCCAGTCGCCGGGTTCATGACCGGCAGCGGGCGATTATCGTCCGCGACATCGGCGCCATTGATGAAATGGCCGACGATCATATTGACGTCGGCGCGTTTGGAAGGCTCAGTGCTCATTGGATCTCCTGCTTTATGAGTTCATTCGATCGAGTCGATAACCCGTCGAACAGCTTCAAATGATAGTTGCATCTCGTCTGGCTTCGAATTGAGGAACGGCGCAAATTGCAAAGTGTCCATGCCATTACGAATAACCAGGTGTTCATCCCAAAAACACTTCTTATGCGCCTCGAGACCCCGCGCGCCTGGCGCGCCATCACGTGGTGCCATCTCGATAGCGCCCATCAAACCGATGGTTCGAACATCGACAACATGTTTATGGTCTTCGAATGAGTGCAACAGGTCTTCAAAGGTCTTCTCGAGTGACGTTGCCTGTTCGAAAGTCCCCTCATCCTCGTACACGTCCATGGCAGCGAGTCCTGCCGCCGCGGCAACGGGATGTCCGGAATAAGTATAGCCGTGGAACAGCTCAATCATTGGTTCCGGCCCCTGCATGAACGCATTGTAGACGGAATCCCGAACCAGCACGGCGCCCATCGGGATGACCCCGTTTGTCAGACCTTTGGCCGTTGTGATGATGTCGGGAATAACGCCGAAACGATCTGGTGAGAATGGCTTGCCCAGCCTGCCAAACGCCGTAATGACTTCATCGAAAATCAACAAAATGCCATGACGGTCACAAATCTCTCTGAGTTTTTCGAGGTAGCCAACGGGCGGCGGCAAGATGCCCGTCGATCCGGCGACCGGCTCAACGATTACGGCCGCTATATTGCTGCCGTCGTGAAGCGCAGCGAGGCGCTCGAGATCATCGGCGAGGTGCGCGCCCCATTCGGGTTGTCCGCGTGAATACGCCGCGTGTTCGAGGTTAAACGTATGACGAATGTGATCTACGCCGGGAATCAGGTTAGCGCTGAAGACCTTCCGGTTGGGCACGATGCCGCCTACCGACATGCCGCCGAAATTGACGCCGTGATACGCGCGTTCACGGCCTATGAGCCGCGTACGATTGCCTTCGCCACGCGCGCGGTGAAAGCCAAGGGCGATCTTGAGCGCCGTATCGACCGACTCAGAGCCAGAGTTCGTGAAGAAGCACTGGGTGAATCCTTCCGGAGCCATATCAACAATGCGCTCGGCCAGTGCAAATGCCTTGTCGTTACTCATCTGAAACGTCATTGCGAAGTCGAGCTGCGCCACCTGCTTCTGCACGGCCTCTACGATCTTCGGGTGGCAGTGTCCGATGCCGGATGTCCAGAGCCCGGAGAACGTGTCGTAAAGCTTTGTACCGTCGTTAGCGGTGTAGTGATGGCCGGACGCACCGCTAATGATGCGCGGGTTCTTCTTGAAGTCACGATTGGCCGTGAATGGCATCCAGAAAGCATTGGTATCAGGGGCGCTCATTGCAGGCAGTCTCCAGGCGGGTGAACAAGGTAGCCCAGTGTAATGGCGAGCAGCTATGTTAAACAATCGGTTAGCTGCAGAACAGTAAGCTATTGATTTGTTTAAGGAGTGGCAAAAAAATGTTAACTTTAGTAAACACTTTTTCGGGGTTGGCACAATGGATCAGGAAATAGGTCGCAGGCTCAAGGGAATTCGCGTTCGTCTCGGCATGTCGCAGCGGCAGCTGGCTCGCATTTCCGGCGTTGCGAATGCGACGATCTCACAGATCGAGGCCGGGAAGCTGAACCCAACCGTGAGCATGCTCAAAAAGGTACTCGACGGCTTCCCAATCAGTATGAGTGAGTTTTTCGGCGAAGGCCTCGAGGTTGTAAACCGCATATTCTTTCGGGCGGACGAACTCACAGAGATTGCCGATGGAGGTGTTTCGTTTCGCCAGGTTGGCGCGAACCTGGAACACAAAGCTATTCAACTCATCAAAGAGTGCTACCAGGCTGGAGCGGGAACGGGAAAACACGCAATCACGCACGAGGGGGAGGAGTGCGGCATTATTCTCAGCGGCAGACTTGAGGTAACGGTTGGCGATCAGACCTCAATCCTAAGGACGGGTGACGCTTACTACTTCAAAAGCAAGCAGCCACATCATTTCCGCAACGTCGGAAGTGAGCCGTGCGAGCTTATTTCCGCATGTTCACCGCCAAGCTTCTAGGTCTTTTTCTTGCGCCAGAGGGTGGTCAATTCCCGCCATTTGATGCAAAGTAAGGTCATATTTTTTTAATCAGGATTAGAATTCTGATGGCACAGTTCGGCACCGTATTTTGCGACAATATTTCGATTACGCGTTTCGAGAATGGGGAGTGGCAGGAGCCGGCAATAGAGCCGCTGGCGCCATTGCCGCTGCACCCCGCCGCACATGTCTTTCACTACGCGAGTTCGTGTTTCGAAGGCTTCAAAGCGTATCGGTGGGACGATGATGGAGCCCACATTTTTCGTCTGCAGGACCATGTTGCACGCATGCGGCGAAGCGCCGAAGCGATGTGTCTTCCGGTTCCTGACACTGAACTGCTTGCCGGTATGGTTAAGAGCCTTGTCGCAAACGAGGTTGCGGAGATACCGCTGCCTCCGAGCGCACTTTACCTCCGGCCAACACTGATCGGAACGCTGAAGAACATCGGTGCTGCTGCATCACCCGCCACGGAGGCCACGTTGTTCATTCTGGCATCGCCAGTGGGTGACTATTTTGAAGGCGGCTCGCGGCCGCTCAAGCTACTTGTTGACGATCAGCACATGAGGGCGACCGAGCAAATGGGCAGCACGAAGACCGGCGGCAATTATGCATCGGCCCTGGGTCCGATAATGCAGGCGAAAGCGAAATATGGTGTTGACCAGGTTCTGTTCTGCCCGGACGGTGATGTCCAGGAAACAGGCGCAGCAAATTTTCTGCTAATGAGTGACAACGAAGTCATTACGAAGCCGCTCAGCAACATGTTCTTGCATGGCGTAACTCGCGATTCGATTCTCAAACTTGCAGCCGACCTCGGCTACAAAATCAGCGAACGCGATTTTACGGTCGACGAGCTGTTAGCGGCTGTGCCGACTTACGAAGCTACCTTGTCCGGCACCGCGGCGTGCCTGACACCGGTCGGTTGCCTTGTTCATAACGGCAAGGAGATTCTTGTCAGGGACGGCAAGCCCGGGCCAAATACCGAAAAACTTCGCTCGGCCTTACAGGAAATCCACTACGGGCAGGCACCGGATACGCACAACTGGCTAACGCTAGTTTAGTTATCAAATAGCTCGCGAGAAGCGATTGTCATTTTCTGCCGCGTTGATGTGCCGATCGAAGACCATCGCGATGTTTCGAAGTAGCAGTCGACCTTTGGCCTTGATGCGGATCGCATCGGCTTCCAGAGTGACAAGGTCATCTTCGGCCAGCGGCTGTAGCCGTTTGATTTCATTGGCGAAATACTTGCGAAAATCGACATCATGCTGCGCATCGAAGTCATCGAAGACCAACTCGTCGTAGCACATCAGCGCCTGGATGACTTCTGCTCGTAGCAAGTCATCGTCGTCGATAGCAACACCTTTCTTGACGGGCAGCCTGCCGTCTTCAATAAGCGACTCGTACTCCATTGTGGTTACCGAGTTTTGCGAAAACACGTTACCTACACTGCTGATCGAACTAACGCCAACGCCAATCAGGTCGCAGTTTCGATGCGTTGAATAGCCCTGGAAGTTCCGTTGCAAAGTGCCACCACGACGCGCCGTTACAAGTTCATCTTCCGGCAGTGCGAAATGGTCCATGCCAATATACAAATAGCCGGCCGCAGAAAGGCGATCGATCGTGCGGTGCAGGATGTCCAGCTTGGTCTCTGGCACCGGAATGTCTTCAGCGTTAATCATGCGCTGCCCTTTGAACCGCTGTGGCAAATGTGCGTAGTTATATACGGCGAAGCGGTCAGGACGCATTTTTATGGCCTGGTCGAGGGTCGCATCAAAGCTGTCAACCGTTTGATGCGGCAGACCATAGATAAGGTCAAACGAAATTGACTTGAAACCGGTCGCTCTCGCGGTATCGACCAAGGCAATAACTTCGGTCGTTGTCTGGATTCTGTTAACGGCCTTTTGCACTTTGGGGTCGAAGTCCTGAATGCCCAGGCTAAGGCGGTTAAAGCCCAACTCGCTGAGCAAGCGAATGCCGTCGCTGTCCACAGTGCGCGGGTCGACCTCGATAGAAAACTGGCGACTATCACCGTCATCGAGATTGAACGTGCTGCCGAGCTTGTGCATTAAGTCGCGCAGTTGCGCCTCATCCAGGTAGGTTGGTGTACCGCCGCCGAAGTGTAATTGCTCGACTTTGCGAGATTTGTCGTAAAGCTCCGCCTGCATATCAATTTCTCGATACAGGTTGTCGAGGTATTTTTCTACACGCTCCTGGTTGTGCGTGACTATCTTGTTGCAGCCACAGTAATAGCAAAGCGTGTGGCAAAACGGGATGTGCACGTACAGTGATAGCGGCACGCCGCTGGCGTTACTCTTCAACGCGTTGGCGCGATAGGCGTCTTCATTCACTTGCTCGTTGAATTGCAGTGCCGTTGGGTACGACGTGTACCTTGGGCCCCGGCCGTCATAGCGCTGAATGAGTTCAGCGTCGAAACAGACCTGCTCGTAGCCGTGTGGATTATTTGATTCAGTTGACATGGTATTAATGGTGGCCGAAATGACTATTGTCGCACATGGGTAATTACCGAAGACTGTGTGTTAGATATAGCGCGACCGTGAATAGGAGCACAGCCACCGCCTGGTGAGCAGCGGCCAGGACGGTGGGCACGCTGAGTAGTAACGTCGAAATTCCGAGTATAACTTGCAGAGTTGCCGTAGCCAGCAGCGCGTTGGCTGCTGGGCGCGATCGGCCTGTGAATTCGGCTTTACGGGCTTTAGCCCAAAAGACGGCGATAAGTACAACTGTCGAAATGGCCAGAATTCGGTGATTGAACTGCACTGTCGTCATGTTATCGAACAGGTTTCGCCACACAGGTTCCAGCGCTAACAAGCCGGGCGGAATCCAGTAACTGCCCATCATCGGAAATGTGTTGTAGATTTCGCCTGCCTTGAGGCCGGCAACAAAGCCGCCCGAAATGACTGTAAGCGTGATGAGTGCCGTGAGAAGTACGGTCCTGCCGTGCCACGCGTGATGATGCCTGTCAGGCTTTGTGTGTAACAGCGACAAAGCCACCCAGAACATATACGCGTAAATCAGGATCGCCGCGACCAGGTGGGCTGTCAGGCGGTATTGACTGACGTGCGGATTGTCGATGAGGCCACTCTTTACCATGTACCAGCCGAGCACTCCCTGCAGACCGCCGAGCACAAACATCAATAGGTATTTCGGCCACTCTCGTCTGACGACGTAGCCTTTCGCCAGGAAATAAATAAAAGGCAGGGCAAAGACGATACCGATCATGCGGCCAAGCAAACGGTGCAAAAACTCAAGCCAGAAGATTCCCTTGAAGTCATTCACATCCATATGTGAGTTGACCTTCAGAAACTCCGGAGAGAGTTTGTACATGTCAAATGTCCGTTGCCACTCCGCGTCATTCAATGGCGGCAGCCACCCCATAAGCGGCTTCCAATCGACCATGGACAGACCCGAGCCGGTGAGACGGGTAACACCACCGAGGATGACCATCGCGAACACAAGGCCACAGCACACAAATAGCCAGGTCGCGACCTGGCGGTTCTGAGAATCGGAATTAATGGTATCGATCATTCTTTGTGTTTTGAAACGAGTGCAAGGTTGAGTAAGACAATCTTACCTATTTTTGGCCTTGCCGTGAGAAGTTGAGTAAACTGTGTGAAGTCTGGGGTTACCAGGCAAGCGATGCAACCGCTCTTGGGCGGCGTCTTTGTTACGAGGTAGATATGTCAGGCGAGAGAGTTACAGGAACCGTTAAATGGTTCAACGATGATAAGGGGTTTGGATTTATTGAGCGCGAAGGCGGACCGGATGTATTTGTCCATCACAGCGCTATCCAGATGGAAGGTTTCAAGACCCTGAAAGAGGGTCAAAGCGTTTCAATGGAAGTCACCCAGGGTCAAAAGGGCCCGCAAGCCGAAAACGTAATGGCTGATTAGATAGCAAGAACCGGCATGAATTCTTAATGGCCGGTTTGGGCTGTACATCGGGTATTCTCCTGCCATGCGACGGCAGGTAATGGTTTGGCTGCGCCGGCAGTGCGAAGGCAGTAGCAAGCTGCTGCCTTAGGGCAATGAGGCTTTACCAGACCTCGCCCAATCGTGATCTAATGCGCATCCCATAACGATTACGACAATACGAGATGAAACTTCGAATTCGCGATAACTCAATACGACTGCGGCTTACACGTGGTGAGGTTGGCTTACTTAGCGCCGACGGGCTTGTGAAGGCCCGCACTGAGTTTCCTGCCGGGCACGAGTTCGGCTATGAGCTGGAGAGCAGCCCGGCCAGCGTTCAGCCCGATGCATCATTTTCGGATCATGTCATTACAGTTCGGGTGCCCGAAGCGATGGCACTGGCCTGGGCGTCGACAGAGCAGGTTTCCATGCAGGGTGAACTATTTCTCGATGATGGCGAAAAGCTGACCATACTCGTAGAAAAGGACTTCACCTGCCTGGCTGCACGCGAGGGAGAGGACGAGTCGGATATGTTTCCGAACCCGCAGGCTGATTCGGGCAAGGGCTAGGTGTGACAGCCGTACCGCGCTACGCGAAATTCGCGACGGAAACGCTAACTTTTCTGGAGGCTCTGGCCGCAAATAACAATCGCGAGTGGTTTAAGGAAAACAAAAGCCGCTACGAAGAACAGGTGCTTGATGTCGCGCTGCGGTTTATCCAGTCAATGCAGGATCCCCTGCATGAGATGGCGCCGCATTTCGTTGCTCAGCCGACTCGTATGGGCGGCTCGTTGATGCGCGTGTATCGGGATACTCGCTTTTCGAAAAACATGCCGCCCTACAAGACCAACATTGGCATTCAATTTCGCCACGAGCAGGCGAAAGACGTTCATTCGCCGGGATACTATGTCCATATCGATCCGCAAAAAGTATTCATTGCTGTGGGTATGTGGCGCCCGGATTCGGTTGCGCTTCGTAGTGTTCGCGCGCGTATCGTCGCGAAGCCGGCGGAGTGGAGCCGGGCATCTGGCGACAAGCTGTTTTCCCGCCACTTTGAGCTTGGCGGAGAATCACTGACGCGACCGCCGCGCGGTTTCGACAAAGATTATGAGTTTATCGACGACATCAAACGCAAGAGTTTTATGGCAGTAAAGAATGTGAAAAGGGACGACTGCCTGAGCCCGCAGTTTCAACGTAAGGTAGAGTCGTCTTTCAGAGCGGCGGAACCTTTCATGAGGTTCTTGTGCAAGTCTGTCGGCGTGCCGTTCTAGCGCGGTGCCGGAAATGTCCACGAACCGAGTACTTTGGCAAGCAAGCCCCGAGCAAACCCGGGCAACAGCAATGTATCGGTTCATGCACAAGCATGGCTTCGATAGATACGATGACCTTTACCAATGGTCGATCGACGAATCCGCCGCATTCTGGGAATCACTTTGTGAATTTTGTGATGTTCGGTTTGACACCCCGGCAACAACGACTTTGTCACGCCCGGATGACATCATGGATGCTGGCTGGTTCGCTGGGAGCAAGCTCAATTACGCTGCCCACCTGTTGCGCCATAAAGGTGATCGCGCTGCCATTATTTTCTTTGGCGAGAACGGAGCTCGGCGCGAACTGAGTTTTGATCAGTTGCGGCAGGCCGTCGCCGATGTCGCGGCTGGATTGCGAAAATTCGGTGTGGTTGAGGGCGATCGCGTCGCGGGTTTTTTGCCAAACTGCCCTGAGGCCATCATCGCTATGCTGGCTGCGACAAGCCTCGGAGCGACCTGGTCGTCATGCTCACCGGACTTCGGCGTCAATGGTGTCGTTGATCGCTTCGGACAGATAGAGCCAAAGGTGCTGTTCGCGACTAACGGGTATTATTACAACGGCAAGCGCATTGATTCCTTGCCTGTCGTTGCAGGCATCGTTGAAAAAATTTCGAGTATTGCAGCAACGGTTGTCTCGCCGTTCCTCAGCGATAATGAAGATCTGTCAGCCGTCAACACGGCGGTCGAGTGGCGGGAATTCGCGATAGCTGGCTCGGATCTGAGTTTCAATCCGGTCGATTTCGATCACCCTTTGTATGTCATGTACTCATCCGGTACGACGGGTATACCAAAGTGCATTGTTCACGGTCACGGCGGGTCTTTGCTGCAGCACCTCAAAGAACATGTCTTGCACACAGATATCTCAGTCCGGGATCGACTGTTCTATTTCACTACCTGCGGCTGGATGATGTGGAATTGGCTGGTAAGCGCGCTGGCTCCGGGTGCAACGTTGGTGCTTTTTGACGGTTCACCGTTTTTTAACGACGGCCGCGTGCTATGGACAATGGCGGAGCACGAGGCAGTTACAGTATTTGGTACGAGTGCAAAATACATATCGGCACTCGAGAAAGCGGGCGTCCGCCCCGGGGACGAATTCGATCTAAAACACGTACGCGCGGTGCTTTCGACAGGGTCGCCCCTGGCTCCAGAGAGCTTTGATTTTGTCTACGATGCGATTGGTGAGAATCTGCAGCTGGCGTCGATCGCCGGTGGAACAGACATCCTGAGCTGTTTCGCTATCGGCAACCCTGTTTTGCCAGTGCTGCGCGGCGAATTGCAGTGCCGCGGTCTTGGCATGGCCGTTGAGATTTTTGACGAGGCCGGTAACTCAATTGTGCAACAACACGGCGAGCTCGTTTGCACAAAACCGTTTCCGTCGGCGCCGGTCTGCTTCTGGAATGACGCAGGCAATGCCCGCTATCGAGCGGCGTATTTTGAGCGGTATCCGGGCGTATGGGCGCACGGAGATTTTGCTGAGTTGACCCAACAAGGCGGGCTGATCATCCATGGCCGGTCTGATTCGGTCCTTAACCCGGGTGGGGTCAGAATAGGTACGGCAGAGATCTACCGCCAGGTCGAAAAACTGGAAGAAGTTGTCGAGAGTATTGCGGTTGGGCAAAACTGGGATGACGATGTGCGGGTCGTGCTATTTGTCGTCCTGAGGTCAGGAGTCAGCCTCGACGACAATTTGCGCAGCCGAATTTGCAGGGTGATCCGCGAAAACACAACGCCGCGGCACGTACCCGCGAAAATTATTGCCGTAGCGGACATTCCGAGAACCAAGAGCGGAAAAATTGTAGAACTCGCTGTTCGTTCTGTTGTACACGATGAGTCCGTAAAAAATACTGAGGCGCTCGCTAATCCCGAAGCGCTGGAGTATTTTCGAAATATTGCCGAGCTCGGTGAGGCGTAAGACAAATGAGTGGACAATTCTTGCTTGCGATTGACCAGGGGACGAGCAGCAGTCGAGCTGTTATCTACGACCATTCGGTGAAGGTCCAGGCGAGTGTGCAACAGGAATTTGCACAGATCTATCCACAACCTGGCTGGGTGGAGCACGATCCGGAGGATATTTGGTCTTCGGTGCACGCGGTTGCCCGGCAGGCGATGCACGATCTGGGCACGACTGCGCGTGAGCTAACCGCAATAGGAATTACCAACCAGCGAGAGACGACGCTGGTCTGGCATAGAGAGTCAGGGCAATGCGTCTACAATGCCATCGTCTGGCAGGATCGGCGCACGGCAGAGGCCTGTGAGAAGCTCAGGAGCGATGCTGCGGAGCCTGTGGTAAGCGCAAAAACGGGCTTGCGGCTCGACCCGTATTTCTCAGCGACGAAAATCGCCTGGATACTCGACAACGTTGCTGGCGCGCGCGATCTGGCGCGTCGCGGCAAGCTCGCATTCGGAACGGTCGATAGTTTTCTCCTTTGGCGGCTTACGGGTGGTCGGGTACATGCTACTGATGCGAGCAATGCATCGAGGACCTTGCTGTTCAATATCCACAAGCAGCAGTGGGATGATGATCTGCTCGCGCTTTTCGATGTTCCTCGCAACATGTTGCCCGAGGTCCTTGACTGCGCCGCAGATTTTGGTGAAACGGATGATGCGACCGTCGGTGGGGCCGTGCCGATTCTCGGGATCGCCGGAGATCAGCAGGCCGCGCTAATAGGTCAGGCCGGATTGCGCGCAGGTGTTACCAAAAGCACCTACGGCACGGGCTGTTTTGTCATTGCAAATACAGGCCAGGAGGCGCTAACGTCACAGAATAAGCTTCTAACTACCGTAGCGAGCCGGATTGCCGGCGAGGTTACATATGGGCTGGAAGGTAGCGTGTTTGTCGCCGGTTCGGCGATACAATGGTTGCGTGACGAACTGAAGATTATCAGCTCGGCGTCAGAGACAGGGCCTATCGCCGAATCAACAGGCGTGGTCGACGATGTTATCGTCGTACCCGCATTTGCGGGACTGGGCGCGCCGTACTGGGATCCACATGCGCGAGGCGCGATTTTGGGTTTGACTCGAGGAAGCGGGCGCAACGAAATTGTAACGGCGACACTGCAGTCGATCGCGCTCCAGACCAGAGACCTTGTCGACGCAATGTCGGACGACGGCGTCGCACCATCCATCCTCCGTGTTGATGGCGGCATGGTGGCGAACGATTGGTTCTTGCAGTTTCTGGCCGATATCCTAAATATTCCGGTGGAGCGGCCAAAAAATGTCGAGTCCACAGTGTTAGGAGTTGCCTATCTCGCCGCAGTTCAAAGCGGTGTCATCAAGTCCGTCAGCGAGATCGAATCAATGTGGCAACGCGACGTCGTTTTTGAGCCGGCGATGACAGCCGATCGGCGCCTGGCTTTGCTTTCCGGGTGGGCAGCCGCCGTTAGCAGAGTCAGGGAAGATAAGCAGTCACATGCTTAGAGCACGTCAAAAAATTGGCAAGTACCGCATTCTGGGGCGCATCGCATCGGGGCCGCTCGCCGACGTATATCGTGCGTTCGATCCTATCCATAAGACGCGTGTTGCACTCAAGATTCCAAAGTCGGGCAACCACTCGGGAGACGAAGAGTTTCTGCATGAAGTGCAGGTTGCGTCCAGGCTAAGACACCCGAATATCCTTTCTGTCATCAACGCCAGCTACATAGACGACCATTTCGTAATCGCAATGGAACTCGGTGACGAGTCGCTCGCCGATCGCATTGAGCGGCGCATCTCAAATGCTCGCGCATTGGATCTCGCAGATCAGGCGCTCGCATCTCTGGCCTATGCCCACGAAAAAAAGATTATTCACTGCGATATCAAACCTGAAAACTTCATTTTGTTTCCTGGCAATCAACTGAAGCTGGCAGATTTTGGATTCGCCAAAATCAGTCTGCGCACGCTCAAGGCATCAGGTTCCGGCACCATCGACTACATCGCGCCGGAACAGGCGATGGGGCGGCCAAAATTTCAGTCGGATGTTTTTTCTATCGGGCTTGTCTTGTATCGCCTGTTCTCAGGCAAGTTACCGGAGTGGCCATTCGAGTGGCCCATGGCAGGGCACGACAAACTCGTCGCACGATTGCGGCCGGAACTTGTGGTCATGTTGCAGAAAGCCATTCAGCTTGATCCGGCAAAGCGATACCGGAATGCAATCCAGATGTTCGCGGATTTTGAACGTCTGCAGAGTAAAGCCAGACGGCAGAAGAAGCCCAGAGCGAAGACCGTTACGCGCAATGGTTCAGCCTGGCGACAGGTGCAGTGGCGTGAATTTCAAAGTCAGTATCGCAAGGTGCTCGATACGAGTCACCATTGCCGCAATTGTGAGGGCCCGGTCGCGGAGAGCATGCAGGCCTGCCCGTGGTGCGGCTTTGAAAACCCGGCACGTGGCTCAGAATCGAGGATGCCCTCAAGTTGCCCACGTTGCGAGCGTGGCGTTAAGAACGACTGGGACTATTGTGCCTGGTGTTATGGCCCCGGATTTATTGAGGAAAGCAAGCGTCACTACCCTGACAAGCGCTACCGTGCACGATGTTCGAATACGGGCTGCAGGAACCCGTTAATGCCGTTCATGCGCTACTGTCCATGGTGTCGAACCAAGGTGCGTCGTGCCTGGAAGTTGCCGGGCAGCAAACACAGTTGCAAGGCATGCAAATGGGGAATAGCAAAAGAGTTCTGGAACTACTGTGCGTGGTGCCGGGAGCCGGTGCGTCGTGATTGACGAAACCATGTTGCTTGATGGAGCCAGTGAGCCTGATCTGCGCTTTGCGTCTGTCGCGGGAGGCGAGGTCGTGGCTTATACCTGTCGTTCCCCGGACAAAGAGACGCAAAACGAGGACACGGTCGCGGTCGTCTCGTACGGGCCGCAAGCATCGGTTTTGATTGTGGCCGATGGAGCAGGGGGACTTCCGGCCGGCAAAAAAGCGTCACTGGCCGCGGTTTCGACGCTTGTCGACGCATTGCAGGCGTCGATGGACAAAACATTCCTGATGCGAACAACCATTATGGATGGTATTGAGGCAGCGAATACTGCGGTCATGGATCTGGGCAATGGCTCCGCAACGACGTTGACTGTAATCACGATCGAGGGTCTGACAGTACGCGCCTATCAAATCGGTGATTCCGAAGCAGTTGTAGTCGGGCAGCGTGGTCGCATCAGGCTGCAGACAACGGCACCTTCTCCAACAGGGTTCGCCGTAGAGGCGGGCTTTCTTGACCAGCGAGAGGCACTGCATCATGCCGAGCGGCACCTGGTGTCCAATTTTCTTGGCACGCCCGACATGCGCATAGACGTTGGCACCGAAGTGGTCCTCAAGCCGCGCGATACCATCATGCTTGCGAGCGACGGGCTCATGGATAACGTCCACTTTGATGAGATCATAAGCAGAATTCGCAAGGGCCCTCTCGACGAGGCGGCGAACCGGGTTATTGCGCTTGCGCAGCGACGCATGTCTGGCGGTGATGGTGGCCAACCGAGTAAACCCGACGACCTCTCACTGATCCTGTTTCGCAAAACCATGGCCGAGCGGGCCATCCCTGACCGGGATATTTAACAAAAACAGGTATTTAGACGTCAACGTCAACGCAATCCAGGCGTTAATAGGGTAGGCACTGATGGGTGTTGATCACATGCCTGCGGCGTATTATCGTCATTACATGCAGATCGCTCCTCGCCGGGGCGATCAAGCTGCTGATTCCGATGGAACTCAGACAGCGATTAATGGCTCCAATGCCTAGGGATTTACCTCGCGATGAGAGGGCAAGGTTGATGATTCAAACTCGATTATTCAAATCCGTTCCAGGCTGGATCAAACCAGTGGTGGTTGTTTCATTAGCTTTGCTCGTTAGTTTCGGTTGCAAGGAACAGAGTTCTTCAAGTCCGCCAAGCGGTGGAATGCCTCCCCCGCCAAGCGGCGGGATGCCAGCTCCTCCGGGCGGTGGTATGCCGTCCCCGCCGGGTGGAGGATCGCAACCCCCGAGCCCAAGCCAGGGCGACGGTTCTTCAGGCGATGCTGGTACTCCTGCACCGCCCATGCCGAGCGGTGGTTCGCCAGGTGATGGATCGGAAAGCGGTCCCACTGGCTCGGACAGTGGAGACGGATCGAGCGGTGAAATTGGCAGCTTCCCTGATGATTCCGCTACTGGCGGCGCCGGTGAAGGTGCCGAAGCCGGCGGAGAGCAATCGACCGGCAGTGGCGGCGAGTCCGATGAAAGCAGCGACTGGGAAGACGAAAACGCAAGCGACTCGACTGAGGAATGCGGCGACACCGGATCATTACCGGGCGGCGTCGGGGGCATGGGCCAGGATGGCGAATGCATTGGCGGTGGTGCGTCCTCGTCTGACAGCGACAGCTCGAGTGAATCCAGTGGTGGCGCTAGTGCAGGCGGCGGCCCTTCCGATGGTGAAGAGTCGGCGGTTCAGGGCACTGGAGGTGCCGGTGAAGTCGCCGAATTCCCGACGGAGAGCAGTGAGGAGCGTGCCGAACGGCTTGGCAAGGAACTCGACAAATCAATCGGTGGTTTTGACGAAGTCCTGATGGAAGAGCAAGGGCAGATATCGTCTGTAGGCCGAAATACGGAGGGATTTGGAGGCGGCGTTGAGGGCGATGGCGGCATTAGCCTGGGTGAGCAGAGTGGCCGTTCAACTGGGGGCATCGCCATTGCAAATAACGGCGCATTGCCTGAGTCACCGATAGGCGACATGACCGACGAACAAATCCGCGAGCGAACTCCGGAGGATATTCCGGTCATGGTTGACGACGACATTATCGCCCGGCAATTGCGCGAGGCCGCATTGTCCGAGGAAGACCCGGCATTACGCGAGCGATTGTGGGAAGAGTATCGCAAGTACTCAGGAAACTAGGATCTTGGTTTGAGTTCAGTAAATAAGACATGGTTGCTGTGCTCGGCCCTGTTGTATCTGGGCGCGTGCGCGGTCGAAGAGGTCATCACAGCAGAAGAAACAGAACTTATTGTTGCCGAAGCTCCGCCTGATGAGGCGATGCTGCTTGATATCGGTATCACCGAGTTTGTTGCTGGTGTTCCAGAAAATAACGACCCGGACGATACGGGCGTCTACGCAGAGATCCGTTCCGCCGAAGCGCGTTATATCCCATACCACCTAAAGAATACGCTGCAGGGTACTGGCCATTGGGGCGCCGTGCGTGTGGTGCCGTCGCGAAGTGCATACACCGATATCCTTATTAGCGGCGAGATCAAGGAATCCGACGGCGAAGTTGTTGAGATTGAAATTTCAGTCGCAGATGCACGTGGCAACCACTGGTTTAGTAAGACTTATTCCGCGCAGACGGGTTTATCTTCGTATTCGGAGAACCGGGATCGGCGGCAGGATCCGTATCAAAAGGTCTATAACGACGTTGCCAACGATCTGCAAGGGTTTGTCAAAGCTCTACCGCCGGAGGACGTTCGCGAGCTACGGCAAGTCGCGGAATTGAAATTTTTTGCAGATATGGCACCGCTCGCCTACGGCGAACATCTGGCAGAAGATGAAAATGGTGAGCTCGATATTGTTCGGCTACCCGCCGAGAACGATCCGTCTGTAGATCGTCTGCGCCAGATTCGGGAGCGAGACAGGCTCGTTGTCGACACCCTAAATGAGCACTACGCCAATTTTTATTACGGTATCGCAATTCCGTATCATTCCTGGCGAAAAGTGTCGCGCGAAGAGACCATCAACTATCGGCAAGTCAAACGTTCCGCCATGATGCAGACACTGATAGGCGCCGTCGTTATTGCGGGCTCGCTGGCCGTAGACACGGGCGACAGCAGCCGCTCAAGACGGCGCATGAAGGGCAACCTGCAAAACATAGCAATTGGCGAAGGTATCCAAACGATGATGTCCGGTTTTACTCGCCGTTCTGAAGCCAGGATGCATGTTGAGTCTATCCGTGAGCTGTCCGAGTCCTTTGGAGCCGAGGCGGCCCCCATGGTCGTAACGGTTGAGGGAGAGACTCGACGACTTACGGGCACGGCAGCGGCGCAGTATGAGAGCTGGCGGCGCTTACTCAAGGATATCTACGAGGCCGAAACCGGTTTCGTTGAAGCGATCGAGGTCAGCCAGCCGGTGCGTGTCCCGGAACCCCCGGGATGAGCGACTAGCAATTGATGCAAGACCTAAAGCAAGGAACCGAACTTGCCAACCGCTACACTCTCGTCAGAAAGCTGGGTGCTGGCGGCGCGGCTGAAACGTGGTTGGCGTCGGACAAGCTGACGCGTGCATCTGTTGCGCTCAAGATTCTTGCTAGCGACCGCTTAGCACCGGCCAGTTTCCGCAAGGAATGGCAGACGAGCATTCGCCTGATGCATGCGCACATCGTGCGCGTGTTCGAGTACCACGAGAGTTCCGAAGTACCTTTCTATTCGCTGCAGTATGTAGATGGCCCTGATCTGAGCGTGCTTAGCGGTGCGCCGCCTGGTCACATTTTGCCTGCTATAGGGCTTGTAGCCGATGCGTTGCGATATGCCCATGGCAAGGGGGTGGTTCATCGCGACATCAAAGCGGCTAATGTTCTTATCGATAGAAACGGCGCACCTTACCTGATCGACTTTGGGGCTGCGGCACGCGAGGGTGATGCTGCCGATGGTGGTTCGCTAATCTCCGCCAGTCCGCAGAGTCTTGCCGGCCAGGAACCACGGGCGTCGGACGATATCTTCGCGCTCGGTGGTCTGATTTATGAACTCGTTAGTGGCCGTTCGCCATATTCTTCCGCGTCAACAGCCAGGGACATTCAGGAACTAGTGCCGCCAATGATTGAAGCGGCGGATGGCTCATTGATACCGAGCAGCGTGCAGCGACTGGTTGCCAGCATGCTGGACAAAGACGCATCGCAACGACCAGATGCGGAGACAGTTGTCGCCACTCTGGAAGCCGCGGGTTTCGCGGCGGCCCCCGCACCGGCCAGCTATACGGGAAATCGTTTGCCACAGGGCGACGAAGTCATCGCCATCAGCGAGACAGCGCATTCGCTGCCTGGCCGAGCCGCAGTCTCCTCGTCTGTGGACAAGGACGAAACTTCCGGCATAAGCCCCCGAATGGTCGGTGTCGCACTTGCTGCCCTGCTTGCGATTCTGATCGGTGTTGTGTTCTTTCTTCCTGGCTCAGTTACCAGCAATGATCCAGAGCTCGTTGACGCGCAAAAGCAGAAGGCGGATGAAAGTTCTGCCAAAACGCAGCGAAAGAACCAGGTTGATTTCACAGAGAATGTCGATGATCTGACGGGGCGTGACGATCGCGTCCAGGCGCGGGCGGAGACCGAGGCGGTGCTCGGCGGATTGCTATCCAAGATGAATACGCTTGAAAAGCGGGCGGTGCAGCGTTGGGGTGGTCTTCGTTTCAGGCAGGCGCAGGCGGTGTATGCAGAAGGTGATGCTGCATACCTTGCACGGGACTACGACCTGGCAACTCAGAAATACCAGCAAGCGACGACGATTGTCGAGCCGTTGCTCGAGGAAGTTGACAAGATATTTTCCAAGACCCTGAGCGATGCACAAACAGCGCTCGAGGATGCCGACACGATTGAAGCATTGCGCTTGTTTGAGCTGGCAGTCGCCATCAGCCCCAGCAATTCGGTAGCACAGTCGGGATACACGCGCGCCAAGAATCTCGGCGAGGTTCTGTCACTGACCGATCGGGGGCTTGCGTACGAGAACGAGCTGGAACTTGACGCTGCCCGTCAGAGTTTCGAGCGGGCGATTGAACTGGACTCCGAATGGCAACCGGCACAAGTTGGGCTCGCACGCGTGCTCGAGACGATTAATCAGATGGAATTCGACTCTCGCATGACTGAAGGGCTGATCGCCGTCGAAGAGGGCGATTATCCGGCGGCACGCGCAGCATTCCGTATGGCGCAGACGCTAATGCCGGACTCGCCAGAGCCTGCCGATGGTTTGATGCAGGTCGATCAGGGATTACGACTTGAACGTATCGCGATGCTCGAGAGGCAGGCAGGTTCTGAAGAGCAGAATGAGCAATGGGAACTTGCCGTCGAGACATACACCCGTATTCTCGAGATTGACGGCAACCTGGAGTTCGCGCAACAAGGGCTAAGACGCGCCGAAGAAATGTCTGCACTGCACGCCAGGTTGGAGGGCTACATTGAAAAGCCGGACAGTCTTAGCGCACCGAGCACGATGCGCAAGGCGACCGGACTTGTTGTTGATATCACACGCATGCCGAGAATCGGGCCTCGGTTGGCGAAGCAACGCGACGAGCTATCGCGTCTGCTGAAACGTGCTGCAACGCCGCTTGCCGTAGAACTCGTCTCTGATAACGCCACTGACGTATCCATCTACAGAATTGGTAAGCTAGGTAGCTTCCATTCCCGCGAAATCAAATTGCGGCCCGGTACCTACGTGGCGGTCGGCAGCCGAGCGGGTTATCGAGATGTCCGTCTTGAGTTTCGCGTGTCGCCGGAGCTCGAGTCGGGGCCGGTTGTTGTGCGCTGTGAGGAAACGATTTGAGTTTCGACCACCTGTTTGTAAGAGACGTTGAAGGCGAGCGGCGCATTGACGCAAGTGACTTGCCGCTTCGCGTTGGAACGGGCAGCGATTGCGCGCTGAGATTGCCGGGGCCGGGCGGTGGACCAGTCATGTTGCTGGACCTGCTCGATGGCGTCCCATTCGTTCAGCCCTTCGGGCAAGACGAATCAATGCAACTCAATGGCGATACACTCAGCGCGAGTACCCGACTTCGAGACAAGGATGAGCTCAAGTTCTTTGGCAGTCGCATTCAGGTTGCGGCGACCGGGGATCGGCTAACCCTCGATGTGCGTCTCGAAGATAGCGCGTACGTTACGCAGCCGCCGGAATATCGCGACGCTGCATCGGCAGCGGAGGACGAGACTATCGCGCCAATGGCGTTTCGGCGAGCAGCGGAGACCCAGGCTGCTGTTGCTGAAGCGCATCGCAGTCCTTTAAAAGTGATCGTTGGAGTCGCGCTGGTCGTTCTTCTCGGTACTGCATATCTCCTGTTCTCGTCGAAGTCTATTCGCTTCGATGTAAATCCGGCGGAACCCGACGATATTTCAATCAGTGGCGGTTGGTTCCGTATGCCGATCGGTGATCGAATTCTCCTGCGCAGCGGGGAGTACGTGGTCAGCGTTCAAAAGCAGGGCTACTACGATGTGAATCAGAATTTCGACGTTGGCGATGAGCCTAGTAAGTCAATTGAAATCAAAATGCGTCGATTGCCGGGCCGGCTTACGGTTGTAACCGAGCAGTCAGTCGAAGCGGTAGTGTCGATAGACAACAGTTTGGTCGGCAATGCACCATTTGGGCCCGTGGAGTTACAACCGGGTGAGCACAGCGTTAGTGTTCAGGCAGAGCGATATCTGCCGTTCGGCGATGTCGTCAATGTCCCGGGGCTTGGCAAGGCTGAAGAGCTGCATGTTCAGCTTGTAAGACGATGGTCCAATGTTGATGTGCGTTCCGATCCTCCGGGCGCGGCTATTTTTTCCGGGGATCAGAAAATTGGCGTGACACCCGCGGTTGTCGAGTTGCTCGAGGGAACGCACCAGGTCAGCGTGGTTCGCGACGGATTCAAAGCGTGGGACGGCACGGTAGTGGCCAGACCCAATGTCGATCAGGGACTGCCGTTGATCAAGCTGGAGCCGGCCAATGCGAAATTATTGGTTAAATCGATACCGCGTGCGGCCAATGTGACGGTCGATGGGCGGTATCGCGGGCAATCACCAATGACACTGTCACTGTCACCGGGGGTCGATTATGAAATAGGGCTGTCAAAGGCAGGCTACGGCAGTACAAGTCGCAAAGTCCGACTGGCAGCGGCGGCAAGTGACTCAGTTACCATCGATTTGTCGGCGCGAACCGGTACGCTCACGGTCAACGTTCAACCTGCCAATGCCACCGTGTATGTCGATGGGCAGCCACAGGGTACCGGATCGTCGACGCTCAGACTGAGCTCCGAGCCACACCGTGTTGAAGTCAGGAAGTCAGGCTACGAGTCCTGGTCACGAACGATAACACCGAGACCCGGCTACCCACAGACAGTTACAGCTCGGCTGAGGTCGCATGCGGCAATAGCGCA
>Ga0224512_10001895_pt1 | contig 19636 bp, 17 predicted proteins | sample SF_May12_sed_USG_4_FD_169103 | JGI IMG/M metagenome (GOLD analysis project Ga0224512, IMG submission 169103) | Sediment microbial communities from San Francisco Bay, California, United States - SF_May12_sed_USGS_13 | ecosystem: Environmental > Aquatic > Marine > Sediment | place: USA... | reverse complement strand
CAGCAACCTCCGGCGGCGGCGATTCCTCACCCGCTGCGGCCTCCACAAGCGCGTCTACAGCTACGTCGAGAAGTACGACGTCTCGGCGCTGACGGGGGGGCGCTTCTCGCAGCTCGTGACTCTCGGACTGCCAGAGGATCGCGCCCGGTTCTTCATGGATCCGTGGAACGCCCCCTACTGGCTGCGCGACCGGTGCGACAAGAAGACCGGCCGGCGCGCGATCTTCTTCTATTCCTTCGGCCCCAACCGGAAGCGCGACTCGAGCGTCTGGGAGATCCTGGGCGACGACGTCGGCGCCTACGTCTTTTCCGATCCGGGTGACGCCGGCGAGGAGGCCGGCTGACCGTGCGGACGCCGGCCGCCGCCCTCTGCGCCCTGGGCGCTCTGGGGTGCGCGGCGCTCGCCGCGGCCGCGGAGCCGGGGACGATCGCGGTCGCCGCGACCGGCGGCGAGGTCCACTACCTCGCCGCCGGGCCGGCCGCCGGCCGCCCCGTGCTGCTGCTGCACGGCGCCCGCTTCGACGCGACGACCTGGGAGGGTCTCGGGACGCTCGACCTCCTGGCGGCGGCGGGCTATCGGGCGATCGCCGTCGACCTGCCGGGCTACGGCCGGTCCCGGGACGCGCGCGGCGCGGAGGACGCGTTTCTCGGGCGATTGGTGCGCAAGATGGGGCTCGTCTCGCCGGTCGTCGTCGCCCCCTCGATGAGCGGCCGATTCGCCTACCCGCTGGCCGTCGATCCCCGCTCCGCGCTCGGCGGCCTGGTGGCCGTGGCGCCGGCCGGCACCCCCGAGTTCGGGGACCGGCTCGCCTCGTCCGGCGTTCCGCTGCTCGTCGTCTGGGGGGACCAGGACGCGGTGTTCCCGCTCGCCCAGGGGAGGCGCCTGGCGGCGGCGGTTCCGGACGGCCGCCTGGCCGTCCTCGAGGGCGCCGGGCACGCCTGCTACCTCGATCGGCCGGACCGCTTCCACCGGGTCCTGCTCGACTTCCTCGCCGCCATCGACGAAGGGTCTTGATCTCGCGGCCGCTGGACTCTAGTCTCCGCACACCGTCATGATCCGCGTCATTCAACTCCTCTTCTTGGCACTCCTCCTCTTCTTCGTGCTCACCGAAGGGATCCCGTACATTCGCGACCGCGTGGAAGGGATCACCCCGGCCAAGGTCTCGGGACGCGAGATCGAGGGCAGCAGCGAGTCCGCGACCTGCGTCCGGCTCGCGCACCAGGTCAACGCCTACGTCAACCAGCAGGTCGTGGCGGCTTCGGAGCCGCCGGGTGACCCCGGTCTGTGGGGCGATTCGCTGGGCCGGATCGAGAACGAGCTCTCGGAAGCCGAGCAGGCCTGCTCGTGCCCGACCCAGGCCTGTGACACGGCGCGGCGGGCGCTGCGCGAGATCTCCGCCCTCACCGCCAACGTCGACCGGCTTTTCGGCGGCGACGGGAGCGTGGCAGGCGCCCTGGCGCGGCGCCAGGAGAGCATCAACGCCCTGCTCGAGCAGGCGCGCGTCCTCGCGCGCTAGGGGATCCGTCTCCCATGAGACGACCGCGACCCGACGAGTACGACGCCTTCTACGAGACCTACGTCGGCAAGGTCCCCGAGGGCCCGTTGGCCGAGGTCCTGCTCGCGGCTCCGGCGGCGCTCGAGGAGCTCCTGGGGACGCTCGCTCCCGCCGACGAGGCCTTCGCCTACGCCGCCGGCAAGTGGACGATCCGCGAAGTCGTGGGTCACGTGCTCGACGCGGAGCGGCTCTTCGCCTACCGGGCCCTGCACTTCGCGCGCGCCGACCCTGCCGCGCTCCCCGGAATGGACCAGCACGTGTGGGCCGCCGGCTCCAACGCCGCGGGCCGCCCGCTGCCCGATCTCCTGCGGGAGTTCCGGGCCGTGAGAGAGGCCAATGCCATCCTCTTCGCTTCGTTCGACGAGGACACCCTGTCGCGGCGCGGGGTCGCCAGCGGTTGCGAGTTCACCGTCCGCGCCCTCATCCATATCGTCGCGGGGCACGAACTACATCATCGTGAAGTGCTCGCGGAGCGCTACTCAGGCGCTCTGTCGAGACAGGCCTGAGCCCCGCCCGCCACGAGACAGGAGAACCCAGATGAGCGAGGTCGCCCTCTACTACCACCGCCCCGGCTGAACGAGCTGCAAGCGCACCCGTGCGGTGCTGGAATACAAGCAGACCCGGATCGCCGCCGAGCGGTCGACCGGCAAGGAGCCGCTCACCGACGCCGACGCCCGCCAGCTCCTCGCGGCCGCCGAGAAGGTGATCGTCGCCCGCGGAAAGAGCCGCCGCGAGCTCGCCGCCGACGACGCAAAGCTCGACGACCTCAAGGGCCCGACCGGCAGCTACCGCGCCCCCATCCTCGTCGTCGGCACGACGCTTGTCGTCGGCTTCGACCCCACCACCCTCGACGACCTGCTGTAGCAGCCCGTGGCTTCACGAGAAGGCACCGGTGGATTGCCTGGCGCCTCTGAACCGACGAAGATCTGCGACCAAAAGGACATCGGGTAAGACAGGGCCGGCAAGCTGAGACTCCGAGCAGCGTGCTCGACCCTTGCTTTGCCGGGTTCCTTTTCGGCGATCGAGACTCGCGGCAACGTCCGCGCGTCGAAAACAGGGCGAGCCAGGTGAGACTCCGAAACGCCGTGCTCGGCTCGTCTTTACTGGGTTCTCTCTTCAGCGATCGAGATTCGAGGATCGCCTGGCTAGCGCCTTGAAACCGACGAACTGCGGCCCAAAAGACATCGGGTAAGACAGGGCCGGCAAGCTGAGACTCCGAGCGGCGTGCTCGACCTTTCTTTACCGGGTTCTTTTTCGGCGATCGGGGACGAAGCCTCGTCAGCAGCCCGTGGGCCGCAGCCGTGAGCGGATGTGGGCCACGATCTGGTGTCCGTGGTCGCGGGAGTTGTCGATGAAGATGCGGTTGGTGTGGATGCCGGAGCGCACGGCGCCCGCCACGTAGAGGCCCGGCACGTTGGACTCGCCCGTCGCTTCGTCGAAGGTCGGAATGAGCTCGTCCGCCGTCACCTCGACGCCGCAGCGGCGCAGGAGCGCCGCGTCGATCCTGTAGCCGATCAAGGGATAGGCCGCGTCCGCCGGGATGCGCAGCGGCCGGCCGGCCTGCGTGGCGACGATCTCGCGGTCGCCGAAGCTCTCGACGACGGTGTCGAAGCAGGCCCGGATGGAGCCCTCCGCGATGCGGTTCTCCACGTCGGGCTTGACCCAGTACTTCACGGTGGGCTTGATCTCCGACCCGCGATGGACGAGGGTCACGCGCGCCTCGTGGCGCCAGAGCTCGAGAGCGGTCTCGCAGGCGGAGTTGCCCGCTCCGATCACGGCCACCCGCTCCCCGCCGTGCTCGAACGGCTCGCGATAGCGGCTCCGCACCCAGTCCTGCTCCTCACCCGGAACGCCGAGCCGGCGGGGCTGGCCGAAGTAGCCGGTCGCGATCACAACGGTCCGCGCCCGGTGCCGGTGCTCGCCGTCTCTCGCCCTCGTGGCCACGGTGAAGACGCCGTCTACCAGCTCCGCGCCGCGCACCTCCTCGTGGGTACGGACCTCGAGGCCGTGGTGCCTGACGACGCCGCGGTAGTAGACGAGGGCCTGACGGCGGTCCGGTTTGTCGTCGGGCACCGCGAACGGCACGCCGCCGATCTCCAGGCGGTCGCGGGTGGTGAAGAACCGCATGAACGTGGGGAACTCGAGGAGGTTGGCGGTCAGCGCCCCCCTGTCGAACAGCACGGCCGAGAGCCCGGCGCGGCGCGCCTCGGCGCCCACCGCGATGCCGGTGGGGCCCGCCCCGACGACCAGCACGTCCCACGCTTCGTCCCGCATCACCGACCGCTCCCCGGGGGCCGCCGGCTAGGCCGGCAGGACGGTGACCTCGATCCGGTTGCGCCCCGCGTGCTTCGCCCGGTAGAGGGCTTCGTCCGCGCTGCGCAGCAGCTCCGCGCTGTCCCGGCCGTGGGCCGGAAAGCAGGCGACGCCGCCGCTCACGGTGACGGCCCCGAGGGGCTGCGCCGCGGCGTGCTCGAAGCCATGCCCCGCGACCGTGCGCCGCAGCTTCTCGGCCAGGCCGTAAGACGAGGCCACGCCGTCACCGGGCGAGACGACGACGAACTCTTCGCCGCCGAAGCGGCCGAAGGTGTCTCCCGCGCGCAGCGAGCCGGTGACGAGCGTCGCCAGCTCCTGGAGCAGGCCGTCGCCGGCGGCGTGGCCGTTGCGGTCGTTGTAGTGCTTGAAGTGATCCACGTCGAGCAGCAGAAGTCCGATGCTCGACGCCGATCGCTCCGCGTCGAACACGAGCTCGCCGAGCCGTTGCGTCACCGCTTGCTTGTTGAGGATGCGGGTGAGGCCGTCGAGCTCGGCTTTCGACTTGAGCGCCGAGTACGAGGCCGCGCTGCGCAGCCCGAATCCCGCCGTCTGGGCCATCAACGTCAGGATCGTCTTCTCGTTCCGCGCCCGGCGGCCGAGTCCCGAAAGGGCGATCACGCCGAAGGTCTGGCCGGCCACGATCATCGGCGCCGCGAGATCGGTGCGGAACGAGCGCAGGCCCGGCACCGTCGCGTGCCGCGCCGCCTTGCCGCTCTCCAGGTCCTTGCGGTCCATCGCCCGCTGGAGGTCGGCCACCATTCCCAGCTCCCCCTCCCCGAAGCGGATGACCTCGTTGCGCGCGCGCTCGACGGCGCCCGGGCTGCAGGCGCCGACGACGAGGACCGGCTCGTCCCCCGGGCGCTCCCGATCGCGCCGGGCGAAGAGCACCACGACCTGCTCGGCGTCGAACGTGCGCTGGGCGAGCGCGACGAGCGCCTCGGGGATCTCGCGCGCGTTGCGGGTGCTCTGCAGGCGCTCCGTGAGCCGCGTGAGATCCGTGAGCAGCCGGCTCACCGACGCCTCCTCCGTTGCCGCCCGGCCGGCCCGGGCCGCCGCCGATCGCAGGCTCGCGAGATCGCCCTCGAACCGGCGGAGCCGCCGGCGCAGCGAAACCAGGTGCGCGCCCAGCAGGAGGATGAGGGCGAGCAGCAGACCCGAGGCGAGCGTCAGTGCCTGGACCGACAGGAGCATCTCGAGGACCAAGGCTACGGGAATCGACCCTGTCCGTCGAGTCTCGGGTCCTCGCGTATACTCGCCTGCATGTACGAGCGCGAAGAGATCACCCTCGGGCGCGACGTGGGCGCGATCCAGATCCCGGACGGCACGAGCGTGATGCTCACCGCGGGCACTCCCCTGCTCATCACCCAGCAGCTCGGCGGCAGCTTCACCGTCATGACCGACCGCGGCGCCATGTACCGGATCGACGAGCGCAACGCCGACGCGCTCGGCAAGGAGGTGGCGGCGCCCGCCGAGGACGAGGAGGCCGGCTCCCTCGAGGAGCGGGTCTGGGAGCAGATGAGGAAGTGCTACGACCCCGAGATCCCCGTCAACATCGTCGATCTCGGCCTCGTCTACGACTGCCGCCTCGCCGCGGGCGAGGACGGCCGGACCGCCGTCGACATCAAGATGACCCTCACCGCGCCGGGCTGCGGCATGGGGCCGGTGCTGGCCGAAGACGTCAAGCGCCGGGTCGAGGACCTTCCCGGAGTGGCCACGGCGACCGTCGACATCGTCTTCGATCCGCCCTGGAACCAGAACATGATGAGCGAGGCCGCGCGCCTCCAGCTCGGCTTCATGTAGCGGCCGCGGCGCCGTGTCCGGCGACCTGACTGTCATGACGCTGTAACCCGGCTCTCCATAGCCTTGGCGAGCCGACCTAGGCCACGGCTGGAGATGATGGCAGGGGCCATCGCCCGGGCCTTGGCCGGGGGAGGTGCCCTCATGAACCGACTCTTCCGATGGTCGTCTACCGGCTGCCTGCTCCTGCTTCTCGTCGGCGCGGTCGCCGCGGCCGATCCCGTGATCACGGGCACGAACAGCTCGACCCTGGCCCGCAGCGGCCGCCTGTCGATCACGGGGACCGGCTTCGGCACCGCCGGGACGGTGCTGATCGCCGGCTTGCCCGCCCTCGACTCGGCCTGGACCGACGCCCGGATCGTCGCCTACGTACCCGAGGAAGCACCGCTCGGGGCGACGGAGATCGTCGTCGACGCCGGGGGCCAGCAGAGCAACGCCGTGCCGCTCACCGTCACCACGCGGCAGGCCGACGGTCGCGTCAACTGGATCTTCGAGATCGACTCCGAGTACCTCTACTACCGGCCCGCACAGGCCCCGGATGGCACTCTCTACGTGCACGCCCGAGGCACCGGGGGCTCTGGCCAGGGGAGGATCTTCGCCGTGGCGCCCGACGGCGCCTTGCTGTGGATCTACAAGGACCTCCCCGGGAGCGCCTACGTGCCTCCCGCGGCGGGCCCCGATGGCGCGGTGTACGCGGGCACCCTCGACACGCTGTATCGGATCTCGCCGGCGGGCGAGCTCGACTGGACGTTCCAGGGGGGCCTCAACATCCAGTCGGGCGCGGTGGTCGGCCCCGACGGCACCGTCTACGCCGGCTTCGAGCACCCGCCGGAAGCCGTCGCCCTCGATCCCGCGACCGGCGCGCTGATCTGGTCCAACTCCCCCGGGCTCAGCGCCTACGGCACCGGCGGCAACGAGGCGCGGCTGGGGCGCTCGGCGCCCGGCGGACCCTACGACCGGTTCTACCTGTGGTGGGACCAGCTGGGCGCCTTCTCGCTCGACGGCGACCACCTCTTTACCACCACCGCCGGGAACATCTACGACCACGAGGTCGCCGTGGGCTCCGACGGGACGCTCTACACGCCGGTCCTGTGGGACGACGACCTCGGCGCCTTGAGCCCCTTCAACGGCGACACCCTGTGGGTCGAAACGGGTCCCTGGAACGTGGTCAGCTCCGACGTCGAGATCGGCCCCGACGATATGCTCTACTTCGTCGGCACCAGCTCGTGGCTCGAGGCCTTCGACCCGTACACGCGGACGTCGAAGTGGCGCCGCGACGTCGGCTACTACCTCAGGCGGCCGTCGCTGAGTCCGGACGGCACGACCCTGCTCACCGGCGCAGGGGGCACCTGCAACACGCCCAACGGCGACTGCGTGATCGCCTTCATCAAGGCCTTCGACACGACGAACGGGGACGAGCTCTGGCACATCGATCTCGACGAGGTGTGGGACCCCGAGTTTCGCAGCATCACCTGGGACCACGGCCGCGTCTCGGCCGACAGCCGCACGGCGTACTTCACCGGCTTCATCCTCGGCTACGGCGACGCGAACGACGAGCACAGCCTCCTGTGGTCGGTCCAGCTCGTGGACGGCGCGATCTTCGCCGATGGGTTCGAGTCGGGGGACACTTCGGCTTGGACGGAGACCGTACCGTGAAGATGTCGTCGCGCCGGGCGAAGCCGTGCTCGAAGTCACCGTAGTCGGCTTCATCGCCAGGATGAACGGCGAGCTCCCGCGCGGGCTGGTCGCGCAACCGGCTGCGGGCTAGTCGAGGGCGGGATAGCCGCGCGGGTCGCAGCGGTGCATCAGCCCGTAGACGGCATTCCCCGCAGGCCAAGGGGCGTGTCGAGCGCAGTCACGGGGTCTACGACGACCGACTGGTCAAGCTGATTCGCCTGGATGGACTGAGCAGCTACGCCGAGGTCAACGCCCTGCTCGAACGGCTCGACGAAGAGCTCAACGAGCGCTTGGCCGTCGAGCCGGCTCTCGCCGAGGATTGGCACCGGCCGGTACCGCAGGACCTCGTGCTGGCGGACGTCTTCGTGCTCGAGCACACCCGCACGGTCAACAACGACTGGACGGTGCGCAATCCGCTGGTATCGGTGGGCATTTGAAGGGGCATAGAACGGCAAGGTTCCCCGCTCGCGCGGGATGGCCTCGGTCAAGTCTCCAGGGGGAGTCCCCACCAGCCCGCCGAACTTGCTCAACGCGGCGAAGGCGAGAGCTGCGCCGCCAGCTCGCGCACGCGCTGTTCGGCGGGAGCGACGATCTCGCGCGCCAGGCGACGCTCCAAGTCGGCGAGGTTCTTGTAGGCGACCGGCTCCAGCACGTTCACCTCGCGGCGCAGCGTGTCGAACATGCCCCAGGGCTTGTGACCTTGCAGCGGGATCGGCTGAACGGCGACGGAGCGGAGGCTCTTCACTACGGTGAAGAGCTCCTGCGGGATGCTCTTCGGACCGCCCGTCGTCAGGAAGATCCTCGAGCACCTGAAGCGCACCGGGAGCGAGGCGGCTCGAGCACCGCCACGCCTCGAAGCCGATCGCGGCGCTCTCGTCTCCTGAGCCCTGTCTCGCCGGCGCCCGGCCGTGCCAGCGAGCTCGGTGGCCGTGCGCCCCGTCGATGCTCCAAGGCGTGCGTGGGCAGGCGACGGCTGAGCCACCGAGGGGCTCTTGCCACCAGGACCCGCTGGTGGGTGGACACCAGGCCCTTGGCTGGCTCGTTCCAGACCGGACGACCCTTCGAAGAGGGGCTCGAAGAGGGGCTCTTGGCCTGCTGTGCTGCAACGCGCCGGAAGCAACACCCTATCCATCCTGGCGGCCCAGCGCGGCGCACACACGGGTTAGAGTGGGCCACCGTTCCTCGACTAGCCCAGGAGATCCGAAGCTTTGAGTGACGTTTTCATCTCATACTCCCGGACGGACAAAGCGTTCGTAACCCGTCTTCACGAAGCGCTCGCCCAACGAGAGCGTGACACGTGGGTCGACTGGGAGGGTATTCCTCCCACAGCCGAGTGGCTCAGCGAGATCTTTGGGGCAATCGATGCCTCGGAGGCTTTCATCTTTGTCCTCTCGCCCGACTCGGTTGCTTCCGACGTCTGCGGCAAGGAGCTCCAGCACGCGGTCGATCAGAACAAGCGCCTGGTCCCGCTCGTCTTCCGGGATGCGGACTCAGCACGCATACCGCAATCTCTCAGTGAGCTCAACTGGATCTTCATTCGTGAGCAGGACGATTTCACGGGTGCCATCGACACGCTCATCGAGGCACTCGACACCGATCTCGAGCGCGTCAAGGCACACACCCGACTGCTTGTACGAGCGCGGGAGTGGGACAACCGAAAGCATCACAGCCTGCTGCTGAGAAGTCGCGATCTGGAGGAGGCAGAGCGCGATTTCGCGGGCGGCGCCGAGCTCGAGCCCAAGCCAACGCCGCTTCAGCTGCGATACATCACGGCGAGTCGGCGGCACGCTGCGAAGGTCCAGCGCAGGATCCTGGCCTCGGTCACAGTCGCCATGTTCGTCGCGATCACCCTCGCTATCGTCGCCTGGGTGCAGCGCCAACTCTCCGAGCGGCGGGCCGGCGCGGCAATTGTCCGCAATATCGCCACCGCGAAGCCGCTGGACGCGCTGGCCATTGCGGTGGGTGAAATGGGGCAATGGTTCTCGGACGACGTTCCGGAGGTACGGTCCAGTCTGCTCAGCGCCCTTCAAACACCCAAGGAGCAAACGAGTCACCGGCGCGAAGAATGCCAACGCAACCAGGAAGATCCTCCGCGAAACTGTCCCGTCGCCTCGGTCGCCGTGGTGCAGAACGGGGCCGTCGCCGCGGCGCTGGATTCGCAGCGCGCTCCCGAGGACTTCGAGACAAAGTTGGCGACATGGGACAAGGAGGGCGAACGCCTGGAGGACCTGGTGGCCGGTGCGCCGATCACCCTGTTGGCCGGCTGCCCCTCAGAATCGATCATTCTGGCGGTGAGCAAGGACGGCCTCTTGCACCTTCGCGACTTGCAGACGGGAACCGATCAACAGGTGGCGCTACTGGGCGCGCCAAGCCCTGCGGACAGCACGATCGCGACGAACGAAGTCAGCGGCGAGCCGCACACCGTCCTTGGAACCTATGGGGATATACCGCCTGGTCGAGACGCCGACGCGCCGGACTTCAGCCTTGGAACCTACGGAGATGTGCCGCCCGGTCCAGATACCGATGCACCGGACTTCAGCCTTGGAACCTACGGAGAAGTGCCGACCGGTCGAGATACCGACGCACCGGACTTCAGCCTTGGCACCTACGGAGACATGCGGCCTGATGGACCTCTCGCGAACGAGCCACAACCGCCCCCTGTCGTGGGCTGCTCGCCGAGCCCCGACGACGTCGCGGCGGTCGCATTCAGCCTGGACTGCCAGAGAATCGCCGTCGGGCGCCGCTGCGCGACGCAGATCTGGGCACGCGACGACAAGCTCCAACTCATCGATACGATACCCGAGGAGCGGCCACCACTCTCCATTGCGGTCGATCGCACCGGGCACATCGTCGCCCGCGGCTATGACGACGGCTGGATTCACACGGCGACAGCCAGCGGAGACGGGAGGCGATTCGAGGACATGCGTTACCAGCAGCATCCCACCGGGCGCTCGGTGGATGCGCTGGCGATGAGCCCCGACGGCATGAGCATCGCCAGCGCGGACGGCGACGTCGTACGCTTGTGGCAGGGAAAGGCGGGGACGGTTAGAACGGTTGGAGATGGCTTTCACGGCCACGAAGACCAGATCACCTCGCTCGTCTTCGACCCGGCCGACGGAGCGTTTGTAGTCAGCGGCGGCCGGGACAACACCATACGAGTATGGGACCTCGCCGGCAGGTCGCTGGGCGAGCCGCGGCGAGGACACGACAGCTGGATTCGGTCCATCGCGGTAGCTGGGGATGGCCGGTCGATTGTCAGCGGCAGCAACGACGGAAGCGTCCGCCGGTGGGCGATCACCAGAAACCCGACACATCCGCCGTGCCATAAAGCGTCGGCGAAGCAACTCGCCTGGTCGGATGACCGCAAGACCGCACTGGTACGCGCTTGGATGGAGGGCACGAAGACATGGGACCTCCACACCATGGACGAGAACTGCGTGAGGAAGCCCATAGCGGGAGGAAAGGGCTCACCGCTCGCAGCGCTCAGCAGCAACGGTCGATTCGTCGCCTTTATCAACGTCACGCAGGAAAACGGGCAACAAATCGTGCGGTGGGATCGGACGGGCGACACCCAATACCCACCGATCCCGTCTCCGGGGAAGCAGCTACGGAGCATGGCGATCAGCCCGGACGGTGAGTCGCTGGCCCTGGGCGGAGAGGAAAGAATCGTGACGCTGTGGAATCACGGAACGCCGCGAGACTTCTCGCAACGGCACGCGCTTCCGATCGTCTCACTCGCGTTCGGGCCGGACGGCCGCGTCCTCGCAAGCGGAAGTGAGGACAACACGGTTCTGCTGTGGGAGGTGGAAAGCGGCGCGCAGATCGGTCGGCCACTCGAGGGTCACGAGGGCTGGGTCAGCACCGTGGCGATCAGCCACGACAAGCGCTTCGTTGCGACCGGCAGCTGGGACCGTACGGTTCGTCTGTGGGACATCGACGGCAATCCGATGGGCAGCCCGTTTCGAGGACACACGGACTGGATCACCCATGTCGGGTTCCACCCGGAGAGACCCGAGATCATCAGTCTCGGCAACGACCAGCGCATGGGCGTGTGGCAAGGTGGAGACGACGCGGAGTGGATGAGAGCCTCCTGCCTCCAGCTGGACCACGCGGCCAAGACCGACGACATCTATGCCAGGGCCACTTCAATTTGCACGAGGATCCTGCCGTTATGAAGACAGCCGGGAAATTGTTCGCTCTCGCCATTCTTGTTCTATCCAGTGAATGTTTGTTGGCAGTTGAGCATGAACGCTCCAAGCCCCACGTCAATGTCGGTGTCCTTGGCGAGCTCCGGGACGGCGGGGCTCAGTTGACTGCCGCATTGTCGAAGCTGTATGGAGAAAACAAAACATACGAACAGATCAGGAATGCACCAGTGGAGAAAGCGCGCGGAATCGGAATCGCAGTTGCTCACGTGGCTTATGAGAGTGCAACACGGCAGTATGCTCACACGTATTCACCAACACACGCGGATCTCGTGAAACAAAGAATTACTAACGCAACGGAGACGGACAACGCGATTCTGCTGGTTTCAGCAGATCGAGGCGTTACAAAACAGACGCATGAGCATGTTCGCCTGGCGTCCCGAACCGGAGTTCGAGCGATCGTTGTCTATCTCGACGAAGTAGGTTCGACAACTGGTGATGAACCCGTCGAGCGGCTGGAGCTGGAGATCCGGAAACTGCTCAGCCTGCATGGATTCGCCGGCGAGGATACGCCCATCGTGAAAGGCTCGACTTCAAGAGCACTGGACGACGACGAGAGCGAGTACGGCATTCATTCGATCCAACGCCTGATAGAGGCGATGGACAAGTACCTTCCCGAGTCGGCGCGTGCGGTCGATGGGGATTTTCTGATGCCGGTGGAGGATGTGTTTTCGATCTCGGGACGCGGCACGGTGGTGACGGGGCGGATCGAGCGCGGGGTCGTGAACGTGGGCGATGAGGTGTCAATTGTGGGGATCCGCGATACGGCCACGACGATATGCGCGGGCGTGGAGATGTTCCGCAAGCTTGCGGACCAGGGTCAGGCGGGCGACAACGTCGGGGTGCTGTTGCGGGGCACGAAGCGCGAGGACGTGGAGCGAGGTCAGGTGCTCGCGAAGCCGGGGTCGATCACGCCGCACACGCAGTTCGAGGCGGAGGTGTATATCCTGACGAAGCAGGAGGGGGGGCGGCATACGCCGTTTTTCAAAGGCTACCGGCCGCAGTTTTATTTTCGCACCACGGACGTGACCGGGGCGGTGGGGCTGTCGGAGGGCACGGAGATGGTGATGCCGGGGGACAACGTGCAGTTGAACGTGTCGCTGATAGCGCCGATAGCGATGGAAGACGGGGTGCGCTTCGCGATAAGCGAAGGCGGGCGTACGGTGGGTGCCGGTGTAGTTACCAGAATATTGGATAAGTGAAAAGAGGGAAAAAGGGGGACGAAAGAAAAAGAAGACGCACTTATTCGTCTCTACATTCACTCGTTCCGTCAAGCAACTGCTAGATCATACCAGCGCAAAATCAGTAGTGTGTCCCCTTTTCCGCTTTTCCGTGCGCCTATGAATTGTTGAGTTGCCAGTGGCACTATCCGTCTATTCGTCTCGCCCTCAAGCGTCCGCGATCCCCAGCTCCGCGTTGAGGCGGGCGACGAGGTGCTTCCAGGCGAGGTAGTAGACGCCCATGCCGATCGGGATCATCGGGAGGGCGAACTTCATCTGGATGGTGAAGTCGTCGAGCAGGCCGGCGAGGGCGACGCCGCCGGGGATCAGCAGCAGGACGAGGAGCGCGCCGTGCAGACCGATGGGCAGCCGTCGCGGCCAGCGGTTGCTCACCGCCAGGAACAGCATGTTCCACACGCCCCAGGCATTCGGGACCACGGCCATCGGGAACAGGTACGCGCGCGCCAGCGGCGCCGAGGGCATGGGGATGACGAACTGGTTGGGCACTTCGAAGTAGTAGCGCTGGAAGGCGCTGAGCGCGACGACCAGCACCAGGAACAGCGTCGGCACGACGATTCCCGCCATGTAGGCACGCAGATAGGGGTGAGCTCGCATCGGGCGTTCTCCTTCCTCAGAGGTGGTAGAGCAGGAGCCAGAAGCATCCGGGAAACAGCGCCAGGAGGATCGCGATCGCGGCGGCGGCACCGAGGTCGAGCCAGCTCCAGTCGCGTGGCGACGGCCGGCGATCGAGCACGTCGGGCCAGAGGTCGCGGCTCGGCGGCCGATCCTGCACCGGCGGCAGAGCCTGTTGCAGCAGGGCGTGAAGGGCGTCGTTCTCGGTCATGGTCGAATCCCCTGGCGGGAGAGGTCCTCCCGCAAGCGAGCGCTGGCTCGGGACAGTCTGGACTTGACGGTGCCGAGCGGCAGGTCGAGGGCTTCCGCGATCTCGCGGTACGGTCGTTCCTCGACGAGGGCGAGAGTGGCGACCACCTGGAGCTTTGCGGGCAGCCGGCGGAACGCACGGGCGATGGCGTCGCGTGCGGCGAGATCGCCGGCCGCCGGAGCCTGAGGGTCCACCTCCCCGAGGCGCCGCTCGGTCCGCCGGCGTGCGGCTCGCAGGTGGTCGAGGGCCGCGCGGGTAGCGATTCGGCGGAGCCAGGCGCCGAAAGGACGCGTGACGACGAAACGCGCGCGCGCCCGGTAGGCGCGCCAGAACGACTCGACCAGAACATCCTCCGCGGCCGCGGGATCTCGCACGATGCGGAGAATCCAGCCATGGGCCTCGCGCTCGAAACGGCGGTAGAGCGCTTCCGCGGCCAGCGGGTCGCCGTCGACGAATCGCCGGAGCAGCTGTTCCTCGGGGTCTGTGGCCTTCATCCACCCCAACTTACTCCGCGGCCGGCTCGAAGGTTCCCTCCGACCTTCGAGGCGCGACCTGCGCCTGCGCCGGGTCCGTGCCCCGGGCCGGTCGCGCAACCGGCTGTGGGCTAGTCGAGGGCGGGATAGCCGCGCGGGTCGCAGCGGTGCATCAGCCCGTAGACGGCTGCGAAGATGCTCTCGCGGTTCGGCTTGGAGGCGTAGTCGCCGTCGGAGCCATAGGCGGGGCGGTGCTCGGCGGCGGAGATCGTCAGCGGCTCGGCGTCGAGCCAATCGAAGCCGCCCTGCTCGACGAGGACCCGCTGCATCATGTACGCGGTCGCGCCGCCGGGGACGTCCTCGTCGAGGAACGCCACGCGGTTGGTCTTCTCGAGCGACGCCAGCACGACGCCGGCGCGATCGAACGGCAGCAGGGTCCGGACGTCGATCAGCTCGCAGTCGACCCCGACCCGGGCCAGCAGATCGGCGGCCTCCGCGGCGATCCGGCACAGCGCGCCGTAGGTGACGATGGTCACGTCGGCGCCCGTGCGCAGCACCTCGGGCACCCCCAGCGGCACGCGGTGGTCGCCGAGGTTGTCCGGCCGCCGCTCCCGCAGCCGGTAGCCGTTGAGCACCTCGACCACCAGCGCCGGGTCGTCGGCCGCGAGCAGGGTGTTGTACATGCCCACGGCCTGCGTCATGTTGCGCGGCACGCAGACGTGGACGCCGCGGACGAGGTTGAGGATCCCCGCCATCGGCGAGCCCGAGTGCCAGACGCCCTCGAGGCGGTGGCCGCGGGTGCGGACGATCACGGGCGCCTTCTGGCCGCCGGCCGTGCGCCAGTGGAGCGTCGCGAGGTCGTCCGAGACGATCTGCAGGGCGTAGAGCAGGTAGTCCAGGTACTGGATCTCCGCGATCGGGCGGAAACCGCGCAGCGCCAGCCCGATGGCCTGGCCGACGATCGTCGCCTCGCGGATCCCGGTGTCCGCGACCCGCAGCTCGCCGTACTTCCGCTGCAGCCCGGCCAGCCCCTGGTTGACGTCGCCCAGGCGGCCGACGTCCTGCCCGAAGACGAGCAGCTCGGGGCGGCGGGCCAGGGCGGCGTCGAAGCCCGCGTTCAGGATCTCGAAGCCGCGCAGCTCGGGAGCGTCGTCGGAGTAGACCGCGGCGACCGGCTCGACCGCCAGCGCCGAGGCCGACGACTCGGTCTGCAGGTGGGCTGCGAAGTGGGACCGCAGCCGGGTCTCGCGCTCGGCCTTCCAGGCCGCGAGCGCCGCCCGCGCCGCGTCGCGAGCGGCGGCCGTGGCCACGAGGGCGTCCTGGGCGATCGCGAGCAGCTCGCGGCGCCCGGGGTGGGGCGTCCGCGCGAGCCGGGCCATCGCGTCCCGCACGAGCTCGCCGTGGGCGCCCGTCGCCAGCCGCTCCAGGAGCTCCGTGAGCTCCCGCTCCTCCGCCTCGATCGGAGCGCGGAAGCGCCGCCAGGCGAGGTCCTTCTGCGCCCGCGCCGACTCCCGGCTCTCGGCCTCGACCGCGGCGATCTCGTCCTCGGTCGCCACCCGCTCGGCGAGCATCCAGGCCCGCATCCGGGTCAGGCAGTCGTGCTCTTCCTCCCAGGCCAGCCGCTCGCCGCTCTTGTAGCGCTCGTGGCTGCCGGAGGTCGAGTGACCCTGCGGCTGGGTCATCTCGACGACGTGGACGATCGCCGGCACGTGGCGGCGGCGGACCGCGGCCGCCACCCGGGCGTAGGTCTCGCACAGCGCCGGGTAGTCCCAGCCCCGCACGCGCTCGATCTCGTAGCCGCCCTCCCCCGGGCGGCCGGCGAAGCCGCTCAGGAGGGCCGAGAGGTCGCCCTTCGTGACCTGCTCGGCGTTGGCCACGGAGATGCCGTAGCCGTCGTCCCAGATCGACAGGAGGAGCGGCGCCTGCAGCACTCCCACCGCGTTCACGGCCTCCCAGAAGATGCCCTCGGCGCAGCTCGCGTTGCCGATCGTGCCCCAGGCGATCTCGTCGCCGGCGCGGGAGAACTGCGCGGCGTGGGGAAGGTCCTCGAGCAGGCGGTAGAGCTTGGAGGCGTGGGCGAGGCCGACCAGCCGCGGCATCTGCGAGCCGGTCGGGGAAACGTCGGCCGACGAGCTCACGAGCTGCGACAGGTCCCGCCACGAGCCGTCGGCCTCGAGGAAGCGGGTCGCGAAGTGGGCGGTCATCTGCCGCCCCGCGGACGCCGTGTCGTGGCCGGGGTTGGGATCCGCGTAGAGCTGGCTGAAGAACTCCGCGACGCTCGACAGGCCGAGCGCGAACATCAGGGTCTGGTCGCGGTAGTAGCCGGCCCGCACGTCGCCCGGCCGGAACGACCTGGCCATCGCCACCTGCGCCACCTCCTTGCCGTCGCCGAAGATGCCGAACTTCGCCTTGCCGGTCAGGACCTCCCGCCGCCCGATCAGGCTCGCCTCGCGGCTCTCGCAGACGATCCGGTAGTCGCGGAGGATGCTCTCGCGCGTCAGCCCCACGGATTCGTCGGGCTGCGTGCTGGCTTCTACGGTCATCGGCGTCTCGCGACCATCGGACCCGGGGACGAGGGCGCCCGATCGAGGCGCCGGGCCGAGCCCCGGGCGGATGAGAGGTCTGGGGGTTGACGCCCGCGCGGCGGGCGAAGGGGGGATTATACCGGCAACGCCGCGGGCCACCGGCCCCGCGCCGCGCCTGCCGTCGCAGGCCCCGGCTCAGCCCCCCGCGAGGGCTCGCAGATAGGTCGCCGTCAGGCCGCGGAGACCCTCGAGGCTGTAGCCGCCTTCGAGCAGGCTCAGCACCCGCCCGTCGCAGTGGGCGGCGGCGACGGCGGCCAGCCGCGAGCCGAGCCAGCCGTAGGCCGCGTCGCTCAAGTCCCAGCCGCCGACGGGGTCGAGGCTCCAGCCGTCGAAGCCGGCCGAGACGACCAGGGCCCGCGGCGCGAAGCGCTCGAGCGCGGGCAGGACCTCCGCCTCGAAGGCCTCGCGCAGGCGCTCGTCTCCGGTTCCGGCCGGCAGCGGCACGTTGACCGTGGTGCCCTTTCCCGCCCCTCGCCCGCGCTCGTCCGCGGCGCCGGTTCCGGGGTAGAACGGGGCCTGGTGGACGCTCGCGTAGAGCACGTCGGCGCGCTCCTCGAAGAGGTGCTGGGACCCGTTGCCGTGGTGGACGTCGAAGTCGACGACGGCGACCCGCTCGCAGCCGTGGACGCGGACGAGGTGGTCGGCGGCCAGCGCCGCGTTGGCGAAGAAGCAGAAGCCCATCGCCATGTCGCGCTCCGCGTGGTGCCCCGGCGGCCGCACCGCCGCGAACGCCTTGCGGTCCGCCGCCGCCATCAGCCAGTCGGCCGCCGCGAGCGCGCAGCTCACGGCCGCCCAGCTAGCGTCCCAGGTCCCGCCGTCCAGGGGGTTGTCGGCCGAGTCGAGCAAGCCGTCGCCGCGCGCCGCGGCCCTCTCGAAGCGCTCGACGTAGGCCGGCGAGTGCAGCGCCAGCACCGCGGCGCGAGCACCCGGGTGGCTCTCGCACTCCTCGATCTCCCAGCCGGCGCCGGCCGCTCCCTCGAGGGCGGCCGTGAGCCGCGCCGGGCGCTCCGGAAAGTAGGGCGGCGCGTGCAGCTGGCAGCGCGCGCTGGTGAAGACCCGACTCACGACCGGCTCCGCCGCGCCTAGCCCGCCGCCGCGATCTCGCGCAGCAGGGCGATGTTGGCCTTGTGCCCGGTCAGCCGGGCGACGACCCGGCCGCGCAGCGGGTAGCCCAGCAGGTACAAATCGCCGATGACGTCGAGCACCTTGTGGCGGGCGAACTCGTCGGCGAACCGCAGCTCGGTGTTGACGACGTCGTCCTCGCCGACGAGGATGAAGTTGTCGAGCCGGCCGCCGGAGCCGAGCCCGAGCTCGCTCATCATCCCGAGGTCGCGCATGAACCCGAAGGTCCGGGCCGGAGCGATCTCGCGCCGGTAGTCCTCGTAGCTCGACAGCGTGAAGTCGCACACCTGATCGCCGACCGGCGGCGGGTAGCTCATCTCGTAGCGGACCGAGAACTCGTCGGCGGGCTCGATCGTGAGGCGTTTGCCGCCCTCGCCGGCCACCTCGTAGACCCGGTCGATCACGAGCTCGCGCCGGGGCCGGTCCTGCTCCACGAAGCCGACGCCTTCGAGGGCCTCGCAGAACCCGAGCGCCGAGCCGTCGAGCACGGGAATCTCGCCGTGCACCTTGATGAGGAGGTTGGTCACGCCGCTGGCCCGCAGCGCCGAGAGCAGGTGCTCGACGGTCCTGATGGCCTGCCCGTCCCGCGACAGGGTGGTGGCGTAATCGGTCTCGGCGACGAAATCGACGTGGGCCGGCAGGTAGGTGCTCGTCGGCAGGCTCACGAAGTGGATGCCGCTGTCGGCGGCCAGCGGCTGCAGGGTCATCCCGGTGCGGCGGCCCGAGTGCAGCCCCAGGCCGTAAAGCACCGCACCCTCGGCCAGGGTGCGCTGGGGAGCGTCCGTCGGCCGCAGGATGGAGAGGGGCGCCGGCGGCTCCAGCTCGGGGACGGCCTCGAGCTTCGTCTTCGTCCGCTCGAGCGACGCCAGCAGGCTGCTGTCCAGGCAGACCGACTCGCGGTACTCGAGCGCGCCGCTGACGGCGTCCACGGCGTCGTTGTAGGACAGGGGCTTCTCCACGTAGTCGAAGGCGCCCATCTTGATCGCCTTGACCGCGGTGGAGGCCGTCCCGTGGCCCGACATCATGATGACCGCGGCCGTCGGGTCCAGCTCGCGGATCGCCTGCAGGGTCTCGAGACCGTCCCGATCGGGCAGCCACACGTCGAGAAACACGACGTCCGGCTGCCGCTCGCGATAGAGCTCGACGGCGGCCTCGCCGCTGCCGGTGGCGAGCGTCGCGTAGCCCTCGTCCGAGAGCACGCCCGCCAGGGTCGTCAGGATGCCGGGTTCGTCGTCGACGATGAGCACGGTGGTCGGCATGGTTGCTCTGCCTCCTGGATGCGGCTTACGCCGCGGCCGGTGGGAAAACGGCTCGCCCGCGCCCCGGCACTCGAGCAACCTACCACGAGGCCCGGCGCCGCCCAACACCCCTGGGCGCGCTCAGGTGACGAGCGGCGCCAGACGCCGGTGGCCGGCGAGAACCGCCGCCGGCAGCTCGGTCACCGGATGCCGCGGCAGCTCCGCCAGGGTCCGGGCGATCCTCGCGTGCGAGCGCTCGAGCACGCTCGTGGGCAGGTCCCCCGCCCGCCAGGAGCGGGCGAGGTCGGCCGCGAGATCCAGGGCCCTCCGGGTGTCCGCGAGGTGGGCGCAGATCGTGATGAGGTCGCAGCCCGCCACGAGGGCGCGGGCGGAAGTCCCCGGCCGGCGGAACGTTCCCGCGACCGCCCGCATCCCGACGTCGTCCGTCACGACGAGGCCTGCGAAGCCCAGCTCGCCGCGCAGGCAGCCGCCGACGATCGTCTCGGACAGCGTCGCCGGCCACTCCGGATCCCAGCGCGGAAAGAGGACGTGGGCGGTCATCACCAGC
>Ga0224512_10001894_pt1 | contig 19640 bp, 18 predicted proteins | sample SF_May12_sed_USG_4_FD_169103 | JGI IMG/M metagenome (GOLD analysis project Ga0224512, IMG submission 169103) | Sediment microbial communities from San Francisco Bay, California, United States - SF_May12_sed_USGS_13 | ecosystem: Environmental > Aquatic > Marine > Sediment | place: USA... | reverse complement strand
CGCCACCGATGTAAGGTGCCATGCTGAGCTTCTTGCCGTTCACGCTGGTGCTCACGCCGCTCACGGTTACGGTAATCACGCCATTGGCGTTGGTTTCGAGATCAGCGACGTACTTCGATTGGCGGCCCTCGCAGCCCCAGCTGTTGGCGCCCGGCGCCGTGCCGCCGGCCGCGAATGCCTCGGTGATTTCCGTGCGGCAGCTGCTCGCCGCTAGCAACGCTTCGGAGATTTTGGCGCGGATCGCATAGTCCTTGTAGGCGGGGAGCGCGACGGCGGAAAGGATACCGATGATCGCTACAATAATCATCAGTTCGATGAGCGTGAATCCTTCCAGGGTCGTTCTCATGGTAGCTGCATGGTGTCGGACAAATATAGGCCAAGTACTTTTTCACAACGGCGGAAATTTCACACAAATTGGCGGAATGCGATCCGCCTTTTGAGGCACTACTTCACCTTCGGCCTCAAGGGAGGCGCATGAACAGGTACTGCAACTTGCCCCCTGTCCTGACTCGCCTGGCCAAGCCGACCGCCCGTTTCTCGAGTTCGTCCGTCCGGCCCGACTGATGTGGCCTAACCCCTCCCTCAACCCGAGAATCGAGCACCGCAGCTCAAGCAAGCGCCCGTTGCCTGAGGTATGGGAATTGCCGCTTTGTCGGTTTTGACTGGTAGTCTCCGTGCCCCATGAACCAAGAAGTCACCCGCAAGCCCCCGCGCGCAGTCGTCGCGGCGGTGCAGTTACCCAGCACGAGCGACGTCGAATTCGATGCCTCGCTGACCGAACTGCGCCAGCTCGCAAAGACACTGGGATTCCAGGTCGTCGCCACCTTCACGCAGAAACGCACCAGCTTCGACTCGACGGCGTACCTCGGCCTGGGCAAGCGGCAGGAGCTGCACGATTTCGTGCAGGACGGCGCCGACCTCGTCCTCGTCGATCACGAAATCTCCCCCTCACAGGCGCACAACCTCGAGAAGGAGGTCGGCTGCGAGGTGATGGACCGCACCATGGTGATCCTCGAGATCTTTCACCGGCACGCGCGCTCGCGCGCGGCGCGCGCGCAGGTCGAGATCGCGCGCCTCGGCTACATGGCGCCGCGCCTGCGCGAAGCCGCGAAGCTCGCCGGCCCGCAGAGCCGCGAGCGCAGCGGCGTCGGTGGCCGTGCCGGCGGCGAGTCGCAGAGCGAGCTCGACCGGCGCAAGATCCGCGACCGCATCGCCGAGCTGCAAAAGGAGCTCGACGCGATGCACCTCGAGCGCAGGACGCAGCGCGCCCGGCGGCAGGAGCGCCAGGGCCTCGCGCGCGTGGCGCTGGTCGGCTACACGAATGCGGGCAAGTCCACCCTGATGCGCGCGCTCACGGGAAACGAGGCGCTGGTCGCCGACAAGCTCTTCGCCACACTCGATACCACCGTGCGTGCCCTGCACCCCGAGGGCATGCCGCGCGTGCTGGTCAGCGACACGGTCGGCTTCATCAAGAACCTGCCGCACGGCCTGGTCGCCTCGTTCAAGTCGACGCTCGACGAGGCGCTCGAGGCGTCGCTCGTCGCTCACGTCGTCGATGCGAGCGATCCCGGGTTCGAGCGCCAGCTCGCGGTGACCGAGAAGGTGCTCGAGGAGATCGGCGCCAAGGCCGTGCCGCGCCTCCTCGTCTTCAACAAGATCGACCGCGGCGGCGACGAAGCGGCGCTGCGCGAGAAATATCCCGGGTGCATCGTGATGAGCGCGAAGCGCAAAGGCGACACCGCGAAGCTGCGCGACGCGATCGTCGCGTTCTTCCAGCGACGCCTGGTCGAGGCCGAACTGTTCCTCCCCTGGTCGGCGCAGAAACTGCGCGGCGAGATCTTCGCGACCTGCGAGGTGCTGGAGGAGCGCGCCGAGGGCGACGGGGCGTTCCTGCGCGTGCGGGGCGAGCCCGAGGCCGTAAAGCGTCTGCGCGGGAAATTCGGCCGCACGATTGAGGGATCAAGGACTTGAGGGTAGTCTGTCTTGCGCACCTTTGCACTCGCCTTCGTTCTCTGCACGCTATGCGCGCCCGCCATGGCAATTGATCTGTCAGCGCTCTGGGATTTCAACGATCCTGCAGCCAGTGAACGCAGATTTCTGTCCGCTCTGCACACCGCGACGGGCGATGATGCGCTGATACTGCAGACGCAGATCGCAAGAACGTACGGGCTTCGCAAAGAGTTCTCCAAGGCGCGAGATCTGCTGAGCAGCATCGAGGCGAGGACGAAAACCGCCGGCCCCGAAGCACGGATCCGGTTCGCGCTGGAACTCGGACGAACCTACGCGTCGGCGACGCACGCGCCAGAGTCGCTCACGTCCGGGTCCAAGGAACGTGCCCGTACGGCGTACCGGAGCGCGCTCGATATTGCCAGAGCTGTTCCTCTCGATGGCCTTGCCATCGACGCGATCCACATGCTGGCGTTTGTGGATACCGCCCCCGCCGACCAACTGAAGTGGGGACTGCAGGCGCTCGCGGTCGTCGAGGCATCGACGCAAGCGCCGGCAAAGCAGTGGGAGCCGTCAGTCCGGAACAATGTGGGCTACGCCCTCCATCAACTGGGTCGATACGAGGAGGCGCTGGCGCAATTCAGGCAGGCGGTGGCCATCAGGGAGCGCGGCACAGACGCGGAAGCGACCCGAAGCGCTTATTGGATGGTGGCCTGGACGCTTCGCGCGTTAAACCGAATTGATGAAGCGCTGGAGATCCAGCTACGCCTGGAACGTGAAGGTGACGCCGCCGGACGGCCGGATCCTTATGTGTTCGAGGAGCTGGAGATTCTCTACAGAGGTCGGGGCGAAGAAGAACGTGCCCGGCACTATGCGGAAAGGAAGAAGTCGGCAGGGAAGTCGGGGGCCAAGTGACGGCTGGCCGAATCAAGCGACCAATTTTGGTACCTCCGACACTAACCGAGGCGCTGGTGCGCATTGAAAGCCCGCGCCAGGACGACGTCAGCGTGTTGTTATCGGATCTCGATGCCTACCTCGAGGCCCTGTACCCCCCTGCGAGCAACCATATTCTGCCGCTGGAGGCACTGTGCGCCCCGAACGTGCGTTTCTTCGTCGCGCGGCGCGATGCCGCCGCGCTGGGCTGCGGCGCGCTGCTGATCGAGCAGGCGGGATACGCGGAAGTGAAGCGCATGTTCGTCGCGCCGGCGGCGCGCGGACGGGGCGTCGGTCGACAGATTCTGCGCTGCATCGAAGAGCGCGCCGCGCTCGAGAGCCTCGAGCTCATGCGCCTCGAAACCGGCATCCATCAGGCGGGAGCGCTGGCCCTGTATCGCGCCTTCGGCTATGCCGTTTGCGAGCCCTTCGGGCAGTACGTCGCCGATCCGCTCAGCGTATTCATGGAAAAGCGGTTGCAATAAGCGCCATTCGGATCCGAGGATCGCCTCGCGGCGATTACCGCGGCGGCGCCGCCGCCACTCCAGTCTTGCGCTCGAGATGCAGTACCCATAGCCGGGCGAGTGCCGCGGCGCCGGCGCTGCCCGGTACCGCCTTGAAGGTTTCAACGGCTTTTGGATTCCTGCCCGCCAAGTGGTATGCATAGCCAAGATGCAGGCGCCAGTCCTCGGCGCTTTTCAAGCCGCCCTTGCGCACAGCGCGCTCCATCATCACGAGCCCGCTGTCGTAGTCGCCGTTCAGGACATGATTGAATCCGGCGTTGAATAATGCGCCGCCGTCGGCCGCGGTAGCTGCCTGCGCGTCGTCCTGCGCACGTGTCTTGCGATCCTCGGCAAGGTCCTTGGTCGCCATAACCTGCAGACGCCGGTGCCGGTCGGCGTCGGGCCCGGTGCCGAGCAGGTTCGCGGCGTAACCCCGCTCCAGTATCTTGCTCGCTTCGCCGGGCAGGCCTTCCTGCAGCGACAACTGCGCAGCTTCTATGTACTCATTCGCCGTGCGCATCGAGCCGGTGGCGAGCTTCAGGCGCGCCAGATCGAGCGTGAGGCGCCCGGGCAGCCGGGAACGCGCCTGCAGGAGATGGATCGAGATCAGCCAGTATTCACGCTTCGGGTAGTAGGCGATGAGCTTTTCCAGCGCGCTGGCGTAGGCGGCATCGTCGCGCTGCTTGAGCGTCGCGTCGGCGAGCAGCTGGAGCTGCTCCTCCGGGGGCGTCGCGCCGGCCTGCTCCTGGTTGCGCACATCGGCCGCGATTTCCCGGGCGGCACGCGCGAAATCTCCCCCCAGGTAGAGCGACTGTATGAGGAGCGTGCGCACCGCTTTGTCCGTGCCGCCGTCGCGGAAGTAGCGATCGGCAATTTCCGCCGCGCGCGCATACTCCTTCGCGGCGTAGTACTGGCTCACCGCGGCGCCGAGCACCTGCATTTTCTCGCCGGCGGGTGCCGCGGGTGAGAATGCCGCCTTCTCGAACGCCCGCCCGGCGGCGGCCGCATCGCCGACCAGGATCGACGCCTGAGCGCGGATGCGCTCGATGACGTAGACCTCGTATTGGGTCTTGTCCTGCATCGCCTCGGCTTCCGCGATGCGCGCGAGCGCGTCCTTGCCTTGCTTCTTCTTCAGGGCATCGAGCGCCGCCTGGATCGGCTTGCCGATTTCGGCACGTACCGTCGGCCCCGCGGTCTTCTGCTCCTGGCCCCAGGCCGGCTGCGTGACGCCCCCGAGCGCGAGGACAAGCACGAGCGCGCTGATTCGGTTCATGACTCTTCCCTGCGAATCCACGCTCATTCCATGAATTGCTCGTTGCCGATCACACCCAGCTTGGTCAGGCCGAGCCGCTGGGCGGCGGCCATCACCGCGATGACGTGCTCGTACTTGACCAGCCTGTGTGGACGCAGATGGATTTCCGGCTGTACCGCCTTCTGCGCGGCGGCGCGCAGCCGCGCCTCGAGGTCCTTGCGATCCGAAACCGTCACGCCGTTCCAGATCACGGTGCCGTCGAAATCGACCTCGACGGTCGCGACCTCGGGCGGGACCGGCGGCGCGCTCACCGGGCCGGTCGGCATGCTGAGCTTCACCGCGTGCGTCTGGATCGGGATGGTGATGATCAGCATGATGATCAGCACCAGCATGACGTCGATCAACGGAGTGGTGTTGATGTCCACCAGCATATCCGGGTCTGCCGATCCGCTGCTGCCAAGTGTCATTGCCATGATGTGCTTCCCTTTCTGCCGTTCAGCCGCCCTGCACAGGCGGCTCGGTGATGAAACCGATTTTCAGGATGCCGGCGCGCTGGCAGGCGAACACCACCCGGCCGATGAATTCATAGCGCGCACCTCTGTCCCCGCGAATATGCACCTCGGGCTGAGGTTGCTTGACCGCGACTTGCTTCAACTGCTCGAGCAGCTTCGGCCCCTCCGGGACGAGCTGGTCGTTCCAGAACACGTTGCCGTCCCTGTTCACGGCGATGACGATGTTTTCCGGCTTGGTCTGGGTGGGTTGGTTGCGTTCGCGCGGCAGCTCGAGCGTCACCGACTTGACGACGACCGGAATGGTGATGAGGAAGATGATCAGCATCACCAGCATCACGTCGACCAGCGGCGTGGTGTTGATCGTGGAAATGACCTCGTCTTCCGCGTCCGACGGCCCTACGGTCATTCCCATGTTCAGCCCTCTTGGTCCTTCTTCTTGCTCCGCCTGCGACCGCCCTGGATCAGGACCATCTGCACCCCGCCGCCGAAGTGGCGCACCATTTCCATTGCGATCTTGTTGCGCCTGACGAGCCAGTTGTAGGCCAGCACCGCCGGAACTGCCACGGCGAGACCGATCGCGGTCATGATCAACGCTTCGCCGACCGGGCCCGCGACTTTGTCGATCGACGCCTGGCCGGCGATGCCGATCGCCGTGAGCGCGTGGTAGATGCCCCAGACCGTGCCGAACAGGCCGACGAACGGCGCGGTGGAGCCCACCGTCGCGAGGAAAGCAAGCCCGCCCTGGATCCGGTTGGCGATCACGTCCATGGCGCGCTGGATCGTCATCCCGATCCAGGCGTCGAGGGGAATCAGCGCCATCCCGCTCTGGGTCTTGAGCACCCCGCCGTGATGTTCTGCCGCGAAATAGCCTTTTTGAGCCACGAACCGGAAGGCGCTGTCTTCACCCAGAACATGGATGCCGTCGGTGACGGAGTTCGCATCCCAGAAGACGCGCTCGGCCTCGTCCGCCTGCCGCATCAGAGTCCTCTGTTCGAAGTACTTGAGGATCGCGATGTACCAGGATCCGACCGACATGATGAGCAGGATGATGAGCGTGCCCTTGGCGACGAAGTCGCCCTGCCGCCACAGCGCCTCGAGGCCGTAGGGATTGATGACCACTTCAATCGCGGGCGCCGCAGCACTGGGCGCAGCGCTCGCCGGCGCGGCAGGCGGCGTGGCGCTCGGAGCCGGCGCGTCGGTAGTGGTCGGGGGCGTGCTCGGCTGCGCCACGGCGCCGCCCGACCCCAAGCCCAGGCAGGCGAGCGTCAGACTGATCAGCAGGCAAGAGCGCAGCACGCTGCGCGGTTCAAGTACGAAGTTGGTCATCTTCACTCCACCTTCCACACGTAATCGATGCGCGCCCAGGCCCGCTCGGGCTTGCCGTCCACCGTCGCCGGCTTGAACTTGCATAGTGCCAGCCCCTTCCTGGCCGCCTCGTCGAGACGCCAGAAGCCCGACGAGGCCTCGATCCTGCTCTGCGTAACCCTCCCATCGGCCTCGATCAGGAAACTCAGCCTGACGGTCCCGGTCTCGTTCGCGCGCAGCGAGGCCGGAGGATACGGCGGTTTCTCGCAGCCTCTCGCATCGACGACCGCGGCAGTACGCACGGGAGCAACAGGCGGGCGCGGCTGCTCGATCGGCGGCGGCGGCTCGATCGGTTTGACGGTCGTCACCACCGTGATCGCGGTTTGCTGGACTTGCGGCGGGGGTTCCACCTTCACCTCGGGCGGCGGGATGTAGGGCGGCGGCGGCGCGACCAGCCGCGGCGGCGGCGGCGGCGGGAGCTTCTCCGGCGGCGTCGGCGGCTTCACTTCCTCGAGCACCTTGGTCTGCAGCGGCGGGCGCACCACCTCGACGATCTTGCGCGCCAGACCGTTGACGAGGGCGTAGACCGCCCCGGCGTGCAGCAGCACGACGATCATGAATCCCGTCACTCGCTTGCGAGAATTGTCGCTTAGTTGCGCGTAGCTCACAGGGGATATCGACTATTCCACTCTCTGCGCGATTTGCAGATTGTGCCGGAAAGATTTGCAGAGCGCGGCTGGAGAGCACCGCCCCGTAGCCCTGATTAAATCGCTCGCAGAAAGAAATCGGGCAGGGGGGAGCCCTGCCCGACGTCCATTCCGGCCAAGCCAAGTTTACATCTCGAAGCGCGCCGTCAGGTAGAACATGCGGCCGCGGGCATCCGCATAGCGGTTGTCGTAGCCGATCTGGTGGCCGGCGAGGCTCTTTATCGACAGGGGTGGATCCTGGTCGAGCAGGTTGACGATGCCGGCGGATATCTTGAAGGCCTTGTTCACGTTGTAGCCTGTCTGCCAATCGAGCGTGGTGTAGGCCTTCACCTCGTGGTACGAATTGATGCAGTTGCCCGCTAGGTCGGTTACCGCGCAGTAGACGTCGTCGTAGGCCTGATCGACATATCCCGACTTGTAGTTGACCGTCAGGTTATGCGACCAGTTGCCGTACTCCACCGTGTTGAACCACCGGATGGCGTTGCGGAACACCACTCCCGCGTTCGCCCCGAGACCCGTAGCGAAGACTCCCAGGTCGGAGTGGAACGGTCCGCCTTGGACGTCCTGGACATCATGCTGGAGCATGTGCGTCCAGAGCAGCCGCGAGGTCAGCTTGCTTTCTCCCATGCGCGCCCGTCCGACGATGTCGAAATCCAGGCCCCCGGCCTTCGCGTCGCCCATATTCGCGTTGGCCGTGAGTATCGCGAGGACGTCCTTACTTTGTACCGGGTCAAAGTAGGTGGTGAACAAGTTTGTGTAAATTGGGTCGGTGAAGATCAGCGTCTCGTCGGTCAGGCCGATCCGGTCCTTGAGATGGATGTTCCAGTAGTCGACGCCGAATGAAAAAGTGGCCGTCGGCTCGAAGCGCGTGCCGAGCGAGAACTGCGTGGACTTCTCCGGCTTGAGGTCCGGGTTGCCCTTGGCGAACACGTCGTACTGGGTGCTTCCCGGAATGCAAAGCGGTCCCAGCACGGGGTCCGCTGCAATCCAGGCCGGACACGTGTAAGAGCCGCCGGTGACGCCGTAGTGCTGCTGGACATCCGCGGTCTGCGGCACCGAGGGCGCCTTGTAGCCGGTTCCCATTGAGGCGCGCACTAACCACTGACGTGTCGGCTGCCAGCGCATCGCTACCTTGGCGGTGGTCGCATTGCCGAAATCCGAGTAGTGGTCATAGCGCAGCGAACCCGTGCCTTCCAGCCCCTTCTGGATCGGTACCTGCAATTCGCCGAACATGCCGAACATGTTGCGGGATACGTCGAAGGGCCGCTCTGCAGCCGTGTCACCGGCGATGTTGTCGCCGATTCCCATCGCGATGTTGCTCGGCTTGTAGTCCGCCTGCTCCCTGCGAAACTCGATACCCGCACCCAACATCGCCGCGCCGCCGGGCGCCGCGAAGGCCTCCCGCGAGCCGCGCAGGCTCGCGACCTCGAGCGTGGTCGAGCCCTCCTTGTACAGTCCATGGAACTGTGCCGAGTTGATCACCGCCATTCCGGCCGCCGACTGGCCGCCGGGGAGGAGGAACGGGTTGAGCGTTCCGGAGGCGAGCGCGGCGTTGAGGCCGTTGCCGGTCATCCAGCCCTTGACATACTCCTCCTCCCAATAATTGCGGCTGTAGGTGAGCGAGAGGTCGTAATCCCAGCGGGCCATTAACCCCTTGATCCCGGCGACCAGATGGTTGGCGGTGGTCCTGTCGAGGGTGGTGCGGTTGCCCGCATCCATGATGCGCCAACGCGCGGTGGCAGTGGTGTCTCCACCCACAAGCGGTGCGACATAAGTGGGCCAGAACGACATCCCGCTGTTGATCGGCATGTCCACCGGCGGCGGCGCAATCTTCGACAATACTTCCGACTGCGAATGCACGAATTCGCCGTACGCCGTGGAGTTGCCGCTCAGTTTCCAGTTGCCGGAGAGCAGCACGCTTTGGCGATCCTGCTCGGGCTGGATTTCGAGGGTCGTCACATAGTCGAAATAGCAGAATGGCGATCCGGTCGGCTCGACGAAGTGCTGCGGCGGGCAGGTGCCGGCATTGGCTGCGTATGGACCGACGCCGGAGAAATACGGGTTGGCAAAACCGCCGCTATAGCGAATATTGGCCGGGATCGCCCGCGAAGAGACATTGAGGAAGCTGACCTGCTGGCCATCCTGCTCGTAGAAGATGTTGCCGGTACTCGCGAATTTGCGATCGACCGATTTGATCGCGTCCTGGTGGTCCTTGTTGAGCGCGAACATGAAGTTGAAGCCGTCGGTGGCGAGATTGCCGAAACCCTTGGTCGCGGAGAAGCGGTTCTCGGCCCCGCCCTTGGCCTCCGGCTGCATCACGCTGCCGAACAATTCAAGCTTTTCGAAGTTGCTGCGCGTGATGAAATTGACCACGCCGGCGACCGCGTCCGAGCCGTACAGCGAGGACGCGCCGTCGGTCAGCACTTCGATGCGCTCGATCGCGGCGATCGGAATGGTGTTGAGGTCGATGCCGTCGCCGTAGCCGGTGAGCGTCTGCCCCGACCAGGTCGCAAGGCGCCGTCCATTGAGCAGCACCAGCGTGCGCTGGCCAAGGCTGCGCAGCGAGGCGCTGGCGAATCCCGCGCCGCCGCCGCCGACCGATTCGGACGTTGTGACGAAGCCCTGCATCGAGGGCAGCTTCTGGATCAATTCGGTGGCCGAGCTAGCGCCGGAGCGCTCGATGTCCGCGCGTGTGAAAACCTGGAGTGGCAGCGCACCTTCGGCTTCGATGCGCTTGATCGCCGAGCCGGTGATCTCGACGCGCTCAATGGGTTCGGAAGGCTGCTGGGCGATGGCAAAGGACGATGCCATGGCCAGCGCGACGCCGGCGGCAAAGCAACGCGAGCCAAGCCGACTACCTTGATGGCAATTGAACGGCGATTCCATGTTCCCCCCCCCTCGGCCAGCTGTTAGTTGTTAGTCATATGGGGCAGGACGCATGCGAGGTCACACCCCACACAGCGGAAATAGAATACTTATTCCTTTTAATACTTACAATTTCTTTTTTCGGCAAAAGCGCATACACCTCGGACTGTTTGAACCGAGGCTCACCAAAGTGCGCCGCAACATTTGCTGCTTTGCGGCGAAACGCCGGGCGCTCTACTTGCTGGGATGCCGCTAGACTGCCTCAGGCGTTGCGCTGCTGCTTCGCCCGGTGCCGGCGCACCTTCATGAGGTTGCCGCAGCTCGCCATCTCGCACCAGCGGCGGCTGCCGTTCCTGGTTTCGTCCAGGAACAACCAGTAACAGGTCTCATTTCCGCAGCGGCGCAGCCGCGCGAGCCGGGTCGAGGTGAGCAGCTCGACCGCCGAGCTGGCCAGCGGCCGCAGGGCGGCGTCGAGCGCGGCCGTCTTCGCATCGACGCCCCATGCAAACCCTTCCGCGGTGGGCGCAAGCCGGGCGAATGATGCCGAGCGCGCGTATTCGGCGTGGATGGTCGCCAAATCCGCCGGGTCCGCGCCGTGGCCCTGGGTCTTGGCCACGAAGATGCGGGCAAGGGCCTCGCGAAAGTGGAGCGCGCGCTGCCACAACTCCTGCGCGGCTTCGGGAGATTTCGCGCCCGCCGCGCGCAGTCGGGCCGCGTGCGCTCCCTCAATCGCATCGGCGGCCTCCAGCCAATCGATGAGATCCGCGAACCCGGTGATCCACTCTCCTTTGCCGCGACCTCGGGCACCTTGGCCCGAATTGCAGAAATCCAGGCAAAGGCCGCCTCCCGGGCAGCGAAACGTCTCCGCAAGGGGCTTGCCGCCTAATCGATCGGAAGCTGCTGATCGCATGTAACCTCTAAAGCACGCTTGACAAGTTACATTCTGCAGGTTTATCTTGTAACCGTCTAGTTATGTTTGGAAGGTTACGCGGGGGTCAATATGGAATCCGACCGTGCCAGCGAACGCATTGCGGCAGCACTGGTCGCAGTAATCGCAACCCTTTCAATCGTCTGGGGAATGGCGAGCCTCGGCTACCCGGCCAGCTCGTCGGACACCCTCTCCGTCAGCCGTGGCTCCTGCACGCCGGGAAGCGTGCGCAGGCCCGACAGCGGAGATGCCCAGGCCATGAGCGGCGCGAGCAGCAGGGCACCGATCCCGGCGAGCGCCATGGTCGCGCGCAGTCCCGCGACCTCGGCGATCCAGCCGCCGGCAAGGCCGCCGAGCGGCGCACTGGCGACGGTGAGCGAGATCATGGTCGCAGTCACTCGGCCAAGGAGCGGGTCCGGCGTCACCGCGTGACGCAGGGCCAGGTAGTTGATGAAGAACACCATGGCGCTGAAGTCGAGCACGAACAGACCGAGCCCGAACAGCGCTGACGCCGCCACGACGCCGCCCTGAGCGGTCGAGATCAGCAACCAGCCGATGCCGGTGCCGAGAATTCCGGCGAGCATGGCGCGGCCGAAGCCGAAGCGGCGGTTGAGCCGTTCGATCGCCCAGGTTGCGCCTAAAGAGCCAATGCCGGCGAGCATCCAGAGCGCGCCGAGATGGGCTGCGGAGAAGCCAAGGTCGCGGGCGGCGAACAGCACCACGATGGCCAGGAACGCGTGGCGAAACACCTGCCAGATCGAGAGCGCCCAGGCGAGCGAGCGCAGCGTAGGGTCGCGCCAGATCGCCACCAGCCCCTCGCGGATTTCGGCGCCGAAGCTGCGCGCGCGCATCTTGGGCGCATCGCCGGGCAGGGAGCGAATGCCTCGCAGGATCCAGGCCGACGCGAAAAACGACAGGGCGTCGAGCAGGATCGCGAACGGCGCCGTGAGCCACTGGATCAGGACGCCGGCGAGACCGGGCCCGATGAGCTGGGCCGCCGAATCGCTCACCCCGATCTTGGCGTTCGCCTCGACCAGCTTGCTGCGCCCGACGCGCTCGGTCATGAAGACCTGGTAGGCGGGCCAGCCGAGCACGGTTCCCAGGCCGACGAGAAAGCCGACCGCGTAGAGCACGCCGATGGACAAGACGCCGAGCCAGGCGCATAGCGGCACGGCGAGCAGCGCGACCCCGCGCGCGATGTCGGACCCCACGATGATCGGCAGCTTCGGCGCGCGGTCGACCACCACGCCGGTGAGCAGCCCGAACAGCGGAAACGGCAGCGCCTCAAGCGCAATCAGCACGCCCATCTGGATCGGCGTGGCGTCGAGCGTCAGGACGGCGATCAGCGGCAGCGCGAGAAAGGTGATCTGGCCGCCGAAATGCGTGATCGTGAGCGAACCCCACAGGCGCACGAAATCGCCGTTGCGCCACAGCCCTTGCGGGTGACTGGCGCGAATCAGTCGTTGCAGCACCGCATCACCACTGGCCCGATGCTTCGCCGGGTCATCGGCTTTCGCCGCTGCCCGGACCTGTGGGAGTGCTCGAACTACCTCGATGTGAAGGATCGAGTTCGGCCATGACGGCGCGCTCGAGGAGATCGGGCGGCAACAGGCCCTGTGTCAGCACCAGGTCGTGAAACCTGCGCTGCTCGAAGCCGGTGCCGACGGCGAGCTCGGCTTTAATGCGCAGCTGCTGCATGCGCGTATAGCCGTACAAGTACGCTACTGCCTGCCCCGGCAAATCGAAGCTGTAACGGTCCGCCTCCTGCTGCGCCATGGGCTCGGACAAGGTCACTTCACGCATCAGGAATGCCTTCGCCTCGGCGGGCGTCATCCGCCCCAGATTGACCATCGGATCGAGAAACGCGCGCGCCGCCCGCAACAGGCGCAGCTGCAGCCCGAACAGCTGCCCATCGGCGGGGAAGTAGGGGATCATCAGGCTTTCCGCGTAGAGCGCCCAGCCTTCGGCGTTGGTGCTGTTGAAGGCGAATGCGGCGCGCGCGACGGAGACGCCGCGCTCCACCATTACCGCGAACTGCAGCTCATGGCCGGGCCGCGCCTCGTGCGCGGTCATCGTCCAGGCCGCCGCCTGCGCCGTGAAGTCGTCCGCCGGATCGCTCGAGCGGGCGTTCGGATTGGTGAGCGGCAGGACGAATTCCCCCACCTCGCCCTGGTTGCCGATCAGGCGGGGGGCGTTCATGTACGCCGTCGGCGTCGCCGCCGACTCGGCCTCGCTCGCCAGGCGGATCGAGGCTGCGCGCTGCGGCAGCGTGACGATGCGCTCGCGCACCACGATTTCCTCGATCTGCTGCAGCCGCTCTCGATATAACGCCAGGATGCCGTCGGCAGGCACCTTGTCGCGCTTGAGCTCGCGCAGCACGTGCCGGTAGTCCTGCGAGCCGAGCTGGCGTTCCAGCGCGATGCGCGCGGCGAGTCGCGACATCTCGCCGCGCAGATCGGCGAACGCGGCCATGCCGAGCGCGATGGCCTGATCCGGCGTGATGTCGACGCCCACGTTCCTGAGCCGGTCGGCATACAGTTCGCGAGGCAGGCGGTGCTCCGCGCGCGCCCGCGGCAGGATGTCCGTACGCACCCAGGCACAGTACGCCCGCAGCTGCCCGGCAAGCTGCTGATGGGCTGTTTGCCAGTCTTCAAGCTTGCTTGCCTGGAAAAGCTGTTCGACGCCGCGGATATAGCGCTCGCAGTTGCCAAGATGCTGCTGCACTTCAGCTGCGTAGGGCCACGCCAGCCCGGCGACTCTAGATCGTTCGCTGCTTCGGGCACGTGCCAGCTCGGCGATCGACTTGCTCCCCGCTGCCATCCCCGCGTAGGCCCGCAGCCGTTTCAGCGCGCTGCGACGCCGCGACCGCGCGTTGCGCTCGTCGAGCAAGACCTGGATGCCCTCGAACACCTGCCGCGGCAGGTCAAAATAGGGCAGCAGCAGCCGATACTCGAGGTTGCGCGTGTGCTGCATCCTGCGCACCGCATCGATCAGGATGTCGAGGTCCTCCCGGACCTTGAGGTCGGACTCCGCTTTTTTGCTCTCAGCCAGCCGCCGCAGCACGCGGCGCGCGGCCGCGTCGAAGCGCTCGATCACCGCGGGCTCGAGATCCAGCACCGCGCCGTCGAAGCGCTCGACGCCGAGGGTGGATAGGTACTCGGGCTGGAATGCACCGAGCGTCTCGAACACCATCGCCGAGTTGCGGTCGCTGCGCTCGATCCAGACGGGCGAGGCGGCACCCGCCGGCAGCGACAGGCACAGCGCTGCCGCGAGCGCGACAACGCGACAGGGCGAAAGGGCGACCATGGCAACGCCGAGCCTAGCGGAAACCGGGGTGCGAATCGAGAATCTCGCCAGGACGAGGCCAGGGTGTTCTATACTTTTGTGGCCATCTACAGGGGGAGGTACGCCAATGGCCAAGTTCATTGCTTCAGCTGCGCTTCTGCTGTCCTTCTTTGCGGCGCCGGTTCATGCCATCACCAACAACTGGGTCGAGGATTCCGAGCATCCGTACGTAGGCCTGGTCGTGTTCTACGACTCGGCCGGCCAGTTCATCTGGCGCTGCAGCGGCTCGCTCATTGACTCGCGGACCGTCCTGACCGCCGGACACTGCGCCGACACCGCCGAAGGCGCCGCATCGGCACGCGTGTACTTCCAACAGGATGCGGGGGCCCACTACGACCCAGCCACGGGCAAGGATCCGGTCACTGGTTACCCGGACGACTGTGCTGACGGTACCTTGGGCAGCCTGTGCGCGACCTCGAGCGAGCTCCACAACTACGGCTTCGCCAATTTCGCCGGCTTTCCCAACACGCACGATGTGGGCCTCGTGATCCTGGATCAGCCGATCACGACGCTGGGGTACGGTGAGTTGCCGACCGCCGGTACGCTGGACAGCCTGGGCACTGCGCGGGGGCAGAAGAAAACCGTCTTCACCGTGAGCGGCTACGGCTTGACACTGCGCGTCCAGGAGCACTCTGCGCTTAGCAACGTCTCGTTCCGCGAGCGCCTGATGGCGCAATCCACGCTGGTCAACCTGAACAGCGCGCTCAACGACGGCTACAACCTGCAGACGCAGGGCAACGGCAACGGGCGCGGCGGCACCTGCTCCGGCGACTCCGGGGGGCCGGTCTACCTCGGCGGGTCGAGCTCCAACGTCATCGTCGCTGTCACCTCCTTCGGCCTGAACGCCTTGTGCCGCGGCACGGACTTCGGCTATCGGATCGACCGGACCGAGGTGCTGGACTGGATCAATAGCAAACGGCCATGACCGGAGTCAGCAGTCCCAAGCCCTTTGCCAGCGCCCGCGGCCGCAAGCCGGCCGCGAGCGTTTATTAGTGCGAACACGGCAACATGAAGGTCATCCCCGGCGACGCGCGCGCGGCGGAACCAGGCGCAGCGTGGCGAGGGTCGCAAGCGCCCACGCCGCATAGAGCGCCGTGAACACCCATTCGGGCGCACGGTAGAAGAGCAGCCGCTGCACCCAGCGGCCGACAAAAGATTCCGCGCGCGCGCCGCCGCGCAACGCGTCCTCCCACTCGGTGAGCGGGCAGGTCATGCCGATGAGCGCCTCCAGCGCGACAAACGCAATCGCGCCGAGGTGCGCGTAGCGGAACCAGGGATTGCGCACCCAACCCCAACCCAGCAGCGCGCCGACCCAGGTCAGGAGCAGCCCGCCGACGATGAAAACGACGATCGCGAAATGAAAGACGAGGAGCGCGTCAGCCGGATTCACGCGGTCTCGCCGGATCCGCGATCCACTCGCTCCAGGAGCCGGCGTACAGGCGCGCGCCGTGCAGGCCGGCGATCTCCATGGCGAGCAGGTTGTGGCAGGCCGCCACGCCGGAGCCGCAGGAATTCACCACCTGGTTCGCGGGCCGCCCGCCCAGCACCGCCTCGAACTCCTTGCGCAGCTGCGCAGCGGGCTTGAACACGCCCTCGGGCGTCAGGTTATCGTTGCTGAAGCGGTTGAGCGAGCCGGGAATGCGGCCGGCGACCGGATCGATGGGCTCGGATTCGCCGCGCCAGCGCGCCGGCGCGCGCGCGTCGACCAGGGTTGCCTGGCCAAGATACTTCGTGACATAGGCGACGTCGACGGCCAGTTCCGGCCGCGCCATGGCCGCGTAGGTCGTCGGCGCGAATTGCGCGACCTCGGCCGTCACGCTGCGGCCTTCCTTCAGCCACTTGGCGAGGCCGCCGTCGAGCACGGCAACGGCGTCGTGACCGACCCAGCGCAGCATCCACCACAGCCGCGCCGCCATCGCGCCGAGTCCGCCGTCGTAGCAGACGACCGGCTCGGTGGCCTTCAGTCCCTGCTCGCCGAGCCACGCAGTGAAGGCGCGCGGCGCGGGCAGCGGATGGCGGCCGTTCCGGCCGGTCTTCGGCGCCGAAAGGTCGCGATCGAGGTGCGCGAACGCGGCACCCGGGATGTGGGCTTCGCGGTACAGCCGCTCACCCACTTCGGGCTTCAGGAGATCGTGCCGGCAGTCAAAAACGCGCCACTCGGGATGGCGCGCCAGCTCGCCCGTCGAAACCAGGGTGCTCAGCGACTCAGCTTGCGCCTCAACCATTCGTGGAAATGTACCATCGTGTCCTCCATGGGCGACTGGTACGGGCCCGCGTCGTCCATGTCCTGCTGCCACAAGGCGCGCCGGCCGCGGTCCATGCGCAGGCAGATCTCGTCATCCTCGGCCGCGGTCTCGATGTAGGCCGCCTGCTGCGCCTCGACGAACTCGCGCTCGAAGTGCGCGATCTCCTCGGGGTAGTAGAACTCGACGACGTTCGTGGTGCGCGTCGGCGAGCGCGGAATCAGCTGGCTCACCACCAGCACGTTCGGATACCACTCCATCATCAACCCGGGGAAGTAGGTCATCCACAGCGCGCCCTGCCTGGGCGTGCGGCCGGCGAGCTGCTGCAGGCAGGCCTCGTGCCACTTGCGGTATACGGGCGTGCCGGGCTTGCCCAGACCGGCCTTCGCCTGCGTCACCTGCACCGACCAGTCTTCGCCGTAGTTCACGTGCCACTGGTTGCAGTCGGCGAAGTTGCCCAGGCCCGGGTGGAACGGCTCGACGTGGTAGACCTCGAGGTAGACCTCGATGAAGGTCTTCCAGTTGACGTCGTACTCGTCGACCATCACCCGGTCGAGCACGTAGCCGGAGAAGTCCCAGTCGGCAGTATCCATGCCGGCGAGCGCGCGCGCCGGATCGGCCGGGCCGGCGAACAGCAGCCCCTGCCAGCGGGTCAGGGGACTCGAATGCAGCTTGACGCAGGGGCTCTCGGCGAAATGCGGCGCGCCGAGCAGCGCCCCCTTGAGGTCGTAGGTCCAGCGGTGCACCGGGCAGACGATGTTCTGGGCGTTGCCCCGGCCCTCGAGCATGATCGACTGCCGGTGGCGGCACACGTTCGAGAGCAGCTCCACGCCGGAGGCATTGCGCACCAGCACCCGGGCGTGGTCCATCCAGGCCAGGGTGTGGTAATCGCCGACGTCGGGCACCATCAGCTCGTGCCCGACGTAGTGCGCGCCGGCATCGAACAGCAGCCGCTGTTCCTCGGCGAACACCTCGGGATCGCAGTACCACGATACCGGTAGCTGGCACTGGGCCCGCCTCAGCTGGCCCAAATCCGGGAGATCTGACATGGATCCAGAACTCGAAAAAATGGCGCGCATTTTACCCCAGGGAGGGTTTGACCGGGTAAGCGCCGGTCGGCTAAGTTCACGCCATGGCGAAGCCCGCATCCGAGGCCACCTTCGAAAAGGCGCTGGCCGAGCTGGAGAAGCTGGTGGCGCAGATGGAAGGCGGCAAGCTCTCGCTCGAGCAGGCGCTCGAGGCGCACAAGCGCGGCCTGGAGCTGGCGCGCGTCTGCCAGGAGCGGCTGGAAGCGGCGCAGCACCAAGTGAAAGTGCTCGAAGGCGAGGTGCTGAAAAAGCTCGCCGTGGAACCCGAGCCCGGTGACGGCGACTGATCCGGAGTTCGCGGCCTGGATGGGCGGCATCCAGGCGCGAATGGAGGGCGTGCTGGCGCGGCTCCTGCCCGGGGCGCGGCTGGCGCCGGCCCGGCTGCACGAGGCGATGCGCTACGCGGTGCTCGAGGGCGGCAAGCGCGTGCGCCCCTTGCTCACCTTCGCTGCGGGCGAGATTGCCGGGGCGCGCCCCGAGCGGCTCGAGGTGGCGGCCGCGGCCGTCGAGCTGATCCACGCGTATTCGCTGGTGCACGACGACCTGCCGTGCATGGACGACGACGTGCTCCGCCGCGGCAAGCCCACGGTGCACGTGGAATTCGGCGAGGCGACGGCGCTGCTGGCGGGCGACGCCTTGCAGTCGCTCGCCTTCCAGCTGCTCGCCGAGCACACGCTCGCCGACGAGCCGCGCGCGCAGATCGAGATGGTGAAGCTGCTCGCGGCGGCGGCGGGCTCGCGCGGCATGGCGGGCGGCCAGCAGGTCGACCTCGAGGCGACGGGCAAGGCGATCAATGTGCCCGAGCTCGAGGCCATGCACATCCACAAGACCGGCGCGCTGATCCGCGCCGCGGTGCTGCTCGGCGCGGCCTGTGGCGGCGCGGCGGACGCGACACGGCGCGAGCGCCTGGACCAGTATGCGAAGACGGTGGGCCTCGCGTTCCAGGTGGTGGACGACGTGCTCGACGCGGAGGCGTCGAGCGCGACGCTGGGCAAGACCGCGGGCAAGGACTCGCGCCAGGGCAAGCCCACCTACGTGTCGGTGATGGGCCTGGCGCGCGCGCGGCAGCTGGCGCAGGAACTCAGGCACAATGCGCATGAGGCGCTGGCGCCGCTGGGCGCGGGCGCGGGCGCACGGCGCCTGCGCGAGCTCGCCGATTTCATCGTGCTGAGGAAGTTCTAGGCGTGTCGACAATCACCGAAGCGCTGCCGGCCGGCGGCTACAATCCTTCGATGTTCGAGCTGCTGAAGACGATCGACGACCCTTCGCAACTGCGCGCGCTCGAGCGCAAGGACCTGCATCGGCTGGCCGAGGAGCTGCGGGCGTTCGTGCTCGATTCGGTGTCGAAGACGGGCGGGCACCTGTCGTCGAACCTCGGCACCGTCGAGCTGACCATCGCGCTGCACAAGGTGTTCGAGACACCCGAGGACCGCATCGTCTGGGACGTCGGCCACCAGACCTATCCGCACAAGATCCTCACCGGGCGGCGCGAAGCGATGGCGCGCCTGCGCATGATCGACGGCATCTCCGGGTTCCCGCGCCGCAGCGAGTCGCCCTACGACACCTTCGGCACGGCGCATTCCTCGACCTCGATCTCGGCGGCGCTCGGCATGGCCGTGGCGGCGGCGCAGAAGGGCGAGAGCCGCAAGTGCGTGGCCGTCATCGGCGACGGCGCCATGTCCGCGGGCATGGCCTTCGAGGCCATGAACAACGCCGGCGCCATGGCCGTGGACCTGCTCGTCATCCTCAACGACAACGAGATGTCGATCTCGCCGCCGGTGGGCGCGCTGACCAACTACCTGGCGCGCCTGCTCTCGGGCCGCATGTATTCGACGGCGCGGCGAGCGAGCGAGCACGTGCTCAAGCGCGTCGGCGTCTGGGAGCTCGCGCGGCGCACCGAAGAGCACGTGAAGGGCATGGTCACGCCCTCGACGCTGTTCGAGGAGTTCGGCTTCAACTACATCGGCCCGATCGACGGCCACGATCTCGACACCCTGATCGCCACCCTGACC
>Ga0224512_10001893_pt1 | contig 19641 bp, 14 predicted proteins | sample SF_May12_sed_USG_4_FD_169103 | JGI IMG/M metagenome (GOLD analysis project Ga0224512, IMG submission 169103) | Sediment microbial communities from San Francisco Bay, California, United States - SF_May12_sed_USGS_13 | ecosystem: Environmental > Aquatic > Marine > Sediment | place: USA... | reverse complement strand
GCACCGTTTGAAAAAGCCAACATCATCGCGCTGGCCGGGGGGTTCTTTCTCTATAACGTCGATGACATTATTACGCTGCCGGCGCAGGTCGCTGAGGCCGCCAGTGCTGACAACGGTGTCGTATCCAGCCATCAACCGCAACTTGCGGCTGAGCAAACGAAGTCGGGTGCGGTTGATCGTTGAGCCTGTTCCGAATATGTGCTGCCGGGCATCTTGATGTTGCGGCGCATCCTGCAATCCCTGGCCATGCTTTGGTAATATATATCGCTTGCAACTTGGATCGATTTTGAATAAATCTCTAATAGATGATGGCGCCTACGTCACGGCAAAGGGCGAAAGCCAGATATCGTTGCTGATCGGATTGGGCGGTTTTATCCCAGCCTGTTTGTCAATTTGGGCGCTGTTGCGAGTCGTCTATTTCAGTGACTCACAGATAGATATGATGACGGCCGATTTGCTGACATTGGCGGGTGTCGTGGGGATGCCAGTATTCGTATTTGGCGCGTGGATGTCCGTGCGCCGGATCGGAATCGCGAGCTGCCGGTTTGCGGCTGTCGTATTTGGCGGCCTGGGTATTTCGGCCTGGCCGCTATCGATTTATCTTAGTGGTTTTGGCGCCTGATCACTTAGCTCGAATTTTCCAGATGCCCGCCACAACCGGATCCTAATGAGATAGGCGGGCCAGGCGCCGCCTGCTCCAAAACAGGGCGGTGAATCCAACCAGCAACAAGCCGAAAGTTCCGGGTTCTGGTATCGCAGTGGGTGTGAATCTGGCGATCAGTGATGCGGTGCTTCGATCATTATCAAAGACATGTAATACGTTTTTCAGCTGCCCGTTCGTTCGAAAACCCAAGATGTCCAGGGAATATGCTATTCCACCGGCATTAAAAGTGCCGATACTTCTTGCGCCCTTTAGTTTGACCTGATCTCGGGTGCAATTAGGATTGCCGCAGTTGCCTGAAATTTGATGAAGACTGAACGGTACGTTCAGCGAATCCGCGGTTACGACAGTGCCGGCGATGTCCAAAACGGAATGGATATATAGATCAGCGGTGTCCAGATCTTCGCCCATCGCCGGATAATTAAAATACGTAAATTCGCCGAGAGAAAATTCTGTATTCGTCTGAGTGCTTAGCTGAGAAAAATGGTTAAAACGAAAGCCGCTATGGTCACCGTCGTTTGACGGCATATTCCACGTGATTTCATTGGTACCTTCGCCCGTGAGCGTGTTGGGCGTGTCGATGACAACATTGCTCCACGCGGCCTCGATAAAGCTCATATTTATCGTCAGGGCGTGAGCTGAGTCGGCAGCGCTCAATAGAACTGCGACAACAAAGATTCCCCTTAATCTATTTCGAAAATCCATTTTCTTTTTCCTTCTCCGTTTTTTTGTTTGCTGATCCAGAGTACGCGACGGGCATGTGCGATGGCTCGTCGTGGTTCACTATCTGTGATACCGGTTATGCCTTAGGTTAACTGACTGACCAGCCATTTCTTTTTATTGCTAAACCCGTCACACTTTTGGCGTTCATGCAGCGGGTCGATGATCACCGTCAGCCAGCGCTGTATGACAGCGACCTGGTATTGAATTAGAGTTTTTGAAGCTGCTATGGTGGCTGCCTGATGCTCACCGTCACGGTTATGATCGATGGAACCGCACGTCGAGCTCAATCAACAAATACTTTGGGGTAGAAGTCGCAATGAGAATTGACATCATTCTGGAATCCAATTCATCTCCCGATACCGTAGCCGAGCTTGGCAAACTGGCGGAAGACTGTGGGCTCGGAGGTGTCTGGGTTTCCAATATGAACGACGGGCGTGACCCGTTCATCAACTTCGTTGATCTGGCAAGCGTCACGGACCAAATTCGTCTTGGGCCGATTGCGGTCAGTCCATTCGAGCTTCATCCGTTGAAAATGGCAGCGGCCTTGCTCACGTTGAATGAGCGGTCGAACGGGCGCGCGCAAATTGTCGTGGGGGCCGGCGGTGGCACTGCGACAGCCATGGGCGTTGCGACGGAGCGGCCGGTGCGTGCGGTGCGGGAATGCGTCGAAATAATTCAGCGTGCGGCAACCGGCAAGCCACTGAAGTATCACGGCGAAATTTATCAGGTGCAGTGGTGGAATCCTTCCTGGGCCGTCAGCCCGGCGCCGGCAATTTATGTCGGCGCCAATGGACCGCAGATGCTGCGCACGGCGGCCAGATATGCCGACGGCATCATGGTCAGTGATTTCGTCATAGATCATGTGCGCAAAGCTCGCGGCATTATCGACGAGAGTCTGGCGGCAAGCGGGCGGTCGCCAGAGAAATTTCGCCTCAATAACTTCTGGGCGTGGCATGTCAAGGAAAGCCGGGAAGCGGCCGAGCGAGAGTCACGAATCTGGCTCGCGGTGCGTGGCACACTCTATCCAAAGTACCTGGAGGACGTGTTGAACGCGGAAGAGGCTGCAATTGTGACGGCCAATATCACCTCCTTTATCAAGGCCTACCACGCGAAATCGCCGGACATTGAAGGCGTGCCTGACGACATCGTGCAGAAGCTCGTCGATCGGGCGACGTCGGCCTCGAGTATCAGTGATCTGGATAAAGAGATCGAACGCATGCGGCAATTCAAAGCGGCCGGTCTGACCGAGATCGCACTGCGAATCTATGATGACCCTGCTGATTCGATTCGCTTGATCGGCGAGCGATTAGTGCCGGCGCTGTGACGTAATCGCCAAACAAGATTTGAGGTATTCGTGGTTGGTGTTGCAGGCGCTCGCAGGGATTCAGGCCTCGGCGCGGCGAATCTAGTGTTATGATGCGCGCCCCGCCGACCATCGTGGTCCGCGGATTTATTTTATGTGGGCCCCGCGCCCTGGTAACCGTTAACGCACTGGTAATGGCCAAGCAGACAACTCAATCAGATCTACTGCGTGATGTGGCAAAACGACGCACTTTTGCCATCATCTCGCACCCGGACGCGGGGAAGACGACGCTGACGGAGAAACTGTTGATGTATGGCGGCGCGATCCAGGAAGCCGGCGCGGTCAAGGCCCGCCGGGCGGCCCGCCATGCGACATCCGACTGGCTGGAAATCGAGAAACAACGGGGGATTTCGGTCAGTAGCTCGGTCATGCAGTTCGAGTACGCAGGGCAGACCATCAATCTCCTCGATACGCCCGGCCATGAAGATTTTTCCGAGGATACCTATCGCGTGCTGACTGCCGTGGATGCGGCCGTGATGGTGATCGACGCGGCCAAAGGCGTGGAAGCACAGACCATTAAATTGCTCGAAGTGTGTCGGTTGCGCAATACGCCGATTATCACCTTCATCAATAAATTCGACCGCGAGGTTCGCGGTCCACTGGAAATCCTCGAGGAAGTCGAGGCGACACTGAAGATCGATTGTGCGCCAGTAAGCTGGCCGATCGGCATGGGGAAAACGTTTCGTGGCGTGTTTGATTTGCTGACGGATCGCCTCAACCAGTTCAGGCCGGGTCAGCAGCGCGCCGCGAATGATGGCGAGCTGATCCACGGTCCGGCGAACGCGCGGCTCGACGAGCTATACCCCGATGAGATTGGTATCTTCCGCGATGAGGTCGAGTTGATTCGCGGCGCGAGTGCCTCGTTCGATCTCGAACTGTTTCTCGCCGGAATGCAGACACCGGTTTTCTTTGGTTCGGCGATAAATAATTTCGGCGTGCAGGAAGTGCTTCAGGCGTTGATCGACTGGGCGCCGCCGCCGCAGGCGCGCGACGCTGGATCTCGATTCGTGGCGCCGACGGAGCCGGCTTTCAGCGGGTTCGTCTTTAAGATACAGGCCAATATGGACCTGAAGCATCGCGACCGGATTGCGTTTCTGCGCCTCTGTTCGGGTCGTTACACGCCCGGCATGAAAGTCCGCCACCTGCGCCTCGATCGGGAATTGAGGATCGGTAATGCATTGATTTTTATGGCAAATAAGCGCGTCAGCAGCGAAGACGCAGTGGCTGGAGACATCATCGGTATCCACAACCACGGCCAGTTGCAGATCGGTGACAGCTTATCGGAGGGTGAGCTTGTAAACTTTAAGGGCATCCCGTATTTCGCGCCGGAGCTATTCGTCTCCGCCAGACCGCGGGATCCTTTCAAGGCAAAGCAACTCGCCAAGGGTTTGAAGGAGCTTGGTGAGGAAGGCGCTGTGCAGGTATTTACGACGGCGCTGGGCCGAACGATGCTGGGCGCTGTGGGCCGCCTGCAGTTTGAAATCGTGGCGCATCGCCTGCATGCCGAATACCATGTCGATGCCGAATACGACACGGTCGATATTGTCACGGCTCGCTGGCTGAGCTTTCCGGATATGGCGACCCGTAATCAATTTCAGCAACGCGAAACCGCATCCGTGGCCAGCGATATCGACGGCAATCCGGTTTTTCTCGCCAGCAGCAGAACCAAACTGAACTTAACCGAGGAACGGTGGGATACCGTCGGTTTTCACGCAACGCGCGAACACGGCGAGGTTTTGGCGCAGGGGTAGGCCCAAAATTAAACGAGAAACGGGGTGGACCAACCGCGGCCCAACGGTCGGAAAAACTTTACACGTCGATATAGCCCAAGGCTATAGCCAATAGCGTTCCAGCTATGCTGACCGCCGCTATAACGCCGAGGATCAAACTCACGGTAAAAAATATATCTGTCATAATCGATTCTCCGGCCCGCGGCACCACCTGTGTCCCGCCGGGGGGGTTACCCGTATTCGCTGTTTATTCCATACTATCCTGACTTGTAACCGATTGGTTGCAGCCGCAGAATTCGTGGATCTACCTATAAATTACTGTGGCACGCGAGATGGTAGCAAAAAGGAGCAGCCTTAGCCGATTTGCTGCAAAAGATACGATGAACCTGACACGAACCTGCTGCGCGATTGCAACGGCTGCCGCGTGCCTGGTTTTCTATCGCTGCAGTTCCGTGCCGCCAAATGGGCCTGCGGCCGACGACCCGACTGCGCGGGTGGGCGTTCTCGTCACGGGCTGGGGCACGCTGCAGGGCGCCTCGCCAGAGCACAACGGAGAGCTATATAAGCGGGCGTTTCTCGGCGAGCGTGCGACGGCACCGGATCAGCCGTGCACCGAGACGTTCTTCGGCGAATATCCGTTTCGCAGTGAGCTTGGCCAGGTACCATTCGGCGTCGTATTCGAGGTGCCGGGATTCGAAAAACTCTGGGACGGCTATGGTGTTTATCGGCTCAGCGCGGATGGGCAGTCCTACGTCTCTTTTTTGGAGCCGACGCTGGTGCTGTCTGCAAAAGATGCGGCCGAGGCGAAAATTATTCCGGCGCGCGATATGCCATGGGGTGGCCGCGCATTCTTTTTTCATCCGGACCCGCGCGACGGCACAGATCATCTGGCCGGTTATTTCCGCATAGACCGATCCAACGGCCTGCACGACGCTTACGAGCAGGCCATGCTGAGTTCGTTGCGCCGCGATGCGCTGATGGGCTACATCGGGCGGGCGCCGGCCAAGCATGACTTCCAGAAAGAACTGGAAGCCTATCTGACCGCGTTTGTCGACGAGCGGTTTGGTGAGCAAGCTGAGGTCAGGTTCGGCTACTATGCAGGCATCCCCGGCATCTCGGATGGGCTCGAAGATATCGCCGTGGGCTTCGCACGCGAAGGTTATACGAAGCTATTGGTTAGCCGCGAAACCACCGATCACAATATTTACGCCAATGTCGTCTGGGATCGTAATCACCCGATAAAGGCACTGTGTCGCGCCGGCTATACAGTCGGTAACGATGCTATCCGCCTCGAGCATGTCCGCCAGGTCGGTCGAACGCCCGAATACAACCACATGCTCGCGAACAATCTCGGCCGTCACCTCGAGAACGTCGCACCGGGGTCGGAAGTATCCGTCATTTATGCGACGCATGGTTATCCCTGGCCTGGGTCGAAACCCGGCAATAGCGCGCTGACCAAAGCCGTTTCCGAAATAAACTATGTCTATCACGAAAATGCTTTCCTGAATTTCTTGAGTTTCAAAGCCTACGCATTGGCGGCGTTTGACGAATCTCAGGGTGGTGCCTACCGCCTGATTTTTACGAAGAGCGGTGGCGTCGGCAGTCCGGCTTCGCGCAGCAACAGCCTGATGGGTTACGCACATGTTTACGCACCGTTGATCGGCATTCGCGGTGATCCGCTGAAGTTTCAAACCGTGCGCAATTTGCTCGAAACGGCGATCCGTGAGGACGGCCGGAAGGAAATCGTTATTGTCCTGTCGCACTGGTACAAGGACAGCAACAACACCGCCGTGGAAATCCGCGAGCTGAACGACTTGCCGTTGAATACGATCGAGGAAATGAATAGCGGCATTTATTCGATTGCCTGGTGCGAACGTTACACGGCGCCCGGAGAATATGATCAATATCGCCCTGACGAACCTGCCGCGTGTAAAGACGGTTACGCCCGCGTCCAGGTCACCGAGGCATTTAACGACCTTGCCGACGAATTTATGATTGGTTATGCGAACCGGATTCGCGGCGGCATCGAACGATACGGCTTATTCCCCGATCTCGATCTCGAGATTCTGGCCGAGGGGCCGGTAACGAAGCGCGACGGCGGCAGCGTCGCAATCAGCAGCGGCGAGCTGGCCGGCGCGCGCCTCTGGGTGCGGCCCGATCCACAGCCCGGTATTCCTGAGTCCTATACCTGGGACGCAGCGTTCCGCCCGGCCACGCATCGTTTGCCGAACACAGCCGATGATGCGATTCGACCGATCAATGAGTATCAGCGCATCGAGGATTACCTCGACGGAGCCAAGGATGATTTCACCGCGTACATCGGCGTACAGGGCAGGGCGGACCCGCGAGACAGCTTGCCGACACATCCGCGTGCCGTATCACCGACGGTCTATTTCGGACCGTATCGTACGTTATTCAATGCGCCGGCCGAAATCACCATGCCCTATGATCGAACAAGAACCAGCGATCCTGTGCGTATCCAGGCAATGATTTATAACGAGATCACCAAGGACTATGATCCGGTGTATCCGGTCAGCGGGGCTGCGCCGATGCGCATCGATGCGCCGGCCGGCCGCGTGTCATTCGACGTTCAGGTGCTCGGTAACTTTGTGCTGGTATTACAAGACTAAATATAAGTCGAACTCGCGCCGGCATTCCGGGAACACCCATTAGCCGGCCGGTGTAAATAGATCGAGCAAAGGCCTGCTGAAAAGCATCAGTCGAGCGGATCCAAAAAAAGAAACCCTCCGCAGCGGGATTCTGATTCAGGCGCCTGATTCAGGCTAGACCCTCATAGACCAAACTTGCGCCCCAGGAACACCGCCATCTGATCCCTGTTCACGGTTGCAGTAGGGCAGTAATTGTTATTGCCGCAGCCGGCCGTGATGCCTGCAGCCGCCAGTTGCTCGATCCAGGCCACGGCCCAGTAACTCAAGGGCACATCATCGAATACGCCAGCCGGTGGTGGTGGCGAGTAACCCGATCCATACTTGGCCCGGAGCAGGAACACGGCCATCTGGTCACGCGTGACCTCGGCATTTGGGCAGTAGTTGTTGTTGCCACAACCTGCCGTAATACCATCCAGGAAAAATTGTTCGATAAAACTGGCCGCAAAATCACCGGCACCGACATCGAGGAACACGTTGCCAGTCGCTGGCGGCGGTGAATAGCCTGTGCCATTGATGCCGCGCCCGAGGAACACGGCCATCTGCGCGCGGCTGACCGGTGACAGCGGACAATAATTGTTATTCCCGCAACCGGCCGTGATACCGCTGTCGGCGAGGGTTTCTATGAACGAGAACGCCCAGTAGGACGCAGGGACATCATTAAACCGCGGCAGCACGGGAGGCGTCATCGTAAAGTCCAGGTTATCGTAGTAGACACCGGTGTTGCCAAACTGCTCGGATACGTTCTCGAAGCCGAATTGCAAGAGCTGCCCGTCCAGAGCGGGGTCGGCCAGATCGATCTGCAACGCTTGCCTGGTCCAGGTGCTGTTGCTCAGCATCGCGGCATCGAACGTGATGAGGTTCGTTTGCGCGAAACCTGCGTTCGGATCCAGCGTCTTGATAATAGAAAAACCCCGTCGCCGCTAATTTCGGCGGCGACGGGGTCCATAAGGGGCCGGGAGACTCTGACTCTGGGGCTGCAACTCCTAGTTAGCAGGGGTCCCTAACAGCTCAACTCGTCAAACGACGACGAACGAAGCCCAGCAGACCGAGTGCTGATCCGAACAGCCAGACCGCTGCCGGCACGGGAACTTGCGACATACTGAGGTTGTCGTAATAAACGCCGGTGTCACCGAACTGCTCCGCGATGCTTTCGAAACCAATCTGCAGAATTTGTCCTTCAAGGGCCGCGTCGCTGAGATCAATCGATATACTGTGGCGGGTCCAGTCAGTGTTGCTCAGCGACCTCGAATCAAAATAGATAAAGTTCGTCTCTGCGAAACCGGCACTCGGATCCAGCGTCTTGATGAACGCGCCACATGTCGAAGTGGACTCCGCATCACAACCATTAGTCGACGGGTTCTTTGCATCGAATGAGAACTCCCAGACCTGGCCGATGTCTGCGGCCGAAATCGTCTGATCGCGCAAGACAATAGATCGCACCCGGTCGAACGGCGCAAAGTTGTCGCCATGACCTTGCGCACTGCTGCCCGGCGGGTCACCCGCTCCAAGATCACAGCAATTGTAGTCGTTGTAGATGTTCAGGTACTGGGTGCCCTGACCGGCACCGGCTTCGCCGGTCGCAATCGCCGAAAAACCTGAACCGCCATTTGGCGCCCCGAATACGCCGTAATCAAACTTGACATCGCCGTTCGGTGGAGTCGCCGGGTTGCCATTGTAAACAATACCGAAAATGCCCCAGCCGTCACCGACGAATCCGAGCGCATCCGGATTGGCAATGTTGAGCGCTTCGAAGTCCTGGCCATACGGAACGAGCGCACCCCAACTCGCCGGCGCGACCAAAAGGATCGCCAAGCCCACCGCGAGTGACGCACGTATTTTCTTAATAGTCATTTTATTAGCCCCTTAATTCATTAAATTAATTCTTATGCAATTAATTCTAATTAATTTTCGCGTCGCAACCCAATTACAGCACCCACCTCCAGTCGGGCTTAGGTGACAACGCTGTCATATTTACCCTATACTATTGATGTTGTCAAGCAGGTTCGCGGCGCAGCTGTTCGGGTGTAGTCACCTACTGAGTTGCGCTTCAGTATTTCACAAGCTTCTGTTTTACATAATAATTATTTTAGGGGTCGCATGCGAATCCAAGCGAGGCGGCTATCGATCGGCCGGAGCACAACTTTATTAGCCATTCTGATCGCGCTGGGTCTCGCCAGTCCGCTGGCTTTTTCCCAGTGCGCGCTCTTGCCGAATTGCACGCTGCTCTGGTCCGACGAGTTCGACGGCACCACCGTCGACACTAACAAGTGGGAATTCATGCTCGGCGACGGCTCGGCGTACGGCATTCCGGGCTGGGGCAACAACGAACTGCAATTCTATACGGCGAACAATGCGACCTTGGCGAATGGTGCACTGACGATCACGGCTCGCGAGGAAGCTGTCGGCGGCCTGGACTATACATCGGCGCGCCTGCGTACCCTGAATAAAGGCGACTGGACTTACGGGCGAATCGAGATGCGTGCCAAGCTGCCGGTCGGGCAGGGTATGTGGCCGGCTTTCTGGATGCTCTCGAGCGTGCCGGACTATGGTGGCTGGGCCGCGAGCGGCGAGATCGACATCATGGAATCGATCGGCAGCAACCCGGAGCAGATTTTCGGCACGCTGCACTATGGCGGGGAATTTCCCGATAACGTCTCGTCTGGTTCCGGTACGTTCCTGCCTGCCGGCACCGCGCAGGACTGGCACGAATATGCGGTCGAATGGCAGCGCGGCGAGATTCGCTGGTATCTCGACGATCAGCTCTACGCGACCCAGAACAACTGGTACTCGACGGCCGCCATATTCCCGGCGCCGTTCGATGTGGACTTCCATGTGCTGCTGAATCTGGCCGTCGGCGGAAACTTTCCGGGCGACCCCGATGGCACGACGGTATTTCCGCAGGACTACGTGATCGACTATGTGCGGGTCTATGAGTTGCCGGTTGATCCGCCGCCCGCCACGGAACTGGTATTCGACGACATGGAGCACGGAAATCCATTCGGCAATGGCTGGTTCTCGTTCAACGGGGGCGTCGGCGGTGGCGGCCTCGATGCGAACTTCGCCGATCTGCCGCCGGCCAATAGCGGCTTCGCGTCGCTGCAAACCGGCTGGGGTTCGGGTGGCGTGCCCGGATACTTCGGCGGCTTCGGTCGTGACAAGACCATGGACATCACCGGGATGACGCATTTCAGTTTCTGGATTAACCCCGATCCCGGGCAGGATTTCGTGCTCGAATTCAACATCCAGGAAGACGATGACGGCGATGGTGCGATCTCCAATCCCGGCGACGATGAATTTCAGTATTCGTGCGTCGTTGGCCCGACGGGCCCGTGTGCGATCAGCGGCGGAGGTTGGCAGCTTGTCACCGTTTCGCTAAACGATTTCGTGCCCGACAACAGCTTCTTGTTCGGCGGCAACGATATTCTCGACACGCGGCCGGTTGCCGAGGGCGGCAATGGTCAGCTGCAGACCATGGTGCTGGCCGTGATCAGTAACTCGGGCGCCGATGCGACGTTTCGCACCGACTACTGGATTTTCAAAGACCTGACCGATACAGACAATGACGGTGTTCTTGATGTCTTGGACAACTGTCCGAATGTGCCGAATGGACCCCTGATACCGGACCCGGAAGGCGGTGCCGATCAGGCGGATACGGACGGCGACGGGGTTGGCGATGCGTGTGATTTGCTGATTCCCGCGCAGTTCATCCCGGCGGCAAAAGTCGGCAGTACTTACAGCCATCCGCTCATGATCCTGCGCGGCACGCTGCCCTATACCTGCAGCCTCAGCAGCGGTTTTCTGCCGGCCGACCTGACGCTCGACCCTGATTGCGTCATCAGGGGTAACGTCACGGCCGGCGGCTTCACGGCCACTTTTACTGCGCAGGTCACGGATAATAACGGTGACACGGCAACCCGCCAGCTGAAAATCAAGGCGAAAATTCCGAACTGCGTCAGCTGTCATGCCCAAATGCAAAACTAGCCCGGCCGATAATCTAAAGCTATCGGTCGCAATAAACAGGCTGGTTCGGGACGCTGTGGAAGATGCCTCGATCGCCTGCCAATAGCTTGTCGTGATATCCCCATTTGCACCGGTTGCAATAAAAAAAACATAATTAGCAGGCGATGACAAGAATAAAAGAAACCAGCGGCAAAGTTACGATCCAGGATGTGGCAGCGCTTGCCGGGGTCTCGATCAAGACTGTTTCGCGGGTTGTCAACAGAGAGCCCGCAGTGCGCGAAGACACGCGCGAACGCGTCGAAGCAGCCATTGCGGAACTCGACTATCGACCCAATCCTTCTGCGCGGAGTCTTGCCGCGCAACGCGCGTTCGTGGTCGGTTTGTTGTACGACAATCCGAGTGCCAGTTACATCATCAATATTCAGGAGGGCGCGCTGCGAACCTGCCGGGAGGCGCGCTATGACCTCCTGATCCACCCGTGCCACCACGCTGACCCCGGCATTTCACGCGAAATCGAACTGTTACTGGAGCACTCCAAAGTCGACGGGATTTTGCTGACGCCACCCGTGGCGGATGTCGATGCCGTGATCGATATGCTGAACGCAAGGCAGACACCTTACGTCAAGATCGCGCCGGGCGATCGTGCGGATATCCGGCGGTCGGTATTTACCAACGACCGGCAGGTCTGCTCGGAAATGACGCGATATCTGGCCTCGCTGGGGCACCAAGCGATCGCCTTTATACGCGGGCATCCCGATCATAAAGCGATTGCCGATCGCTACGCGGGTTACCGGGATGGACTGAAAGACAGCGGACTGCAGTTCGATGAACGACTCGTCCAACAGGGTTTCAATGATTTCGCGTCCGGCGCGGATTGTGCCGCAACCCTGCTGCGACAGGAGCAGCCCCCGACCGCGATTTTTGCGGCCAACGACGACATGGCCACCGGCGTGATGCGCTTTGCCCACCAGCAGAATATCGAGATCCCGGGCGAACTGTCGGTTGTCGGGTTCGATGACATACCAATCGCAGCGCAGGCCTATCCGGCGCTGACAACGATTCGCCAGCCGATGCGGAAGATGGCAGAAAAAGCAACCGAGCTATTGCTGGCGCAATTACGGGGGCATTTGCCTGAGCCGCAGATAATCGTTGTCGATTCTTCGCTGCAATTGCGCGAGTCGACCGGCCCGGCCCGGACAACTTCGCTCGAGCTAGCCGCCGAAAACTAGCCAGATCAAGCCGACGAGGGCAATGACGACAATGGTCAGGCGGATGTCCGTGCGTCGCCAGAGCGCATTTTCTATTGCCGCTAACGGCGCGGTCGTCTGAAATGTCAGACCGCTGATTTGGGTTTCGTCTGGCTCAGGTGTTACCAGACTGACGAGCACCATGACGGCCGCGCAGATCACGAACAGAAAGATGGCGAAATGCAGAAAGTTGATATCGCTATACCAGAAAAGCCATCCGTCACCGAGCGAGTCCTTACTCAATTCAGCGATCAGCCTGCCGATCCCGAGTACGAAGCCCGTGACCAGGGATGCGATGGCGCCTTCAGAATTAACGCGTTTCCAGAACACGCCGAGCAGGAATGCGGCCGCGATCGGTGGCGAAATATAGGCCTGCACGCTTTGCAGATACTGGTAAATTTGCCCCGATATCAGCTCCATCATCGGGATCCACAGTAATCCGAAACAGACCAGCACGGCCGTAGAAATTTGTCCGACCCATACGAGTGTTCGCTCGCTCGCCTCGGGACGCAATTTTCTGTAAATGTCCCAGGTGATCAGCGTCGAGCACGAATTGAACACGGATGAAAGAGAACTCATCAGGGCGGCCAGCAATCCGGCCACCACCAGGCCGCGCAAACCGGTCGGCAGCAATGCGCCAATCATGGTCGGCAACGCCTCATCGGGACTGCCGAGCGTAATCTGTTGTTGTTGTGCGAGCGTGTAGGCGATCACGCCGGGTATGACAAAAATGAACAGCGGCAGGATCTTGAGGAACGCGGCGAAAATCGTACTCCGCCTGGCGTTGTCGAGATTTTTGGCCGATAGTACGCGCTGCACGATGAACTGATCGGTACACCAATACCAGACGCCGAGAATCGGCGCACCGAGCAGAATCCCTGTCCATGGGAAATCGGGATCCGACATCGGCTTCCACATATCGAAGAAATCGCCGCCAGCCGTTTCATACATCACGTCCCAGCCGCCGATGGCGCTGAGCCCGATGATCGTCACCGCGACGGCACCGCCGATCAACACGAACATCTGCAACAAGTCCGTATAGAGCACCGCGCGCAATCCGCCGAACACCGTATAGATGCCCGTCGCGACCACGACAATAATCGCGCCTGTCCAGAAATCGATGCCCATCAATGCTTCAAAGACGATGCCGCCCGCGGCAATCGTCACCGAGATTTTGGTCAGGACGTAGCCGACGATCGAGATGACGGCCAGATACCAGCGCGCTGCAGCGTTGTATCGCCGTTCGAGGAACTCCGGCATCGTGAACACGCCGCTACGCAGGTAGAACGGCACGAACAGCCAGCCGAGGATCAACAGGATCAGTGACGCGAGGATCTCGAATTGACCCACCGCCACGCCGCTGGCCGCGGCCGTCCCGGCGAGACCCACCAGATGCTCCGAGCCGATATTCGAGGCGAACAGCGAGGCGCCGATGACGAACCAACCGGCGTTGCGGCCGCCAAGAAAATAACCCTCGGCGGAGGCGCGGGTCGACTCGCGCCGGGTGACCATGAAGGCGATTGCAAAAACCGCCACGAAGTAGCCGGCTACGACGACCCAGTCAGTGGTGGCCAGCAAGCTCAGGGCCCTTAAATCCGATCACGTGAAAGCCCATCTGATCGTTGCAGCCCCCGGCAGAGCTGATTGGTTCAGTGCTTATCGCGCCGCCCGATATGTCCGTCATGCTTGAGTTCATTGCGCCTTTTCTATTGCGTCATCCCTCCAACACCTCAGATCAGCGGCCAGCCGCAGAGTGACCTGATCGCGAATTCCGGGGACAGTCGCGAGCCGCGGAATAGATAAGTGAACTGTCGCGGGAATTCTCATCTATCCGCAGAGGTGAAGCAAAATTCGCATGCTGCTGTGGCGCTGAACGACAGCGGGTGGTGGTATCCAGGCCGCGCTGCCTGACGCATTCCTGAAGCGCGCCAGGCTGTGGTGACCTGCGCTCGCGCGGCAAAGTGCCCGGTCAGGGCACTAATTGATGCTGAACTTCTGCGCGCACTGCTGTTAGCAGATTAAAGTATTTTCTTTCTTCATCAACTTAACTAGTTGATTGTCCGTTTCCGCCCGGACGAGTTGCATGTATGTGTTGACGCTGGGTCCAAAAAGCAGCAGTTTCGCCCTGTCGCTACATACGGGAAAATTCAAGTTCAACTCCCGAGTGGCTTTCAATGAGTGCGCTATGTCTGCAAAAGTTGAGGTGTTAACCGACCGGATCGGGAAGGTGGGCCGCGTGCCCACCCCGTTGCGCGCCGTCCGCCATGTCGATGCTGCGCGGAAAAAGCTGGAGAAGCTTCAAGCCTGGCGCCAAGAACTCAAGGCGGAGTTGACGCAGTGCATCGGCGAGCGCGACGCTGCGGTGCGTGAAGTCGAGCGCTTGAAGAGTGAACGGGATGCGCGGCTTGCCGAGCTCGGCAGGGCCACAGAGCGTCTGGATGCGCAGGAGGCTTTAATCGCCGAATTTCGTGACGAGCGCGCCCGTTTGCTTGAAAAATATGAGCCGGCAGTCACGATAGGCGCCGATGCAATTGCCGAACCGGCGTTAACCTTTCGGGTGCTGGAAAAAATCGATTTCGATGTCGGACAACAGGCGGACCAGACAATTGCCATTGACGCGACTGTCGGTGATGGCCGTCAGTGGTTTGGCTGGGTTAAACGTCTGCTGCCGCGTAGTGCCCCGTAACAACGCCCGGCGAGCTAATTTTGCCCGCGAGTTCGGCGATCGTTGGCATATCGATGACCGAGCAAGCGGCACGCTCGATGGCGGCGGTATCTTAATGAGTACAGCGATGCCGAGATCAGCGATTTTGATGAGACTGTCCGGACGGCTCTGAGCTATTACAAATGAGCTAAGTCTGATTGGTGCCCAGGGCGAGACTCGAACTCGCACATCCGTAAGGACACGGCGACCTGAACGCCGCGCGTCTACCAATTCCGCCACCTGGGCACAGGTTCGATTAGACGCAGCGCATTTCTGCGAGTGGCGCGACTCTACTGGCAGCCTGTATCCTTGTCAACGCAATGACTGGCCCGCCCGATCAAACTGATGCCTAAGCGCCGTAAGGTGGGGCAGCGCCGTGGGCGCTCCCGATCGGCCTCTGGCTACCGTCACCCGGTTCCCGAACCCCGCGTCATCGTCCAGGCACTGGAAAGCAAGGGCACGCCGGTTGGTTTTGAGCCCCTTGCCGATTTGCTGCGCGTCACCGGCGAGCAGCCCCTGAAAGCGCTGCGTCGTCGTTTGCAACGCATGGCAGCTAACGGCCAGTTGTTGATTAATCGCAGAGGTGACTATTGCCTGCTCGGCAAGATTGATGGCGTGACCGGCGTCGTCTCGGCGCATCGTGACGGGTTCGGATTCCTGATACCGGAGGATGGTTCAACCGACGTCTATCTGAGTTACCAGGAAATGCGCCAGCTGTTGAACGGCGATCGCGTGGTGGCACGGGTTTCCGGCACCGGCCGTGGCGGCCGACCTGCCGGCAGCATCGTTGAAATTCTCGAACGCGGCAAACAAACAGCGGTGGGCGCTTATCAGCGCGAGCACGGCATCGGTTATGTTGTCGAGTCTGGCAAATCCTCCCAGCATTACGTCGTGCCGGATCATCATCGCGGCGGCGCCAAGCCAGGCCAGCTGGTGAAGCTGGTTATCACCGAATATCCATCGGACCGGCGTGAAGCGCAGGGAAAAATTCTCAAGGTGCTTGGGGATCCCGCAGATCCCGGCATGGCGACTGAGCTGGCGATCGAGAGTTTCGAGATACCGACGGAATGGCCGGCCGAGGTGGGCGCGGCGGCTGTTTCCTGGGGGGACCGCGTACGCCCCAGCGACAAACGCCAGCGCGAAGATCTGCGCAATTTGCCTCTGGTTACCATTGACGGCGCCGATGCCCGGGATTTCGATGATGCCGTTTATGCGGAGCCCGCCGATGATGAATGGCGATTGATCGTTGCTATTGCTGATGTGTCGCATTACGTGCGCCAGGGTGATGCGCTGGATCAGGAAGCGCAGCGGCGCGGTACTTCGGTTTATTTTGCCGACCGTGTGGTGCCGATGTTGCCGGAGTCGCTGTCCAATGGATTGTGCTCACTGAATCCGAATGTGGATCGCCTCTGCATGGTGTGTGACATGTTGGTCACGAAGCAGGGGAAGGTCACCAAGGCGAGATTCTATAAAGGCGTGATGCGTTCGGCGGCACGCCTGACCTATCAGGAAGTCGATCAGTTGCAGCGTGGCACGCCGGGATCGACAAAGACAAAAAACTTTAAGTTAATTACGCAAATAAATAATTTATATAGTGTTTTTAGATGCTTTTTGAATGCCCGCCGGCGTCGTGGCGCACTCGACCTGGACCTGCCGGAGGTGCGCATAGAGTTGGATGACAGCGGCCGTGTTAAAGGCATTGCGCCGCGGACGCGCACCGACGCTCATCGCCTGATTGAAGAGTGCATGGTGGCGGCGAATGTGCAGGCCGGAAAATTTATTGCCCGGCATCGAATGACTAATCTTTATCGCGTTCATGCCCCCCCCAACGAAGATGACTTCGAAGAGCTGCGAGTGCTGATGCAGCAGCTGGGAATCAAGGTGACCGACCAGGCGTGCACCGACCCCAGGCAGATGAACAAAATACTGCAGGCGATTGCGCCGCGGCCGGATTATCCGGTTCTGGCAGTCGCGGTTTTACGCAGCCTGAGTCTGGCCGTATACCAGCCGAAGAATATCGGTCATTTTGGGTTAGGGCTTTCTACCTACGCCCACTTCACGTCACCCATTCGGCGCTATCCGGATTTGCTGGTGCATCGCGGAATTGCGCACCTGATATCCGGGGGAAAGCCGGGAGCTTTCGGTTATGACCTGCAGGCGATGGAGCAGGCGGGTAAATCGACTTCGATGCTCGAACGCCGCGCGGAGGGCGCGGCGCGGTATGTCGAGGCGCGTTATAAATGCGCTTTCATGCTGAATCGCGTCGGTGAAGTGTTACCAGGCAAGGTCACCGGCGTGACCCACTTTGGCCTGTTCGTGACGCTCGACGATTTGTATGTCGAGGGCCTGATCCACGTGACCAGCCTGGGTAATGATTACTTCCACTGTGAGCATGGTGGTTTGCGCATGACTGGCGAGCGCAGCGGCGTATCTTATGGACTCGGAGACGAGATCATGGTGCGTGTTCTGCGGGTCAATATGGACGAGGCTAAACTGGACTTCGCCCTGGCGGGAAATCGGGCCGAAGGAAAAGCTTACCGGCGGAGGCGCGGCTCTTGAACGCGAGATATTCGCGCAGCACGGGCTGATGGCGGGTAAGCACGTTATTTATGGCATCAATGCCGTCGCAACGCTATTGCGCAGGAGTCCCGAGCGGGTGGAGGTCGTCTATCTCCAGCAGGATTTGGGGACTAAACGCTTGGCGCGCTTGTCTGAACCGCTCGAGCGCAGCGGGGTCGGTGTGCGACGCGTTGCCGCGAGTGAGCTGGAAAATCTGACCCAAAGCGACAAGCATCAAGGTGTTGCTGCCTTGACCGTTGATTCGGTTCGCCTGCAGGAAGTCGAAGCGAAGCGGCTGATTCAGGGCCTCGATCGCGCCTTGATAGTGGTGTTCGATGGAATTCAGGATCCGCGCAATTTCGGCGCATGTCTGCGCAGCGCCAACGCGGCCGGCGTTGATCTGGTGGCTACGCCACGCAGCCGCACCGTGAGTTACACCCCGGTCGTCAGCAAGGTCGCGGCGGGAGCGGCGGAAGCGCAGCCGGTCGTCGAAGTCGCCAATCTGGTTCGATTTCTCGATTTTCTGCAAGATCAGGGAATCTGCCTGATCGGCGCGGCCGCGGACGCGCCGGAAACTTTATTTGACGTCGAACTCACCGGTCCATTGGCGGTCGTGCTCGGCGCAGAAGGCAAAGGTCTGCGTCGCTTGACCCGCGAGCGCTGCGATTACCTGGTGAGTTTACCGATGAGCGGCGTGGTCGACAGCCTCAACATATCGGTGGCCACCGGCATTTGCCTTTACGAATGCCTGCGCCAGCGCACGCTTGCGGCGGACCCGGCAGTTCGGTAGCATTCGCGCTCCCGCGGCCGGCGAAAAGCCGCGGATCCTCCTTGCTGCATCGCGCATGCGGGCAGCTTTAATCCGAAGGGAGCAACAATGCGACATTACGAAATCGTGTTTCTGGTGCATCCGGACCAGAGTGAGCAGGTACCAGCCATGATCGAGCGCTATACCGCCATGGCCACCGCCGGCGGCGGCAAGGTGCATCGACTCGAAGACTGGGGTCGTCGTCAACTCGCCCATTCCATCGCCAAGCTTCATAAGGCGCATTACGTGCTGATGAATATCGAGAGCGACCAGAGCGCTCTGGATGAAATACTTGCGGCATTCAAGTTTAGCGATGCAGTGTTGCGGCATCTGGTCATTCGACGGGATGAAGCGATTACCGAGGCCTCGTTCCTCTCCAAGTCAGAAGATCATCAGCGGGCGGACGAGCCGGAAGCTCAAAAAACCAGGTCTGAGATGGATGATGAGGCGCTCGTTGATGTCGAAGAGCCAAGCGCCGAAGAGCCCAATGTAGAAGAGCCCAGTGCCGAAGAGCCCGGTGCCGAAGAGCCGGCGGATGTTGCCGAGCCCGAAATCGATGCGCCTGCTGATGAAGTCACCCCTCCCCAAGCATAAGGAATAGATCGGAGCAGTCCAATGGGTAGATATTTTCGACGACGCAAATTTTGCCGATTTACCGCCGAGGGCGTGAAAGAGATTGATTATAAAGATCTCGATACGCTGCAAAACTACGTTACCGAGACCGGTAAAATTGTCCCGAGTCGCATTACCGGGACAAAAACGCACTACCAGCGGCAATTGGCAACCGCCGTCAAGCGGGCACGCTATCTCGCTCTTTTGCCATACACCGACAAGCACTAGTACTCCGTCAAGGCAGTATTGATGGAGTACGAGGCGACTGGACCGGGTTTTGACCGGCCCTGAGCAGCATGCGCAAAAGCTTTGCTAGTTGGCTGGTCAATCGGCGCGCCTCAAGGGTAGGCCTGATTGCAGGTCTGCTGCCGCTCGGCCTGCTGGGGATTCTCAGCGCGGCAATCGTGGTTTCCGTCGCAGAGCTTAAGGGCTGGCGCCAGGCAGCCGTAGACTGCCTGATCGCGCTGGGCGTTCTTGTACTGTTGATCTTCCTGCTGGGCGGTGATTGGCGGCAGTTGGCGGCCAGTGGCGCAACCGCATGGATTGTTGCCATTGCGCTTGGCGCGCTGACCGGAGCGTATGCTTCGCTCGCATTGTCATTGCAA
>Ga0224512_10001892_pt1 | contig 19643 bp, 15 predicted proteins | sample SF_May12_sed_USG_4_FD_169103 | JGI IMG/M metagenome (GOLD analysis project Ga0224512, IMG submission 169103) | Sediment microbial communities from San Francisco Bay, California, United States - SF_May12_sed_USGS_13 | ecosystem: Environmental > Aquatic > Marine > Sediment | place: USA... | reverse complement strand
GCTCCACCCGCGCCGAGGCGTTGGGCGAAGACCTCGAACTCGTCGTCGACCAGCGGCGCCGTGTCGTCGTCGCCGCGCCAGGTCACCAGGTAATCGTCGGCCGCCGCGTTGTGAGCGACCGCGGGGTCAAAGGCGCCGCGCGATGGGTCCCCGTCCGTACCCATCTGGGATACGCGAGTGTCGACGCCGATCTCGGCCCCCGCCACGCTCACGCGCTGGGCGAAGACCTCGAACTCGTCGTCGGCCAGCGCACCGGTGTCGTCGTCGCCCGACCAGGTCACCAGGTAGTCGTCGTTGGTCGTGTTGTAGGCAACCGCGGGGGCGCCGGCACCGTATGCGGGGTTGCCGTCGGGCCCCATGTCGGAGATGCGCGTGTCGCTGCCGATCTCCACACCGGCGGCCGTGAGGCGCTGGGCGAAGACCTCGAACTCGTCGTCGGCCAGCGCACCGGTGTCGTCGTCGCCGCGCCAGGTCACCAGGTATTCGTTGGCCGCGGCGTTGTAGACCACCGCAGGATCGAACGCTCCGAAGGCAGGGTTGCCGTCGGGGCCCATGTCCGAGATGCGCTTGAGGAGGCCGCGCAGACGGCCCTCGGAGTCGATCCGGTGGCCGTAGATCTCGAACTCACCCGCGGTGGTCGTCGCGCCCTGCCACACCACGAGGTACTCGTGATGGAGGCTGTTGTACGCGACCGACGCGAGGCTGGCATCGAACTGCGCGTCGCCGTCGGGAGCCTGAGCGGAGATGCGCTTCTGGTCTCCAAGCGGCTCGGCGCCGGCGGCGAATGAGCACAAAGCGATGCCGCCAATCAGTCCAGCGGTCGTAAGTTGCAGCGCAACCTTGCGGGAGATCATAGGTCGGCCCACCTTTCTCCGAGGTCGAGTTCAGCGCGCGATGCTTGCCTGGCTCGTGGGCGCCTCCATCGGACTTCCCGCGCATCTCCACTGCGGCTTTGCCGTCGAATTGCGTCCTTCCGAGTTCCGAGGCTGCAGCACAAGGGCGCTGGAAGATGCTCCGACGGCCGGCTCAGACAGAGCCGGGTCTGCCCTGCTCAGACCCCGAGCTGCTCGGCCAGCCGCTGGAAGCTGTCGGTCACGATGTCGAAATCGGCGGCGGGTCGCAGGTCGGTCTGCTGATGCGGGCCGTACTCCGTGGGCCGAGCAACGAATGCCGTTCGAAAGCCGAGGCTCGCCGCCGAGATCAGATCGTCGTTGTGGGCGGCGACCATCAGGCATTGCGGCGGCTGGAGGTCGAGGAAGCGCGCGGTGCCGAGATAGGCCTCGCTCACCGGCTTGTAGTGGCGAGTTGGCTCTGCGCCCAGTACCGCGTCCCAACGTAGCCCCGCGAAGCGCGAGAGATTGACCAGCAGCGAGACGTTGCCGTTGGAGAGGGTGACCAGGACGTAGCGCCGTCTGAGGCGCTCGAGGCCTGGCACGACGTCGGGCCAGGGCGCCAAGCGGTGCCAGGCGCGGGTGAGATCATCGAGGTCTCGCTCCGAGACCTTCCCGGCAAACCCGAATCGCTCGCACAGGGTCTCCAGGCTCTCGCGGTGCAAGTCGTCGAGCTTCGTCCACGGCCGTTTGCCGCTGCGCACCGCGTGCATGGATGGCTGGTACATCCCCCGCCACTGGTCGGTGAACGCCACCCAGTCCGCAGTCACTCCATTGCGCGCGCCGAAAGCCTGGGCTTCGCGAATGATGCTGCCGCGCCAGTCGACAACGGTGCCGAACACGTCGAAAGTGAGGGCGCGTACCTGGTCGGGTTCGAATGACGTGTTCACGTGAGCTCTGTCTTACCTCCAACGCCCTGCCGGGTGAAGAGGACGGGCGCCGACCACCATGCGCAGCGGCCCGGCCTGCGTGATGAGAGCCGACCTCACCTCGTGACAGACTCCGGGTAGGACGCCCAGCCGGTAGCCGCCGGTATTCGGCTGGTACGCCAGCCGTTGGTTGACCGAGCGCGACTACCTGTGAGATCCCATGAAGGAGCGGCGGGGTGCGCCGCGTGCCAGGATCCGACGTCGTGAGTGAGTCCATGATCTGGGTTGACGGCGCCGAGTTCGCCATGGGGTCCGAGGACTTCTATCCCGACGAGGCCCCGGTGCGGCGTGTCGCGGTCGACGGTTTCTGGATCGATCCGCATCCCGTTACCAACGCGCGCTTCTCGGCATTCGTGGACGACACCGGGTACGTGACCGAAGCTGAGCGCGCCCCCGACCCGGCGCTCTACCCCGGCGCGCCGGCGGAGAACCTCGTGCCGGGAGCCTTGGTCTTCGTCATGACGCCCGGCCCCGTGGACCTCAGGGACTTCACCCAGTGGTGGGCGTGGACTCCCGGAGCGCAGTGGCGCCATCCCACCGGGCCCGGCAGCTCCGTCGACCGGTTGGCCGACCACCCCGTGGTCCACGTGAATCACGGCGATGCGCTCGCTTACTGCGAGTGGGCCGGCCTTGAGTTGCCCACCGAGGCCGAGTGGGAGTTCGCCTCGCGGGGCGGCTTGGATGGCGCGCGCTTCACCTGGGGTGATGATGATCCACAGGAGACCGAGCCGATCGCCAATACCTGGCAGGGACGCTTCCCCGTCGAGAACACCGAGGTCGACGGATGGACCAGAACCTCGCCGGTCGGGTCATACCCCGCCAACGGCTACGGACTCCACGACATGGCTGGCAATGTCTGGGAGTGGACCGACGACTGGTACTCCGCGACGCACGCCGCAGATGACGGGCGCCCGTGCTGCGCCCCGCAGGACCCGCGCGGCGGAGACGAGCGGGGCAGCCTCGACCCGGCTCAGCCAACGATTGCCATTCCCCGGAAGGTGGTCAAGGGCGGGTCGCATCTGTGCACGCCGCAGTACTGCTACCGCTACCGGCCCGCGGCGCGGCAGCCTCAGATGATCGACACCTCAATGAGCCACCTCGGCTTCCGCTGCATCAAGCGCCCTGACCGCGTGCGCTGACCGCTTCGGCCGGGTCGGACCCCCCCGTTGGGCGCGATGGTGAACGCGGGTTCGCGAACCTTGGGTGAGCCGGGCCCGGTGGCGCGCATCACACGGAGGGGTGATCCGGCCCCGACCATCCAGGCTGGGCCGTAGCGCCGCTACTCGGGTGCCTTTCGCAGGTACTCGACCCCGATGAGGTAGAGAACCACGATGGCGATGATCCCGAGCGCCACCAAGATGCTCGGGTCGGGCAAGAGCAGCAGCAGAAGGATACCCACCCCCACCCCGATGCCCCGCATCAGGTCGGTGCGCTCCCGGGCAAAGCGCTGTAGCGCGCTCTGCGCTTCGGCGCTCTCGGCCTGTTCGGCGAGAGACGTCCGTAGTGACTTGGCCCAGTCGTAGTCGCCCATGACGGCACCTGTGGCGACCGCAACGACCCCCACCAGCAGCACGATCCAGGTCTGGTTCTCCAGGTTACGGATCAGCACGTCCCAGATGGCGGAAACAGCGTCCTCCGGCAGGTCTTGATCGGCGACGTTATCGATGACCTGATTGCGGGTGAACCGCAGGATCACCGCCGTCAGCAGCGCGGCGATGATCAGGCCGAAGCCGATCTGCATCACCGTGCGCCAGCGCCCGCGGGAGAACCAGATCGCCAGGGCGAACGCGATCAGCATCACGACCGGCAGCAGCCACGCCAGGGTCTTGAGGAGGTTGACGGTGTCCTGCACCTCGGACAGGTTCCCGGCTTCGAAAAGCTCGACACTGCCGATGTCCTCCGGCACGGGGACGTCCACGCCCGTCTCGCCGCTGATGTCCGCGACGACCTGGTCGATCACGGGCTTCAGATCGAGCACGACCTTGCCGTCGGTCTCGACGAGCACCTCGTTGTCGTTCTCGATGGCTGCGAGCGCGAGGGTGTGGGCGCCGCGGTGCGCCTGATTCCAGAGCTCCCCGAATTGCTCGCTCTGGATCAGCTCTGCCACGGCGTCTTCGGCTCGGGTCGCGATGCTCGACGCGATGACGCCCGAGAACTTGGCGGCCTCGGGTCCCAGGTTCTTGCGCAAAGCCGTCTCGAGCTGAGCCTCGGCGTCGGTCTCGCGGACGACCTCCTCGACCACGAATGCGCTCACCGCATCAGCCACCGCTGGCTCGGACGGCAGCGGCGCAACCGTGTTCACGTACTCGTCGGTATCAAGCGCCGTGTACTCCAGCCACACCGCGACGCTGCCAAGCACAACCGCGAGGCAGCCGACCGCGATCAGGAGGCCCACCCAGAAGCTGCGCCAGCGCGACGTTGTCGGGGCATTGCCCGCCTTGGCGTCTGCCTCGCTCACGGCTGCCCACCGATCGGCGCGCGGGCCAACCGGATGGCACGACACGGTGCTTCTCGAGCGAAGGCTCGATACGTCGGCTGCAACATGACCCCCCCGGTAGCGCGGCGTAGAGCCCCACGATAAGGCGACCCTAACGCCGACGATGGGTGAGTCGCAACGGCTTCTTTCGGGAGGTGTCGGCTATGCCTGGTTGCGCCGGTGGCGTTTGAGCAGACCGACCGCTATCACCGCAAACGGCGAGCGTCAGCACAATCGCGGGGAGTAGCCAGCCGCTCCTGAGCTCGCTCGCTCGCGCCCCTGAGTGCGGCTTGCCGAGCAGATCGGGGGGGTCTCAGCCGCGCAGGAGGCTCAAGCTGATCTGCTTGAGGCGCTCACCGGCCAACTGCAAGCTCTCGACACCCGTGTGCAGACGCTGGCGAGCCGGGCCTGAGCCGACAGCAGAGCCGCAGACCAGCGAATCTCACCGGCGCCGGGTGGTTGACACTGGCGGTCCTGCGATGCTCATGACAAGGTTCCGTCGGCCGGGGACGATGTCCATTCTTGGACACCGGTCCGGAAAAGCGAGTTCAAGGGGGTAACTATATGAGTGGTGCCGTGGGTCCATTGTTGGCCATTAGCTTCGGCGAGTTCTTGTGGTCGCTACTGATCATCTTCTTTGCGGTCATGTTCTTCGTGATCCTGTTCCACGTCGTCGTGGACGTGTTTCGAAGTGATGATCTTTCTGGCGGGGCCAAGGCGCTCTGGTTGATCTTGATCATCATCCTGCCGTTCATCGGCCTCCTCATCTACCTGGTCGCCAGGGGCGACAACATGGCCCGGCGCCAGGCGCAGGATGCGGCCGACTACCAGGCCTCAGTCGACGCGTACATCCGTCAAACTGCGGGCGGCTCGGCGGCTCAGATCGCGAAGGCAAAGGAGCTGCTCGACGCGGGTACCATCAGCGAGGAGGAGTTCCAGAAGATCAAGAGCCAGGCTCTCGCCTAGCTCACGGGGCTGCGACGCGGCCCGAGGGGCCGCGGGAGCGACGGGTCGTCCTCACTACCCGGGCGTCAGTCTGAATGGCGCCCGGGTCTCGTATCCGTCGGGATATGACTGCCGATCCTCATTCGATGAGTGCCCGGCGAGCCTCCCCCGTACCCCAGACGATGATGATGTCTCCGGCGTGGAGCACCGTGTCTACCGGGGGTGAGGCCCGCATCTGCTCGCCCCGGCGCTTCAGCCCGACCACCGCGACCTCGTTCGGCTCGACGCTCGTGCGAGTTCCCGGCAGATCGCGGATGGCGGCGCCGTCGAGAGACGAGCCGGCAGCGACCGTCAGCTCCTGAACCATCTCCTCGGACGACGCCGTGCTGAGGTCGATGAAGTCGGCGAGGTTCGGCCGCACGGCGTAGCCCGCCAGGTTGTGCCCGCCGATCGTGCTGAGGGAGGTGACCCGGTCGGCGCCGGCGCGAATCAACTGGTCGCTGGATTCGGGATCGGTTGCCAGCGCGATGATGTTCAGGTCCGGGTTGAGCATGCGTGCGGTCAGCGTGATGTAGACGTTCACGGCATCGGATCCGATCGCCGTGATCAGCGCGGTGGCACGCCCGATTCCCCCCCGCTCGAGGACCGTCTCCTGGGTCGCGTCGGCGTTCAGCCACCCAACCCCGCCGTCTCTGCGCAGCTCCTCCGGCGATTCCTGGTCGCGATCGATGACGAGGGTCGGTACTCCGGAGGCGAGTAGCTCGCCGACGGTGGCCTCCCCCACGCGGCCGTACCCGCAGACGATCACGTGCCGATCGAACTTGCCGAGATTCCGGTTCACGCGGAGCCTCCGCAGCTCACGACCGAGCTCCCCCGATGCGGCGTGCTCGGTCACCAGCCCGATGGCCGTGAACACCGCGCCGACGCCGATCAGGATCAGACTGATGGTGAAAAGGCGCTCTCCGGCTCCGAGCGGTTGAACCTCCTGGAAACCGACCGTGCTGAGCGCGATGACCGTCATGTAGAGGGCGTCTCCGAAGACCCATCCGGCGACCAGCCAGTAGCCCAGCACCCCGTATGCGACGGCGAATGCCAAGAGGAACAAGGGGAAGCGGTAGTGCCGCAGCAAGCGGCCATACCCCGGTTGCCGCCCGGGGCCCACGCGGCTGCTCTGCCGCTGGCCGCCGGCGGACGGACCTGCGGCGCTCACGCTCAGCCTCGCGGTTCCGCATTGGCCCTGTTGCTCATCGCCGCGCCGCCCCGGGTGCTGCTCCCGCTGACTGCCGCGGCGCAATTGCCGCACGACCGCCAGGCAGCCAATCCAGCCATGACGGCAGGTACCACAGCCGATCGCCGGCGAGCCGTAGCGCAGCCGGCAGCAGCACCGCCAGGATCACGGTGGCATCCAGCAAGACCGCGATCGCGAGGGTGAAACCGAACTGCTGCAAGCCGATGTCGCGCGTGAAGGCGAAGACCATCGCCACGGCGACCATCACCGCTGCCGCGCTGAAGATCACTCCGTAGCCGTCGGTGACCGCCTCGCGGATCGCGGGCTCGGTGTCGAGCCCCTCGTCGTGGAACTCCTTCACCCGGCCGATTGCGAACGTGAGGTAATCCATGCTGATGCCGAACATGATCGTGAAGACGAACAGCGGCAGCCACGACTCGATGATGCCGGTCGCCTCGAAGTCGAAGAGCCCTTCGAAGGCGTACCCCTTCTGGAATACCAGCACCAGCACGCCGTAGGCGGCAGCGACGGCGAGAAGGTTGAGCACGACCGTGATGACCGCGATCAGTGGCGAGCGGTACATCACCAGCAGGAGCAGGAAGGCGGTGATCACGACGAAGGCATAGACGATCGGCGTGCGGGCGTTGATGTTGTCGGTGAAGTCACTCTGGCCGGCGCTCTGACCGGTCACAAGCACCTCTGCAGGCGCATCGCTGAACGCCTCGGGGATGAGGTCGCTACGCAACAGGGCGACGGCGTCGAAGGCCTTCTGCTCCCCGGTATCGGCGTTGATGGGGATAGAGATCACCTCGGTATCGCCGGCGTTGTTGATTCCCGTTTCGATGCCGGGGCCGAACGGGACATGGCGCCCCTCCACCTGCGCGGTCGCATTCTCCGCCCCGACGGCCTCACCGAGGCGCGCGACAGCCGCCTGGATCTCGGGATCGAAGACGTTCTGATTGGCCCCGGCATCGACGACCACCTGGGCGGGAGATGCCAGCCCGAGCGTGAAGTTCTCCTCCAGGGCCAGGAAGGCGGCCTTCGCCTGCACGTCGTCGTTCAGTCCGCGCGCCCCATTGAAGCCGGTCGATAGGCCGAGCACCGGGCTCGCGAGCGCCAAGAGGCCGATCACCGCCAGGCCGGCCGCGATTCCCGGGCGCCGGAGAGAGGCGGCGACCACCGGTGAGGCGATGCGCGTCACCAAGCTCGGGCGCGAGCGCCCGGGTCGCGCCATGCCCGGGATGTGCACGCGATTCAACCAGTCACCCGTAAGCGCGGGCAGAACGGTCATCGCAATGATGGCCGCGACGATCACCGCCACCATCGCGGCCATCCCAAGGGCGGTGAACACCGGATCGCCCACCAGGTACATGCCGGCGATCGAGAGCACCGTCGTGGTCGCGGCAATCAGCACGTTCCTGCCCGTGGTTGCCCAGGTTTCGCCGACGGCGTCCACGCGGTCGAGTCCGCCTGCGCGTTCGCTCCGGTACCGCGCGATCATGAACAGCGCGTAGTCGATACCCGCCGCCAGACCGATCAACAGCACCATCTGGATGAAGACCGGCTCCAAGGGATAGAGCTGGCTGAGCAGGGCCAGTACGCCGATCGCCGTGATCACGCCGCCGAAAGCGAGGCCGATGGGCAGCAGCGCCGCCAGAAGCGTCCCCAGCGCGATGATCAGAATGATGAAGGTCAGCGGCAGGTTGATCGAAGACGCCTGCGAGAAGTCCTCGGCGATGTTGTCCTCGGCTTGCTTGCTCGCCGATGCGTCGCCCCCGATGACGATCTCGAATCCCTCAGCCCGTTCCGAGGCAGCCGCGACGGCATCGGTAACCTGCTCGATTTCGTCCAAGACGAACGGCACCGACGACGCGACCGAGGCCTCGGCCTCCCCCTCCAGCTCGATCACCGCGTAGGTGACGTCGCCTGCCCCCTCCCGGGTCGCCACGAGCGGCGACTGGGCTCTCGGCAGGCCGATGTCGTAGTGGGTGAGGGTGTTGCCCACGATGCGCGTGCTCACCCGCCCCGAGACGGGAGTCGCCCGAGTCGCCTCGAAGCGGAGGGCTCGGAGCTCCTCGACGAGCTGGGTGACAGTGCTTTGGTACACCGGGTCGTCGACCGTGAGCGTGGGGTGCGAGAAGACCACGAACTCGCTTGGCGGATCCGAGGCCGCCAGATCGCCGAAGCGCTCCTCCAGAAGATCCGCGGCCCTGACCGACTCACCGGTGCCCCCCTGGCCGGGGTCGGTGTCTGCGCCCACCACGGTCAGCGCCACGATTGCCAAGATCAGCGCCGCCAACCCCAGCGGAGCCACCAACCAGCGGCGCCTGGCGCACCAGCGTCCGATCCGTCCGGTGATGAATTCGGAACCGCTTTCGCCACTCGACATGCCCTTGCGCTCCTACTGGCCCTGGATTTGCACGAGCTCCGAGCCCTCTACCTGGCACCCGATCAAGCCGAAATCAGACGCCTGGTCAGCGGGCTCGGCGCGCTCGCTGGCGCGATCGCCGTTGGCGTCGAAGCTGATCGCCCCGGTGCGCCCATCGGTGATCGTCGTTGCCCTCACGGCGTCCCGAAGCTCCGCGCGATCGATCGTCAGGCTGTCATCCGGATTCTGCGTGGCGCTGACGGCCACGGCATCGAGCAGGACGCGCACCGCATCCGCGTACTGGCCGTTGAAGGCGGCGGCCGGCGGGCCGCCGTGGATCTCGGAGAAGGCGCTGCGGAAATCCTCCGGCAGCTCGATCGCGCAGCCGGAGAAGTAGACCCCTTCGGCGATCTCGCCCAATGGGGCCACGAACTCGCTGGCGCTGGCCGCCGCATCGAACGAGCCAAAAGCGCCGCCGTAGCCGACGTCGCGGAGCTGGCGGTAGAAGAGGGCCGCGTCGGGATTGAAACCCGCGTATCCGACCGCGTCGGGATCGGCGGCGGCGATGGTGCGGGCGAGCTCGCTGAAGTCGACGGTTCGCTGCGGCGCGGTGTCGCGCGTCACCGCGATGCCGTTCCGGACGAGGAAACGCTCGGTGCTGGCCGCCAGGTCTTGTCCGTAGGTCTCGCCGTTGTCGACCAGGAAGACCGTCTGCGCGCTGAGCGTCTCGGCGACGAAGTCCCCGACGACATTGCCTTGGAGGTCGTTCCGAAAGGCGGTGCGGAAGAAGTAGCCGCCGACGGGTTGCTCGGACGTGAGGGCGGTTGCGGTCGCCGAGCCGGAGATCGCCACCACCCCGGCGTCAGCGTAGGTGGGGATGACCGCGGCCGCACCCGCGCTGCATTGGGGGCCGGCCACGCCGACCAGCCCCGGCGTGCCGAGCAGTCGCCTGGCCGCGACGGCCGTCTGGTCGGACTCGGTACAGCCGTCATCCTCCGAATAGACCTCTATCGGGTGATCGAGGATCGTGTCGCCATTCGCCTCGCGCCACCGCTGCACGCCGAGGATCACCGCATCGCGGTACTCGGTACCGCGCTCGCCGACCGGCCCGGTCAGGGCGCTCGAAACGCCGACTACGATCGGCGCACCCACACCGACGCGGATCACCTCCTCGGAGCTCTGCCCGGTCGGCGTTGGCGCCCTTTCGGCCTCGCCGTCCTCGTCACCACCACACCCGGCAGCCAGCGCCGCTGCCACGATGACGCTCAGAATTGCGATCCGCCAAAGGCGGGCACTGAGCGCCGAGTCGCTCGGGAGCACTCTGAGAAAGCCAAGTCGGAGCATCTGACGTCTTCCGTGCGAGGGGCGTCGGCGCCACCGTCCCGAGTTCATGGCCAGGCCGGCATCGGCGGGAAGCCGCAGTCTCGCCGTGGATAAACCCAGAAGATCCGACGTTGCCCGGCCAGATGCGTCGCCGGGCTTGTGAGGTCGGGGCTCGCCGGGGCGACGATGCCGGGGCAGTAGGTTCCCGCAGCACGAGACCGAGTGGTTACGGAATTGGCGGGTCGACGCGCGCTGGAGGCTGTTGGGTAAGGCAAGCGGTGCTCGACGGGGAGGAGGGCGCGCTGAGCGAACAGCCTGCCCTCGTGGTGTGGAGTACGTGGCGCTCGACACCAGCCGACCGCGCCGCCAGTGAGTGCGAGGTGGGCCGCCCATGACTCTGGCCGAGTTCGCCCTGATGGTGGCGCCGGGTCTCGCCACGGGAATCGGGGGACTGGGCCTTCTGGTCTTCGGACCCCAGTCCGACCGCTCGCTGGATGTGCTCCTGGGTCTGACGGCCGGGATCATGCTCGCCGCGACGATATTCAGCCTGCTGATCCCCGCGCTTGACCGGGGCGGGCTGATCGAGGTACTCGTGGGCTTCGCGGTTGGCGCGCTGCTGCTGGCACGAATCGACGCGGCGGTGCCCCACCTTCACCCGCGGCTGTTCGAGCGCGATCAAGCGGCTGCAGCCGACAGCGACGCACATCGCAAAGCCGCGCTGCTGCTCTCGGCGATGACGATTCACAATGTGCCCGAGGGGATGGCCGTCGGGGTGGCTTTCGCAGCCGGCGGCATCGAGCTCGGGCTGCCGATCGCCGTCGCGATCGGTGTTCAGAACATCCCCGAGGGTTTCGCCGCCGCCGCGCCGCTACTGGAGACCGGCATGTCGCGTGGGCGCGTCGCCGCAATCGGCGCGGCGACCGGTTTGGTCGAGCCTCCAGCGGCGCTGATCGCCTTCGCGGCAGCATCGCGCGGCGAGGCGCTTCTGCCGTTCGCGCTGGCATTCGCCGCCGCGGCGATGCTCTACGTGGTGGTGGACGAGCTGCTCCCCGAGGCGGCCACCCGCGGTCATGAGCGTGAGGCGACCCTGGCGCTGTTCGCCGGATTCATGCTGATGATGATTCTCGACGTCTCGTTGAGCTAGGCGGCCACGGGCCGCTGACGCCGCGCAGAGGCTTTTCCGCGAATCGCCTGCGGTCAGACGCGGATGCTCCGGCTCGCGGTCGCAGATGAGGTGATGTCGCGGCGCGAGCAGATCTCTGCCGTTCGCGTCACGCTTCGCAGAGGTGTCAACCCGGTGAGCGCACCAATGATGAACGTCGCGACCAGAGTGATCTCGCTTCGCCAATACGGCACTGCGACCGGGCAGCTCGTGAGGAAGGCTCCCGACCCGGGTGAGGCCACACGCGTGACCGTAGCGCGCGCCGCGACGACCGCTCCCTCGCGAACCCGAGATGAGGCGCTGTGGAGATCTTCTGGGGAGTCCTGATCATCGCGTTGTCACTGCTGTGCTGGGGAGGTCAGACGCTTGCGTGGCTGGCCCCTGCCACGGCCGTGAAGCTGACCCTCATGGAGGCCGAGGACGATGTCGAGCCGACCTATTGGGCCGATATCAGAGGCGAGGCACCCTGGGACTTCTTGACCCTGTGGACCATGGTGGCGGCCGGGGTGCTGCTGGTAGTCGACGAACCGGTCTGGGCCTATTTCGGGCTGGTGGGGGGCGGCATGTACGTCTACTTCGCGGGCCGAGGGATATCCACCAGGGTTGCGATGCGACGGCGGGGGTTTCGCGTCGGCAGCCCGCAGAACCTGTCCGTGGGGTACACCTTTCTCGGCGTCTGGGGGCTGATGGGCATGATCACGATCGTCGCCGCCATCGCCGCGCTGCCCACGTCATGAGCAACGTCCTGCCGGGTTCCTGAGCGGGGGCAGCCATCGAGGTCTCAGTCCTCACATGGATCGTGGCGCTAACGGGCCTCGTCTTGATCGGGCTCCTCTCGTCAGTGCAAATCCTCGCGGTCTTCCGGCCACACGGCGCGTGGACGATCAAGAACGTCTATGGCGGCGACCCGGCGGCAACCGACCCGCGCGCGTACTTCGCCTTCAACCAGGGCTTTGCGTGGGCGGACCCGTTCCTCTGGGCGCCGCTCCAGGTGGCAGGAAGCATCGGGATGCTGCTGGGGCAGCAGTGGGGGTTCCTGCTGGGGCTCGCCGCGTCAGTGCCCTTCGCGTACTCGGCCATCCTGATCTTCATCTGGGACCGCGACCTGGGCTTCCGCCGAAATACCCTCGGCTACTGGGCGTTTACCTGGGGCACGTGGCCGGCCTTCGGCGTGGTCGAGGGCATCTACTGCTTCGCACGACTGCTCGACTAGACCTCCCTGATGAGGTCTGCGGTCGGGAGTCGCACTCTGGGACCATCAGTCGACCGGTCGGACACGATGCTCACCGGAGGCCAACACCGAGCGGAGAGCCCGCAGTCACATGGGGGTTTCCCCCGATGCTCGCGCTGAGCCGGCGCGGCGACGGTCTTCGCAACTACTTGCAGCGGTGGGAGGTCGAGGTGAGCAAGGCATCCGCAGGAAGTGAGGCTGCGCCTCGAGAGGGTCAGCCGAGCAGCGACGCTCCGATCGTCTCATGCTCGGGACTGCATCGTCGCTTCGGTGAGGGAGACGTAGCCGTCGATGCTCTGTCAGGGGTCTCGTTGGAGTTTCCCAAGGGCGAGCTGACGGCGATCGTCGGGCCGTCCGGCTCGGGCAAGTCGACGCTGATGCACATTCTGGCCGGACTCGATCGGCCAACGTCCGGGCAGGTCTGGATCAGTGGAACCGAGATCACCGCTCTCGACGATCGTGAGCTGACCAACCTCCGGCGGGACAAGCTGGGCTTCGTCTTCCAGTTCTTCAACCTCGTCCCGGTGCTGACGGCGGAGGAGAACCTCGTCTTGCCGCTCAAGATCGCCGGACGCAAGGTCGACACTTCGCTCCTCGAGGGTTTGCTCGAGACGGTGAACCTGACGGACCGCCGCAACCATCGGCCCGCCGAGCTCTCCGGTGGCCAACAGCAGCGTGTCGCGATCGCTCGGGCCCTGATCACGAGACCCGCCGTCGTCTTCGCCGATGAGCCGACGGGAAATCTGGACTCCAAATCCGGGGCCGTCGTCCTCGGCCTGCTCAAACGAGCCGTGGACGAGTTTGGCGAGACCGTCGTGATGGTGAGCCACGACCCACGAGTCGCGTCCTACACCGACCGGGTCATCGTGCTCTCGGACGGTGCGGTCGTCCATGACGGGAAGGTCCAGTCAGCCGACGAGGTGCTCACCCTCATGCAGGGGGACTGAACGGTGCTGAAGATGACCCTGAGGGGTATCAGCGCTCGTAGGACTCGCAGCATCCTGACGGCCCTGGCGGTCTTCTTCGGCGTCGCCATGATCGCCGGCACGCTGATGCTGACCGATTCGGTGAACGGCTCCTTCGACGACATCTTCGCCGACGTCAACAGCGGGGTCGACGTCAGCGTCTCCACGCGGGAGACGATCGAGGACTCGCGTAGCGCTCTCCCACCTGCCTTCGGTGAGGGGGCGCTCGAGGACATACGGGCAGCCGACGGCGTCGCGGAGGCGGCCGGGAGCATCTTCGACCCGACGGTCTCCGTTCTCGACGAGCAGGGAGAGCGCGTCGGCCCCACGGGCCCACCGCACTTCGTCGCGAGCATACTGCCGGAGCGCTTCAGCCCCTGGACCTACACCGAGGGACGACAACCCGAAACGGCGGACGAGATCGGCGTCGACTCCTTCAGCGCCGACCGCGAGGGCTGGGCACTCGGCGACACGGTGCAGATCGCCGGGCCCGGAGCGGCGAGGGAGTACGCGATCTCCGGCATCGGCGAATTCGGCTCGGGTGTCGAGCTGCTCGGCGCGACCCTGACGATCCTGACCCTGGAGGAGGCCCAGAGCGTCACTGGAAAGCAGGGGAGGCTCGACGAGGTCCTCGCCGCCGCCAGCGAAGGGACCTCACCGGAGGACCTGAAGCTCGCCGTCGAGCAGGTCGTCCCGGCCGAGCTTCAGGTCCTGACGGGCGACGAGAGCGCCGCCGAGTCGTCTTCAGAGTTCAAAGAGGGCTTCGGCTTCATCTCGAACGTCCTGCTGGTCTTCGGCGTCATCGCCCTCTTCGTGGGTGGTTTCATCATCTTCAACACCTTCTCGATCACCGTCGCCCAGCGCACACGAGAGTTCGGAATGCTGCGAACGCTCGGCGCCCATCGCCGCCAGGTGCTGGGCGCTGTGCTGCTGGAGGCGGCCGTGATCGGCCTAATCGCCTCCGCACTGGGAATCCTCGGGGGGATCGCATTCGTCGCCGGCCTCACCGCGCTGTTCGAGTCCTTTGGGCTGGCGCTCCCATCGGGCGGGCTCATCCTCTCCGCGAGGACGGTGGTCACCGGCCTGGTGGTCGGCGTGGTCGTGACCATGGTGGCCTCCGTCGTTCCGGCGCGGAGGGCAACGAGCGTGACGCCGCTCCAGGCCCTGCGCGAGGCCGGCGAGAGCCGTCGCCCCTCGCGCCGCCGCACGATCGTCGGATTCGGACTATTGGCTGCGGGAGTTCTCCTTGTCGCGGTGGGGATGTTCTCCACCGAGAGCTTCAGCACCGCCTTTCTCTTCCTCGGCCCGGGGATTCTCCTCCTGTTCCTCGGCGTCGCACTGCTGAGCAGTCGACTGATCGGCCCCATCGCCTCCGTGGTTGGCTGGCCACTCGAGCGCCTCGGCGGGGTCCCCGGGAAGCTCGCGCGAGAGAACACGCTGCGGCATCCGGGCAGGACGTCGACGACGGCGGCCGCGCTGATGATTGGCCTCGCACTCGTCGTGTTCGTCGCCACCTTCGCCTCGGCGCTGAGCAAGTCGGTTGACCAAACGCTGGACAGCCAGTTTGCCGGCGATCTGATCTTGAACAACTCGGACGGGGGCTTCCTGCGCATCCAGACCGGAGTGGCCGATGCCGTGCGCGGCATTGAAGGAGTGGCGGAGGTCTCACCGGTTGCAGGAGGAGACGCCCGCGTGGACAGCATCTCCGGCACGCAAACGGTGAGCGGCCTGCAGCCGGAGACGGTGGCAGGCGTCATCAACCTCGACTGGCAGGTGGGCTCCGACGCCACGCTGACCGAGCTCGGGCCGAACGGCGCCATCATCGAGTCCGACTGGGGCGCAGACAATGACGTTGCCGTCGGCGACACACTCGTTGCCACCACGCCGCTCGGCACCAAAGCCCGCTACGCCGTGCGCGGCAGCGTCCGTGACCAGGCCAGCCTCGTGGTCAGCACCTTCGCGATCCCGCGGGACACGCTGCTGAGCGACTTCGGGGTGGAAGGAGACAACTTCACCCTCGTCGGCTTCGCAGAGGGAGCGGACTTCGATGTCGTGCGGGCCCGCATCGACGGAGAGCTCACCGAGGCATTCCCGAGCGTCGAGTCACGCTCGCAGGCGGAGGTCAAGGCCGATCTCCAGGAGCAGCTCAACCAGATTCTGACCCTGATCTACGCGCTGCTAGGGCTCTCGATCCTCATCGCGCTGTTCGGGGTCGTGAACACCCTCACCCTCAGCATCCATGAGCGCACCCGCGAGATCGGGATGCTGCGGGCGATCGGGACCTCACGGCGCCAGGTGCGGCGCATGATCCGCTACGAGTCGGTGATCACCGCGATGATCGGGGCGATCATCGGCGCGGTCATCGGGCTCGCGCTCGCCGTCGTAGCGGTCGAGGCGCTCAAGGACGAGGGCCTGGTCCTCTCGATCCCCTTTCCGCTGCTCGTGATCGTGCTAATCCTGGCAGCGGTCGCCGGCGTCGCCGCCGCCATCGCCCCCGCCCGTCGGGCGTCCAGGATCAACATCATGGAGGCGCTCCTCTATGAGTAGCTGCACCATGGACCGATCACACCGAGCCGGGCTGATCCTCGCTGTGGCGATGCTCGCGCTCGCGGCCGTGGCCTGCGGCAGCGACGACGATCGCGGCAGGGTCTCAGGGTCCGGCGTCGTCGTCAGCGAGTCGCGCGATGTGGAGGAATTCGATGAGATCGTCGTCTCCGACTTCGGCCAAGTCGTCGTCGAGGTCACCGGCGCAGAGACCCTCGAGGTCGAGGCCGACGACAATCTGCTACCGCTTCTGACGAGCTCGGTCAGTGACGGACGGCTTGAGTTGGGCGTGAGATCGAATACCCGTCTCGACCCCTCGAGCGACGTGGTGTATCGAGTCACCGCGGCTGACCTGCGAGCACTGACCGTGCTCGGAAGTGGCAGTGCCAGCGCGAGTGGCATCGACACCGCTGAGCTCACCGCCTCGATCGCCGGCGCCGGCAGCATGAAGCTCGACGGTCGGGCACAGGCCATCGAGCTGAGGATCCCGGGCGCGGGCAACATCGACGCGGCCAAGCTCGTGGCTTCCGTGGGATCGGTCCACATCAACGGCGCCGGAGACGTGACCGTCAACGCCACCGACACGCTCGACATCGCGATCAATGGGTCCGGCAACGTTTCGTACCTCGGCACGCCGGTGTTGGAGCAGAGCATCAACGGCTCGGGAAAGATCTCGGGGATCGAGGCGCGCTCGTCCGGCTGATGGGGCGCCGGCCCTTCTCGACAGCCGAACCACCGGCAACGCGCCTTGAAGGCTCGCGGACAACTACCGAGACCCGCACCGTGTCTCGCGCCGATTCGTGGCGCCCCCTGTGCCCATCAGACTTGCCCAGGAACTCACGCGAACCGGGGGGGCCGCCGATGTCCACACCAGCGCAGGTGAGTGCACTGGATATGCGCGGCAGATCCATCACCACCTTCGTCGTCTACGAAATCGCGAGTCGCGTCGATCGGTGCGAGGTGGGCCAAGCGGTCGATGTGGTGGTGGACGACACGGAAGCACTCGATCGCGATCTGCGCGCCTGGTCGGCAGCGACCGGCAATGAGGTGCGCGGCGGTGCCCCCACGGCCGGCGGTCGCGAGTACTCGATCGTCAAGGGCGTGCCCCGAGAGACCGACCTTGCACTCGCGATGGTCATCTCCAACCCCGGTCTTTTCGAGTTGCTCTCACCGCTTGGCTTCGCGCTCGCCGCGAGCCTCGAGGGCATCTCGGTACGGATCTACTTCCAGGCCCAGGCCGTGCGCGTTCTGAAGTCGGGCTTCACGCCGAGAATCCAAGGCGTGGCACGACCCTTCAGCCGCTTCGCCCGCAGGGGACTCGAGCGGGCGGGCCACGTTCATCCGCAGGACAAGCTTCGCCAACTCGAGCAGCGTGGTGCGGATTTCTATCTCTGCGGCCCCTCGATGGAGCACTTCAAGGTCAGCAAAGAGGACCTGATCTTCCCCGATGCGAAGATCGCCGCGTATCTCACCTTCATGTCCGTGATGGCCGAGTCCGACATCCATGTCTTCGTTCAATAAGCAGCCGGGTCCGGCTGCTCACGGGCCGTGGACCGGTGCGACCGCCCCAGCCCGATTGGAGCCAACATGACCACCCAGGCGCGCGGCCACGTAACGGAGGTAGAGATCCAAGCGCTGGACCCCGCCAGGCTGGAGCCTCTGATCGGGCTCGAACGTATGGAGCGCTTCAATGCGAGGGCCGCCGCAGCGGAGAAGCTGCTCGCCGGGCGGCGGGTATTCAACGTCAACTCGACCGCGGTCGGCGGAGGCGTGGCAGAGATGCTGCAGACCCTGCTCGCCTACGCGCGCGGGGCCGGAATCGACACCCGCTGGCTCGTGATCGACGGCGACCCGGAGTTCTTCGAGATCACCAAGCGCATTCACAACGGCCTCTACGGCGGGCCGGGCGACGGGGGGCAGCTCGATACCGCCGCGCGCCAGAAGTACGAGGCGGTGATGGAGCGCAACGCGGGCGCGGTCGCCGAACGGGTGCGACCCGGCGAGTTCGTGATCCTGCACGATCCGCAGACGGCGGGTCTGACGCAGGCCCTGCAGGACGCCGGTGCGCGGGTCATCTGGCGTTGTCACGTGGGGCACGATTCCTCGAATGAGTGGACGGAGCGCGCCTGGGCATTCCTACGCCCCTACCTGGAAAGCGCAGACGCCTTCGTCTTCAGCAGGGCCAACTTCGCCCCAGCCTGGGTCGACGCGGACCGGATTCACCTCATCCCCCCGTCGCTCGATCCCTTCTCGGCCAAGAACCAGCCGATGTCGGCGCGCAACGTCCGTCCGCTGCTGGGCTATGTGGGCCTGCTCGACGGCGCGCTCGAGCCACCCAGGGTGCCGTTCACCCGGCGCGACGGCACCTTGGGCAAGGTGCGTCGGTTTGCCGACGTTCTCCAGAACGGCCCTTCTCCGCCGGCACACGCCCCGATGGTGCTGCAGGCCTCCCGCTGGGATCGCGTCAAGGACATGACCGGCGTGATGATGGGCTTCGCCGAGCACGTCGACCCGTCCCTCGGGGCGCACCTCGTGCTGACCGGTCCGGCCGTGTACGGCGTTGCCGATGACCCGGAGGCATCGCAGGTGCTGGTGGAGTGCATGGTGGCGTGGGCCGCCCTGCCACACGAGTCGCGCAATCGCATCCACCTGTCATGCATCCCGATGGCCGACCCGGACGAAGCGGCGGCGATCGTCAACGCCCTGCAGCGCCACGCCTCGATCGTGGTGCAGAAGAGCCTTGCGGAAGGGTTCGGCCTGACGGTTACCGAGGGCATGTGGAAGTCGCGCCCGATCGTGGCCAGCGCGGTGGGCGGCATCGTCGATCAGATAGCTGACGGCGAGAACGGCCTGCTCCTCGATGATCCACATGACCTCGCCGGCTTCGGCGCGCACGTGGAGCAGCTTCTCATCGACACCGAGCTGGCGCAGGAGCTCGGGCGCAATGGCAGGCAGCGCGTGATCGACGAGTTCCTCGGCGACAGGCACCTGGGGCAATACGGCCGCCTGTTCGAGGCCATCTCCTAGGATTCCGCCGGCCCGGAGCCCTCGTCCCACCTGACGCGGTTCTGACCGCCATCTCCGTCTTCGATCGCGGACAGGTTGGTGATGGTCGTACGCGCGATCGTCTGCATGGCATCAGCGGTGAAGAACCCCTGGTGGGCGGTGACGACGACGTTCGGAAACGTGAGCAGACGCGCGAAGGTGTCATCCAGCAAGATCTGTCCCGATCGGTCCTCGAAGAAGAGGCTCGCCTCTTCTTCGTAGACGTCGATTCCGAGCCCCCCAAGATGGCCCGCCTTCAGCGCGTCGATGACCGCAGGGGTGTCGATGAGAGCACCGCGGCTGGTGTTGAGCAGGGTCGCGCCCAGGCGCATCCGTGCAAGTGCCGCGCTGTCGATGAGATGGCGCGTGCCCTCGGTCAAGGGGCAGTGGAGGCTGATGATGTCCGACTCCGCAAGCAGCTCGTCAAGCTCCGTGTAGTCCACGACGGTCCCGGCGAGCTCCGGATCGGGGAACGGATCGGAGCCGAGCACCCTCATGCCGAGGCAGGCGAAGGTTCGCGCGGTGACACCCCCGATG
>Ga0224512_10001891_pt1 | contig 19645 bp, 20 predicted proteins | sample SF_May12_sed_USG_4_FD_169103 | JGI IMG/M metagenome (GOLD analysis project Ga0224512, IMG submission 169103) | Sediment microbial communities from San Francisco Bay, California, United States - SF_May12_sed_USGS_13 | ecosystem: Environmental > Aquatic > Marine > Sediment | place: USA... | reverse complement strand
GCGATAGGCGCGATTCAGATCCTTCAGGTGCAGCCCGTTGCGCACGCGCTGATCGCGCGGAAGGGTCTTTCGCGTGAGGTCGACGGGGTCCCGCGGCGACACCGCGAAGCCCACCGGCGGCCGGTAGGGCCAGTGCGGATCGAAGTAGTGGACCCAGAGGAAGAACGGGCGACCGACGTGCTCGAGCAGCCAGCGGTTGGCGGCGCGCGTCGTCTGCGCGCCCCGGGTCCAGAAGCGCTCCCGATCCCTGCCGCGCCACGTGTACGGCTCCGACGGCTCGAAGGCGTAGGTCGCGAAGCCCTGGTGGAAGCCGAAGCGCCGGTGCAGGATGTAGCTCGAGACGAACGCGGCGGTGTCGAGACCGCGCTCGGAGAGCAGGTCGGCCAGCGTCGGGAGCCGCGGGTCCATGGGGACGGCGTTCTGGAGCGCGCCGTGGTTCCACACGTGAAGGCCGGTCAGCAGCGACGCGTGCGCCGGTCCGGTGCTGGGGATGGGCGTGTACGCCGACTCGACGAGCACGCCCTGGGAGGCCAGACGGTCGAGCGCTGGGGTGGGGACCGGGCCCCCGTAGGCGCCGACGTGATCGGCGCGCAGCGTGTCGATCGTGATCAGCAGGACCGAATCGACGGCGCCGGCGGCAGCCCCCCTCGCTGCCGGCACCATCGCCGCCGCCAGCAGCAGCCCGAGCGGCGCGAGTACGCGCAGCGGCGTCGCTGCCATCAGGTCGCCGGCGTCGCGCGTTCCACGATTTCCTTCAGCGGCAGGCCGGCCGGGAGGGTGCCGAACGCGAGTCCGTTGCTCGCTTCGAGGCGTCCCGCACAGAAAGCGTCGGCGACGGCCGTGGGGGCGTGGCGGACCAGCAGGGAGGCCTGCAGGGTGAGCGCCGTCCGCTCCACCCGTCGGCGGGCGCTCGCCTCGGTGCCGTCGCGAGCGGCAAGCGCGGCCTCGACCTCTCCGATCGCGGCGTCCAGCGCCGGATGCGCGCCGCTGCCAAGGCGGATCTCGTCGAGCAGCGCCGGTACGCAATCGGGCTCGCGGGCCATGGCGCGCCAGACGTCGAGGCAGATCACGTTGCCTGAGCCCTCCCAGATGGCGTTCACGGGGGCCTCGCGGTAGAGGCGGGGCAGGATCGAGTCCTCGACGTAGCCGTTGCCGCCGAGGCACTCCATCGCTTCGTAGACCATGGACGGTGTCCGCTTGCACACCCAGTACTTGGCGACGGCGGTCGCGATGCGGGCGAAGGCGCGGGGCGCCTCGTCGTCGCGGGCCTCGTCGTAGGCGCGAGCCAGCCGCATCAGGAGCGCCGTCGCCGCCTCCACCTCGATGGCCAGATCGGCGAGGACATTCTGCATCAGCGGCTGCTCGCAGAGGAGCCGGCCGAACGTCGAGCGGTGCGCCGCGTGGTGCGTCGCCTGCGCCAGCGCCTGGCGCATGAGCCCCGCGCTGCCGCTCACGCAGTCGAGCCGCGTGTGGTTCACCATCTCGAGGATGGTGGGCACCCCGCGGCCCTCCTCGCCCACCATCCGCGCCCAGGCACCGCGGTACTCGATCTCGGCCGACGCATTCGAGCGATTTCCGAGCTTGTTCTTCAGCCGTTGCAGGTGGATCGGGTTGCGCTCGCCATCGGGCCGCCAGCGGGGGGTGAGGAAGCACGAGAGGCCTCGCTCGGTGTAGGCCAGCGTGAGGAAGGCATCGCACATGGGCGCCGAGCAGAACCACTTGTGGCCAACCAGCTCGTACTCTGCCCCCGGTCCGCCGGCGCCGAGAGGAGTGGCGCGGGTGCTGTTGGCGCGCACGTCGCTCCCGCCCTGCTTCTCGGTCATCGCCATGCCGATCAGAACCGCGCTCTTCTGCGCGGCCGGCAGCGAGCGCGGGTCGTACTCGGTGCCGAGGAGACGACCCTCCCACTCCGCGGCGACGTCCTTCTGGTGCCGGAGCGCCGGCATGCACGCGAAGGTCATGGTGAGCGGACAGCACGCGCCCGCCTCGACCTGCGAGAGCAGGTAGTGCTTCGCGCTCCGAGCGACGAAGGCGCCCAGACGGGGGGTTCGCCACGGGAGGTTGTGGACCTCGTGGGCCATGGCGAGCCGCATCACCTGGTGCCAGGCGGGATGGAACTCGACCTCGTCGATGCGATGTCCGCGGGGGTCGTGGGTCCGCAGCTCCGGCGGGCACGCGTTCGCCTGGCAGCCCCAGCGCCGGACCTCGTCGCTGCCCAGCGCGGCGCCGTACTCCGCGACGCTGGCCTTCGCCCAGTCCCCGCCTTCGCGCGTCAGCGCCTCGACGAGTGCACGGTCCGTCGTGAACGGGTTGACATTCTCGAGCGGCGGCGCCTGGTTGGTGACCTCGTGGGTCGAAGCGGGGGACGCGGGCCCCCGGCGGTTCGACATGGCTCCCTCCCTCGGCCCGAGACCCAGCCCGAGACGGTCCGAGAGGGCCCCGGCCCGAGACGGCACGAACGCGCCCGCCGGACGGGTCGTAGTCTAGCCGATGCAGTCGCCGGGACGGGGGGAACGGGACCGCACCGGGGTGCCGTCACCTGCGTGCGGAGCGCTCGGACGTCTCGAACACGTTCTTCACGAGGCGTTCCTCACCGGCCTCGACATCGAAGGTGCGTTCGGCGCGGCCGAGCCGGGGGTGTTTGAAGACGACGTGGTGCGTCCCGGGCGGCAGCGCGACCGGCTCCGAGTGGCCGACGGGCGCACCGTCGTCGATTCGGATCTCGGTCCGGGGCGGGGTCTCGAAACGAACGACCGCTTTCCTGCCGGCGGTGAAGGCGTCGGGAAGCGGCAGCGCCTGCAGCTCCACGCGGCCGGTGGCCACCGCGACGACCGCGGCGGCTGCGCAGCCGCCGAGCGCCACCGCCCAGCGCCAGCCGCTGCGCGGGCGCCGCTGCGTCTTCCGCGGTCGCTTCACCATCGCGGTCTTCCCCGAGGAGGCCCGGAAGATCTTGCGCTCCCAGAGAAACGCGGCGATCTCGCTGCGGCAGTCGGCCGGGGACGGCGCACCCAGGTAGCGCTCCAGCGCCCGGCGCAGCGCCGTCGCCGAGGCGATCCGCTGCTTCGCCTTCGGTCGCAGGCACGCGCGGATCAGGCGCGCGAGTGTGCGCGGCGTCGCGGAAACGCGCTTTCGCGGCGGCGGGTAGCGTCCCGTCTGGATGCGGCGCGCCAGCGACGGCCCCTTCTCGTCCCCCCCGCGCTCGGCGAACGGCGTCTCCCCGGTCAGCATCTCGTAGAGCACGACGCCCAGGGAGAAGAGGTCGCTCCGATAGTCGGCGCGCTCTCCGAGCAGCTGTTCGAGCGCCATGTACTGCGGCGTTCCCACGGCGACGCCGACCTGGGTGAGCGCCTTGCCCTTGCCGTCCAGCGCGATGCCGAAATCGGCGATCTTCGTCTCGCCCTCGCGCCCGATCAGGATATTGGAAGGCTTGAGATCGCGGTGTACCACGCCGCGGGCGTGGATCTCTTCGAGTCCCCGCGCCATCTCCAGTGCGATCAGCGCGGCGACACGAGGGCTGAGGCGCTGCACGGCCTGCAGGACGGAGGCGAGGTCCATGCCATCGACATACTCCTGCGCGATGTAGCTCTCACCCCGGAAGCTGAAGCAGTCGAAGACCGCCACGACGTTCTGGTGGTGGACGGCGGCCGCGGCCTGGGCCTCGCGCCGGAAGCGCTCCTCGTTGCCGGGTTCTTCCGCGAGGTCGCGGCGCAGCATCTTCAGCACGACCGAGCGCTCGAGGGCGGGCTGGCGGGCCAGGTAGACCACGCCCATGCCGCCCTGGCCCAGCTCTCGCTCCACCACGAAGCTGTTGATCTTCCTGCCCGATGCCGCGCTCATGGGGCCCTGCTCGAGGCCGGCGACGGTCTAGCCGTCGGGGAGGACGTAGGCCTTCGCCGGGCGCGTGCAGCGCTCGAGGAGGTACTGGAAGACGTGCTCACCGAGCTGGAAGCGGTCTCCGTTCTTGAGATCGCCCACCCGGGCCTGGCCGCCGTTGAGAAGCATGCCGTTCATGCTGCCCAGGTCACGGATGCGGAATCCGGTCCCGGTGAACTCGAGTGCGGCGTGCTCGCGCGACATCGCCTCGTCGTCGAAGGTCAGATCGGTGTCGGGGCCGCGGCCGAGCGTGATGTGCGGCTGTTGCAGGTCGTGCTCGGTACCGGCGGCGTCGCCCGAGAGGATCACGATGGCCGCGCGCCAGCGGTTCGTGAACTCCGCGAAGCCGTCCTTCGACTCGGGCTGCTCGATCCTCCGCGTCAGTCCGTCGCGCATGGCGCTTCGCCTCCCGGCGCGGCCCGAGCCGCGCGCTCCGGGACCCGGCGCCGCCGGGCCCTCACGTCATTAACGGCCGTCGGCGGTTTATCTTGAAGGCGTCTTTCAGCGGCAGAAGGGGCGCAGGCGTCCGGCAGCCCGCTGTCGAAGCCGGCGGTCCGACCCGGGAATCCGTTACCGTTGGCGCGTGCTCACCAGGTCGCTCGCGCGGCGGATTCGGGAGCGGGAGAAGTGCTCCGGCGCTTCCTGACCCTGCTGCTGCTGCTCGGATCGACGGTCCTGGCCGTGATCGGAGCCGAGCTCGCCGTGCGCTGGGTCTTCCGGGATCTGACGACGACCTCGCCCATCGAGAGCTACTTCGGCCTGCGCTGGAAGGAGCGCCACCTCGAGCGCAACCGGTGGGGGCACCGCGAGCGGGAGTTCGATCTCGAGAAGCCCGAGGGCGTCTACCGGATCGCCGTCGTCGGGGACTCCGTCGCGGTTGCGATGGGCCTGCCCCTGGAGCAGCGCTTCACGAACCGGATCGAGCAGTCCCTGAATCGGGACGGCGGCGGCTTCGAAGTGCTGCAGTTCGCCAACCCCGGCGCCGAGACCCACCACCAGCTCAAGACGCTCGCGACCGTCGTGCTCGAGGCGCAGCCCGACTTCGTGCTGCTCCAGTGGTACGTGAACGACTTCGAGTTCACGAAGGCCGGGAGGCCGGAGCCGCCCAGCCACCTGATTCCGGACGAGGGGCTCCACGCGCGGCTGTACCGCTCCTCGGCGCTCTACATCCTCCTGAACCACGCCTGGCAATCGCTCCAGATCTCGCGGGGTGCGGTGGTCCGCTTCGAGGATTACATGCGCGAGCGCTTCGGCGACCCCGAGAGCCGGGACTCGCGCAGGGCGATGGGCTTCCTGGAAGCCTTCGTAGCGAGGTGCGGGGAGGCGGGCGTCCCAGTGGGGATCGCGCTCTTCCCGCGCCCGACGGATAGGCTGTCGGACTATCCCCTGGGGTTTCTCCACGAGCGCGTGCTCACGATGTGCGAGGCACGGGGCATTCCGTGCCTGGATCTCACGCCGACCTTCGCGCCGTACGCCGGGCGGATCCACGAGATCTGGCTCAACCGCTTCGACCACCACCCCGGTGCGCTGGGGCACCGCCTGGCCGCGGAACGGATCCTCGCGGAGTTCCGCCCGTACTGGACGCGCGGAGCCCCGGCGCCGCCCGGCCGCGGCGGTTGAGCCCGCCGCCGCCGCTGCCGCCGGGGAAGCGGTGCGAGGCCGCCCGGCGAAAACCCGGAGCGACGGTTCGCGGGGGCCGCCCCGGGTACGCTACACACGGCTGGGCGAGCGCATCGCGGGTGGGGTGCTCGCGTGGGGATTCCGATTCGCCAGGGTCGACTCCAGAGTGCGGTGCCGAGGTTGCTCCTGCTGCTCGGCTCGACGCTGATGACCCTGCTCGCGGCCGAGTTGCTGTTTCGGGCGTTCGACCTGCGCGGCTACCACGATCGCCGACGGGAGCGAGGGCTTCAGGGAGCCCTCCTGCGCGACGAGAAGAAGAGGGTGCCGGGGGTCAAGGTTCAGTACCGTCCCTACGCGCAGTTTGCGCACGTCTACGACGGCGACCCGAGGGGCTACTTCGATGCGGACCACAGCCTCACCTATCGGCTCAATCGCCACGGGTTCCGCGGCGCGGACTGGGAGCGCGCCCCGGCGCCCGGGGTCCGGCGGATCGTCCTGCTGGGCGACTCGTTCGCCTTCGGGGAGGGCGTCCGGGTCGAGCACACGCTCGGCGCGCGCCTGCAGGAGAGCGTGAACGAAGACTCCGGAACGGCGACCGAAGTGCTGACCCTCGCCGCGGGCGGCTGGGGGACGCGCGACGAGATCAACTACCTGGAGCGCGCCGGCATCGGCTTCGAGCCGGACCTCGTGATCGTCGTCTACGTGCTCAATGACGCCGAGTACGCGGGCGGTCTGGACCTGTGGGGCCGGTTCCGCCAGCAGTACGAGAACCGCCGGCTCCAGAGCTCCTATCTGGCGAGTTACGTCTACGCGGGCTTCGCCCGGCGCAGGCTGGCGCGCGCCTACATCGACGATCTGGTGGTTCGGTCGCGGAAACAGAGAGGAGACTGGGCGGCGAGCTTCGGCGATCTGGCGCGGGGCCGGCGCATCGCAGAGTCCGCCGGAGCTCGCTTCGCCGTCGCGATCTTCCCGTTCCTGTACGAGCTGGATGCGGGCTACCCGTTTCGCCCGCTCCACGAGATGGTCGCGCAGTTCTGCACGTGGAACGGAATCCGGGTCATCGACCTCTTCGACGCCTTCGAGGGCCACTCCGACACGGATCTCTGGGTGCATCCGAGCGATCAGCACCCGAACGAGGACGGGCACCGGATCGCCGCCGATGCCCTCGCCGATTTCATCCGGCGGGAACATCTCCTGCCGGACGCGCCGAACGATGGCTGAACCTAACAAGGGGGATGAGACATGACCGGGAAGAACAACGCAATCGTCGCGATGCTGATGGCGCTCGTGGCGGCGCCGGCCTTGGCCGAGGTCGGCTCCGAGGGCGTCGAGGGGGCCGCATCCGACCAGGCGGCGCCCGCGCCGGAGGCCGCCGCGGCGCCGGCGCCGAGCGGGCTCGTGGCTCGCTCGACGATCACCACCTCGGTGGTCGATCGCGAGCCCCAGGATTCGGTCGAGACGCTCTCGAATGACAACGTCGAGGTCTTCTACTTTACCGAAGTCCGGGACGCGACCGGGGACACGATTACCCACCGCTGGGAGTGGATGGGCACGCTGATGGCGGAGGTTCCCTTCGCCGTGGGCGGCCCGCGCTGGCGGCTCTTCTCGAGCAAGAACCTCGACCCGACCTGGCTGGGGGAGTGGACGGTGACGGCCGTCGATTCGTCGGGCCGGGTCCTGAGCCAGGAGACCTTCGAATACCGCGAGGCCATGGCTGCGCCGGCAGTGCCGGCAGCGCCGGCAGCACCGGCCCCCTAGGCGCGGCGCGGCGCCGCCACGCACGCTTCAGCACGCAAGGCCCAGGCCGAGCGAGTGGGACGGACGTGAAGCGAGCGACCGGAACGCACGAGGGATTTCGGGCTCGCTACGGCCCCTGGGCGTTCGTGGCCGGGGGCTCCGAAGGGCTGGGGGCAGAGTTCGCGACCCAGATCGCGGCCCGGGGCGTGAACCTGGTCCTGCTGGCGCCGAACGCGGCAGAGCTTGCCGCGCTGGGCGACGCCCTCGTGGCCGAGCACGGCGTCGAGGTGAAGGCCCTCGCTCTGGATCTGGCCGACCCGGCGACGCTGCGCACGGCGAAGCAGGAGACGGATGACGTCGAGGTCGGCCTCCTCGTCTACAACGCCGCGCACGCCTGGATCGGTCCCTTCCTGGACGCTCCGCTCGAGGAGCACCTCGCCGAGCTCGACGTCAACTGCCGGGGGCCGCTGCTGTTCGCGTACGCTTTCGGCCGGGAGATGGCCGCGCGCCGGCGCGGCGGCATCCTGCTGATGTCCTCCCTCGCCGGCGCGCAGGGTGCGCCCGGAATCGCGAACTACGCTGCCACGAAGGCGTACGACACCGTGCTGGCCGAGGGGCTGTGGGGCGAGCTACGCGGGCGCGGCGTGGACGTCCTCGCCTGCTGCGCAGGCGCCACGCGCACGCCCGGCTACCTGGCCAGCCGCAAGGCGCGCGGGGGCGGTGTGTTTTCGGCTCCGGAGATGGAGCCCGCGGCGGTGGTCTCGAAGGCGCTGGCGGCCCTCGGTCGCAAGCCGAGCCTGATCCCGGGAGCGGCGAACCGCGTCGCCGCGATCTTTATGCAGCGGCTGCTTCCCCGCCGCCTGGCCGTGAGGATCATGGGGAGGTCGACGCGCGGCCTGCGCCCCGACCGCGCGTGATGGGAACTTGCGGCAGTGTCTTGGGGCGTGCGTCAGCCGCCGGATAGGATTCCGTTCCCGATCGTGGCGGCGGACGCGACGGCGACCCGGTAGCGATCGCGAAGGCGATCGTCCCCGCGGGTTTCGCCGTCGCCTCCGGCTGGAGGCGGAGCCCCGCTGCCCGCGGCGACGGGTGATTTTCCGGCTTTTGGGAGCGGTGGGGCGTATGGTATGGTCCGCGCCGAAGGGCATTGTCTGACTGGTGCACAAGGCTACGGCTTTCCCGCCTGCTCGTGTCTCCTAGAGAGTCTGCCTTTCCCGCCGGGACCGGTGGGGCCGAAGGCCCCGAAGGTCGGGCGGAATGTGGAGTCGGTTCGAGATCTCGCCGTCGGAAGGTCCGAGCGGGATCTCGGCGCATGTCGCGCCCGCGGACACATGAGATGTCGGGCGCGGCGAGGGGTATGAGAGTTGGGCAAGAAGCTGTACGTCGGCAACCTGCCGTTCGACACGACCGAGGCGGATCTTCGGTCTTTGTTCGAGGAGCACGGTGAGCTCCAGTCGGTCAATGTGATCTCCGACCGGGAGACCGGTCGCTCGCGGGGCTTCGGCTTCGTGGAGTACGAAGACGCGAGCAGTGCGGAGAAGGCGCAGCGGGCGCTGGACGGGCACGACTTCGGCGGCCGCAGCTTGCGCGTCAACGAGGCGCACGAGCGTGGCGCCGGCGGTGGTGGCGGCGGCGGTGGCGGGGGTCGCCGCCGCGGCTAGGGCTCGGCGGAAGCGGCGGACCGCGGCGGGGGTGAGCGGCGACCGGGTTCAGCCCGCCTCGTCGCCTTCGCACGACAGGCCGTGCCCGAAGTAGTAGCCCTGGCCATACGGGACGCCCAGCTGGCGCAGCACCCGTAGCTCTTCTTGCGTCTCGATGCCCTCCGCGATCACCGCGGCTCCGATGCGCCGGGCGACCGCATTCAGGGCGCGCAGTACTTCCTGTCGCGGCGGGTCCGTGTCGATGCCGCGCACCAGGCGCATGTCCGCCTTCAGGAAGTCGGGCGTGATCTCCATGATCGCCTCGAGGCTCGCGTAGCCCGCGCCCGCGTCGTCGATGGCGATTTGGAGGCCGAGCTCGCGCCAGGAATCCCGCATCTCCCGGAAGATCGCGAAGTTCTCGATCGACTCCTGCTCCGAGATCTCGAGCACGACGTCGCCGGGGCGGAGCTGGTAGTTCTCCAATGTCTTCACGAGACCCTCGTCGCGCAGACTCGGGTCCCCGATCGACGTGGGCAGACAGTTGAGGAACAGCTTCTTGCCCGGCGGCAGGCAGTGAACGCGCTCGAGAGCGGCGCGGCGGCACAGGCAGTCGAGCTCGTAGGTCAGCCCGCACTCACCCGCCTGCTGGAACAGCTGCGCGGGGGTGCGCAGCTCCGAATCGGCGCGACCGCGCGCCAGCGCCTCGTAGCCGATCACCTCGGAGCCCCGCAGGCTGACGATGGGCTCGAACCGGGTGCCGAGCTCTCCCCGGAGGATCAATTCGAGAAGCTCGCGGTTGCGGGTGCGTGCTCGGAGGTCGGCCTCCAGTTGCGCGTCACGGCGTGCGATCTCCATCCCTTCGCGGATCTGCCGTTCGGGCTTCACGTTCGGGTTGTGGAGGAGCACGGTGAGTCCCACCGGCAGGGATAGCGGGTCGCGGTGGTAGGGGTAGACCGCCTCCTTGCCGCGACGGCTCAGCTGCTCGGAGAGCTGGACCGTGAGCTGGGGCAGCTGTTCGTCGTAGAATGCTCGATCCGATCGAGGACGGAAGAGGAAGGCGAGCAGCGCATCGGCTCCGCGGTCCTCTGTGACGAGGACCTGGCCGCCCGTGGTGAATTCCTTCGCCAGCTCGCTGACCAGCGACAGGAGCTTGCTCACGGTCTGGTGATGCGCAGCCGCGCCGTAGCGGCGCTCGACGTTCGCCAGGTTCGCGATGTCGATGAGGAGCAGCGCGCACGCGCCGGACTGCTCCAGGTCACCTGCGATGCGATTCAGCTTCTGGCCGGGATTGAGCGACAGCATCCCCGTTTCCGCGCGAATCCGCCGCTTCGAGCGGGATCGACGCCCCGCGTGGATCGGCGAAAACCGAGCGCGGCCTTAGGCGCGGCGCGTCGGGAGGCGCGGCGCAGCGCTGCTGCGGTGCGCGCGATAGAACGAAAAGCTATTTGTTTTCGATTGGTTACAGGGTCATTCGGACGTTGGGTTGCGCCCTCTCGCTGCGGGGTGGCGGCGGAGCGGGCGAGAGCCGCGTGGAGCCGCCGTCGGCATCGGGTTCAGCGCGTTCGGATCAACGACCGGTGGATCCAGCCGACGGTGCCCGAGGGCGTGCGCACGAACGCCCAGTTCCCTCGCTTGCGCTGCGGCAACACGGGTGTGGCCTCGGTGAGGAGAGCGAGTACGTCAGCGGTGGTAGAGGGGCCCGCGCGCAGCTTGGCCCGGTCCGCGTTCACGAACCGGGCTCCGGGCGAACCCGCGAGGCGCTCCCCATCCTCGAGCACGGTCTCCACCATGCGCTTCGCGCGCGACGCGAAGAAGACGGCTGAGCCGACGTTGCCGATCTGGAGCTGGCGCTCGGCCTCCTCGAGCTTGCCCCGCGCGTCGTCGATGCCCTTCTCGAGCCAGGGGGCGCGCTGGCCGGCGCGCTCGACGGAGATGCGCGCCTCGGCGAGCGCCGACGCCGCATCGGCGCGGCTGGGCTCGCTGCCCCGGCCCGACTCGATCGCGACCATGGCCTCCTCGGCCGCTCGCAGGTCGGCTCGAAGCCGGTCCACCTCGCGCGTCGGAGCCTCGTCGCGATCGAACCACGCGCTGCGGTCGGCCTCGCCGTCCCGGAGGTCGGCGTCGGATGCATCCTTCGTGGTCCCGAAGATCGGTCCGAAGCCGTTCACGCACGCGCTCAGAGACAGGCAGGTGACGGCCGCTGCGGCGGCCGCGCACGCCGCGGCGCCCCATCGAAGCCGTGCGACGAGTCGAAAACGGGCGTGATTCACGACGCTGCTCCCGGCGAGGTTGGGGGAGCCCGCAGTGCGGGGGGGCGGAGGGCTTATCGACCGCTCCGGGGACGTCTTGAGGCGTCGCGCTGGAACAACCGGGGGTTCCCTAGGTCCGGTCCCGGTGTGCAGCGGCCGGCGCGGCGCGCCCGCGCCGCGAAACCGCGAGCCAGGCCAGGGCTCCAAAAGCCGCGACACCGGCATAGCTCGAGATCAGGTCGTCGAGCGCGAAGCGCCGGTGCGCGAGCCAGATCTGGGACAGCTCCTCCAGCGTGACGAGGACGAGCACCAGCGGGATTCCCGCCGGGATCCCGAAGGACCCGATGCGCGCGCGACGGTCGGGGATGGAGAGCGTCACGAGCGCGACGAACAGGCCCATCACCACGAAGTGGGCCGTCTTGTCGCGGCCCGGTATCTGGTTCACGAAGCCGGTCAGGGCGGGGGCGTAGAAAGCGAGCGCGATGTTCGCCGCCACGAAGATCGCAATCCAGGTCAGCAGCGCCCTCATGGGTGTCGCGGGTTGATGTCGACCGGTGACGCGGGCCGCGAAGCCGCGAAACGCAGACGCACGTAGTCGGCGGTCCACCGGCCCTGCGCGTCGCTCAGATGGGGGCGCAGCGCCTCCCGAACCTCTTCGAGGAAGCCGGGGCGCTCCGCCGGCGGCAGCGCCCCGCTGAAGCTTCCGGCAAAGGTTTCGAGCCAGCCGGCAATGTCGCCGGGCAGCGGCGTCGGGCGCGGGATCAGCGCGACCGAACGGACGGCGAAGCCGTGGGCCTCGAGCACCGCGCGGTACTGCTCTGCCGTGGGGAAGTACCAGGGATCGACGGCTCGCGCATCGACGCCGCGCCGCTCCAGCCCCTCGGCCAGGGCCGCCACGATCCGCGCCACGCATCCGTGGCCTCCGAACTCGCCGACGAAGCGGCCCCCCGGCCGCAGCGCGCGGTGGACGCCGCGCAGAACGTCGTCGGGGCGTCTCATCCAGTGCAGCGCGGCGTTGCTGAATACCGCGTCGAACTCACCGTCGAATTCGAGGTGCTGCCCGTCCGCGACGCGCGCGTCGAGACCCCGCTCGCGCGCCGCCGCGACCTGCGCCGCGCTCCCGTCCACGCCCACGACCCGGCATCCCATCGCTACGAGCTTCTCCGTCAAGGCGCCGTCGCCGCAACCGAGGTCGAGGATCCGCTCGCCCGACTTCGGCGCGAGCAGCTCGACCACCGGCGCCCCGAGATCGGAGACGAAGCGCGCGTGACACGCGTAGCCCGCGGGATTCCAGGTCTGCCCCCGAGACTCGTTTCGCGATTCCGCCGGCACGCGCTCAGGGCGTTCCATACTGCTTGGCGTAGTCCGTGGAGAGCCAGCGCTCCGGCCGCACCCGGACCACGACGGACGCATCCGGTTCGGATCCGCCGCTCGTCGCCTCGATGTAGCGGTCTCCGAGCTCGGCCCCGAGATAGCGATGGGCGAGGGGCCGGTGGTGACGCTCGAGATCAGCCGTCTCGATGGAGACCACAGGACCCTCTACGCTCACGTACTTGTAGGGAGGCGTCTCGGTCTGCACGCAGAGGCTCAGCCGCGTCGCCTTCGACAGCAGCCGGCCCTTGCGCGAGTCCTTCTCGGTCACGAACCAGACGTCCTCGCCCGGCTGGTATCCGTACCAGATGGGAACCGCGAGGGGTCCTCGCTCCGGTTCGGGGATGCTGATCACTCCGACGTGAACGCCCGCGAAGAACGCCTCTCTTTCGGATCTGCTCATCACGAGCGACATGGTCCGGCCTTCCCTCCGCGCCACGGTCCGCTGATGCGCAGACAGTACCGCTCCTCTTCGCGGGGAGCACGAGGCGTCCGATGGACGAATGGCCTATGGGACGAGCGCGAGGGCGCGGGGTCCGAGCACGAGGATCCCGATGACGGCGGCGCCCGCGGCGCTGATCAGGACGCCGCCGGCGGCGACGTCCTTGGCACGTCCCACGAGGGGGTGGACGTCCGGCACCGTCGCGTCGCACAACAACTCCAGAGCCGTGTTGAGGGCCTCGGCCGTCCAGACCGCGACGATGGCCACGGCGATGAAGCACCACTCCAGGTTCGCGATCTTCAGGAGGTATGCGACTCCGCAGACCCCGATCGTGGCCGCGGCGTGGATCCGGGCATTGTGCTGGGTCGCCATCAGGGTGCCGAGGCCGCGCAGGGCATGTTGGAAGCTGCGCACCCGGGACCCCAGGCTGAAGGTGGCGTCGTTGCTCATCGGGTGCGCTCCCTCTCGAGGCGTCCGCACCCGGCTCGCGACGCGTCTCACGACCGCAAGCTCAGGCGCGCGGCGCGCCATGGGCGCTCGTGTACCACGAGCCGCTCGTGAGTGTCGAGGGCGCTGCCGGCGCGGGTCGCGCTAGTCTTTCCGCAAACGGGGCGGCGGATGGCTCGCCGCTTCCCGAGGCGCGCGGGGGGGGGAGATCGTGGTTCGGTTGTCAATCGATTTCGAGCACGCCTCTCGGGCCTGGTGGGAGAACGGGGGGCAGGAGCTCTGGGATGGGATCACCGAGGGCTTCGACGAGAACAAGGTCGTTCTCGACGATGACGTGGCGGCCTCCTGGCTCGAGGCAGCCCACGCGGTTCCCGGCTGGAACGACGGTCCCGAGTACGCGCCTCACCCGATCGTGGTGAGGCCCTTCGACGAGGACGAGGATTTCGAATAGGGGCACCCGGCCTCGCGGCGGCAGCGCCGATGGGGTCCCGGCCGTGCTGGATCCGGAGGCGGATCGGGCACTGGAGGCTTCATGAGCGCGGCTCCCGCGAGCAGCGGTCTGCACGTCCCGTGGGCGGCGCTCGTCCTCGCCTGGCTGCTGGCCGGATGCGGCGACGCGCCGGACCCGATGCGCTACCGGCTGGCGCACAGCGGCGACCATTGGGACGTCGCATCCGGGGTCCCCATCGTCGACGATCTGCGCGAGCTGTATCCGGAGCTCTTCGAGGTGATCCTCGACCCCGGCAGCACGCACGACCCGGATCTGCGTGCGGTTCGAGACGACCTCGAGGGTGAGCCGGTGGACCGCCGCAACTACGACGCGCTCCACGCCGTTGCGGTCGCGTACTTCGAGCTCAACTACCGCGCCAACGCAGAGCCGGGGGGCGCGACCTATCTCGCCGACAGCTTCCGGGCCGCGAAGCTGGTGGCCGTGCCCTGGCGCGCCTACGGTCGGGTCGAGGACGGCGGCCTGCGCGACGCCATCCTCGACTTCTTCGAGGACGCGGGCTCCGGTGAGAAGCTCGGCACCGCGGCGACGGCGCCCCGACTCGGACCGATCGTCGCCTCCCTGGAGGCGAAGGAGACCGGCGACCCGCTGCGGCGCGCGCGGATCCGGCAGCTCTCCCAGCGACTGACCGGTCCGCCCCCGGAAGCGGATCCGTGACGCGTCCGCCGGCTACCGCCCCTCGGCCGGCGGCAGGGGCGGCGGGAACAGGCCCGCCAGCTGGGGAACCTCGCCGGCGGCCGTCCAGCCCGGCATCCCGCTCGTCCACACGAGCGTGTCGGGGCGCAGCCGACCCGCGGTGACCGCCTGCGCGAGCTGCGCCGGCGAGAAGGGGCCGACGCTCTGCCCGTTCTCGGCGACGTGCCAGCTCGCGGGCGGCGGCGGCGGCGGCGCCTGGGGGCCGGAGGGTCTCAAGCCTCCGCCGGCCATCATCGGTCCGGCCATGGCCATGCCCATGCCGAGACCCACGCCGGCGCCGGCGAGGCCGCCCGCCGGGTTGGCGGCCGCTACCGGCATGGACTGGGCGAGCTGGTAGCTCTGGTACGCCGCCAGGTCGCCGATCATGCCCATGCTGGCACGGGTGTCGAGCGCTTGTTCCACCTCGGCGGGTACCGAGATGTTCACGATGTAGAGCTGTGGCACCTCGAGCCCGTACTCGTCGTCGACGCGCTCGACCACGGCACGGCGCAGCTCGTCGGACAGCCGCTGGTAGTTCGACGCGAGGTCGAGAACGGCGATGTCGGATTTGGCGATCACGTCCGCGAAGGTGGTGTTGACGATCGAGCGCAGCAGCTCGGTGATTTCGTCGGCCTCGAACTGGGAATCGGTGCCGACGAGCTCCTTCAGCAGGATCTTCGGGTCGACGGCCTTCAGCGTGTAGGTGCCGAAGGCGCGGACGCGGATCGGACCGAAGTCGGGGTCGCGCATCATGACGGGGTTCGGCGTGCCCCACTTCAGATCGGTGATCTGGCGGGTGGCGACGAAGTAGACCTCGGCCTTGAACGGGCTGTCGAACCCGTACTTCCACCCGGCCAGGGTGCTCAGGACGGGCAGGTTCCGGGTCTCGATACGGTACTGACCGGGCTCGAAGACGTCCGCCACCCGGCCCTGGTGCACGAAGATGGCCGTCTGGCCCGGGCGTACGATCAGCTGTGCGCCGTGCTTGATCTGGTTGTTGAAGCGAGGAAAGCGCCAGACGATCGTATGGCGGCTGTCGTCGATCCACTCGACGATATCGATGAGCTCCGCGCGCATCTTCTCGATGAGACCCATGGTTTGCTCCTTCCGGGATCCGACGCCGGACCCGCTACGAGAGTATCTTCAACAGCCCCGACAAGACGTCCACGATCGATCCCCCGATGGAGTTCTCGATGACGTCGCGGCGCTCGAATCCGTGCCGGGCGACCATCTGCGCGAAGCGGGCCTCGGCGCGCGGATCGAGCCGCGGCCGCGCTGCTTCGCGCAGGATGGGGGAGGTGGACCCTCCGCTGAGGATGAAGCCCGCGATCTGCTCGATCTCGTCGGCGTCCAGCCACGTTCCGTGCTCGGCGCAGCGGTCGATGATCACACCCGAGGACTTCCGAAAGTTGCGGCGCTGCATGAAGGCGTCGCACACGGGGCACTTGCGATATTGCACCCGCTGCGCCGCCGGGTTGGAGCCGGTCACGCGGGGCTCGAGAGCGGTGAGGCGCGCGGGGTCTGCACTCTCGCGCGCCTCGATCGCGCGGCTCACCATCGCATCGAAGCTCTCATCGGGGGCCCAGAGGCCGTTGCACTCCCGGCATTCGTTCACTCCGAGTCCGCCGACCTGGCGCAGCGGCATCAGAACCGAACACACCGGGCACGGCAGCTCGGCACCCTCCACCTGGACCGGCTCGGGCCGGAACGCCACGCCGCATGCCGTGCAGAAGCGCGACTCGTCGGCGTTGCGCGCGTAGCACTCGGGGCAGATCAGGCTGAGGTGGCCGGTGTCCCGGATGATCACCGAAGTGCAGTACTCGCAGGACTCCGCGTCGGCCGCGACGAGCGCGCCGCAGGCGCCACAGCGTTGGATCGGCGCGTCCATCGCCTCCGGCGGGCGGTTCTCGACCGTCTCGCCGCAGCGACACGGGAAGGTTTTCGCGACGATTCCCGAGACGTCGTATTGGGTGCGGCAGTTCGCGCAGGCGACGAGGCGCACGTCGCGAACCCTCCCTCGCGCAGAGGGCGCGTTGGGGGCTTCATCGGGAGGTCCGGACGCCGACTTGATGCGAGCCGCGGGGGGGGTGGGAGGCTGGCGGGGAGCGCGGGCCCCTCAGTCCACGAGCGCGGCGATCGTGTGCGCCCGGGTGACCGCTTCGTAGGCCGCCCGCACCCGGCGCCGCGTCGCGGCGATGCGTTCGAGGAGCGCCGTTGGAGACAGTCCCGCTTCGACCAGCTCGGCCACGACGGCGAGTCCCTCGCCCTCGGCTTCGAGCTTCTCGACCGATCGCCCGGCGACCCAGCGCGCGCGCGCCTCGATGACGCGGAGAAAACGATAGTCCCGGAGCAGCGCCTCCACACGCGGTCCGCGCACAGCGGCCCGCAGCATTGCGGCGACGCTGGGAAGGGCGGGAGGCGAGGCGCTGCGCCCCTCGAGCAGGGCGCCGCCCGCGAGGAAGTCCACGTCCATCAGACCGCCCGCTCCGGTCTTGAACGAGACCTCCTTCGGGGAGATTCCTGCCCGCTCGGCCACGACGCGCCGGCGCAGATCCATGAGATCGTTCCAGAGATCGCCACCGTGCCGCATCGCCCCCGCCCGGGCGCGATCGAGAACTTCCTGGGCCTCGCCCGTGGCTCCCGCGATGGCGCGTGCACGCAGCAGCGCGAGGTGCTCCCACGTCTGCGCCGTCTTGCCCTGGTAGCGTTCGAACGCATCGAAGCCGGTCACCAGTGCGCCCTGCTGGCCCGACGGGCGCAGCCGGGTGTCGACCGCGTAGGCGACTCCGGCGCCGGTCATGGTGCCGAGGTAGGCGATCAGGCGCTGGGCGAGCCTCGATGCCGAGGTGATCACCTCGGTCCCGCCCCGGTACAGAAAGATCAGGTCGAGATCCGAGTGGTGCGTGAACTCCCGGCCGGCGAGCTTTCCCATGCCGATCACCGCGAACGCCAGGTCCGACCCGGCGTCGTGGAGCGAGCTCCGCGCGAGGTCGAGCGCGCGCTGCGTGATGGTCTCGGCCAGGATCGAGAGGAACTCGGAAATCTCCTCGAATGGCGCCAGGCCGCCGAGATCGAGGCAGGCGGCGAGACACGTCTCCTCGCGTCGCAGGATGCGGAGCGCGTCGAGGGAGTTCTCGAGGTCGGAGTCCGCGGGGATCGTCTCCGACCGGAGCTCGCGCGCGCGGGCGGCGAGGCAGCCCGGCTCGGCGCCAGCGATCCGTTCGAAGAGGGCCGGGCGGTGGCTGATGAAGGCCGCGACCTCCGGCTGGGTGGCGACGACGCGCGCCAGGCCCACGAGGACCGCGCCCTCGAGGCGTCCGGCGGCGGCATCGTCGGCGCGGTGCTCGGTGAAAACTGCGCCGGTCGCGGCCAGCCGCTCTCCCAGCACCGTGCCCGCGACCGCCTCCGCCAGGCGGCTCGTCAGCGACGCCATCACTCGCTCTCCCGGAACACGAGCGCCTCGAAGTGCTGTCGGACCTCGTTCCGAACGGCGGTCCAGTCTTCGAGCAGCCGGTCCCGAGCTGCGTCCGCCGTGGCGTGGGCGTAGCCCATGCGGCGGGCGAGGGCGAGCTGTCCGGAGCGGTCCCGCGGAAACAGCGAGAGCTGCTGCTCCTCCGGGAGCTGCACGGCGTGCTCCGCGCGTCGCAACCAGGTGTAGGATTCGCGAAGGGCCGACGTCACGGGCTCGGGCAGGAGTCGCAGCCGACCGAGCGCGGACAGTGCGGCGAGCACGTGGCCCGTCCGCAGCTCGGGATGCCGGGCCCCGTAGAAGAGCTGGAACGACTGCGTCAGGAACTCCACGTCGCGAATTCCGCCGGGGCCCTCCTTGAGGTTCGCTTCGAGATCGCGGCCGGCCCGCCGGCGCTCGTCCTCGATGCGCGTCTTCATCGCGTGGACATCCCGCATGACGTTGGGATCGATGAGCCGGCGGTAGACGAAGGGCTCTATGGCGTCGGCGAAGGCATCGGCGACGGCGGTGTCGCCCGCGAGGGGCCGCAGCCGGATCAGCATCTGGCGCTCCCACTCCGCGCCGAAGGTTGCGTAGTACTCGAGTGCCGCCTCGACGGAATTGGCGAGGACTCCGGTCGGCCCCTCCGGGCGCAGGTCGAGATCGACGCGGTATCCGAAGCCGTCCTCGGTGAGCGCGTCGAGGCCGCTCTTGAAGTGCGTGACGACGCGCCCGACGGCGCGATTGCGCTCGAGGTCTTCCATCTCGGACTCCGCGCCGTAGATGAACAGCACGTCGACGTCCGAGGAGAAGTTCAGCTCCCGGCCACCGAGCTTGCCCAGGGCCAGGAGCGCGGGCGCGCTCTCCCCCGTCTCCTGGATGGCGCAGTCCAGTGCCGCCGCGAGGCAGCGGTCGGCCAGCTCCGACAGCTCGCGCAGGCTCTCCTCGAAAGCGCGGGGCACCAGGTCGCGCGCCGCGATGCGCAGCAGCCCGCGGTACTTGGCGCGGCGAATCGCCGTCCAGTCGCGCTCGATGGGGCTGGGGTCGGGAGGGTCCGGAACCGGTCCCGACAGCTCGGCGATCCAATCGGGCTGCCGCCGCAGCAGCCGCGCCAGGAAGTTGCTCGAACCCAGCACCAGCGGCAGCGTGGGGGTTCGCTCGGGGTCGAGGGGAGCGCCGCCCGCCGCGCGCAGGCGTTGCGCGAGATCGGCCAGGCACTGCGCGCCGAAGCCCGGGCGCGCGGAGCGCAAGAGCGCGGGCGCCCAGAGCCGGCATGTGGAGCGGAGGTCGGGGTCGCGCGCCGCCTGGAGAAAGGCGTCGGCGGCGCGCTCGGCGTCGGGCTCGCCCACCGTACGCAGGACGTCGCGGTCGGGCTGGCCCCGTTCCAGATCGGCCACGAAGGCGGCGGCGATCGCATCCATCGGGTGGGTAGGGTAGGGGCTCCGCGAGCGGCCGGCTCCAAGGGATTCGCCCTCAGGAACGGTCGATCAGCTCTCGCAGCGCCTCCAGCCGCGCTTTCTCATCCTCGGGATTGGCGGCCTCCAGAAAGAATTCCGTCTCCGAGAGCCAGAAGGTCCGCGTCTCGAAGATCCCGTCCATCGTCACCCGGGTCTGGTCGTCGGCCGAAGACGGCGC
>Ga0224512_10001890_pt1 | contig 19646 bp, 17 predicted proteins | sample SF_May12_sed_USG_4_FD_169103 | JGI IMG/M metagenome (GOLD analysis project Ga0224512, IMG submission 169103) | Sediment microbial communities from San Francisco Bay, California, United States - SF_May12_sed_USGS_13 | ecosystem: Environmental > Aquatic > Marine > Sediment | place: USA... | reverse complement strand
GGTTGTCGTGCACGAGGTCGAACTCGTGCGCCCGGTTCTTCAGCTCGCGATGGGCCCGGTAGCTGAAGGCGAGGGGCTCGGGGAACGTTCCGGTCGAGAACTGACCGATCTCCAGCAGGTCGGGAAGGGATCGGATTTCCCAATAGGCCGGGAAGCGACCGGGATAGTGGTCGTTGAAGATGTCGAGGCTGGGCAGCTTCGTCAGCGTGATCCGCTCGTCGAGCACCGGATACGGCTGCCCCGACAGCACCTCGACCGAATGGCCGAGATCGACGAGTGCCTTGGTGAGGTGGCGGGTGTAGATGCCCTGGCCTCCGACGGTGGGCTTGGACCGGTACGACAGGTAGGCCAACCGGAGCGGCTCATCGGCCCCGATGGAATCGCGCTGGTTACCCGGATTGTTGTTCGACATGGGCCTGCCTCACCTCCGACGGTGCCGTCACGGCAGGTCTGGCGGGCAGTGCCACCCGCTTCCATCTGACACCGTAAGGCTGCTTTCTCTCTCTAAGGTTACGGGGTAACCGGTGGGACGGTGGTCCGAAACCCCGTGTCCGGACGCCCACCACCATAGGACAGGCCGCCACCGGGAGGACTCGGAAGCGAATGAAAGCGCTGGTACAGCGGGTGGAGCGGGCGCAGGTGACCGTCGGAGGCGAGGTCGTCGGACGTGTCGGTCCGGGGCTCTGTGTCCTGGTCGGCGTCACCCACGATGACACGTCGGCCCATGCCGAGAAGCTGGCCAGCAAGCTGGCCAAACTTCGGATCTTCGATGACGACGACGGGAAGATGAACCGCTCGGTGCTCGATGTCGGTGGGGAGATTCTCGTCGTCAGCCAGTTCACGCTCTACGGCGATGCCGCCAAGGGCAACCGCCCTTCCTACATCGAAGCGGCCCGGCCGGAGCAGGCCGAGCCACTGGTCGACGAGGTCGTCGACCACCTGCGGGGCCTCGGGCTGAAGGTCGAGACCGGGCGTTTTCGCGCCGCGATGAAGGTCGAACTCGTGAACGACGGCCCCGTCACCATCGCCCTGGAGCTCTGAGGCCCCGACTCCGTTCCGGGGTTCCCAGGCCCCGGAAACGGGTTCGGGAAACCCCAGAACACGGCCGTTTTGGTACTAGGGTTCTATGGATGTTGGCACCGGGGATTCCCTGATCCTTCCTCGGTCGGTTGGAATCTGTCGGCCCGCTGACCCCACTCGGAGCCGACGAAGGAGCGGAACGCATGCCCGAAGCCGGTTGGTATCAAGATCCTCACAACCCGAATCAGCAACGCTACTGGGACGGCCAGACCTGGACCGAGCACACCCACGACGCTCCCTTCAGCATTCCCAGCGCACCCCAACCCGACTACGGCCCCGGCTATGTGAACGACATCGGTGACTGGCTCGGCCGGTCCTTCAAGGTCCTGTTCGCCAACGCCGCCCCGGTGTTCATCCTCCTCCTGATCGGGTTGATCCCCGGCATGCTCAGTTTCTATCTGATCGCCCAGGCCATCGACGGCGTGTCGGTGTCACTCGACGACGCCACCTTCAGTGGCGTCAGCGCGTCGGCCATCGTGTTCGGGATCGCCGGACTCCTGGTGTCGGCGATCGCCTCGGTGGCGATCGGTCTGGCGCAGAGCCATCTGCTCCACCGCGGTCATCTCCGTTTGACGACATCGGTCGGTCCGTCACTGGTGGCGGGCTTGAAGGGCACGCCACGCTACATCGGTTGGTCGATCGTGATCGGTCTTGCCGTCGTGGCGGCTTTCATCGGCGGGATCCTGATCGTCGTGCTCGGCGGTCTCGTCCACGGGGCGTTGGCCGTGCTGTTCGGGATCGCCCTGTTCTTCGCGGCGATCATCGGGCTGGTCTGGTTGTGGGTGAAAGCAAGTTTCCTGAACGTCAGCTCCGCCGTCGGTCCACCCGGTGAGTCGGCGCTGCGCGAGTCCTTCGATCGCTCCGCCGGTCGTTTCTGGCCCGTCTTCGGTCGCCTACTGATCCTCGGTCTGATCGGGATCGCCGTCGGCACGGTCATCTCCTCGATCGCCGCTCCCGGCTACCTCAACGGGTTCGAGGTGACACCCGACGGAGGTGCCGCCCTCGGCGGCGTTCCCATCGAGGACCTCGAGGAGATCGTGTTCACCGACCTCATTCCCTACGACGCCGACTTCCTGGTCGCCACCGTCATCTCCAGCCTGCTGAACGGCATGGTGGCGCTGTTCAGCCGCTCGGGTGTGACCGCACTGTACGCCGACCTCGACGGTCCGCACGGCCACGAGTCGAGCGATGTGCCGGCTCAAACCATGTCGTAGGCCGGCGACCACAACCAGCGATGACCATCCCCCCGGCCGCCGCCATCGGTCCCTCGACCTCGACGTCGACCGCGGCCTCCGATGCCGTCCTGGTCACGTCGATGATTCGGGCCCTGGCCGTCTTCCGGTGGGTGACCCTCGGTGGCGCCGTGATCGGCGTGATCCTGGGGCGCTCGGCGCTGGTCGAGCCCGTTGCCGCCGTGGTGCTGCTCGGTGCAGCCACCGGCCTGACTGGGTACCTGTATCTTCTCGGCCGGCGTCGGCCGACCGAACTCGTCCGCTGGTCGTGGCTCGCCCTCGAGGTCGGTCTCGGGCTGACGCTTCTCGTTGCCGACGGGCTCGTGTTCTCCGACGAGCGCGCCCAGTCGCTGCCGTGGGCGTGGCCCGCCGCCGGAATAGCCGCAGTCGGGATCGCGGCCGCCGGTCGGGGCTCGAGCCCCCTGCTGGACCATGCGGGACTGCTGGTCGCCGTCGTCGTCGGCACGGTGAGCGTCCTGTCGGAGATCGTCCTGCTCGGTCGCTTCTCCGGCCCCGACCAGATCGGCGTGTTGTTCTCGAAGATCGGGCTGTGGCTGCTCGTGGGGCTCCTCGTCGGCCCGCTGATGCGACGGCTGCTGAGGGCGGAGCGGCTGATCTCGGTGGCCAAGGCCCGCGAGGAACTGGCCCGCGAGTTGCACGACGGGGTGCTGCAAACCCTGGCCGTCGTCCAGCGCCGATCCGACGATCCCGACCTCGCCGCATTGGCCCGCGACCAGGAGAACTCGTTGCGAACCTACCTGTCGGATGATCGTTTGATCGGGGCGGCGGCCGCCCCGTCAGGTCGGCTTGGGGAGGCCGCGGTGGATGAAGCCGGAGCCGGTCTCGCGTCGATGGAGGTGACCGGGGGTCTCGACGCGGTGCTCCGCCGGGTCGCCACCGACGCCGAACGCCGCCACCGGTTGAAGACCCAGGTCGTGGTGGCCGCCGACTGCCCACCACTGTCACCGGCGGCGACCGTTGCTGTCGCCGGTGCGGTGACCGAAGCGGTCACGAATGCGGCCAAACACGGTGCCGCCGAACGGGTGACCATCTTCGCCGAGCCGAACGAGGGCGACGACGGCGCGACGGTGTTCGTTTCGGTGCACGATAACGGATCGGGTTTCGTGGTCGATGGGATCATCGAAGGCATCGGGCTGTCCCGATCGATCAGGGGTCGAATCTCCGAGCAGGGAGGCCGGGTCGAGATCGCCAGCCGGCCGGGCAAGGGAACCGAGGTGAAACTATGGGTGAAGGCAGACAGTCGCTGGGACCGGTGAGGATCGTCGTCGCCGACGACCACGCCATCTGGCGGACCGGACTCAAGGAGGACCTCGGTGACAACTTCCTCGTGGTCGGGGAGGCATCCGATGCCACCGAGGCCATCGACGTCGTCAAGAGGACCAAACCCAACCTGGTCCTGACCGACCTGCACATGCCGGGCGGGGGAGGGGTGGCGGTGGCCAAAGCTGTCGCCGGCGACGTGCCTGTGGTGATGCTCACGGTGTCGGAAGCGGAACGGGACCTTCTCGAGGCGGTCGCCGCCGGCGCCGTCGGCTACCTGCTCAAGTCGATCGACGCCGACGAGCTGCGACGCCAGCTGTGGAGGGCGGCCCAGGGTGAGCCGGTGTTCTCGGCGTCGCTCGCCGCACTCGTATTGACCGAATTCCGCCGTCTTCGCAAGCAGGCTCCCGACGGCGAGGGCATCAGCGATCGCGAGCGGGAGGTCCTCCAGCTCGTCGCCCGCGGCCACACCTACGGCGAGATCGGCGAGGAGCTGCACATCTCGGCCAAGACGGTCGAGAACCACGTCCGCAACATCCTGAAGAAGCTCCGACTCAACCGCAAGAACGAACTCATCCGCTACGCCATCGACCACGGCATCGAGTAACCCGCGGCACGTTCGAGCCGGCGGTTGCGGGTGCGGTTTCGCTGGTCGGTGACCGCCGGAAAAGGGGTGGCCGGTTATGTCGTCGCCTTGAGCACGATGCCGATCACGGCGAGGATCACGACAATGTAGATCACCGCATCGGATGCTCCGCCGGGGAACCACGCCATGAACTCCTCGTCGAACTGCGAGGCGAGGACGACCGCCAGGCGTCCACTTTCCACCGTCATGGCCGCAACATTACCGGACCGTCACGATCCGCATACTCTCCCATGGGTAGGTGATTCGTCCCTCCGGCCCCTCTGATGCTGCGCGACGACTCGGGGCCCGTGATCGGCGTGGAGTTCGACTATCGGGGCCACGGCGGGCTGATCTGGCTCCGGCCCCAGCGCCCCGTCACTCCAGCGGTGAGAACAGGGCGACGAGGGCGGTGTCGTCGACGTGGTCGTGGTCGGCGACCGCCGGGTCGTACACCGAAACCTGCACCAGGTCCGGTTCGGTGATGAACCCGGCGGTGACCATTCGGTCGAAGTGGGTGCCGAAGTCGGCTCGGGCGTAGAAGGCCTCGTTGATCCCAAGCGACAGCAACCCGCCCGGCCGCACCAGGCTGACCAACTGGTCGATGGCGTCGGGTCCGACGTGACCGTGGGTGAAGGTGCCGATGCTGACCATCCCGCCGTAGCGTCCCTCGCCGAGTACGAGCGGCTCGAGGACGTTGGCCTCGAACAGGTGGCGGTAGATGGGCTCGCCGCGACCATCGAGCTTGTCGGCGGCCTTGGCCAGCATCTCCGGGGACAGGTCCAGCCCGTCGACCGGCCACGGACCTCGCCGCCGCAATTCCACACCGCCGACCCCGGTCCCACAGCCGACGTCGAGCACCGCCTCGGCCGGACCGAGGTCGGCCCGCCGCACGAACTCTTCGACCACGTGGCGGTGATACACGTAGCCGTGCTCGACGATGAAACCCTCCTCGAACGTGTCGGCCCAGCGGCTGTACAGGCGCTTGACGTCGGAGGCCGACTTCAGCGAGTAGGCATCGTCGAGACCGATCTCATCGCTCATGCCCCAACGGTACTGCGCCGTGAAATCCACGGCCAGCGCTCATCGATGGGCTAGCTTGGACGATGGTTGAAGCGGGTGTTCGCGGGTCGATGGCGCGGGCTGCGAACACCCACTCCCACCTCTTCTCTCCGGACGGCGGCCAGTCCGGCGCCGGCGGCCAGCAGCCCGTAGGCCACGATCGGCCAGGGACCGATGATACTGGCCAGGGTTCGCCCGCTGCGCATTTCGACCGTGGCCTGAAGCGTTCGGCGCTCACTCACATTCGTGCGCTGCAACACGGTTCCGCCAGGATCGATGACCGCCGACAGCCCGGTGGGGGCCACCTGCAGCACCCAACGATCGTTCTCGATCGCCCGCAACTGGTTCGATGCCACCTGCTGGGTCTGAACCTGGGTCAGCCAGTAGGACGAGCCGTTGGTGGGGTTTGTCAGCAGCTGTGCGCCCTCACGAACCGAGTGCCGGGCCCGCTGCTCGAAATAGCCCTCCCACGAGATCGACACGCCGACCGGTCCGACGTCGGTGTCGAGCACGGGTGGCCCGGTGCCCGATTGCAGGTCACCACCCGGCAGCGGCGCCGACGGTGCCAGCGACTCGATGAAACCCCGCAACGGCACGTATTCGCCGAACGGCACGATCTTGACCTTGTCGTAGCGGTCGGTCTCGGAACCGTCGGGCAGGATCACCGATTGGTAGTTGAACCGGGCCAGGTCGTCGCCCCGGGTGAACCAGCCGGCCAGGACCGGGGCGTCGTTGCGTCGGGCCACGCCGACGACCTCGTCGTAGGCGTCGTCGAAGGCGAGGTAGCGGCCGGGGTTGACGACGTTCTCGGGCCAGACGATGAGGTCGACCGGACCGACGATGTCGTTGGAGGCCTCGACGTGGCGGCCGAGCACGACCGGCTCCTGCGACGACGACGCCCGGGTTCGTTGCGGACCGCCGCCCTGGACCAGCGCCACCTCGGCCGTCCGCTCCACGTTCGAGCGCGGGTAGAGGAGGCCGCCGAGCACAAACACGGCCGCCACCGCCAGGGCGGGGGCGAGACTGCGGCCCATGGTCGCCCAGTCGAGGTGGTCCGTCCGACGGGCAAGGGCGAGGTGGCGGACCAGTCGAGCCAGAGCCTGGCCGACGATGACGACGGTCACGACAACGAGCAGCGGGCCGCCGAGACGGGCTGGGTACACGAACGGCGATTCGACCTGCCCGAGGGCGACATTCGCCAGGGGAACGCCCCCGAAAGGCCAACTCCAGCGGGCGAACTCGGCCAGAGCGAAGGTTCCGGGGAGCGTCCACGCTCGAAGTCGGGGAGGAGTGAGCGCGGCGGCGAGGCCGAAATAGGCGGCGTAGAACGCACCGGCTGCAACATAGCCGGGAGCGGTGAGATCCCACATCCACAACATGGCCGGGTACAGCCACGTTGCGGCCACCAGCCACATGCGGGCGAACCGTTGCCGCCATGAGGGAGTGTCGATCAGGTGATCGACGATGGCGATGCCGACGAAGGCCAGCGGCCACCAACCCCACGGCGGCACCGAAGCAGCGATGCAGATCCCCGCCACAACCGCCCACAATCTGTTCCGAGCGCGCCAGGCAACACCCCGTGTCGTCTTGACAGCAGAGTTCGGGAGGGGTTTCGAGGTTGCGGCTGGGGTTGGGCTCGGTCGAGACGTCATGCCAGCAACTCTCGGGCCGCCTGTCGACCGCCGGCGATGCAGGCCGGGATACCGATGCCGTCGTAGGCGGCACCGGCCAGGCGAATCCTGGGGTGATGACGGACGAGGTCGGCCCGCACCTCGGCCACTCGGTCGAGGTGACCGGGCTCGTACTGGGGGAGGGCCGATGGCCAGCGTTGGATTCGAACAGCGGACGGCTCTGCGACCAGCGGCACCGCCTGGTCCAACTCCCCGAGCAGCGTGGCGGTGAGGGTGGCGTCGTCCATGCGGGCGGTGCGGTCGTCGCCATAGCGGCCTGAGGTGAGACGGATCAGCGCCTGGTCATCGGCCCGGTAGTGGGGCCACTTGGAGCTGAGCCAGGTGCTGGCCGTCAGCATCGTGCCGCCGACCCGGGGGAAGAGGATCCCGGCGGCGTCAAGGGGTGGTTGGCCGGGGATGATGACCGTGGCCTGAGAGACGCCGGCGTACGGGAGGTCGGCGAGGTGTGCCCGCACCGCCGGAACATCTCCGATGAGCCCGGCGACGACCCGGGCCGGGGTGGCGACCACGATCGCGTCGACCGTGGTCGGATCGGGGATCTCGTTCAGGGCACGAATCGGGTGGCCGAGGTGGAGGCCCGTGGCGGGGAGTTCCTCGGTCAGGCGCTCGATGATGCGGCCCACACCCCCGGACAGACTGAAGAACACCGGCGGACGTTTCACGGGCCGATTCCCGTGATCGCCGCTCTCGTCCCGGTCACCGCCCAGGGCCGCCCCGATCTGCGGGTACATCTTGCCGAGGCCCCGGATCAGCGAACCGTGCTCCGTCATCGCCTCGGCCAACAGCGGGGCGGCGGCCCGCAGGCTGAGCCGGTCGATGTCGGACGCGTTGATGCCGCCGACCAGCGGATCGATCAGCCGGTCGGTCAGCTCGTCGCCGAGCCGTTCCCGGCACAGCGATCCGATCGTCACATCGTCGGCCAGATCGCCGGGCGGCATCGTCAGATCCCGGGCCGCCCGGTCCCGACCGGCCTCGCTGATCAGGTCGGTGTGCTCGAGGGCCAGCGGGTCGACGGGCACGCCGAGCACCGTGCCGCCGGGCAGAACGTGGAGGCGACCGTCGAGAAAGAGGTAGGCCGGTTTGGGGGCGATCGGGTGGGTCATCTCGTCGGTCAGCCCGAGCTGCTCGACGAGTTCTCGCCCGGCCTCGGCCCGCATCAACACGGCGTCCGGCCCGGCATCGACCATCGGCGCCCCCGGCTCATCGCCGACGGGGCTGGTGAGGATCTTGCCGCCCCAACGGTCGGACGCCTCGTAGACGTCGACCGTCCACCCCGCCCGGTGGAATTCCCAGGCCGCGCTGAGTCCGGCGATGCCGCCCCCGATGACGACCGCCCGCCGGACGACGTCAGACACCGGAGGCGCCGCCCTGCACCCGACCCTCTGCGTGCACCAACTCGACCACCCGGGCCAGAATGTCGGGATCGGTGTCGGGCAGCACACCATGCCCCAGGTTGAAGATGTGGCCGGGATGGCCGTCGTTGTCGTCGAGGATGCGGCGGACCTCGGTTTCGACGACCTCCCAGTTGCTCAGGCAGACCGCCGGGTCGAGGTTGCCCTGCAGGGCGACCCGGCCGCCGGTTCGCTCCCGGGCCACCGACAGCGGGGTTCGCCAGTCGACGCCGACCACCTCGGCCCCGACGCCGGCCATCTGATCGAGTAGCTCGGCGGTGTTGATGCCGAAATGGAAGCGGGGCACGCCGAGATCGGCCACCCCCTCCATGATTCTGGCGCTGTGAGGAGCCACGTGTGTGCGGTAGTGGTCGGGATGCAGCACTCCGGCCCAGGAGTCGAACAGCTGGACGGCGGCGGCGCCGGCCTCGACCTGGGCCCGGAGCGTGGCGATCACGATGTCGGCCAGCCGGTCGCACAACTCGTGCCACAGAGCCGGCTCGCTCAACATGAGCGACTTGACGATGCCGTGGTTCTTCGACGGACGGCCCTCGACCATGTAGGCGGCCAGGGTGAACGGGGCGCCGGCGAAACCGATGAGCGGCACGTCGAGTTCCGACACCAGATTCTTGATCGTCTCGGCCTGGAAGCCCATGTCGACGTCGGGGTCGAGCGGTCGGAGGCGCTTCAGGTCGTCGGCCGAGCGGAACGGTTTCTCGGCTTCCGGGCCGACACCGGGGGTGATGTCCATCCCGAAGCCGACGGCCCAGATCGGCGTGATGATGTCGGAGAACAGGATGGCGGCGTCGACCCCGTAGCGGCGCACCGGTTGCAGCGTGATCTCGGTGGCCCGGTCGGGCTCCTGGATGGCGTTGAGGATGGTGCCCTCGCCTCGCACCTGGTGGTACTCGGGGAGGGAGCGTCCGGCCTGACGCTGGAACCAGACGGGAACCCGGTCGTCGGGTCCGCTCGCCGGTTGTTGTCGGGCGGCACGCAGGAGGTGGGGGACGGTCGATGACGACGATGTTGAGGGGGCTTCTGAGGTAGACATTCACCTCTGAAGCTACCGCCATGAGCACCTGTTTGCGGGTCTGAAGCGGCGCCCGAGCCGGTAGAATACAAAGCCCCCAAAAACATGGGGTTGGAGACGGCTCGCCCGTGAGGCGAGAGGATAGAGAAGCGTCAACCGGAGTTCTGTGACGGACACACATCCCGAACTGCAAGCGGAACAGGAACACATCGACATCGCCTACCGGCGGCTGGAGGAGGCTCGTGACGAGGCCCTGCGGCTGAAGGACACGATCGAGGTGGGCCGGGGTGGTACCAACCAGGCCCGCTGGGAGCGTGAGGTGTTCTACGAGAACATCGCCAACCGGCTCAGGGAGCTGGACCTGGGCGAACGTTCGCTGTGTTTCGGCCGAATCGACCAGGCCGAGGACGCGGGCGGTGGGAGCTATCACATCGGCCGGGTCGCCGTGTCGAGCGCCACCCAGGAGCCACTGATCGTCGACTGGCGGGCGCCGGTCTCGGAGGCCTTCTACCGGGCCACGGGTCGCGATTCGCAGGGTCTTGTCCGTCGCCGCCACTTCAGCTCACGGGGTCGCCAACTGCTCGACCTGGAGGACGAATTCTTCGGCGATGCCGCCACGGCCGCCCGGGTCGTGGTCAACGGCCGGGAGCTTCGGGGCACCGGAGCCTTGATCAACGCCCTGGAGGAGAACCGGACCGGCCGTCTCAATGACATCGTCGGCACGATCCAGGCCGAACAGGACGAGGTCATTCGCTCGAGCCTCGGCGGTGTGCTGGTGGTCCAGGGAGGGCCCGGCACCGGCAAGACCGTGGTCGCGCTCCACCGGGCCGCCTACCTTCTTTACGCCCACCGTTTCCCGCTCGAAGGCCAGGGCGTCCTCGTCGTCGGTCCGAACCGCCTGTTCCTCGGCTACATCGAGCAGGTCCTGCCGTCGTTGGGTGAGGCCGGCGTGGAGATTGGGGTACTGGCCGACCTGGTCCCCGGCGTCCGGGTGATGGGTCGTGACGACGGTGATGCCGCTCGCATCAAGGGTGACCTGCGGATGGCCAAGGTGGTCCGGCGGGCGCTGCGCGACCGTCAGCGTCCCTTGCGGACCGATCTGATCGTGCCGATGGGCGCCCGACGAATCCGGGTGCCGGCTGCGGTCACCGGGACGATCGTCAGTGAAGCCCGGCGTCGGTTCCGGACCCACAATGCCGCTCGCCGCTACGTCGTCGCCGAGCTCTACGAGGCGCTCGCGGCCCACCATCCCGAGGCCATGTCGGCCGACATGGTGCAGGAGCAGCTCGCCGACTCGGTGGAGGTTCGGGAGGCGCTGCTGTGGATGTGGCCGGTCCTCAGCCCGGCCCAGCTGGTGCACGATCTCTACGGATCGCACGCCCTGATCCGCTCGGCCGCTCCCGACTTGACCGCTGATGAGCAGGCCGCCCTGCACCGTCCTTGGGCTGTCGGCAAGGTTGCCGAGTCGGTGGTGTGGACGACGGACGACGTCCCGATTCTCGACGAGGCGTTCGAGGTCCTCGGACCGCGCCCGAACCGGAAGCTCGACGACGACGTGCGGACCTACGGGCATATCGTCGTCGATGAGGCCCAGGATCTGTCCCCGATGCAGCTGCGGATGCTGACCCGGCGGTCGTTGAACGGATCGATGACGATCGTCGGCGACATCGCCCAGTCGACCGGAGCGTGGGCCCACGGCGACTGGGACGAGATCCTGGAGCATCTCCCGGACCGCAAGCCGCCCCGCCGGGCGGAACTGACCGTCGGCTACCGGATCCCCGGACCGTCGATGGATCTCGCCGCCCGCATCCTCGCGGTGGCCGCACCGGACCTGCAGCCGCCGATCTCGGTCCGGTCCGAGGGCGACGAGCCGAGGTTCGTCGCAGTGCGGTCGACCAACGGGTCGAAGTCCCCGCTTCTCGACGCCGTCGTCGACGTCACCCGTCGTCAGGTAGCCGACGGCGGAGCCGGAAACCTGGCCGTCATCGCCCCCCGGTCGCTGTACCAGCCGATCGTCGAGGCGTTCGACGCAGCCGGTGTCACGATCGGACGGGCGCCCCGCGACGGGTTGGCCCATCAGATCACGGTGGTGCCCGTCAACCTGGTGAAGGGTCTCGAGGTCGACGTGGCGCTCGTGGTCGAACCGTCGGTGATGTGGGCCGAGGAACCTCAGCCGGCCCGCTCCCTCTACGTGGCCTGCACCCGTGCGACCAAACAGTTGGTGATCGTCCACGCCGACAGGCTGCCCGACGTTTTGACCTGACAGGTGGCGTCCGGCCCGAGCCCGGCGCATACCCGCCGATCACCGGCTGAGCCGAGATCGTTTGGAGCGTCAGGCGATACGGAGCGTGCCGTCGATGTCGTCGGTGAGGGCCGAGGCGAGTTCCACCATCCTGGGCGAGACCTGCGCTCCGAGTTCGCGTTGGAGTCGGACCCGGTAGTCGTCGATCGCATGTACGGCCGACGCCGTTTGCTGACGCTCCATTTCGGCCCGTACGAGCAGCCGCAGCATCGATTCCCGAAGTGGTTCCTCGGCCAATACCCGTCGGGCCAGCAGCACCGCATCGTCGTACGCATGACCCTCCACGAACTCCCGGCAGCGATCGTCGACGGCGTGCAACCTGGTCTGACGCCACCGCAACCGGAACGGCCAGACCCACGGGTCATCCCAGCCGATCAGCAGGTCACAGAGTAGGCGATCCACTGCGACGCCGTCGCCGGCGTGCCCGCGGCAGATCTCGTCGAGGTCGACCCGAACCTCGGGACTCAGGCACATCACCGCCGGTTCCCGGTCGACGATGGCGATCGAACGGGTGGTTTTGAGCCGCCACAACGCCGACCGTAGATTGGCCGTGGCCCGTTCCTCGTTCTTCTCGGGCCACAACATCCCGCCGACACATCCTCGGGTCAACCCGTGCCGGTGGAGGGCCAGAAGGGCGAGCAGTCGAGCCCCGGTCGGCGTCACCGTGATCGGCTCGTCGCCGTCGTCGAACGCCGCGAACCGTCCGACCAGTTGCAGCCTCAACGCCCCGCCCTCACCGGAGGCACGGTTCCATGATCTTCATCGTGTCGGGGAAGGGACTGACCCCGAGTTCGCTGTTCAACAGTCGACGCAGATCCGAGAAGTGGCGTATCGCTTCGTTGACGTTGCCCTCGGCCAGGTGGCTTCGGAGCAGCAACTGGTGGGCGGCCTCGTTCAACGGGTCGATGCTGACGGCCCACGTGGCGTCCATCACCGCCGCCGCCGGTTCGCCCCGTTCCAGATGGGCCGACGCCCGTTGTTGCAGCAGTTCGACCTGGCATGCCCGCACTCGTTCCCGCTCCACGATCACCCACTCGTCGTACCAGCCGGTGAGCAGCGGGGCCGACAGCAGATCGAGATCGAATCCGAGGCCGACGTAGGCCGGCGACAAACCGTCGGGCCGCCGGCGCAGGCACAACCGGTGGACGTCGACGTCGACCTCATCCCGAAGCGACAGCTCCCGGCATGAACCGACCAGCAGCCGCCGGGCCCCCTCCGGCATCCTCCAGACCACCGCCCTCATGTTGGCCAACGCCCGCGCCCGACCGGCCTCGGGCCACAGGAGCCCGGAAAGTTCAGCCCGATTCGTGCGGCCGGACAGAGCCAGCGCTGCCAGCAGCCGCGCCGACTGCGTGTCGACCGGGATCAATCCGTTGGCTCCGGTCAGCGAAAACTGACCGAGCAGCCTGAGCGTTGCCTCCATGCGAGATGCCCTCCATCTCCGAGCTGAAAAACGGGGTGGTGACTCCGACCTGCGAGCGCCGCCGTCGACAATCGCCGGACTGTGACAAGACCCGACGTCGGCCGTCGACGACTAGATGGTCGCTCGGTCAGACCTGATACAAAATTACTTCCTCTGCGCGAAACTTTCTCGTCCTTCACCGGCCCCTCGATCGGGCACGGACCTTGCCGCCGGTCAGGCCGCTCCGGCGACCAGCGAGCGGAGCTCGGCGGTCGGATTCAGCCCTGAGTAGCCCGCCAACGTCCGGCTGTAGCGGTCGTATTCCTGATGGGCGGCCGACACGTTCCCCTGGGCCAGGTGGGCCTCGACGACGAGGCGACGACTGCTCTCCCGGAGCGGGTCGATGGCCACCGCCGCCAGCCCGGCCTCGACGGCCTCCGCGGTGCGCCCCGACTCCAACGCCGAACGGCTGCGACGCTCCAACGAGTTGAGCGTCAGCTGCCGGAGCCGCTCCCGCTCGATGACCAGCCAATCGTCGTACCAATCAGGCAACAGCTCCGACTGCAGCACCTGGAAGGGCATGAGCACATCGAACCCGGCCTCGGTCGCCGGCCGGCGGGAGGCCAGCGCCTCGATGCCGTCGCGGACGTCGACCCAGACGTCGGTGGCAAGCCGAAGATGGGTCTTGGTGGCGGTGATGATCGACCCGCACGTCTTGTTGAGGCGCCACAACGTCGAACGCAGATTGGCCTTGGCCCGCTCCTCGTTGGTGTCGGGCCACAGCTGGAAGGCGGCCCGGCACCGGTCGACCCCCCGAGGTGACAACGCCACCAGGGCGATCAGACGCTGCATAGCCGGCTGCAGGGTGAGCACGTGGTCGTCGACCTGGGCTTCGAACCCCCCGAGTAGATGCAGACGGATCTGGTTGTCGGACGCCGACGAGTTGGTGCCACGGTGGTTGGTGAACACGGTTTGAACCCTCCTGATGTTGTTTGAGGGCCAGTGTGGTCATTCAACCGTCGCGGATCCGTCGCGATGATCGACAACATTGTTCGCCCGCCGCGGCCGGCAGTCGGCGCCTGCCGTGGCTCGGCCGATCGACTCAGCCGCCGATCGGGACGTTCGATTCGACCATGTCCGGCGCACCGCCGAAGTAGTCGTCGTAGGGGTGGTCCGGCGGTTCGGTCGGCGCGTTCCGCGGTTGCGGTTGCTCGACGCGGCCACTCCGGAACGACTCGGGAGGTCGGCCGGTCGCCGTTCTGATCGTGGCGTGGTGGATGCCGTTGCGCTCCGTCACCTGCTCACCGGCCAGGAGAGCGGCGAGTCCCCCGGTGTCGTGGTCGGGATGGTGGAATGAGACATGGAGGCTGTCGGGACCGATCACGGAGACGCCAATGTCGAGTCCCTCCGAGGTGGTGGTCAGAATCGGGGTCGGACCGACTCTGGAGCCGGCCGCCATTGCCCCGTCGAGGATACGTTGCCAGGTCTCACCGACGTGGGCGGTGTCGACCAGCGGATTGGGGTGTCGGGAGCGGGCCACGACCAGCAGTGCACCGGCCGCCAGTGCCAGAACGATCGGGGCCGAACGGACGGCGAGCGCCGCCGAGGCCCCCACCTCGTTGAGAGCGAGGCCGGGATCGACGCTGACCTCCTGGTCCCACAACCAGATCGCCGCCCCGAGCTGCATGATCGCCATGACCCGGGCCACGGGCACCGGGCCCACGTGCGGGCGCTCGTCACCGCGTAGGGCCTCGGTCCCGAACCGCAGCACCGAGTACGCCGCCAGAAACCAGACCGTGGCCGTTCCCGGGCGGCTGCCGATCAAGGCACAGGCGACGGCGAAGATGGCGAGCAGCCCGGCGGCTTCGAGAAGCGGCACCGGCCACAGCCGCCGGTCGACGAGCCATGGAGGCACGTGGTCGTGAGCCGGCCCGTAGCGGATTCCGGTGGCGGCGGGGGTCCCGTGGCAACAACCGACGGTAAGACAGCCGATGCGCTCGAACGCGAGGAACGGGGCCAGACCTACGGTCAGTACGTCCAGCCCTTCCAGCACCGGGGCGTCGGACAACCAGAGGTAGACGGCCACCATGGCCGTGGCGACCCAGACATGCTCCAGCCGGACCAGGAATTCGACACCGGTGAACGCCCGCCGCAGCAGGGCCCAGCCGAAGAAGGAAAGGCCGGCCACGGCCGACAGACCGACCGCCACCAGCAGCGGAAAGCCGGTTCGAACCGCGGTCAGCAAGGCGGCGGCGAAGGCCAGGTGGTATCCCGCAATGCCGATCGAGCGGAACGCTGGAATCGTGCGGTGACCAACGGTGATCGTCATGCGGGGAATCCGGTCGAACCAGGCGTTGAGCGTGGGCACCCCACGCTCGTGGCCCACCCGGGTCGGTCCGGCCTGAGGACCGGAACTGGTGGCGGGATCGGTCGAGGGGTCCATGATCGGTCATGCTGGTCCCGCCCCATCACCGAACCGTCACAGTCAGGGACCGCCCGGGCTCCACCGAGGCGTCGTGTCGGAAACGGGCTTCCTGCCGGTGACGCAAGGGTGACGAGGCCGACGGATCGTCGTACCCGTGGCCAATTCACAAGCGATAGCGGCCGTGGCCGTGAGTCTGACGGATCTGCTGAACCGTTGCTTCGCCGATCTCGACGCCACCGACCCTGACGCATTCCGGGCACTGCCGACCGCCCGTACCGTTCGCAGTGAGGACTTCGGTCTGGTCGGAGCCTCGGCCAACAGCGTCATCCGCTACCCGTCGCTCAGCATCTTCTGCTACCGGGTCGACGTGAACCGGACGATGCGGGCACCGTGGTCGGCGGTGGCCGCCCACGACGGCGACATCCATCTCCCACTCGACATCCATTTCCTCCTCACCCCGTTCGACTCCGACCCCGAGGCGGAACTCAAGATCCTCGGCGCCACGATGCAGTGTCTCGAACAGCACCCGATCCTGGCCGGCCCCCGCCTCCACCCCGGCGGCGGCTGGAGCAGCGGGGAAGCAATCCAGCTGATCAACGAGGACCTGGTGACCGAAGACGTGCTCCGGACCTTCGACACCTTGCCATCCGACTTCCGGCTCAGCGTCTCGTACCTGGCCCGCGTCGCCCGCATCGACGCCCCGGACGAACCTGATCACCCCGATGTCTTGACCGCGGTGAGGGGCCTGGCCCCGTCATCGGTGCCGGTGCCATGACCGCCTCCATGCCGTCCAATGTGTACACCCCCGATCGCTACGACGAGCGGGTCTTCCACTTGGCCCTCGGGATCGAACCGACCGGGGCCGTCTCCGGGTTGCGGGCCCTGTCGTCGGTCGACGTCCGGCTGGAGCAGTTCCCGAGCCCGGTCGACCAGTGGCGCAACTGGCGGCCTGGTGAGGCCCTCACCCCTTTTCTCCCAGCGATGCTTCGGCATCCCTCGGGCCGGTTCGCACTGCTGTATCATCGCCGGTCGACGACAACCGTCGCCATGCGCATCGTCGACAATCAACGGTCCCTCGCTCCCGGCGCCAACCCGGGGCGGTTCGGGGTCGGCCAGGGCCGGCGGATTGTTCCCCGTCGGGTCTCGGTGACCATCCCGACCGAAGCTGCGGTGCTCGGCGCCGAGGCCGACCCGGCCAGGCCACCGGTTCCCATCTGGCAGCGAAGCTTCCCGCTCGCCTGTTTCCCCGGAGCCACGGCCTCACTGGGCCCGGGAGCGACGGTGATCCGCGGCCGGGTCGAACGCGACGACGGCAGCGGCCTCCTGGCGCCGGTTCGCTGGGCCCGGGTGCGGGCCGCCAACGGCAGCGGCGACGAGATCGGCTGGGCGCACGGCGACGACCGCGGCGAGTTCGTGCTGGCGATCGGACAGTCGGTCAACGACATCGTGGCGCCGCCGGATCCGCTGCCGGTCACGCTGACGGTCGGCTATCTCGACCCTGCACCGATGCCCGATCCCGCCGACCCCCTTCTGGCCACCATCGACCCGCTCTGGGATCTGCCGGTCGAAACCGTGGATGCCTCCGTCGATCCGGCGAGCGAGCCCTCCATCACCGGTCGACGGTTCCTCCCCGGGCAGTCGGTGGTGGCCGCCTTGTCGCCGGCGATGCCCGTTGATCTCCCCCTCGGCCGAGAGACCTCGGTTGTACTCGTCGTGCCCTGACCGCCGGTGTCGTCGAATGCCGACCTCATCAACCATTCGCCAGTCGTCTCGATCAAAAAGGAAACCGAGCAATGCCTGAGTATCTCGCCCCCGGCGTCTACGTCGAAGAAGTCTCCTTCCGGTCCAAAACCATCGAGGGGGTGCCGACCAGCACCACCGGCTTCGCCGGGATGACCCGATGGGGACCGGTGCAGTATCCCGACGGCCCCACCACGAGCGAACCCCGTCTCATCACCAGCCTCCCCGAGTTCGAACGGGTCTACGGCGGCCTCGAGCAGCTGAGCGTCGACCGGGGTGATGGTCAGCCGACCAGCGAGTGCTACACGGCGCATGCGGCCCGGGCCTTCTTCCTCAACGGTGGCCAGCGGCTCTACATCTCACGGGTGTTCGTTCCCACCGATCCCGGCGATGGCTCCGAGGACTGGGGCCTGGCGGAGCTGCTGTTGCCGTTCGGTGTTGGCGACTCGGTCAACTGGCGGGGCCGCTGGCCCGGGGCCTACGGCAATGTGCTGTTGACGGTGCGGGCGGTCCGCAAGGGCAACAGCGCCTTCAACCATGCGCCGACCCAGGGTGGGCCCTCGTTCGGCACCCAGGCACGGGGCCTCACCCGCGGCACCGTGGTGGAGATCACCGACGCCGGGGGCACGCCACCGGGGGCCGGCGACGACCTCGTCGGCAACCTCATGGCCGTCGTCGACATCGACCCTGCTGTCACCGACATCAACGGCGTTCCCCAGCAGAGCTTCCTCGACGCCTCCGGCGCTGCGTTCACCATGCCGGCCGATCCCGTGATCAAGGAGGTGGTGCTCCAGGTGACGATCCGGGCCGGCGACGACAGGGTGGAGGTCTCGGATGATCTGGCCACCCACCCCGGTCAACGGCGGTGGATTGGCAAGATCTTCGACTTGAGCGACCCCGAGGACGAAGACGCCATCCTCTACGTCGACACCGCCGAGGACGACGCGGTGGGCCGTGCCGTGGCGCTGATGGAGGCCCTGCAAACGCCGCGGGAAGGTGTGCGTTTAACCGGTGGGCACGACGGGGCGCTGGCCATGCCCGACAACCTGCTCGGCGACGTGGCCAACCCCGACGACGCCACCCGCAAGGCCACCGGCCTCGAGGCCCTCGGCGAGGTGACCGACATCGCCATCGTGGCCGCTCCCGACGGAGGCACCTACACCGACGCCCTCGAGGATCTGTGCGTCGACGCCGCCGACCGCCTCATCGGCCACGCCGAACGGGAACGGTACCGCATCGCCGTGGTGGACGCCCCCCGAGCGTCGTCGATGAACGAGGTCCGGGAGTTCCGGGGTAAGTTCGACAGCACCCGGGCCGCTCTCTACCACCCCTGGATCGAGATCCTCGATCCGCTGGAACGCCCGGCCCAGGGGGCCCCGCCCCGCCGGATCCTGCTCCCGCCATCGGGTTTCGTGACCGGCATCTACGCTCGCAACGACGTGACCCGCGGGGTCTTCAAAGCCCCGGCCAACGAGGTGGTGCGAGGGCTCACCAAGTTCGAGGCCAACATCAACAAGGCCCGCAACGACGTGTTGAATCCCGAAGGCATCAACGCCCTCCGCTTCTTCGAGGGCCGCGGCAGCCGCGTGTGGGGGGCACGGACCATGACGTCCGACCCCGAGTGGAAGTACGTGAACGTCCGCCGCCTGTTCATCTATCTGGAGAACTCGATCGACCGGGCCATGCAGTGGGCGGTGTTCGAACCCAACAACCCCCGGCTGTGGCGCAACATCACCCAGATGGTCAACGACTTCCTCTACGTGCAGTGGCTCAACGGGGCCCTGCTCGGATCCAAGCCGGAGGAGGCGTTCTTCGTGCGCTGCGACCGCACCACCATGACCCAGAACGACCTCGACAACGGCAGGATGATCTGCCTGATCGGGGTGGCGCCGGTGAAGCCGGCCGAGTTCGTGATCTTCCGCATCGGCCAGTGGACGGCCGATGCCCGCATCTGAGGTTTCTCGGCCCAAATCGATCGAAAGGTGACCAACCATGCCAGTACAACGTGATAATCCCTACGGGGCCTTCAACTTCATCGTGTCGCTCGGCGGCGACCAGGGCAGCGGCGACGAGGGCCAGGTGGTTGGCGGGTTCAGCGACGTCAGCGGCCTCGGCTTCGAGGTCCAGTACGCCGACTACCGCAACGGAAACGAGAAGGTCAACACCGTCCGAAAGGTGCAGAACACCTTCACCGTCGAGGACGTGGTGCTGAAGCGGGGCCTAATCGGTTCCGACGACCTTTACGACTGGCTCAAGGACGTGCGGGAGGGCGACATCGACCCGAGGGTCGTGACCATCACGCTGCTCGACGAGGCCCGCAACGCCGTGTCGACCTGGAAGCTCCAGAAGGCCCAGCCGAAGAAGTGGAGTGGGCCGACCCTGGCGGCC
>Ga0224512_10001889_pt1 | contig 19646 bp, 22 predicted proteins | sample SF_May12_sed_USG_4_FD_169103 | JGI IMG/M metagenome (GOLD analysis project Ga0224512, IMG submission 169103) | Sediment microbial communities from San Francisco Bay, California, United States - SF_May12_sed_USGS_13 | ecosystem: Environmental > Aquatic > Marine > Sediment | place: USA... | reverse complement strand
CACATTGTCCAGAAACCGGTAACCGTTGGTGGTCGGTGCCACACGGTGACCGTCGCTCGACAACCAGCCACGCTGTACCGCGCTTGTTACGGTGTCCTTAATGTTCGCAAACTCAAGGCCGGTGTGTCGGCAAAACATGTCAATTTCAAAGCCGGCAGTGAGGCGTAGCGCGTTGAGCATAAACTCGAAGCCAATTTCGGGTCCTGCCAAGCGGCGTGTTTCGCCGATAGCCGCGGCGGAACCCGCTTTAGTCATATATGAGGCCGGGCTGCGCACTTTCCAAGTCCGCTCAATCGCTCCGCTATTGCTTACCTTGCCGTGGGCCCCGGCACCGATTCCGATGTAGTCGCCGAATCGCCAGTAATTCAGATTGTGAATGCAGCGATGCTGCGGGCGCGCATAGGCCGATACTTCATACTGATGATAACCGGCCTCCCTTAACCTGTGCTGAATGGCTTCCTGCATTGTCCATATAATGTCGTCATCGGGTAGCGTCGGGCGTTGTTGGTAAAACTTCGTATTCGGTTCGATGGTTAACTGATATACCGATAAATGTTCCGGTGCTAGGCCAATAGCGATCTCAACATCGCGTAACGCATCGTGCAGCGATTGTTCGGGTAAGCCAAACATGAGATCTAGATTGTGGCTTTGAAACTCCGCGCCTTTTGCGGCCTCGACGGCGTGTCGCGCTTGGTCGGCGTCGTGGACGCGACCTAACCGTTTTAGCGACTCGTCATGAAAACTCTGGACGCCGATAGACAGGCGGTTGACGCCGGCTTCGCGATATCCACGGAAGCGTTGTTGATCGGCAGCCCCGGGGTTGGCTTCGACGGTGATCTCGGCGTCCGGCGCGAGCAAGACGCGGCTGCGAATTCCGTCCATTAGTCGACTCATTGCCGCCGCCGAAAACAGGCTCGGTGTGCCGCCGCCAAAATAGATTGATCGCAGTGGCATCGGCCGGAGGTCTGTGAGCTCGAAATCGAGATCGCACAACAGCGCGGCGACGTATTCCTGTTCCGGAATCTGCGCGGCGACGTGGGAGTTAAAATCGCAATACGGACATTTACGCACGCACCACGGCAAGTGCACATACAGCGATACCGCGTCGAGTGTGGTGCGCATAGAACAGTATCTATCTCAAGACATCCAAACGGGCGTCGATAGCGCCGCTAGTAACCCGGCATCATTCATATTTGGCCGTGCATTCGCAGGTCGCTCCGGCGGGAGTTCAAGTAGCGATATTGCGACTTTTGCGGTGTTGGAACGCGTCGATATTGGCGGCAACTTCGTCTGCCAATCGTTGCCGAGTTTCGCGACTCGCCCAGGCATTATGAGGCGTCACGATGAGATTCGGAATGTCCGGGTCCAGCAGCGGGTTGCCGTGGGTCGGCGGTTCGGTGGTCAATACATCCACTCCAGCCGCACCGATTACGCCATCGCGCAGGGCATCGGCCAGCGCCTGTTCGTCGACTATGCCGCCGCGCGCCGTATTGATGAGCACCACAATCAGCCGCAATTCCGGCGCGGCCTCGATCCCATCGCGGCCGACCATGACCTTGTTGGACAACACGACTTCGGCGTTGGCGATACGCTCTGGCACTTGTTCGATTCGACTGGCGGGATACGATATAGCGTTCGGTAACACGGCGTCGAGCCGGCCGAGGTCCAGGTCGCCTGCGTCGAAGGAGTCACGGTCTAGAATTACACCATGCATGGATTATGGTTTACCAATGAGAAAAGTTGGGTTGATATTGGTTATTGTAACGTCCGTAGCTCGGCGCAACGGTATCGCGATCCGGTAGCGAGCCGCAATCCTGCTCGGACCAGTGCTCCGCACGTTGTCGCCCCAATACGATTTCATCGAAGTGCATGGAGGACTCGAACCGATCGCGCAACCGGCCGGCTTCGGCGTGGCGGTTACTCGCAGCTAACGTATATAACGCGAAAGCATCGATAATATTGTCGTCCCGGTCGCCGGTGTTCGTGGTACCGTGTTCTACTACTCGGCCCGTGTAGATGTTTGCGAGTTGATACTGTGCTTCGCTGGGCCCGTGTGTCGAGGGGCGGCACAGCCACGCTGCGGCAATTTCAGTATGGTAAAGCGGAGTCAGCCCACAGCAGTACGAGACGCCGAGTCTATATTGTGCTTCGGCGTCTCCGCCATACGCTGCGACGACCCATTGCGAACGGTACGCGCCAATATCGTCATTGATGCCGTCTGTGGCACAACCCGTGACGATCAGTAGCGCGGCTGCGACGGCAACAAACCGGGTTTTCATCGCGCCCACCGGTTGGAGCTGCCGGGTTGTGCAATGTCGCGATTGAGTCGTGCTGAGCATCCGTTGTATCGACTATTCGCCACGCCGTACCCGGGTTAGCAAACGTCGGTCGCGTTTGTCCGGACGGCGGGCGGGCGCGACTCGCAACGCCGCGTCGGCGCGCAGCTGTTCGGCGCGTTGCTTGCGTTGCTGCCGGCTGTCGTCGGTTTCTGCGTACAGGCGTTGTGCGTCATTGGCGGCCAGACGCCGCGTCGAAAACCCATCGACCACGATGCAGTAGCGGTACGGATCGCTTTGCACGCTCAACTTATCGCCGATCCGAATTGCCTTCGCGGGTTTTGCACGCACTCCGTTGACGGTAATCTTGCCACCTTTGATGGCGGTGACCGCAAGCTGTCGCGTCTTAAAAAACCGCGTCGCCCACAGCCAACTATCGAGCCGTTGCGTAGCCGGTTCGGCAGATTCTCGGCGTGCGGATGGGGGGTGGCTGGGCATTGCGCTTGTGTTACTTGAGGAGCGGCGTCTCGTAAGGTAACTCACAGGGCCGGTCGATCGCCAATCCAGGTCGTTAACTATGTTCATTGAAGTTTGGCGTTGGGCTCGACCAGCGCTTGGCATAGCACGATTTAGGGGACCTCAATTAGTCGCGATTGGGGTGCACCAGGTCAGTAAATTCGATCCGCCGGTCGTGATTCAATTGAGCCTCCTGTCAGTATCGATGCTACAAATAACGTTTGGAACCGACGCTTTACGAGATGCTCTGAATCTACATGGGCAAGACCGCAGTCGAGCTGTCGCCAGAGGGCGGTGATGTTGCCGATAAGGGGTTTTGGCCTTGAATTTTCGGCTGCGAAATTGACAACGTAGTCTATAATGTAAGTAATATGTTTCATCGAAATCTTGTTCGATCACGGCGGTACGGAGATGCACCCCAGGAAAATTAGTCGAAGCCGCTTCGCTCTCGGCACCCGGCCGTGGGCGGCCGCAATCTTAGTTTTGTCAGGCCTATGGTTCGCCACGCCAAGTTGGGCATTGGGACCAGCAGATGGCGAGATTGGGTTGCTGTGGTGGTCGAACGATTTCAGTATCGATGTGAGCGAGGGCGAAACCGAAGGCGGCGCGTTCGGGGGTCATGCCGAGGTCTGGTGGGACGACGCATGGGGATTAAAAGGTTCGCTGTACCGCTCGGATCTTGAAGATACCGGTTTCGAAAGCACTGACCATTTGAGTATTGACGTGAAGCGGCGGTTGTTTTCGCTGACCGATAACAGCTTTGTGGCTGTCGGTTTGGGTTGGGAAGATATCGATTTGGAAGACGGCACCGACAGTTCCGGTGCGCGACTGTTGCTCGAAGGGCGGGTCGGCGTGCTGGGCACTCTCTATCTATATGGGCAAACCGCGTGGTTCCCGTCGTTGGACGACGCAGGACAACGTACCGATCTCAATGGCAATGAATACGAAGCCGGATTGTCGTACGACCCATTTCCGTTCTTGTCGCTACGGGCGGGTTACCGACGATTCAAATTGGACTTTGACGACAGCACGGGCACGGGTATTTCCAGCGAGACCCGGGGATTTATCTTCGGCGCCGGTCTTCACTGGTAACGCGAATTTTATAGCCGGGGTCGCAGGATCATCGGGTCCTTTCCGGCAGAACACAGCACGTGTTCGGCATCGATGAGATCGTTCGTTCCGAACCCCTCTCGGTACTCGGCGTAACAACAAACCAGTAAATCCAGCGCGTCATCCGGTGCGGCCATGCCATTGTTGAATCCAGTCAGACTTAGTGCGGCCCGCAGCCGTAGCGAGCGAGCGCCTTGCTGGGAAGCGATATTCAACGCTGAGCGAAACGAATTTTCCGCTTCGGTCGGGCAACCGGGTTGGACGGCCAAATACAATTCACCCCGTAGCCGGTGCAGTTCTGCTTCCCAATGTCGTTCCTCGCTTTCATTGATGCGCGCCAATCCCTTGTCGATCGCGTCGAGTCCCTCGCTATAGCGGCCCGATTTCAGGTGAGCCGCAGCAGCGATTGACATCACCCACGGCAATCCGATTCCTGCCTCAAGCCGATTGATCTCTTCGAGCCCCGATTGTACCTGCTGTAATCCGATTTCATGGTCGCCGGCAATGATCGCGGAATGTCCTTGAAGAATCGTCACTACTGAACGGAAGTAGGCGAAATCGTACTCCGTAGACAGTGCCATCATCTCAGATGCTAGGGTTTGCATAACGTCAGTTTGCCCACAACAAATTCTTGTTACGCACGCCCAAAACAATGCGAGCGCGACACTAAACGGTTGGGTAAGAGTCTGCGCAGTGCTGATTGCCTTGTCGCTCATGCCAATCGCTTGTTCGGGCCGGCCAGAAATCCATAATGTCCATGCCAAGTGCGCGTACAAGGTCGGCTGAATATCGATTTGGGCCGCGAGGACGGTGGATTTCTTTTGCTGTGGAGCATAGGTGATCGCACCCAGTTCAAGCTGCTTACGGGCAGTGACAAATTCACCACGCCAGAATGCGCAAGCCCCGAGCATGTAGTGCCCAAGCGTGGTGGCGCGAGGGTCATTGCTTGTGGCGGCGAAATTCAACATGCGTTGGCCCAATGTGTGGGCAGTCGACAGATCGCCGCGTGTGTAATAACAGGTGTACAACCCACGCAATGCATCGATACGTTGCGTCGTGTCCCCGGCATTGGAACTCAATCGGTCGGCGCGCATAAACGCCTGTTCGGTATCGTGGCTGGCAAATCCGCGGGTCGCACGATAGGCGGCGCCGAGCAGTATTTGCAATCGCAGTTCGCTTTGCGCCTGTGTGGGGTCCGCCGCTTCGCTCGGCAATAGATCCAAGCCCCGGCGCGCATGGCCAATTACTTCCCGAAACGCCGAGCGGTCGAGAGCGCGGCCGGCGGCCTGTTGCCAATACTGCATCGCCTCGGGCACCATTCCGGCGGCACTGTAGTGATGCGCAACTTCCTCGGGTTCAGGGCCGATTTCGGCGCTGAGACCCGCAGTCAGAATATGGGCAATGCGGCTGTGTAAGTGACGGCGTGTTGTCCGCAGTAAACTCGCGTATGCTTCGTCTTGTACGAGCGCGTGTTTAAACATAAAGGCTTCTCGCGGCGCGACGTCTTGTTGCAATATCAAATCGGCGTCGATCAAACGTGCGAGCCCATCTCGGATTGTATGCTCCGGTGATTCACATACAGCGCTAAGCATCTCGTAGCTGAACTCTCGCCCGATCGCGGCGCCGATTTGAGCCAACTCTTTGGCTTTGCCGAGGCGGTCGAGTCGCGCCATCAGCGAGTCATGCAGCGTCGATGGGATATGCATCGGCGAGTGCGGGCTCTTGAGCGTAAAGCGGTCAGCCTGTTCCTCAATTTCGTTAGAGCTCATGATTGCCTTCGTCAATTCCTCGATAAATAACGGAATACCGTCGCACTTACCGACAATTTGCGCTGGAAGCTCCGGGGGCAGCGGTTTGTCGCCGGTGACGCGATCGACGATATACAGGGCATGTTGATCCGAAAGCCGGTCCAGTGCGATCTCGGTGACGTACGGATAGTTCAGCCACTGTAGCGGAGCAGTGAAGTCGGGGCGATATGTGATTACCAACATGATGCGCGCTCTATTCAGGCAATCGATGATGGAATCGAGGAAATCCATCGATGTCGGATCGATCCATTGCGCATCTTCAAACATCGTAAACACGGCCTCCTCCGACGACATTTCGGTGTACAGATCGATCAGGGACTGAACCGTGCGTTGTTTGCGTTGCACCGGGCTTATGCCGTTGCTCATCCGGTCGGAGCGCGAGTCGTGCAGTATCCGATCGAATATTTGGCGTGCTTTGCGTACTCGCATAACCGCCTTGGGAACTTCGTGGATTGGCGTGTTGTGAATATCGATATGTAGATTGTTCGTTACGTATTGTTCCGCCCGCTCCAGGTGAGAAGTGAACGGGTATAACGGGCTATTGGTATGATGTGGCGAACATTGATAGATAATTCGAGTAGGTTGTTCGCTACGGACGCGGCGATGAAACTCCTCGGCAATGCGCGACTTGCCGATGCCGGCGTGGCCGTGTACCAACACGACTTGCCCGCGGCCGGCCCTGGCCCGATTCCAGCAGCCAAATAACCGGTCAAGATCCGCGTCGCGGCCTACCACCGGTGTTAGTCGTTCCGACTTGGCCGCTGCAAACCGCGTACGAATTGTTTCGGAGTCGTCCACTGACCAGATCCGCACCGCAGCGCCGATTCCGTTCAAATGTTGATTTCCAAGATCCTTAAAATCGAAAGTTCGGCGCAGCAGAAGTTTGGTGGTGTCAGACACCACGACCGAGTTAGATGCCGCGGCGGTTTGTAAGCGCGCTGCCAAATACGGGGTGCTGCCGACGACTGCGTTTTGTTCGGAGGCGCCGTCACCGATCAAATCACCCGCTACCACCAAACCCGTGGCGATACCGATACGCACTGCCAATTCGGCGGTTTCGCTCGCGGGTAACGCGGATTGAAGTTCCGGTACCGTGCGAACGATGCCGAGCGCGGCCCGTACCGCGCGCTCCGCGTCGTCCTCATGAGCCAGCGGATAGCCGAAATAGGCCATTATCCCATCGCCGACGAAGCGCGCGACGTGACCGTCATAGCGGACGACGAGTGAATGGCACAGCGTTTGATAGGCACGAATGAATTCGCGCATATCTTCCGGATCGAGCCGTGTTGTGAGTGCCGTTGAGCCTACTAAGTCGCAAAACATCACGGTAATCTGTCGGCGTTCACTTGCGGCCGAGCGTACTTTGAAATCGGATGTTAGTGCCGCAGAGTCCGCGGCTGACGGTGCTGACCGAAATGGGTTGGCAAGTGCGCGGCCGCAACCGCCACAGTACGATTCGCCGGTGAGGTTATCGAACCCGCAGGCGGCGCAGCGCAGCGCAAGCGCGACGCCGCATTGCTTGCAAAAGCGTCGTTCTTCCCGATTCGCCGTGTGGCATACGGTGCATGCCAAGCCCATGGATATCCCCTTCCTCGCGAATCATCACAAAACGTTCGACTTTGCTTGACGAGGCAGTGATCGGTTTGAAGCGGACCTCGTCGCGACGTTTCCCGCGATTCCCCGCGTCCACCTTAGCGCGGTGGAGGTAGGGGGTCAAACCTATGGAGTCGCCGACAGCTTGCGTTCAGAATTAACATTACAATTAGGGTCAATCGAGCGAGCTAGGGGGGAATTCCATGTCCACAAAGCATTCCGACGTATCCATTCAGGCGCTTCGCCAGATCGAAGTTTTTCGATCGGTCGATGACGACACGCTGCGATCGTGGCGGAACGAATTTGAATGGCACCGCTATTCGGCCAACCAGCAAATTGTTTCTCAAAATGAGCCATCAAGCGACGTGCATTTTGTTTGCGGCGGTCTGGTGCGGGCGACGATCTTCGCAGCCAGCGGAAAGGAAGTAACGTTTCAGGATTTGGGTCCAGGGGAGATTTTCGGTGAACTCGCGGCAATCGATAGCAAACCACGTACGACCCATGTGCTAGCGTTAGCCGATTCGCTGGTGGCGACAATGACGGCGAGGCATTTCTTGCGGTTGTTGCACAATCGTCCGGATGTTGCGATAGCAACTCTACAGCGGTTGAGTGGGTTGGTTCGACGTCTATGCGACCGCGTCGTCGAGTTTAGTACGCTCGGCGTAAAGAACCGCATTCAGGCGGAACTTCTGCGTTTGGCGCGCGCCAATGGCGTACAGAATAATCGAGCGTTAATCGAACGGCTGCCTACGCATGCGGAAATTGCGAGTCGGGTCAGCACGCACCGCGAAGCCGCTACCCGGGAGTTGAATCGCCTGATTAAAAGTAAAATACTGCAACGCGAGGGCAAGAGCTTGGTGGTTACCGATGTTGCGCGTCTCGAACGTATGGTTGAGGACGTACAGGATCACTGATGTCGGTCTCGCACAACGCAAATTTTGTTGTGAGAAATATCACAGCGGATTTTGAGTCAATGTGGATAATGCGAGTGGCACCTGGATGTGCGATTCGGACAGGGAAGTCCCACCCCAGCCGGACGGAGGTAGATCTTCTAGCGGTCAACGGACGCGCGGCCGCAACCTCAAATCGGTTGGACGCCCGCGCACAGGGAGGTGCCGGCGACAGCCGCTTGGTGACAAGCGGATTGTGCCACCCAAGAGAGGGTTCGCCTTCTCGGCCGGAGCCGCTCACGGACGAGCGGCTCCGTTTTACTTGGTGAGTCAAATGACCACTGCATCGAGGTGCATCGTCGGTCGATGATAGACTTAGATACGATTCGGCGGCGCTTGGGTGCGCATCGGCCGCAGCTGCTCGACGTTAGGAATCGCAAGCAAGCATCGGTCGCGCTCGTGTTGCGGCGACAACGCGATATGCTCGAAATGCTGTTTATCGAGCGTGCGCAACACGGTGGGGATCCGTGGTCCGGTCAGATGGCGTTTCCCGGTGGGCGGCGTGAGATCCATGATCCGGATATTCGGGTTGCGGCCGAGCGCGAAACACTCGAGGAACTGGACCTGGTGCTCGCCGATGCGGGGGCGCTGGGACGAATTGACGATCTGCAGGGGCAGTCGGGCGGCAAACCGCTTGGTCTCGTCATCGCCTGCCATGCTTATATTCTGGATCGCCCGGTTACCCTGAGCCCGAATTACGAAGTGCAAGATTACTTGTGGGTTCCGTTGCCGACCCTGCTAGACCCGGCCAATCAAGTTATGCATCCTTCCCCGAGCCACGGTGGTAAACCGTACCCTGGCATTCGCGTCTCGGATGTACCACAACATGTGGTATGGGGATTAACGTATCGCTTTGTTGAAGCGTTTTTTCGGGCTGTCGGGGTGTCCACGGGAAATCCGGAAATAGACGGGAGTACCGCTGGCGACCCGAATCCGGATTCCCTAGAATAAAGCGCTTACGTTTCGGTGTTGGACATAGATATTGATCGAGCCCATAAAAACTACTGTTGATCAGCGCGGCCGCGCGATTCGGGATCTGCGCATCTCGGTCACCGACCGCTGCAATTTCCGGTGCGTCTACTGTATGCCCAAGCATTTGTTCGGGTCAGATCATGCATTTCTAGACCGCAAACAGCTGCTGAGCTTTGAGGAGATCGAACGAGTTGCGCGTGCGTTTGTCGCCAATGGCGTCAGGAAGCTGCGTATCACGGGCGGCGAGCCGTTGGTGCGACGAGAAATCGAAAAGCTGATTACGCAACTCGCTGCGATAGGCGGGGTGGAGGACTTGAGTCTTACCACCAACGGATCACTACTCACCGCCGACCGCGCGCGCGCGTTACGCGAAGCGGGTCTTAAGCGGGTCACGATCAGCCTCGACGCGTTGGATAACGATATTTTTAAGGCGATCAATGACGTCAAATTTCCGGTCGGTCGCGTGCTGGACGCGGTAAACAATGCCCGGACTGCGGGCCTCGATCCCGTGAAGGTCAACATGGTGGTGGTGCGTGGGTCTAACGACGGCGAGATCCTGCCTATGGCGGAGCATTTCCGAAACAATGGCGTGATCTTGCGGTTTATCGAGTATATGGACGTCGGCACCAGCAATGGCTGGAATATGGAGCAGGTCGTGTCGGCCGCAGAAATCTCCGAAATCGTTAATGAGGAGTTTCCAATTTTACCGGTCGCCCCCGGATACCGGGGCGAAGTCGCAAAACGTTGGCGGTATATCGACGGTGCGGGCGAAATCGGGATTATTTCATCAGTAACCCAGCCGTTTTGCGGTACTTGCACCCGCGCCCGTATTTCCGCGGAAGGCCAGGTTTACACGTGCTTGTTCGCGAGCCAAGGACATGATTTACGCGAACTGGTGCGCAGCGAAATCGACGATCGGGAGCTCGCACAGGCCATCGCACAGATCTGGCGGCGGCGCGACGATCGTTATTCGGAAATTCGCTCGGATGCGACCAGCGCGATACCGAAAATAGAAATGTCGTACATTGGCGGTTAGCCGGGACAGTTCATGAACGGCTCGGTCTTCGGGGGGATCGTGCCGCATGCGATGTGCGATTTTTCTGGGAGTTCCGAACAGAACAAGCCGTGTGGAGCCGCCGTACCATAAACCACCGCGTAACCGATTCAAGTATTGATAGGATTCTTGATTTGTGGTCCGCCTTCGCAAAATATCCGGACTAATTTTGTAGGTGCTCCAAAAGTCGAGGCATGAGTTCCACGAGGTTGCATGGACGGGTGCGGTAATCGAGTTGATGCCCAATGAGTTTATCCCAAGCCGTCGCGCAGGCGCTGCTGGAGCCCGGTAAACAGAATACATAGGTAGCATTGGCGACGCCGCAAAATGCTCGCGACTGCAAGGTCGACGTGCCGATATCGTCGTATGACAGAACCCGAAACATTTCTCCGAAGCCATCGATATGTTTGTCGAGCAATGGTGCGACCGCTTCCGGGGTGCCGTCGCGGCCGGTAATACCGGTGCCGCCAGTAGAGATGACGACCTGCACCGCCGGGTCGGCAATCCATGCTGAGACCACGGCACGAATCGCGTAGATATCGTCCCGTACGATGCGTTTTTCAATCGCGCGGTGCCCTGCGCCTTGCACCCGGTTTACCAACAACGCACCGGATTTGTCATCGGCATCGGTGCGCGAATCGGAGATCGTCAATACTGCGATCGAGACCGGGATCAACTCGCGTTTTGGCGTGCTCTTGGCATTGGTTGACATATACGTATTCCTGGTTCGCTGAAATGGGTGTCTAGCGCGCGCCACGATGTCCGCACGACGCTAAACTCCGAGCGGAAATCCGCAAAGTTAATGGTAAAATACCAGAATGGCGGTGACGATACGATTTTTCGCGGGTCTCAAAGAGCAACTCGGCGTCGAGCGCCGCGAGGTTGACGCGGCGGTCATAAAGACCGTCTCGGATGCGTGGCGAGCCGTGGTGGCGCATGAGGAACTTCCGGATAATATTTTGATCGCGTTGAACCTCGAGTACGCGACTGCGGATCGGGCCGTGCGTGATGGCGATGAGGTCGCGTTCTTTCCACCGGTCACCGGGGGTTGAGCGTGAAGGTCAGAATTGTCGAGGATTCGTTCGACCCGTGGACGGTGCTTGCCGAATATGAGGCCGAACATTCAGCGGCTGGGGGAAATATCGGCGCTACCGCGACGTTTGTCGGTACGATGCGGGATTTTAATGAAGGGGTGGCGGTCAATAGCATGACCCTCGAGTACTATCCGGGGATGACCGAAAAGCATTTGCAGCAAATCGGCGCGGCGATAGCACAATTACACAGTCTGGTCGATTGGCTCATTGTGCACCGGGTTGGAAGGATGCAACCGGGTGAACCCATCGTGCTGGTGGCAGCCTGGTCGGCGCATCGTGTCGAGGCATTCGCCGCGTGCCGCGAGATTATGGAGGACTTAAAGGCACACGCGCCATTTTGGAAGAAAGAACAGCTAACGGATGGCGAACGCTGGGTCGAACACAATACACCGGGCTAAGCACTCCGTAACGGATATCGACTCGGCTCCTAGCTTGATTACTGAGAGGTATTGATTAGTGGATAAGCAACAGCAAACAGAGATCGAAGCGGCTGTCTTTCAGCGCCTTGTGGAGCATTTTCGTACTCATACCGATGTACAAAACATCGACGTTATGAATTTGGCGAGTTTCTGCCGCAACTGCCTGTCCAAATGGTATCAGGCCGCAGCGGACGAGCGGGGTATCGAAATGAGCTATGATGCGGCGCGCGAAGTTATTTATGGCATGCCCTATTCGCAATGGAAGGAGCAATACCAAACCCGAGCCAGCGACGAGACGATGGCGGTTTATAAAGAGAAACATCAGGCCATGGAGTCGGTGGGAAAGTAAAGTAACCGCTGGTTTCCAAGCTGGCCCAAACCAATTCGGGGTTCAGTCAATGATAAAAGGTTTGCATCACAACGCGTATCGTTGCCGCGATTCGGAGCAGACCCGGCAATTCTATGAAGAGTTTCTGGGTTTGCCGCTAGCCGATGCTTTCGAAATCGCAACCACTAAGACCGGTCGCGCCACGAAAGTATTGCATTCGTTTTACCGCATGGACGATGGTTCCTTCCTGGCTTTTTTCGAAGCGCCCGACATGCCGTTCGAATTCAAGAAGCAACATGATTTCGACTTACATATTGCGGTGGAAGTCGATAACGACGCGCTGATAGACATGTTTGAAAAAGGCAAAGCGCTGGGAATGGCGCCGCGCGGAATTTCCGATCACGGTTTTATCCGCTCCATTTACTTCCGAGACCCAAACGGTTACGTAATCGAGCTTACGGCTAAGCAACCCACAGAGAGTCCTGCCACCGAAGAACAGGCTCGAGCTGCGCTCGATAGATGGCAGGCGGCGAAATAAAACAAACAGGGTGTCGGTATCGTGTCACGAGCCAATACATCACCACACCCGTTTCCGTTGGGGTGAATCGTGCGGCCATTTCATTCAACTGATACACAGAGTAACTTCGTTGATTTACCCTCTATGCGTGAAACTCCAGGCTATCGGGTCATCGATGGCGATCCACGCGCTTCGGTGCGATTCGACCGCGGTTCGGCCGACTCGGCCCAGCGCCTTGGAGTATGGATGTGTACCCCGGGCACGTTCGAATGTGTGGAGTCGGGCGACGAACTACAAACTGTCCTGGAAGGCAAATTGAGTGTCACTCAAGCGGATGGCACGGTTCACGAATTTACATCGGGGGACAGTTTTTACACAGACAAAGGCGAACGCCTAATCTGGGAGATCGTGCAGACCGTGAAGAAGGTGTTCTTTGCCTATAATAGAGACGGTGCCTTATAGATTCTTATCTTAGATTTATCATAAGCCACCCTTGAAGTCGCTATACGAAAATAATCCATGGCAGCAAAGACTGACTTAACTTGAATACGTTCTGAAAGACGGGAATGCCTAATACGCTCACAAGCAGCAAACTCAGAAGTACGTAATTCCCGTATCTATCATTGTAATATCGGTACATTTGCGACAGTTTTCTGGGCAGGAAATAGGGAAGAATATAGTGGCCGTCGAGTGCTCCGATTGGGATTAGGTTAAATATCATCAATAAAAGATTGATCTGTGCGAGATAGACAAAAAATGTCTTGGTGCCGACCTCTGAGAAGTAGGGCCAGCTTAGACTGTCACCCAAAACAAAAATATTGATCGCAACGATAGCCACCAAAAGATTCATCCCGGGTCCGGCCGCCGATACCCACAGATCAGCCCAGCGCGAAGTGAAGTTACGAGGATCGGTAGGTACGGGTTTTGCGTAACCGAATCCGACGAATATCACCATCAGCATACCCATTGGGTCAATATGGGCAATCGGATTGATGGTTAAGCGGCCAGCACGCTCCGCGGTATCGTCGCCGAATAGCTTGGCGGTATATGCGTGGCCGAATTCGTGAAACGACAAAGAGATAATCAAGGCGATCAAGATCAGTGCGAACACTAAGACATGGCCTTGGTATAAAAGAGTAATCATAAAACTAGCAGTGCTTTTCTGCGCTCAGGTAATAGTTGGCGGTCAATTCTACGCATCTTACCGTGACGAAGCGGACGCCGATTGGTCGGTGGGGTGGATTGTGAGCTATCGGTTGCGTCAATGCTAGGGCAGCAGTCCGACCGGCAAATTGGGGCTCGGGCTACCTTCCTAAATAGTTAAGCGTGTTGCCAGAATCAGATTCGCACGAGTCCAGCTAGACAATTGTCAAATGCCTCGCAGTAAAAATCTACGTCGTTTGCGGTTGTTCTAAATCCAACCGCGGGGCTTGCGCTGTAGATGGCTTCCCAGACGCCGCGATTCGCGAGATACAGGCGGATTAGCTGCCGCAGTGGCAGATTTTCGCTTGCTTGCATTTGCCGGGCGTTGGCGGGGAGATCCGGGGCGAAAAAATAGCCCGATCGACAATAAAAACGGATCGTGCTCCAAGGTAAACCGTGCGCCTCTATCTTGTTCTGGATTCCGTCGGCGAGTCGTCCACCAACGTCGTTGGCGCGTTGGTGTGCCTGTTGTGTCATGACGCGTTCCAAAGTGCAACGCGCGGTGGCCATCGAAAGAGCATTACCGAACAATGTGCCGCCGGTCGCGACGACGGCAGTGGTTGCAAAACTTGGTAATTCGGAATCGGATTGGGACTCGAGAATCGACGCTACGTCTTCGGTCATGCCGTAGGCCCCGATCGCAACGCTGCCACCGATGGCTTTACATAATGTCAGAATGTCGGGGTCAAGTTTCCATTCGTTGGACAGTCCACCGAAAGCGCAGACATTGGTATGAGCTTCGTCAATAATCAACAGGGTACCGTGGGTTCGGGTGAGCTCGCGGAGCGCGGTGTGAAAGTTCGATTCCGGTTGGATGACGCCAACATTAGTCAGCGCCGGCTCGGTGATGACGCACGCGATGTCGTGATTTTTCAAGCTGCGCTCGACCGCGTCAAGGTCGTTAAACTGCACGATGTGCGCGTGTTTTTTAACATCCTCCGATATCCCCGCGCCTTCGAGGATACGCTCACCGCCGTCTTCAGCGACTAATGTATCGTCGATCATGCCGTGATATTTGCCCGCGAACATCAATATGTCGCTGCGACCGGTTATGGCGCGTGCAATGCGTATCGCTTCGGTATTGGCGCTCGATCCAGCCAACGTGAATTGCCATTTCGGTAAGCCGAACCGCGAGCTCAGTTGCTCGGCCACGGCGATGGAATCTTCATTGGGTAACATAAATTGACTGCCACGCGCCATTTGCTCGCTGGCCGCGGCCGTGAGCTGCGGTTCAGCATAGCCAAATGGCATACTGGTGTCCGCCAAATTCATATCCAGATAGCGATGGCCATCGACGTCAACAAAATAGGCACCGTCACCAGATTTGACGAACATGGGCGGATGGTCATAGAGCTGCACCATCCACGCCATCGGTACGCCATTGGGCATGTATTTTTGGGCCTGTTGCCACAGCGCCGTCGAACGCGGCCGGTTCGCAATGAAACGCTCAAGTTCGCGCGCGCGTAGTTTGTCGATTTGGGTATCGCTTATCGCCATTGGCGGTGACTCCCTCGTCAATAACTTTTAGCGGTCAACAATTGATCGCGTAGTGTTTGGTGGTTCGGGTTTAGCATTGCGGTCCGTGTCCCATCACTTCATCCTACGCGGGCGGTTTAACCCCAACCCAATAGGTTGTGTCAGCTTCTATGGAGTCACAGTCATTCGTGGCGATCGTCCGCAATTTCCGGAAGCCCCGTATCAATTCGCCGGGTTGGAGCAAATACCGGGCGTTAAATCCGGGATGTTGACGCTGCCGATTGGTGTTAAACGTTTTGTAGAACAGCAGTCCACCGGGTTGCAATGCTCGCATCAAGGGTGCGAACAGATTCCGATCGAGGTATCGAACTACGACAATGACATTAAACCACGCCTTCGGCAGGGGGTGCTCATCGAGGTTAGCGACGACTGCCAATAATTGTAAGTCGCAATGTTGTGCCATACGACATCCGATGCGCAGGCCCTCGATACTCACGTCAATGGCATATGCATCGTAGCCGCGACTCGCGAGATACAACGCATTGTCGGCCGTGCCCGCCGCGACATCGAGCGCGCGCCCGCGGCCGTCCAGCAGCGCTTGGTGATCGACAAGCAACGAATCGGGACGCGGAACCGGGTTGGGTTGCCGTCCGCAATAGCGCTGGTCCCAGCGTTCGCGATCGGTGCGCACGATGTTCTTACACTAAGCCGTAGAACGGCTCGACATCGACCAGCGTGTCTGCTGTTACGTCGCCGGACTCCAGCGGTAGCACGATAAAACAGTTGGCCTGGCTCATCGAATTCAAAATGCCGGAGCCCTGCGCGCCCGTACTGTGTACGCTTAGACCCCCGTCGGGGTCGGTGGTCAGGTAGCCGCGTTGAAATTCGAGGCGCCCCGGTCGTTTCCGCAAATCCGATTGCAGCCGCGCCTTGATGCGCATCGGATGTACGTCGTGCTCGCCCATCAGTCGCCGCAATGCGGGCATGACGAACTGGTAGAAAGTGACCATGACCGATACTGGGTTGCCCGGTAATCCAAAGAATAATGCATCGCCGACGCGACCAAATGCGAGCGGCCGCCCCGGCTTCATCGCCACCTTCCAGAAATTTACCGATCCCAGTTGCCGAAGGGTATCGGTAACATAGTCGGCATCGCCCACCGAGGCGCCGCCGGTCGTTATGATCGCATCCGCCATTGCGGCGGCGCTGCTAAACGCGTCACCGGTCGCGTCGGGTTCGTCACGCACGACTCCCATATCAATCAGGTCGACACCGAGCCGTGTGAGCATACCGTGCAACGTATATCGGTTGCTGTCATAGATCTGCCCGAGTTGCAGAGGCTCGCCGATCGATCGCAACTCATCGCCGGTGGAGAAAAACGCCACGCGCGGTTTACGTACCACCGTCACCTCACCCATGCCCAGCGACGCCAGCAAGCCGAGCTCCGTTGGGCTCAGCCGCTTACCGGCCGGCACGACAATCGCGCCTTCGGCAATATCCTCGCCCGCCGCGCGAACGAACTGGCCCGCACGGTGCCCCGTCCCGAGCGTCACGCTATCACCGTCGGCCTCGCAGTCCTCTTGCATGACGACCGTATCGGCACCGTTCGGCAGTATTGCACCAGTCATAACGCGGGCGCATTGATCGGTTTCTACGCGTCCGTCCAGTGGCCGCCCGGCCCAAGCGGTACCGATCACGCGCAACGCTTTTTCGCCACTACTCGGCAAATCGGCGCTGCGTACGGCGTAGCCATCCATTGCCGAATTGCTGTGGGCAGGAACGGCTGAAGGGCACGTAACGGACCTCGCGGAGATGCGCCACAATGCGCTGCGCAACGGCACCTGTTCGATCCCCGCTAAGGTCTCCACCGTCTCCTGGATGCGACCCAGTGCTTGGTCGACCGTTAAGGAATTGGGGTCGAAGTCCTCCATGCATCCCGCTGCATGGGTCACATTCAGCTTATTCATTGCGTCGCCACGGCCCCGACTTTCCACCGGATTTTTCCAGAAGCGCTACGCTGCCGATTGTCATCTCACGGTCGATGGCTTTGCACATGTCGTATACCGTGAGCAACGCGACTTGAACCGCCGTCAGCGCTTCCATTTCGACGCCGGTGCGGTCGTGAGTCTCGACGGTCGCCGTACAGCGCACCTGAGGTTCGGATTCCACTGTGGTCAACTCGACGTTTACATGGGTTAAGCTCAGCGGATGGCACAAAGGTATGAGGTCGGCGGTGCGTTTGGTTGCCATTATTCCGGCTAAGCGTGCCACGCCGAGCACGTCGCCCTTTTTGGCCGTACCCTCCACAATCGCGCGCAGTGTGCCGGCGCGCATCGTAATAACGCCTGCCGCTACGGCTCTCCGCGCACTCTCCGGTTTCTGACCGACGTCCACCATATGGGCTTCGCCGGCGGCATTGAAGTGAGTTAATTTGGTCATCGCGTATCGATATGATATCTGGTTCCCAGGGCACATGCAGATCGAGTACGCTACCCGCAAGACGCACGTCACGCAAGCCTCTGGTCTGGTGCCAGGCGTTGCCGGATGTTACGCATGAAGTCCGAACTTATGTGTGTGAGCGCGCCGATCGCCCGAGCGCTCACCGGACCTCCACTGGCGGTAGTTATTGAATAATCCTGGATCGACCTGATTGCGCCGAAATGTCAGAACAGTCTATCGTTTTCTATATCTTTGTAATTTTTACCGGCGCCGCGGTGTTGGCGACACTCGCGCTGTACGCCCGGCAGGCGTTGCCGGTCGCTTATATTGTGCTGGGGGGGTTGTTGGGTCCTTGGGGCATTGCGCTGGTCGATGATGCCGCCTTGATCGAGGATATCGCGCACGTCGGAATCATCTTTCTGTTATTTCTGCTGGGCCTTGACCTCTATCCGCAAAAACTCATTCAGCTACTGCGGCAGACGACGATTGTGACGGTGGCAAGCGCCGTCGTGTTCGCCGTGCTCGGGTACTCGGTGGCGACGGCGTTCGGACTCGGCACGACCGCGGGCGTCGTTATCGGTGTCGCGACGATGTTTTCCAGTACCATTATCGGCATAAAGCTATTGCCCACCACGGTGTTGCACCACCGCCACACCGGTGAGGTCGTGATCAGTGTGTTGTTGTTACAGGACGTCGTCGCAATTGTCGTATTACTGGTGTTGCACGGCGTCGGGCGTGGTGACGCGACGATGGGCGATGTGGCTCTGTTGTTGGCCGCGTTGCCGGTGATGGTGTTATTGGGAATTGGTATCGAACGATATGTGTTGTTCCCGTTGTTCCGGCGCTTCGATCGCATCCAGGAATATGTATTTCTGCTAACTCTGGGGTGGTGTCTGGGTATGGCGCAGATCGCAGAGTGGATCGGCCTGTCCTATGAAATAGGCGCGTTTATCGCTGGCGTAGCAGTGGCCGCCAACCCGATCGCGCGGCATATCGCCGACAGCCTCAAGCCACTGAGGGATTTCTTTCTGGTTATGTTTTTCTTTGCGCTAGGCGCCGGGTTCAATATAAATGAGGCACAAAACATATGGCTGCCGGCTGCCACCTTGGCACTGCTCGTGTTGCTGGTGAAACCCGTCGTGTTTCGTTTTCTATTGGTATCGGTGGCCGAGACGAAAAAACTCGCATGGGAGATCGGAGTCCGCCTCGGACAGTTAAGCGAGTTCTCTTTGCTAATCAGCTTTCTCGCTTTGGAATCCGGGTTGATGACCGCGCAGGCTGCCTATTGTGTACAGTTGGCGACGATTCTCACGTTTATTGGGTCGTCATACTTAATTGTCCTGCGTTACCCGACACCGATCGCAGTATCGGATAGCTTGCGTCGTGACTGACCTTCCACTGGATTATGATTGAACCCGCACCCTGCGCCTGGTCTGCTGTCACGGTAGTCGGATGTGGCTACGTGGGCCGGCGCGTCGCACGGTACTGGCGAGGCCGCGGTATCCGCGTAGCCGGAGTGGTATGTTCAGCCGAGAGTGCGGCGCGCCTGCGGCGCGATGACATTGAACCGATTGTCGCCGACCTCGATATCCGTTCGGAATCGAGATCGTGGCCGGGTGCGGCATCGCTTCTGTACTATTTTGCAGCGCCGCCCCAAACGGGTCGTGCCGATACGCGATTGCCCCGATTCTTGGACAACCTTGACAGCACTACTGGCATGCGATTGGTGTTAATCAGTACGACGGGTGTGTATGGTGACTGTGCGGGTCGCTGGATTGACGAAAAGGAACCGCCACGACCGGCCACTGACAGGGCACGGCGGCGACTTGATGCCGAGCGTTCGGCACAGCGTTGGGGGCGCCGGAATGGAGTGCCGGTAGTTGTGTTAAGA
>Ga0224512_10001888_pt1 | contig 19650 bp, 19 predicted proteins | sample SF_May12_sed_USG_4_FD_169103 | JGI IMG/M metagenome (GOLD analysis project Ga0224512, IMG submission 169103) | Sediment microbial communities from San Francisco Bay, California, United States - SF_May12_sed_USGS_13 | ecosystem: Environmental > Aquatic > Marine > Sediment | place: USA... | reverse complement strand
GGCATTTTCGGCATTGAGCGCGCAAATTCTCGACGGCAAAGAAGTTGCATCGGCTGTCCGCGACGAGGTGGCGGAACGGGTGTCCGCCCTGGCCGGGAAGGGAAAAGTACCCGGGCTGGCCACGGTGTTGGTCGGGGACGATTCCGCATCGCGCGTGTATGTGCGGAGCAAACGGCGGCTCGCCGAGAAGGTGGGAATCCATTCTCTGCACTATGAACTCGACGCCGGGATCGGCCAAGCTGAGCTGGAATCCCTCGTGCTGCGTCTCAATGCCGACCCGGCCGTTGATGGGATCCTGGTGCAACTTCCACTTCCGGACGACCTCGATGACAAGCGCGTGACGTCGCTCATCGACCCGAACAAGGATGTCGATGGGCTTCATCCATACAACCTCGGCTTGCTGGCCCTGGAACGGGCGGTGCTCATCCCCTGCACCCCGCAAGGCGTGATGCGGATACTGTCGCACTATGAATTCGATCCGGCCGGCAAGAGGGCGGTGGTGATCGGTCGCTCCTTTCTGGTCGGTAGGCCGCTATCCCTCATGTTGGCGGCCAAGGGCATCGATGCCACGGTCACCACGGCTCACTCCCGGACGCCCGACATCGCCGCGGTCGCCCGTGAGGCCGACCTCCTGGTGGCGGCGGTCGGGGTGCCCGGCTTGATAGGAAGAGACGCCGTGAAACCGGGGGCAGCGGTTATCGATGTCGGCATCAACCGAACCGAAGATGGGTTGGTCGGAGACGTCAGATTCGACGAAGTACGGGAGGTGGCAGGCGCCATCACACCGGTGCCGGGCGGAGTCGGTCCAATGACTGTGGCGATGCTGATGCGCAACACCGTGGCAGCCGCCGAAGGCCGCATGGGATAATCAGTCGGAAAGATACAGAGAAGGAGTCCTCATGGCATCGCCTATTACGTTTGGTCCCGACGGTCTCGTCGTACCCGACGAACCCATCATTCCGTTTATCGAAGGTGACGGGATCGGTCCAGATATATGGCGCGCCGCGCAGCTCGTCTTCGATGCCGCAGTAGCCAAGGCCTACGGCGGTGCCCGCAAAGTGGGTTGGACGGAGGTGCTGGCCGGGCAGAAGGCCTTCGACGATAGCGGCGAGTGGCTTCCGGCCGATACGGTTGACGCCTTCCGCACGTATCTGGTTGGCATCAAAGGTCCCTTGACGACGCCGGTCGGGGGTGGAATCAGAAGCCTCAACGTCGCGTTGCGGCAGACGTTGGATCTCTATGTGTGCCTGCGGCCGGTGCGGTGGTTCAGGGGCGTGCCTTCTCCGGTGAAGAATCCGGAAGCGATTGACATGGTGATCTTCCGGGAAAACACCGAGGACGTCTATGCGGGCAAGGAGCTCGAAGCCGGCACCGAGGATGCCAAGAAACTGCTCTCGTTCCTCCATGAGACGTACGGTTGGGACATCCGGCCCGACAGCGGTCTCGGCATCAAGCCGGTGTCTGAGACGGGCTCCAAGCGTCTAATCCGGGCTGCCGTCCGCTACGCGCTCGCCAACGATCGTGGCTCGCTGACGCTGGTCCACAAGGGCAACATCATGAAGTTCACGGAGGGAGCCTTCCGAAGCTGGGGTTATGAACTGGTCAAAGAGGAGTTCGCAGACGTTGCGGTCAGCTGGGCCGACTCCGGTGGCGATCCGGGCGACAAGCTGCTGGTCAAAGACGTCATCGCCGATGCTTTTCTCCAGCAGATCCTGACCCGACCGGCCGAGTACGACGTTATTGCCACGATGAACTTGAACGGTGACTACATCTCCGACGCACTCGCTGCACAAGTCGGCGGTATTGGCATTGCCCCGGGCGGCAACGTCAACTACGACACCGGACACGCCGTGTTCGAAGCAACCCATGGGACTGCGCCAAAGTACGCAGGGATGGACAAGGTGAACCCCGGGTCGGTGATCCTGTCGGGCGAGTTGATGTTCCGGTACCTCGGATGGAGAGAGGTGGCCGATTTGATAGTCGCGGGCATTGAAGAAACCATCGAGCACAAAATCGTTACCTACGACTTCGCCCGGCTGATGGAAGGGGCCACGGAAGTGAAGACTTCTGAGTTCGCCGCCGCCATCGTCGATCGGATGTGAGCAACAATCATGAGTGATCAGTTGTCAGCATGAAGGCTGGTGGGTCGAGTCGGCGGAGAAGTCACTTGAATCAACTTGACTGAGCACGAGGCGAAGTACCAGTGGGATTATGGGACTTCGTTACGGTTGTCGCCGACCCGGACGGGAACGAGTTTTGCCCGATATCAAGAACCTTCCTGCTGACATCCTGGTGAAGCCCTCGTGATCCGGACTTGCGATCTCGATCATGTCGCGCTGGCGGTGCGGGACACTGCCCCGTCCATGGGCCAGCTGATCGCCGAGCTCGGAGGCACCCTCATCTCCGGCGGCGATGCGGCCGGATTTCGAGCCATGCAGATCAGGTTGGGGGACTTGACCAAGGGCATGACGGTTGAGCTACTGGAACCATGGAACCCGGAGCAAAACGACTTCCTGGCGAGATTCCTCGATCGGCGAGGCGAGGGTCCTCATCATCTGACCTTCAAGGTGCCCGACCTCACCGCCGAACTGGAGCGTCTGGAAGGACTTGGGCTGCGCCCGATCGGTGTCAACCTGTCCAATCCGTTTTGGCGGGAAGCCTTCCTTCACCCGACTCACGGAACTGTGATTCAGATCGCTGAGTCCCAGGTCTGGCGCCTGGAACTGGCCTGGGGGTCGGCACGGGCCGGCGAGCCTGTGGGCAGCCGCTGGTGGCCCACTCCTCCCTTGCGGGGAGCGGTCGTGGCAGTGCTCGAAAAGGTGGTCATGGAGTCGCGGGCGACACAGCTCACGGCGGGCTTCTTTATTGAAGTGCTGGGGGCCGAGGTGGAATCACACGATCGTGATGTCGTCGAGCTGTCATGGCCGGGAGGCGGACACATCAGGATCGAACCGGGACCCGGTCAAGGCATAGTCCGCCTCGAGGTGAGTGGGGCGGGAGACGTGGACCGCATCGTCGCCGGCACCCGGATCGTGGGAAACTAGTCCCGCCGTTCGCCTCAACGAACCCGACGGGGGTCGGCGGGGCCGCGGGTGGTCGCTACCAGAGCACGACGTAGGTGAGGATTGGGTCGGCTGTCTTGAAACCGGTGGCGTGTCGGAAATCCCACAGCTCCACCCAGAGGTTCACTCCGTCGGTGCGGGTGAACAACCCGGCGTAGCGGGGGAGCCGGGCATCGGCGGTGAGTGCGAGGACTCCACTCAGCCGCCGCTCCAGGAGTCGTTGCTGAATCTCGGCCGCCAGTTGCTCATGCGGAGCCACGTCGTCCGGAAGATTGAAATAGAGCGGCTCAACGTGATCAAACCTGAGGACGATGCCGGCCAGAGCCGCCTCATCGAAGAGCGGGTCCTTGGAAAGCACCTCGCGCGATCCGGCCGGCGCCCAAGGCTTTCCCCTTGCCAGGGCGGTTGCCCCGGTTCCCAGCCATTGCTCCACCCAGCGGGTGTGGGCCGCCGGGATCCAGTTGGACCGTCCCAGCACCACCATGGACACCGCCTCTGCCATGTCTTCACCCGCTCCCGTCCTTCCGTAATCGCTCGAAGCTTCGATCGATGAGGGCAGCAACCAGGACGCTTCCAGGGGGTCGGCGTTCTGATCGATCCACCCGACCGAAGCTGCAAATGAACGCACCAGAGTGGAACCGGCGGCCGGATCCACATTCTCGACCTCGCCCATCAGAGCGGCTTCGACATACGCATCGTCGAGGGATCGGTATTGGGCCACATGAGCGAGCTCATGGATGAGAGCCCGGGTCAGCTCCATCCGCGTGGTGGAATCGCCGTTGGGAGCAAACGTCCTGTCGACGAGGTAGATATCGGGGCCCTTCGTGAAGGCCACGGCTTTACCAACGGCCTCCTCGCCGCCCACCGATCCGATCCGGATCAGATTCCGGGGCAGGGCCGGCCCGGCCAGAGCCTCGGGAATTTCTTCGAGCGCTCCACCAATCAGCTCCAGCTCAGCCGGGTCGGCGGATCCGGTAGCTCCCAACAATGTCAGCCCACCAACTGTTCGTTTCCAGAAGACGTCTTCCAACGGAGGGGACCCGAGCCGGGCCAACACTTCCGGGTCGTTCAGGTCGGTTGGAGCGGTGGCCGCCGACGCAGTCGTTTCAGAACCCGTCGGGCTGGTTCCGGACGGCGATATTGAGCCGCAGGCCTGCAGCATTGTCGCCAAGACCAGGGCAATGAGGGCTGCGGCGCGTCGCACTGTTCCTTGATAGCAGGACTGCTACCCAATGGTTGCGGCCGGCCGAGCCTCCTGCTGGCTCCGCTAGCCTTGAGGTACTGGATCGACCAGCCAAGGAGTGTGCGCATGAGCCAGGTCACGGTCGTAGGCGCGGGTAAGTACGGTTCCACAACTGCCCAGCGGTTGGCAGCCATGGATATCGTGGACAAAATAGTGTTGACCGATATTGTCGAGGGTCTTCCCCAGGGTCTGGCCCTCGACATGAATCAGTCCCGTCCGGTAGAGAAGTATCGGACGCTGATCGTGGGAACCAACGACTACGCCGACACAGCCGGCAGCGACGTTGTCGTCATCACCGCCGGATTGCCGAGAAAGCCCGGCATGAGCCGGATGGATCTCCTCGAGGTGAACGCCAAGATCGTCAAGGACGTCACCGAACAGGTCATCAAGTATTCACCGGAAGCGACGCTGGTGGTAGTTACGAATCCTCTCGATCACATGACCACCCTGGCTGCCGAGGTTTCCGGATTGCCACACCACAAGGTCCTCGGGCAGGCCGGCATACTCGACAGCTCTCGCCTGGCTCATTTCCTTTCCGAGGCCACTGGAGTCGATATCCTCGATATCGAGGCACTTACGCTGGGCAGTCACGGTCCGACCATGGTCCCCGTCCCGTCACAATGCAGCGTGGCAGGCAAACCGCTGACCGAGTACTTGGGCGACGAGGAGATCGAGGGGCTTCTGGAGCGGACGCGGAACGGGGGAGCGGAGATCGTGGGTTTGCTCAAGACGGGCAGCGCCTACTACGCCCCGTCTTCAGCCGCGGCGCGGATGGTCTCGGCGATCATCACAGACGAGGGCGCCACGATGCCGGTGTGTGCGTGGGTTTCGGGTGAGTACGGCATCAGCGACGTCTACCTGGGGGTACCGGCCAAACTCGGCAAGAACGGTATTGAGGAAGTAGTCGAATTGTTCCTGACCGATGATGAGCTGGCCGCCCTGGCCGCTGCGGCCGCGTCCGTCAAGGAGAAGGTCGACGAACTCCACCAGCTCGAACTGTAGGAGTTCTCCGGGTCCGGGCGAAGGCTCGGCGGGGCTTGGAGAAGTCGCCAAGCGCTACAACCAGCCAGTCGCGAAGCTAGGGGTGGGTGGGGTTCTCAGTAGTCGACGTCGAGCGCGGCAACTGCCGATGCCCAGTGGCCGAGCGCCGACTGTTGGGTCATCAACTTGGCCAGGTTGCCGTTGACCTTGATCTTTCCCGTCATGAAGGCCATCTGGGTGTTCAGCTCACCGCTGAAGATAGCGCTGACCGTTTCGTAGCTGCTGGAGATGGTGACGTCGGCGTTCTCCAGCTCGCCCATCGCCTGGACAGGATCGCCACCCGACGCATCCATGTAGAACTTGACCTCCCCTTGGGGCGCATCGTTTACCACGAACTGCAGGCTCATGTCGGCAGACTCAATGAATTGCTCGTGGGCTTGCAGTGCTGTGGTTACCTCTGCGGCCCAATCTTCAGAGAGGAATTTGACTGCCATCGAATGGCTCCTTCGTTCGACACTGCGTCGTTGAAAAGGGTAGCAGTGCAGCGACGAAGCCCTGGTGGGGCATCGCCATGGTCATCAGTCACCAGCCGCCAGGCATCAGTTGACAAGGTGGGTTCGATGTGAACAGAGAATCGTGCGTGCCGCCAACTGCCAAGCGACAACGCCAGGCGTAGGCCGACCGCACTTTCCCTCCGGCTCACTTCCGTTTCTCTGGTCGTTGGAGTTGTTTGGGGGCTTTCTGGTCGAAATCCGCCCAAACCATCCACCGCTTGGATTCCCTGTTAGGGCGCCGCAACCAGCTTGACCTCGCTGGGAAGCACGTTCCCCAGCCCCGGCGGGACCGGGTTGAGTGGGCAGCCGCCCACCACGTTGGCGTTGGGTGCGAACCTCACGCTGAAAGCCGACATCTGGGCCAGGCTAGTCGTGCGGTCGTCTCCCTCCTGCCAGCTCCCGCCGGCGTTGTTCTGGTGGTCCCACCACCGGAGGCGGTTGTCGCCGCCAGAGGAAGTGGCCCGGCGTTCGTCATCCGGCGGCCCGCCGGAGGTGCCGGTGTCGTCTTCGACGATAGGGTCGAGGAGGTAGGCGACCTCGAATCCGGTGATCGTGAACAAACGGGGGTTGGAGGGACCCGCGCCTTTGGGTCCCCAGGTTCCGGCGGGAACGACGATGAGACGGAGGTCCCGGCAGTCGTACTCCGCGATCTCAAATTGCGGCGGCTTCTCATACGCAATGGTGGGGACCGGATAGACGGGCTGATCGTCGATCTCCCCGTCGAAGCAGAGACCGGGTGGATCGTCGGGCGCGGGCGGCGTTCCGTCGTCGAAGAAGTAATCGGTATCGGACGCCCCAGCCGTGCAGGCTGCGTCGAGGTCGTCGGCGATGTTCGACATAAGGTTGGTATTCCACACAACGGTTCCCGACGGCGCACCCGTTGGCCGGGCCACGGACGTCCAGACACCGTTGGGCATCTCGTGCGGGTTCGCCGGGCTTGGCGTGCGGCCGTCTGAGTACGCCAACCGGCCCAGGTAGTCGTTGGCGGTCTTGCCGCCGATCAGCCCGTCGTAGACAGACCCGGCGATGTTGCCCGACTTGGAGACCACCTGATTGCAGGGAACGTCGCCCGGGACCGAGTCGCATCGAACCGGGCTCGATTCACACAGCGGATCGGCCATGTCGAAGCAGGTGATGGGCCGGTCGGCTCCCAGCATCATATTGAACGAGAGTTCGTTGCTCCCACCGCCTCCCAGGCCGTCTACTCGGGGTACTTCCAGGTAGTTGCAGACCCCGCTTCCGGAGCTGGTCGATGGCTCGTCGTTGCACTGGTTCTCCGTGAACTTGATGATCCCGCCCGGAAAGCCGGCACTGACGCCGACAGGGAAGATCCCGGTCGAAACCGAGGTGAAGGCGCCACAGTAAGCCTCCTGCTGGATCCCGGCGCTTTCAGCACCGAGAACCTTGCCGAACCGAGTCGGTGCCTCTTGGCGCAGACTGACCCGCATGATGCTGGCGTTCGTCACCCCGTTGTATTCGGCGGGCGCTTCCACCTCGAGAACGAAATCGCCGGTGATCCAGGTCGAAACATTGCCCACAATTGTGGTCGGAGTCGTCGGAGAGATCGAGGCGAGGCCTCGTTGATTGGGACGGGCAAAATCGGCGGCCTTGACAACGGCCATGGCCGGGTCACCCGGCAGTTCCGCCGCACCGGCCAGGCAGGCAAGGTCGGCCGCTCGTTGTTGGCTGCGTGCTTGTTGGAAGAACTCGGATGTATCGAGGGCGAGAGCGGTAGCCCCGATGAGAAACAGGAGTATGACAGCCGTCCACACGGCCGCGATACCGGTCTCGTCCGAATACGCACGGGTCTTGGATGTCACGGTTCGAGCCTCGACACAGCTTGGGCGGTGAGGTCGACCTCGAACGAAAACAGGATGAAGTCAAGGCGGAAATTCCTTACCACCAGCCTGACTTGCGCCCGATCGTCGGTAGTCGGGTCCTCGCCCGGGCTGCCTCCCAAGGAGATGCAGTAGCCCGGCGGCGAATCCACCACTGTGATCCCGGCTCCGGCCGTCGCGCTCTCGACGACGGCTCCGCTTTCGATGATCGAGGAACAGCCGGACACGGTGCTCCACGGGATGCTGGCGGCCAGGATCTCGCCACGAGCAATCGGGTCGAGAATCGCAAGGGAGTCGGAGGTTGTGGCCGCGTACCGGGCGGCCTCCCGGGCGGCGTGATCGAGGACGTTATGGACGTTCCACGCTCGTGCGGTTGTCCATATGCCAAATGTGAGCATCAATAGCATCGGGAGAACGAGGGCAGCTTCAACCAGAGCTGCGCCGCGATCCTCGCGGGGCAGCCGTCTGGTGGAGCATGCTCGCATCATCCGGGCCTCCCAGAGCACTGACCGGCGTTACCGAATGTAAGGGTCGGCTCACCCGCGAGACATGATACTGCATAGAGTGGTCGACATGCAGACAAACTAGCACTCTCCGTGGCAGAAACAGCCTAAGAGGAGTATCGGCTATGTCCCCAGTGGCGATAAGGGGTTTCGGTGGGGAAGAGCAACTGAGAAGACGGCTGCCCGGCTTCCTCGAGATTCATGACGACTCCCCGAAAGTGGTCAAGGTCTGCGAATGTCCGCATCAAGGTTGATGTGTTGGGCAGTGGGAGTCTGGTGAGGCTGGTGGGTACGAGACCGTATCTGGTCTACCGCCAAGAATGTCGGCCTGCCGGAGGTTCAGGCGTTCTGATCGACCAGGCGTATGACCTTGACATCTCCCGGCTGGTAGGGCTTCACTTGGCCGCCGGTTCCGCTGCAGCTGGCATCCGGTCCGAGCCAGAGCACCTTTCCCGAGAGGTTCTTCAGAGAGTCAGATGGGTTGAGGAAATCGCTCGACTCGTTCGGATCGAACAGGGCGACTAGATAGAAGCCGACGACCTTCACCGGATCGCTGTTGCCTCCCGGGAGGTTCAGCGGCTGTCCAGGGCCCCAGTCGACCTGGGCGATGATCGGGATGCGACCCAGGCGTGGTGAATCGCACTTGGCGATGGTTCCGTTGTAGTAGTAATTGCTGTCAAGATCGGCGGGCGGCCACAAGCCGTGCAGGTCGGTGTCCCATCCGGGCGGCTGGCCCAGACCGCCGAGAGGTGCACCGGTCACGCCGGAGAACATCGGGTAATCGGGGTCGAGGATCTCCTCTGGTGCGTCGCCATCGAGAATCCGACCGCCCAGACTCGAGAATACCGACGTGGTGGTGGGGTTCTCGAAGCGGCCGCTGACTCCGGCCGCGCCGTTGCCTCTGGCGATGCCATCGGACAGCTGGCCCGTCGAGACACCCTGGTCCTGGTTGACAATGGTGCACGGGCCGGAGAACGGCACACACGTGGTGAGCGAGGCCGGCGGAACCGCGGCTTTGACGGGCAGAAGTTGGGCTTGGCCGCCGATAGCGACGTTGCGAATGAACCACACGCTGGCGCCCGTGCCGTCCTCACGGGGAAGCTCCAGGGGACGGCAGTTACCGTTGGCGCACAGGCTGCCCGTCTGAAGCTCCCCGTCAAATCCTCCTCCCGGGATGGCACCAAACGGGAGATCGCCGAGCTTCAGGCCTTGCACTTTGCAGTAGGCCTCCTGCGTTATCTGGGCGCTGGCGACTCCGAGTACGTTGCCGAATTGTGTCGCTGCCCGTTGGGATACGGTGACGCTCATCTTGGTGGGTTCGCCCCCGTATCCGGCGACGATTGTTACGACGTTACCGGCACCGTTGTCGAGGGTGGCCGTCTTAGCAGGCAGGTCGATCGTGGCCGGCACGGCCGCCAGGTCCGACCAGTTCTGCCTGGCAATAGCCACCGCATGATCGAGGGCGTTGCTCGGCGACTGGGGCAGATCCCGCACCCCAGCCAGGCAAGTCATGTCCGCCGCCGATTGCTCGAAGGTGGCCTCTCGGTAGAACCCCGAAACGTCCACCGCCAGGGCCGCCACCCCGAGCACAAAGAAGGCGGTGATGGCCGTCCAAATGGCGCTGAAGCCGCGATCCTCTCGAGCCGCGCTTAGTCGCCGCATATCACCCCTCCCAGCGGGATACAGCCGACGCTTTGAGGTCAACGTTGATGGAGAAGAAGATGAAGTCCATCTGGTAGTTGTCCCAGCTCAATTGGACTGCCACCTGATCGACACCGGGGATGGCCCCGAGACCGCAGGGCGCGCTGCCTTGGGCTATGCAGACCGTAGCGACGTCGGCGGGAACAATCGCTGAGGCCTGAAGTTCCTGGTCGGCGACGGCTCTCACCTTGGCCGCCGAGGGTCCGCCCCAGGGGACCTCCGTAGCCCCGTACCGGGAAGCTTCACGAGCGGCATGATCGAGCGTACTGTGCACATTCCAAGCGCGGGCAGTGGTCCACACGCCGACGGTGAGCATCAACATGAGAGGCATGACCAGGGCGGCTTCCATGAGGGCGGCCCCCCGGTCACGAGCAAAGAAGCGGCCGGGCCGGTTGGAGCCTTCAGACTTCATGTCACTCCTCAGCTCGTTCGGTCACCCTCAGTGAGCGTCCGATCAAGCCTCCCGGCCCTGCAGCCCCTCAGCATGTGGCCACAATCCGTGGCAAATATGCCACTCATGAGTTATCGGAAGCAGTGGAGAAATCTTGATGGGATTTGCCCCAATTAGAGGCGGCGGCCGGAATCCTAGGGGCTGACTGCCGACCGGGGCCCTACTTGAGCAGGTGCACCGGGTTGCCGATGATATAGGCCTTCCAGGTCGTGGTGTCGTTCACGTTGTTGGAGTAGTTGTAGTTGAGTTTCCACCAGCAATTGGTGCCGCAGACGTAGCTGTTGAGATCCATTTCTAGCTTGATCCAGTCGCCGTTGTAGTCGTCGGCTCCGCCGTTGTTGTTGGCGAAGAATCGACACGGGGTGAGGGTCGTGTTAGCTCCCCAGGCGGCGGTCTCGCTGGTGCGGACGCTCATCCTGCAACTGGCGTAATCTCCCCACACGCCGGGCCCGTTGGGGGCCTTGATCTCGACCCAACCGCCCGGATTGGCTTCGCCCGGGTCGTAGAGTTCGAGGACGAAGGTCTTCCCGGAGTAGATGTCGCTCACCTCGGCCATGTAGAAGTCGCTGGTGGTGCCGGTGGCGTTGTTGTAGAGCGACATGTCGCCGAGGCCGTAGAGGCGGGCGCCGCCGGTGGCGCGGACCGAGTATCGGTTGAGACCCGACCAACCCGGGAAGGCTATTGGGGGATCCAATACCTCGATCTGCAGCACGTACAACCCGTCCGCCGGGGGAGTGATGGTGCACCAGGGCGTCTCCCACACGTAAGGATCGGTTTCGATGATTTGGGGTGCCGGAGCCCAGTCCTTGACGCACAACGTCACGTTGCCGTTGAGATTCAACGGGGAGGGATCCGGTGCGTAGACGGTGGTGCGCACCGTTTGGCCACAGTTGGGCGAGTTGTCGCCCCAGGCTTCGCAGCCCCGGTCGCCGGTCCGCCAACCGTCGTTGGTGGTAACGCCACCAGAAATGTTGTGGTGAACGATGTCGAGGAACTGAATGGAAAATGTATTGCCTGCGGATGCTTCGACGCCGTAGAGGTAGCCGCCTCCTCGAGTGCTGGTGGCCGGGTTCCGCCACGACACATTCTGCGCGCACCCCGGGTTGCCGCTCCCGGTGCCGTCCTCGCAGTAGGAAGAGTGAGCGTCGCCCATCCGCGTGTCTGTGTACCTGCCGTGAATATTGGCCCAGAAGTTGGGCTGACCGGTGCAGCCGGGTTCGTTGGGATCACAGCTATTCCCGAACTGCGATTCGGGGCTACCCAGCGGGAGAGGGGGAACGTACTCGGCCACTGCGCTGCGAGTGATCGTCTGGTTTTGCCGTCCAAGCGCTCGGAGCAGAAAGGTATCGACAGTGTCGCTGATCTCAACCTCGAGCTGGTTGGGCTCGCCCCAGGTGAGTCCATCGACGACCGTGATGGAAGCATTGTCGACGCCATCGACGTAGCCGTTGGTAGCGGCCACTTGGAGGGCGGTTGGCTCAGCTTTCGTGGCGTACGCCTGGGGCATATGGATCACTCCGGCCAGCGCCGCGGATTCTGCGGCCCGCTGGATCCGTACCGAGTTCAAGTAGAACCAGCCGAGGTCCACGGCGAAGGAGGCCAGCCCTAGGAGCAGAACCAGCACTAGCGCAACGAACGGCAGGATGGCACCCTGCTCGTCTTTCGCCTCCATGAGTCGCTTCGGCATTGAGTCGCCCCCTTTCAGCCCACGTCCGGCTCGAGTTGGAACACGGCTTCCTCCGCGAATGGTCCGGTGGGAAAGCTGAGGAAACCAGTGATGTACTGGTGGGTGAAGACCACCCGGACTCCCAGGCGGTCCGGGCAATCGGCAGGGGCCGCCGGACAGTTGAGACCAACCGTCACATTGCGACCCGTCGAGTTCCAGGACCCTATGAGCAAATTGCCCGAGGAGTCGTAAATATTGGTGCGGTTGGTCGGACCGACGCAAGTGAAGTAGTTGAGCGAGCTGTCGACGACGCAGTTGTCGACCGGATCTCCATTGGCTTGGGCCTCGAAGATCCAGATCGCCTCGATGGTCGAGTTGTCGAGGTCGCTCGTTGCCTCGGCGATGGCACCGAGCATCAAGACATCGGCATCGACCGCGTCGCCAACAGCACTGCCTACCCGGGCACCCTCCCGGGCGGCGCTCGAAACGTTGAGGAAGTCGAGGAACACAAAACCGAATTCCGCCGCCCCGAAGGCCAGCAGGATGAGCAGAGGGACGACGAGTGCCGCCTCGACGAGACTGGCGCCGCGCTCCGATCTTGCCCGGCGCCGCACTGAGATCCAGCGTCGCTTCTTCATCCGAACACCCTCGGTTCGAGACGCATGATCGTGTCGGCCGTCCACGTGGAGGTGTTGGCGAAGAGGCGTGTAACCCACTGGTGAGTCAGCGTGATCGAGACCCGGATTCGACCCGGGGTGGGCGCGGTCACATCGCGCCCTTCAGGTAAGTAGTTGGGGGCTTGATAGGGAGGGGCGTAGAGAGGGGGAGCGCCGGCGTACGGATCGGGGCACGGTGTCCAAGCGCAGGTGGGGTCCCCGGTATACGTGTAGGTCGTTGAACTCACGCCATCCGGGTCGGAGACCACCACGTTGCCAATAGACTGCAGGTCCCCGCCGGTGAGTGCTTGTTCGACGGCGTTGAGCACTTGCATATCGGCGGCGATGTCGTTGGCGGCGGTGGCGCCGGCCCGGGCGCCTTCGCGGCTGGCGTGGCTGATGGTTAGCCAGTCTTTGAAGGCCAAGCTGAACTCGGCAATTCCCATTACCAGGACGATGACGAGCGGAAACACGACCGCGAACTCGACGATGGTTGCGCCCCGCTCATTGCGTTGTTTCGACCGGCTCGGCATGCTGACCTCTCCTAATGCGCGACGCGCATCGCCCGGACTGCACAAAACATCGGCAAATAGGGCGATTTTCATTAGCGGAATAATGGGCAAAACGAGTGAGTAACAAGGGCTCGAGATGCGGATCAGCGGCCGCAGGAAGGCTCGGGAAGTCGCTACGGATTGGGGTCGGGTTCAACGTGCATGACAGTGTCTGCGGACCAACAGGTGCCGGACAGCCCCCGATCACACACCGAACCGGAGAACCAGGCGAATCCCGTCAACCAGTCGTGGTCGAACACGACCCGCACCCCCAGCCAGTCACGAGTTGTGCCGTCGTTGTCCCGACCCGGCTCGGGCCAGCTTTCTTCCAGCGCAAACCAGGTCACGCAGCGGATGAAACCTGGCACGTCTCCCGGGAGGGCCGGCCGGTACCTCTGTCGGGCGCCGACCGTCCCGATCGTATCCGACTCGTAGACCCAGACCTCGAGCACTTCACCGTTGATATCCCGCACCGCACCCGCCGATGCCTCCAGAATGACACAGTCGGCGTTGGTCGTGTCGCCGGCCGCGGCGCCCACACGGGCGCCTTCGCGCGACCCGGCGGTGACGCTCAGCCAGTCGCGAAGACCTAGGCCCCATTCGGCGGCTCCGATGGCGATGAGCACGACGAGTCCAATGATCAGCGAGGTTTCGACGGCGGCCGCGCCGCGGTCGGGGCGGAAGAGCCTCCTCATGGGTTGGGCACCAGCCGGACCGGGTTGCCGATGACCCGCGCCTGCCAGGTCGTTCGGTCGTGGGAGGTGTTCAGGTCGAGGTCCATCGTCCAGTAGCAGTCGGCGCCGCACACGTACACCCCGGGATCCGGGATGTCAATGGAGGCGGTGATCCATCGTTTGTTGAACTGAGCAGTACCGGCCACGGTGGTCTGGATCCGGCATTGCCCGGTTACCGGCGCGGTCGTGTTTCCGTCCATGTCCTCAGCAAACCATGTGCAGGTGGGGATGGTGCCGTCCGGCCTCTGCACCGTCATGAAGGCATTGCCTCCACCTTCGCCGGGATCGTAGAACTTCAATTCGAGCCTCTTACCGGCGTGGACGAGGTCGATTTCTGCCAGGTAGACGGTGGCCTGCCCGGAGGGGGCGTTCGTGAAAATCGACATGTCGTTGATGGCGTAGAATCGGACACCGCCCCCAGGGTTGGCGGTCACATTCAACGAGTAGCTGTTGCTACCTCCGATGTTGGCGCCGGTGCTCCAAACCCGCAGCACGTAGATCCCCGCAGTTGGGTTGTTGAGCGTGCAGAGGTTGCGCCATTGGTTGCGGTATGTACCAGAGGCGGCACCTGAGTTGATATTGAGGGAGCATCCCGCCACAGGCGGGTTGTCGGTCGGATCAAGCGGCGTGGTGTCGACCATATACAGCTGGTAGTGCATGTGGGTTCCGCCGTTTGTCGATTTGTTGAGGCTCTCTTCGTCGCCGGTTTCTCCGAAGCCGACCCGGTCGTAGAAACCGGCGTCGAAGATCTGCACCGTGAAGCTGGTCTTGCCGGACGGTATCTCGACTGCGTAGTAGTAGCCGGTCGGTCTGAAATTCGGGTTGAGCGGGTCGGCGTTGGCGTCCCATGGTGCTCCGGAACCATCGTTGAAGCTGTCGGTGCAGTTGCCTCCGGCCGACCAGTCACACCGGGTGGCGTACGGGTCGCCGTGCTCCTTGGCGGTCGCCTGACCCTGAATCGCGGCCCAGAAGTTCTGGGTCGACCCGCCACATCCACCGGCCGGCAGCGCTGCTGCGTAGCCGATCCCGAAGCAATTGCTCGGACTCCCCATCGGTACCGGCTTGACGTACTGGGCGGTCGACCGTCGGGTCACGTCAAACGTGTTGAAGCCGATCACCTTCAGGAAGTACATGGGCACATTGGTAGTGAGGGTGGCTTGAACCGTGTTGTCGTTGAGCAACATGGTGCTCACCGTGTTGGCGCCACCCACCGGAAAACCGTTCGCAGTGGCGGCGCTCTCGGCGTCGGTTTGCGCCTGGGCCATGAACCCGGGGGCGTTGACCACTGCAGCAAGGGCTGAAGCGTCGGCAGCGTTCTGGAGACGCGAGCTATTGAGATACAGCCACGCCAGATCGACGGCCAGCGCCGAGAAGGCCAGCAACATCACCAGAGAACCGGCGACCCACACGAGCGCCGCCCCCCGCTCCTCCTTGAGCGCCAACCGACGGCGCAAGGGCTCGATCATTCGAATACCTCCGGTTCCATGCGCAGGATGGAGCGCTCGTCGATTGTGTAACTGCCCGCGAACGGAGGGAAGTTGCTGATCCAGCTGCGCGGCATCCGAATGCGAACACCTATGATGTCGAGGGGCGCCGAGGGCCCGGCTACCGTTTGTCGGCCGGTCGAGGGCCAGGTTTCGACGGTCAACCAACTGTTGACGCAGTCGGTGGGATCGCCTCCCTGGTACTGCCAGGTGTTGGTCTGCCCGATCAACTGGTTGCCGTTGGGGTCGGCCTGATAGATCTCGATTTGTTGGACTCGATCGAGGAATCCGCTCGGGAAGGAGGCCGCCACACTGGTGACTGTCTGGCAATCAGCATCGAGGGCGCTGCCGGTGAAGGACGCGGTCCGCACGCCCTCGAGGGTGGCGCGCTCCACGGTCAGGTAGTCGTAAAAACCAACGCCGACCTCCATGATCCCGATCATCAAGAGGAGCAGGAGCGGCATGACAATCGCGAATTCAACGATGGTCGCCCCGTGTTCGTCTCGCGCCGGTAAGCGTCGCCGCATTACCCACCTTTTCTGACACCGGCAGGTGCCGTTTTCCTCGGCCATGTCGTTGCGCTATCTCATCAGGATGAATCTTGAGCATTACCACTGTGAGTGGTCATGCCAACGCTCAGACTAGTGGCCCGACGGTGAAATGGAAGGGGGGTGCAGGTTGCACCGTAGTGACTAGTGCGTCCAAGAGCATCGGCGTTTGTTTAGGTCAGTCGCTGGGTCAGCCGCGCTGCCCGGCCATGCGGCGGTTCTTGAACTTCGCCTTCACATAGTCCTTGTTCATCATTGCGATGAAGTCCAGCGAAATGCGTTTTGGGCAGGCGGCCTCACATTCACCGTGATTGGTGCAAGACCCAAAGTGCTTCTCCATCTCATCGACCATGGCTTCCACCCGGGTCCAGCGCTCCGGCTGGCCTTGGGGGAGCAGGTTCAGGTTGGCCACTTTGGCCGCCACGAAGAGTTGAGCGGCACCATTTGGACATGAGGCAACACACGCGCCACATCCGATACAGGCGGCGGCGTCCATAGCCGCATCGGCCGCCGGTTTGGGAACCGGTATCAGATTGGCATCCGGGGCGCTGCCGGTCGGCACCGTTATGTACCCGCCCGCTTCGATGATCCGGTCAAAGGAATTGCGGTCGACCACCAGGTCCCGGATGATCGGGAAGCCGGCGGCCCGCCACGGCTCGATCGTGATCACATCGCCGTCGTTGAACTTACGCATGTGGAGCTGGCAGGTTGCCGTTCCCTGCTGGGGGCCGTGGGCCAGCCCGTTGATCATGAGCCCGCATGTTCCGCAGATTCCCTCCCGGCAGTCGCTGTCGAAGGCGATGGGCTCCTCACCCTTTTCGGTGAGGCGCTCGTTGACTATGTCGAGCATCTCGAGAAACGAGGCATGCGACTCGATGTCGGGTGTGTCGTATTCGACGAATCGCCCGGATGCATCCGGGTTCTCTTGACGCCATACGCGCAATGTGATGTTCACTTGTAGCTCCTCTGCGCAAGCGCCACGTATTCGAACTCGAGCGGCTCCTTGATCAGGTTGGGTTTCTCATCAACACCGGTGAACTCCCAAGCCGCCACATACGCGTAGTCGTCGTCGTTGCGGAGAGCCTCACCTTCTGGTGTCTGGCTCTCCTCCCGGAAGTGTCCGCCGCACGACTCGCGGCGGTTCAATGCGTCGAGTGCCATCAGCTCGGCGAGTTCGAAGAAGTCCTCAACCCGGCCCGCTTTTTCCAGAGACTGGTTGAACGACTCGTTCTCACCGAGTACCTGCACGTCGCGGTGGTACTCCTCTCGCAAAGCGGGTATTTCGCGCAGCGCCTTCTGCAGCCCCTGCTCGTTTCGTGACATCCCGACGTGGGTTTCCAGAATCTTGCCGAGTTGGCGATGGAACGAGTCGACCGTCCGACTGCCATTGACCGACAGCAAACGGTGCACCCGATCGTGGACGTCCTGGGTCGCCTCAGCGAAAACCGGGTGGTCGGTTGGCACGATTTGCGTGCCGAGGAGGGGTGCCAGATAGTCGCTGATCGTGTAGGGGAGAACGAAGTACCCGTCGGCCAGCCCCTGCATGAGAGCGCTGGCACCGAGGCGGTTGGCGCCGTGATCGGAGAAGTTGGCTTCACCAATTGCGTATAGCCCAGGAATGGTGGTCATCAGGTTGTAGTCGACCCACAGGCCGCCCATCGTGTAGTGGGGGGCCGGGTAGATGCGCATGGGAACTTCGTACGGGTTCTCGTCGGTGATGCGCTCGTACATTTCGAACAGGTTGCCGTACCGCTCCTCGATGACTGCCCTACCGAGGCGGTCGATCGACTCGGCGAAGTCTAGGTACACGCCGTTCTTGCGAGTGCCGACTCCTCGTCCCTCCTCGACGACCGTCATGGCGTTCCGAGACGCCACATCTCTAGGTACGAGATTGCCGAACGCCGGATACTTGCGCTCCAGGTAGTAGTCGCGATCCTCCGGGGGGATCTGGCCGGGGGGTCGGTCCTCGTCGGCCTTCTTCGGCACCCAGATTCGTCCGTCGTTGCGGAGCGACTCGGACATCAGTGTCAGTTTTGATTGGGTGTCGTCGCTTTGGGGAATGGCGGTCGGATGGATCTGGGTGAAGCTGGCGTTGGCGAACAGCGCCCCTTTGCGGTGAGCTCGCCAGGCGGCAGTTACGTTGCTGGCCATCGCCATGGTGGACAGGAAGTAGGCGTTGGCGTAGCCGCCGGTGGCCAGTACGACGGCGTGGGCCGAGTGGGCCCGAATCTCGCCCGTAACCAGATCGCGGGTAATCGCCCCCACTGCTCGTCCTTCATGAATCACGACGTCGAGCATCTCGGTGCGGGCGTGCAGCTTGACTTTGCCGAGCTTGATCTGGCGAGCTAACGCCTGATAGGCACCAAGAAGGAGCTGTTGTCCGGTCTGACCGCGGGCATAGAAGGTACGCGAAACCTGCGCGCCTCCAAATGACCGGTTGTCGAGGAGACCGCCGTATTCGCGAGCGAACGGGATGCCCTGGGCAACGCACTGGTCGATGATGTCGCCGCTCACCTGCGCCAGGCGATAGACGTTGCCCTCCCTTGACCGGTAGTCCCCACCTTTGACGGTGTCGTAGAAAAGCCGGAAGACGCTGTCGCCATCCCCGTGGTAGTTCTTGCTGGCGTTGATGCCTCCCTGGGCCGCAATGCTATGCGCCCGGCGCGGAGAATCGTGGAACGTGATGACAGTCACGTTGTAGCCGAGCTCTCCGAGTGTGGCCGCTGCGGAGGCACCCGCCAGCCCGGTGCCGATCACCAGGATCTCGTACTTGCGCTTGTTGGCTGGGTTGACCAGGTTCACGTTGAACTTGTGGGAGTCCCACTTGTCCTGAATGGGTCCTGTCGGGATCTTTGCGTCGAGTTGCATCACCATCCCCTCCTCACTGGACCAGACCGGTCAGCACCGTGAGCGGGAAGCTGACGTTGGCGATGACGATGACGGCCGTGAAAGCCCAGGCGAACCAGCGGCGCCACTCGTTGAATCGCGGACTGTTCCACCCGATGCTCTGGAATAGGCTCCAGGTGCCATGGAAGATGTGAAGGCCGAGGAGGAGATTGGCCACGATGTAGAAGATGGCTATTCCCGGTCGGCTGAAACTGGCAATCAGGTTGGCGCGCACGTCACCCGCCGCGAAGCCCGGGTTGGCGGTGCCGATGGTCAGGTCCAAAAGATGGAACACGATGAAGGCGCCGACGATTACACCCGACCAGCGCATGGTTCGCGACGCATAGTTGGCGACGAGGTATTCCCGCGGGGACTGATAGCGCACCGGTCGCGCTTTCCAGTTGGTTATGGTCAGTGAATAGGCGGCATGAATATGGAGAACGACGGATGCAGTGAGCACCACCCGGATGATCCAGAGGGCCCCCTCGCGAGGGAGGAATGGCTCGAGTAGCTCGCGGAGCCACTCGCTGTAGTGATCGATGGCGTAGATCCCGGTCGGGTCTGTGCCGAGGTAGAGCTTGAGGTTCCCAAGCATGTGGACGAATACGTAGCCGAGGAAGACAATGCCCGTGATGGCCATTACCCATTTCTTCCCGACTGCCGAGCTGTAGAACTCGATCGCCCAAGGCCGCCGGCGGTCCGTGCCCTTGTCGGTGGTCGCCACTACGAGCCTCCAAGCGCGAGATTGCAGGTTGGCCCAAAACTAGCAGGCGGGAAACGGGCTTCAGCCGA
>Ga0224512_10001887_pt1 | contig 19654 bp, 16 predicted proteins | sample SF_May12_sed_USG_4_FD_169103 | JGI IMG/M metagenome (GOLD analysis project Ga0224512, IMG submission 169103) | Sediment microbial communities from San Francisco Bay, California, United States - SF_May12_sed_USGS_13 | ecosystem: Environmental > Aquatic > Marine > Sediment | place: USA... | reverse complement strand
CGATACCCCAATCGCGAGACCGGCCCGTCCCTTGCGACCTCCGGCCGCGGGTGCCGGGCGGGCGGGTGAAGGCAGCGATCGAGGCCCGTCGCGAGGCCCGCCGGGGTCGACGGGAGACTAGGAAGCCGATGCGAGCCGCGATCTCGTGGTAGCGTCCGTTGCCATCGAATCATCGCAGCAAGGTCGGCGCCGCTCGGGTCGCGAGCTCGGCTGGGGCCGGCCACTCGTCCGAGGAAGCGAGGGATCGACGATGACGGATCGCAAAGCGGAGATCGGGGACTTCCCGTTCTCGATCAGCGACGGCCCGGAAGAGTCCAGGTATCTCATCTGGATCCGGAATCACGCGAACTACCTCGTGCCGAGGGGCTTCCTGGACTACCTGCGGGCGGCGGCGGTGATCGTCCGCGGGATTCTCATCAACTTCCTGGTCCTGCTGCCAATCCTCCTGCTGGGTGCCTGGCTCCTGAGCGCCTGGCACTTCGACCGCCTGCAGGCCTGGGAGGGCTCCGCGGCGCCCTGGGAGCTCGACTCCCCGTACCGCGTGACTCCGTGGGTGCTCGTCGCGGCCCTGGTCTACTACCTGCTCTTCCCGGTCATCGTCCGGCTCTTCAAGGTCGCCCGGCAGAAGCCGGGGATCCGCCAGGGCGGAGAGAGCTCGGTCAAGGCCCGCAACGTCTACGAACGGACGTTTGGCGGCGCGCTGCTCGTGGTGGCGGCGGTGGCGCTCGTCGAGACCCTGCCGGTGCTCATCCACTGGTTCCACGGCGCGGGCGGCTTCGCGGGCCTGAGCCGTGGCACCGTCGCGGGCTGGGCGGGGGCGTCCTCCGTCGGCGCCCTCAGCATGGCCGGCAAGGCGTCGACCGTTCTCGGGCGGTTCAAGAGGCCCCTCGCCCTGGCACTGGTTGGGATCCTCGGCCTGCTGCTGCCCGCGCTCGTCGTCCTCTACGTCGCGGAGTACCTGGTCTACTCGCCAGCCGCGCATTCCCCCGCCGCGTGGTGGGTCCTGCAAGGAATCGTCGCCTTCCTGGCGGCGAGCGGCATCTACTCGTTCTTCAAGGGCTGGCGCAACGTCGGCTTCGTCCAGACCCGGTTCATCCTCCTGCTCCTGATCCTGATCCTGGCGATCGGCGCCGGCCTCATCCTCGCGGCGGATCTCTCGAGTCGGGGCGTCATCCACCCGAACTGGCTTCTCGTCCTGGCCGTGGCGGTGGTGCTGTGGCTCTTCAGCTGGCTGTCGGTCGACGTCAACCTGACCGCCGTCAGCGGCTTCTATCGCGACCGGCTGGCCTCCTCCTACCTCGTCGGCCGCAACACGGACGACGAAGTGGACATCGAGGAAGACGTCAACCTGGTGGCGATCTGCCAGTACGACAAGGGCTCGACCGCCCCCTACCACCTCGTCAACACGGCCCTCAACCTGCAGGCCAGCGAGGACATCGGGATCCGCGAGCGGCAGAGCGACTTCTGCATCTTCAGCAAGCGGTTCATCGGCGGCCGCCTGATCGGATACTGCCGCACCGCCGACCTCGAGGCGGTCTTCCCGCAGATGGACCTGGCCACCGCCATGGCGATCTCGGCCGCCGCGGCGGCGCCCAACATGGGCCGGGGGACGAGCGCTCCCCTGGTCGCCATCCTGACCCTGTTCAACGTCCGGCTGGGGTACTGGATCCCCAACCCGGGCCGGCTGGCGCGGTGGGTGGCGCGGCAAGGGATCGAGACCCCGGCGGCGCCGCAGCAGTGGACCTTCGGCGACGTCTTCAGGGTCGAGCTCGAGGAGATCCGGGCCCGTCGGAGGAACGTCTACCCCCAAGGCGAACGGGCGCTCGCCGACCGCGAGGACCCGACCCCGGCCCACGGTCTCGTGGGCCTCGCGTTCTCCGGCGGAGGCATCCGGTCGGCGACCGTCAACCTGGGGTTGACGCAGGCCCTTCACGAGCAAGGCGTGTTCGACCACGTCGACTACATGTCGACGGTGTCGGGCGGCGGCTACCTCGGGTCGAGCATCTCCACCCTCATGCGAACGAGAGAGCCCGAAGAGGAGGCGCCCGCCCACCCGCTCTGGACCCTGCCCAACCGCTTCCGCTGGCGGATTCCGCCGCGCGCCTTCCTCAAGGAGATGTGGAGCCGTCTCGACGAGACCGACGAGTGGGTCAACCTCTCGGACGGCGGGCACATCGAGAACCTCGCCACGATCGAGCTGCTACGCCGGCGCTGCAAGTACATCATCATCGGCGACGCCGAGGCCGATCCGGAGATGCGCTTCGGTGGCATGGCGACCCTGATCCGCTTCGCGCGCCTCGACCTCGGAGTCGACATCCGGATCGACCTCGGCCCGGTACACGTGCCCCGGAAGCGGGGCGTCGAGCGCCGGCTGAGGCTCAGCGAGAAGCACTTCGCCGTGGGCACGATCAAGTACCCCGGCGAGGCCGAGCTCGGCCACCTGCTCTACTTCAAGTCGTCGGTGACCGGCGACGAGGACGAGGTCATTGCCGAGTACCGCTCGCGCAGCGCGACCTTCCCGCACGAGACCACGGCCGACCAGTTCTTCGACGAAGGCCAGTTCGAGGCCTACCGGTCGCTCGGTGAGCACATGGCGCGCAGCGCCCTCGGGGCCACCGAGCGCCGGAAGGACAGCTACGCGGCGCTCGCGGAGTGGTTCGAAGAGCTGGCGAGATAGACCCGGCTCGGGGCCTGGCGCGCCGACTCCGGGCACGAGGTTTCCTGCGGGCGTCCCGCCGTCACTCGTAGCGCAACGCCTCGATGGGGTCGAGGCGGGCCGCCTTGCCGGCCGGGTAGATCCCGAAGAAGACGCCGACCACCGTCGAGAAGCCGAAGGCGATGACGATCGCCCACAGGGGCACGTGGGCAGGCGGCAGGTCGCCGGGGATGAGGCTCGTGGCCAGCCGGCCCGCCCCGTAGCCCAGGAGCAGCCCGATCGCGCCGCCGACGATCGAGAGGGTCACGGCCTCGATGAGGAACTGGACGAGGATGTCCTGGCGACGGGCGCCGACGGACTTCCGGATCCCGATCTCGCGCGTCCGCTCGGTCACCGAGACCAGCATGATGTTCATGATCCCGATGCCCCCGACGACCAGCGAGATGCCGACGAGCACCGCCACGACGAGCGTCACCGCGCCGAGCAGCGTGTTCGTCTGCTCGAGAATCTCGTCCTGCACGACGATCTGGAAGTCGTCGGGGTCGCCGTCCGCCAGGCGGTGGCGGCGCCGCAGGAGCTGCCGGATCTCCTCGCGGACCTGGTCGACGTCGTCCGTGCCTTCGAGCCTGAGGCGCAGCTGCACCTGCTCGGCCGCGCTGCGGCCGAAGACGCCGAGGGCGGTGTCGAAGGGCACGAAGATCAGATCGTCGAGGTTCTGGCCCAGGGTCTGCCCCTTCTCCTCCATGACGCCGATCACCGTCACCGGGACGCTCCCGAGGTAGATCTCCTTGCCCAGCGGGTCCGCGAGCCGCAGCTCGTCGACGACGTCGAGACCGAGGACGGCGACCTTCTGGCGCCGGTCGAGGTCGAGCTTGTTGAAGAAGCGGCCCCGGTCGACGGCGAAGTTGTTCACCGCCGGCCAGTCCTGGTTGACGCCGATGGCGAAGGAGGAATGGACCCGGTCGCGGTACTTGACCTGCGCCGCGCCGAAGACCTGCGGGGTGATCCTCTCGATGCCGGCCACGGCGTCGCGGATGGCCAGCCCGTCGTCCCAGGTCAGGCGGACGGGCTTCTGGACCATGCCGGGCCCCCCGAACTGCTGCCGCGGCTGGACGATCATGAAGTTGGCGCCCAGGCCCTCGAACTGCTTCGTCAAGAGGTGCTGCAGCCCCTGGACGATCGACACGACGCCGATCACGCCGGCGACCCCGATGACGATGCCGAGCGTGGTCAGGAGCGAGCGCATCTTGTTGGCCCACAGGGCCCGGAACGCGATCCGGAAGTTCTCGCCGAAGATCACGGGCCGCTCTCCGTGTCCGCCACCACCCTGCCGTCGCGCAGGACGACCTGGCGGTGGGTGCGCGCCGCGATGTCGGGCTCGTGGGTGACCACGATCACCGTGTTGCCGGCGCCGTGGAGCCGGTCGAAGAGCTCCATGATCTCGCGGGAGGTGGCCGTGTCGAGGTTGCCCGTTGGCTCGTCCGCCAGCAGGATCGACGGGTTGTTGACGAGCGCCCGGGCCACGGCCACCCGCTGCCGCTGGCCGCCGGAGAGCTCGCTCGTCTGGTGCAGCATCCGGTCGCCCAGCCCGACCTGCTCGAGCGCCTCCCGGGCGCGCTCGCGACGCTCGCGGCGGGCCACCCCCGCGTAGATCAGCGGCAGCTCGACGTTGGCGACCGCCGCCGTGCGGGCGAGCAGGTTGAAGGTCTGGAAGACGAAGCCGATCTCCCGGTTCCTGAGCCGCGCCAGCTCGTCCTCGCCGAGGTCCTCGACGGCGGTGCCGGCCAGCCGGTAGTGGCCCGACGTCGGCCGATCCAGGCAGCCGACGAGGTTCATCAAGGTCGACTTGCCGCTGCCGGAGGCTCCCATCACGGCCGCGTAGGAGCCGCGCTCCACGTCGAGATCCAGGCCGTCGAGCGCGCGCACGGTCTCGGAGCCGACCTCGTAGATCTTGCGCACCGCGCGCAGCTCGATCAGCGCCACCTAGCCTTCGTCCCCATCGCCGTCGCCCCCATCGTCGTCGTCCGCGGCCTCGAGCTCGCGGGCGGGGTCGCCGTGGTCGAGGTCGCGCAGGATCCGATGGGGCCCGGTCACGACCCGCTCGCCGACCGCGAGGCCGGACAGGATCTGGACGTGGGTGATGTCGGACAGCCCGGTCGTCACCGGGCGCTGCTCGATCTCGCCGTCGGCGAGCACGAGCACGACCTCGATCTCGTCCGCGCCTTCCACGGGCTCGCCGTCGCCGTCGACGGGGCGCCGGTCGACGACCGCCTGCACGGGCACGGCCAGCGCGCCCTCCGCCGTGGCCGTCACGACGTCGGCGCGCACCGACATCCCCGGGCGCAGCGCCGGATCCGGGTCGTCGAGCAGGATCTTGGCCTTGAAGTAGGTGACGTCCGGGCTGCCGGGGCGCTGGAAGCCGGAGCTGCCGATCTCCACGACGCGCCCGGCCAGCTCGCGGTCGGCCAGCGCGTCGACCTTGAGCGACGCTTCCTGGCCGATCTCGAGGAACGCGACCTCGGTCTCGTCGACGTCGACCTCGGCCAGGATCTCGGAGAGGTCCGCGATCGTGCCGATCACCGAGCCCGGGTTGTTCATCGTGCCCGAGACGACGACCTCTCCGACCTCGGCGTTGAGCGCCGTCACCCGGCCCGTCAGCGGCGCGTAGATCGTCGTCTTGCGCAGGTCGTCCGCCGCCTTCTCCAGGCTCGCCGCGGCCTGCAGCACCGCTTCGCGGGCCTGCTCGGCGGCGAGCTCCTGGGAGCGGAAGGCGAGCTCGGCGGCCTCGAGGTCGGCGGCGGCCGCGATGCCCGCCGCGGCGAGCCGCTCCGCGCGCGCGAGCTTGAGCCGCGCGTCCGCCACGTTGACCTCGGCCTGGCGGACCCGCGAGCGGGCGATCTCGAGCTCCGCGGCGGCGCGGTCGCGGGCCGCCGCGAACGCCTCCCGCTCGAGCCTCAGGAACGGCTCCCCCGCACTCACGCGCTGGCCCTCCACGACGAAGAGCTCCTCGATCTTGCCGACCACGTGGGCCGACAGGTTGACCTTGACCCGCGGGTCGATCTCCCCGGTCGCCTTGACGACCCGGGCCACGTCGCGCTCCGCCGCCGCCTCGAGGCGGACCCGCGGACCCTTCTCGCGGCGGCCGCCGGTCAGGCTGAAGCCCACGATGACCGCCAGCAGGGCGGCCACGCCGACGCCGATCCAGGCCTTCTTCATTCCGCGCTGCGCTCCCGGAGGGTCAAGACGAAACCTCCCGCGACCGGCTAACCGGAGAGCAGCTTCGGGAGGACCATCGGGATCAGCGTCAGCCCGAGCACCAGGATCCAGATCACGAGCGTCAACGCGGCGCTCGCCACCCTGGAGACGCGAGCCACGATGGCGAACCCGAGCACCAGCAGGACCAGCCCCCACAGGGTGAAGAGGTCGAGGGCGGTGGCGACCCCGCGCAGCAGCAGCGGCGCGTCGTCGGCGAGCAGAAAGCCGAGGTTCGAGGGCAGCAGCCCGCGGCTCGCCTCCTCGAGGCTCAGCTCGCGGCGGCTCACGAGCGCCGGGACGGAGAGCAGCGCCTTGAGCGCCCACCACGGGACGAACGCATGGACGACCGTAGCGAGGCTCTGGGGGAAGGTGGGCTCGCCGCCGAAGAGACGGGTCCCGAGCCAGAAGTACAGGGCGCAGAGCAGGGGAATGAGCGCCGTCGCCGCCGTCGACGCGACCCCCTCGAACACCGGGTTGCGGCTCTCCTGGCGGGCGACGATCTCGTCGATCCGCGCCTGGTCGACGGTGCCCGCTTCCTCCAGCATGTCGCGGATCACCCGTTCCGTGTCGACCTTGGACTGGGCGAGCTGCCCCACCCCGGCGGTGATCGCGAGGACGACGAGGAACGCGACGACCCAGGTCGGCCTCTCCCGGATGGCCCGGAACGTCCGCTCGGGGGCGGTCAGGACCCCGAGGATGCGGGAAAGGGCGGAATCCGTCATGGTCGTCCTCCGTGACGGAGCGCCGGGCTCTACTCTCCGTCGTCCGCGATCGTGACGCCGACGTCCTCGGTGAGCGTGCCGGTCGCCCGCAGGAAGTCCGCGAGGGCCGTGCGATAGCCGGTGATGGCGGTCACCTCCCGATTCGTGGCGTCGATGAGATCGCGCTGGATCTCGAGAACCCGGTAGCTCGTGGACATGCCGTTGTCGTAGCGCTTCTGCTCCGCCTCGAGGGTCCGCTCCTGCAGGCGGCGGGAGACCCGCGCCGAATCGATCTGCTGGCCGGCGGTCTCCAGCCCGCGGGCCGCCTTGCGGACCTCGGTGACGACCTGGAGCTCGAGGTCCTCGAGCTCGGCCGCGGCGCGATCGAGGGCGACCTCGGCCTTGGCGATCTGGGCCTCGACGGTCCGGTTCTGCAGCGGATAGGCGAAGCTCAACGAGACCCCCCAGCCTTCGAAGTCGGCGTTCGTGATCTGGTCCAGGGCGTCGCTGTAGCCGCCGGGCGCCTGGAAGAGGATCTCGCGGGTGATGAAGTCGCGCTCGGTCACCGGCCCGCCGAGGCCGTTGAGGCCGTAGCGGGCGGAGAGGTCGAGCTGCGGCAGCCGCTGGTTGCGGTAGAAGTCGGCGTCGAGATCGAGGTTCTGGAACGAGAGGCGCTTGCTGACGACCTCGGGCCGCGACTCGAGAGCCCGGGTGATCGCCTCCTCGAGGACCACGGCGCGGCGCTCCGTCTCGGCCTCGGAGGTGGTGACGATCTCCGCGTCCCAGTAGGTGCCGCGGTCCAGGTTGAGGAGCTGCCGCAGCACGTCCTCGGCGTCGGTCAACGCCGCTCGGGCGCGGATGATCTCCTCGTCGCGGGTGGCGATGCCCGCCTCGCTCTGGACCAGCTCGAGGGGCGCCAGCGTGCCGACCTCCACGCGGACCTTGTTCTGGTTGTGCAGCTGCCGCGCCAGCTCGAGGCTGCGCTCGGCCACGATGAGCTGGGCGCGCGTGCGGACGAGGCTCCAGTAGGCGTTGACCACCTGCTGGATCGAGCTCGTCACCTGCTGGGCGAACGTCTCGCGGCTGATCTCGCGGTTGGTCCGCGCGATCTCGATCGAGTACTCCGTCACGCGCTTTCCGAAGTTGCGCAGCAACGGCTGCGTGAACGAGAGATCGAAGTCCGAGCGGTACGACGGATTGACCGTCGCGAACTCCGAGTTCGAGTCGGTCCGCGTGTTGTTGAAGTCGACCCTGAGCGAGCCGCCGGTCGAGATGAGCCGGCCGAGCCCGAGGTTCCAGTTCTGCCCGTCGGTCGTGGAGACGAGGGCGCCGCCGAGGACGCTGACCGACGGCGAGGCCTCGCTCGAGACGCCGGCGTCGGCGGTGAGGGTGAAGTCATAGAGGCCGAACGTCTGCTCGAGGTCGAGCCCGGCCCGGGCGTCGGCGTAGCGCTGCACGACGAGAGCCAGGTTGCGCCGCAGCGCGATCTCGATCGCTTGCTCGAGGCTGAGCTCGAGCTTGCCGTCGGCAAGGCTCACGGCACCGTCCGCGGAGAGGTCCGGGATCGCGGTCGAGATCTCGATCTGCGCGGCCGCCGGGCGCTCCCAGACAAGAAGCGCGAGCAGCAAGGCCGCTCCCCCGCGCGCTCCGAGACTCTTCCGTACTGCACGTTGCTTGTCGCTCATCGATGGCGTCCTCTGCTGTTGCTCGCACGGCCGGACACTCGCGTCCGGAGCGCACGGAGATGGTGGCTCGTCGCTTTCTCGTACGGAGCGCGATCGGGAAAGTTCCGCTCCCGCCGCCCCGCAAGGGACGACTCTAACCCGCGTCCAGTGTAGCCAACAACCAGTTCACGATCGTCGCCACGCCAAAGCCCGTGGCGCCGAAGAGCGGCCCGGGCTCGCCGGGATGCCACGCGGTCCCCGCGACGTCGAGATGAGCCCAGCTCTCGCAGCCTTCCATGAACTCCGCGAGGAACGCGGCGGCGGTGTTGGCACCTCCCCACTTGCCGCCGAGGTTGCGCAGATCCGCGTGGCGGCCCTCGATCTCTTCGCGGAACTCGGGCCACAGCGGCATCCGCCAGAGCCGCTCGCCGCCGTCCTCCGCCGCGCGCAGCAGGGTGCGGGCGAGGCCGTCGTCGGGGGAGTAGAGCGCGGCGCCGTGATGGCCGAGGGCGACGACCGTGGCCCCGGTCAGCGTCGAGAGCTCGACGAGCGCCTCCGGGCCCTCCTCGACGGCCAGCGTGAGGGCGTCGGCGAGGATGAGCCGGCCCTCGGCGTCGGTGTTGAGCACCTCGACCGTCTTGCCGCTGCGCGTCGTGACGACGTCGCCGGGGCGGAAGGCGCGGCCACCCGGCATGTTCTCGGCCAGCGGCAGGTAGGCCCTGAGCCGGACCGGGAGGCCGAGCTCCGCGACCGCCTGGACGGCGCCGAGCACCGCGCAGGCGCCCGCCTTGTCGTACTTCATCTCGTCCATGGCCGGCCCGGGCTTGAGCGAGATCCCGCCGGAGTCGAACGTCACCCCCTTGCCCACGAGGGCCACGGCCGGCCCGTGGGTGCCGATCTCCAGACGGACGAGCCGGGGCGTGTTGGCCGAGCCCCGGCCGACGGCGAGCAGGGCCGCCATGCGCAGCCGCGCGAGCTCCCGGGGCCCGTGCACCTGCGCCCGGGCGCCGATCCGCCGCGCCAGGGCCCGCGCCCGGCCGGCAATCCAGGCCGGAGTGGCCCGGTTGCCGGGCGTGTTGGCGAGGTCGCGCGCCAGGGTGATGCCGCGCGCGACGGCCGCGGCCGTCTTGCGCGCTCCGCGGTAGACCCCCTCTCCGCGCACCGGCGGCAGCACGCGAACCCGGCGCAGCGCGGGCCGGGACGGCTTGCGGTACTCGTCGAACGCGTAGCCGAGGAGAGCGACCTGGCGCAGGAGCGTGGCCGCCCCGGCCGGCGTGCCGAGCACCCGGTGGACCGGCGGGACGACCAGCAGCTCGGGGGCCTCCGCGGCGGCGCAGTCCCCTGCCACGCGGTCGAGCCAGCGCTTGACCCGCGGGTGTTCCAGCTCTCGGCTCGGGCCGAGCCCGTAGAGAACGACGGTCACGGCGCCATCGCCCGCCGAGACGGTGAGCTGGCGCTCGGTCTTCCCCGTCCAGCCGCGGCTCTCGACGACCTGGCCGGCGAGCCGCGCGAGCTCCGGCGAGAGGCCGCCGAGCGGCGGCGGCGCGTCCTCGACGCAGCCGATCGCGACGAGCCCTCGCGTGAGGGCGCCCTGCTCGGCGATCACGGGTCTCAAGGGTCCGCTCAAAGTCTCCTCCGGCGACGCAGTGTAGCAGCGCGCCGCGCCGCCCATGGCCGGGTTAGACTTGCGGCGCGGCCGGCCCCGGCGGCCCTCGCCGACCCGACGATGAACCCGTTCTCGTTTCTGAGCACTTCGAGCACCGCCTTCACGTTCCTGCACCGCGACGACGAAGAGCTGCGCCGGCTGATGCCCGACGCCGCCGACGTCCTCCCGGTGCCGCAGCGGGTGTTCCTCGAGGACGAGGACGCCACTCCGCTGCTCGGCTTCCCGATCCTGACCAGCGAGCGCACCCAGAGGATCCGGCAGGCGCTCGATGCGTACCTCGACCAGGAGGTGCGGGTCCAGACCGGGATGTTCGGGGCGGGGGCGATCGAGACGAAGTTCCGCGACCAGGCCTGGGGGGCGTACCGCGACCTCCTCGTGCAGGTGACGGAGAACACGACCCGCTCGAGCTTCGGCCGCCGCTACACGGCGATCTTCTGGCTCTACCACTCCATCGCCATCTCGCGCCTCTTCAAGGAGATGCCGCAGAAGGTCCGCCGCTTCGACCTCGAGACCGGCCGGCAGCACGGCGAGGCGATCAAGTACCAGGTGTTCGAGCGCTTTCTCGACCGCGTTCTCGCGCTGACCTACGACACGGTCCATCGCGTAGCGACGGAGACCGAGGAGGACCAGATCGGGCTGTTCCCGGGCCTCCTGAACAAGATGCGCGACAATCTGCTGATCCTCACCGAGGACCACATCAGCCCCGATCTGAGCGAGCTCTCGCCTTACCTGCGGGGCTATCTCGACATCGACCCCAACGACTTCCGGCGCCGGGTCCGCGGCCTGCACGAGTGGCATCGCCGGGTCCTGCGGGACGACCCGGACCTGCGCGTCTTCGGCTCCCATCTCACGCGGATGAGCGCGAGCGACAACCCCGACGACCTCCTGCGCCGCCCGGGCTACGTGAGCCTCCTCGCCGACCGCCGAGGCTACGACCGCGAGGAGCTGCTCGACGCCAAGGGCGTGCAGGTCTGGGAGAGCCTGCTCGTCAAGCTCAAGGAGTTCGAGCTGCTCCTCGCCCTGCGCCGGCTCGTCATGCCGGTTCGAGAGCACGAAGGGCATCTCGTCTGCCAGGCCCCGAACCCGCGCGGCGGCGGATTCCTGTCGCGCTCGATGCGGCTCTCCGACAGCACCCGCCCCTTCGAGTTCATGACCCCCTGGGTGGTCGATCCCCTCGTTCGCCGCTTCGGCCTGATCTACGACATCGCCGAGTTCTCCGCCATCGTCTCGATGCTCAAGTACAGCGGCCGCCGCGACGAGGACCAGTCGTACCGCTCGATCTTCCGGTTCCAGCGCCGGGTCAACCAGATGGCGCGACACCACCTGCTGAAGCTCGAGAAGTACCTCGGCGACGGCGCGCTCTACTCGGGCCGTCATCCGCGGCGGCTCCTGGCGACGGCCATCCATCTGCAGCGCTTCTACCGCCAGGCCCTGCGCGAGCGCTTCCCGTTCGACCGTGGGATCCGCATGGCGCTGAACTACGGCCAGTACCGGCTCCTGCCGATCGAGGAAGGCCTCACCGACCAGGAGCGGCGCTACGAGTTCTTCGGCCACGGCATCATCGAGCTCTCGCGCCTGGTCAGCGGCAAGTCGAGCCACGCCATCGCGACCGTCAAACGCATGCTTCTGAGCCTCGGCTACTCGGCCCAGGAGGTCGAGCGCTTCTTCCGCCCCCTCGTCGAGCGCCGCCTGGACCTCGTGGACGAGGTGGAGCAGTCGCGCGACTTCTACGCCTACATCAGCCAGACGGGAGCGCTGATCAACGAGGGGATCGTCGCCACCGACCGCTTCGTGAGCCGCATCGACCCGGAGGGCGACGCGGCCCCCTACCGGCTGGGGGTCGACGGGCCGCGCCGGTACGTCGTGGTGACGATCGACGAAGGAACGGGGCCCCTGCCGGTCGGCCTGCGCCGGCTCGGCTCGGCGAACTTGAAGGGCATCGAGTCGACGATCATCTTCGAGCTCGTGGACGGGGCCGTGTGGGACGTGGAGTCGCTCGCGCGGCTGCACGGGCCGAACCTCAATTCCGCCCTCGAGACCGTCAACCGGTCCGAGGAGCTGCTGCGCCAGTCGAAGGCTCAGCCGGCGCTCGCACCCAAGGAGATCAGCTGATGAGCGAGGTTCTCTGGCAGACCGACTTGCCCGGATTCCCGGAGCCCGCGCGCGGCAAGGTGCGCGACATCTACGACCTCGGCGACGAGCTGCTCATCGTGGCGTGCGACCGCATCTCGGCGTACGACCACGTCCTGCGTCCGGGAATCCCGGGCAAGGGCAAGATCCTGAGCCAGCTCACGAACTTCTGGTTCGACCACTTTCGCGATCTGGTGCCGAACCACCTCCTGGAGACGGACGCCCTCGACTTCCCGGAGATCGCGCGGCCCTACCGGGACGTCCTCCAGGGCCGCTCGGTCCTCGTCCGCAAGGCGGCGGTGGTGCCCTTCGAGTGCGTCGCGCGCGGCTACCTGGCGGGCAGCGGCTTCCGGGAGTACACGGCCTCGGGCGAGGTGTGCGGCATCGTGCTGCCCGCGGGTCTCGAACGGGCCGACCGGCTGCCGCAGCCGATCTTCACCCCCGCCACCAAGGCGGAGACCGGCCACGACGAGAACGTCAGCTTCGACTTCATGTGCGAGCGCGCCGGGGAGGCCCTGTCCCGCCGGCTGCGCCAGCTCACCCTCGACCTCTACGCCGGCGGCGCCGAGCGCGCCGCCGCGGGCGGTGTCCTCCTGGCCGACACCAAGTTCGAGTTCGGCACGGTCGCCGGCGAGATCGTCCTCATCGACGAGGTGCTGACCCCCGACTCCTCCCGGTTCTGGGACGCGGCGCAGTGGCAGCCCGGCGTCGAGCCCGTCTCGTTCGACAAGCAGTACGTGCGCAACTGGCTCGACGAGTGCGGCTGGGATCACGAGTCCCGACCGCCGGACCTCCCGGACGACGTGGTGCTCGGCACCCTCAACCGCTACGTCGAGGCCTTCCAGCGCGTCACCGGACGCGATCCCGTCCTCTAGAGCGGAGGGCCGTCCTAGAACGGGGCGCCGGCGGGCGGCACCTCGCGGCTCAGGTTGCAGAACTTGGTCATCTCGCCGAGGAAGACGAGGTTGATGGTGCCGGTCTGGCCGTTGCGGTGCTTGGAGATGATGATCTCCGCCTCGCCGGGGTGCTCGGACTCCGGGTCGTACATGTCGTCGCGGTAGATGAACATGACGAGGTCGGCGTCCTGCTCGATCGAGCCGGACTCGCGCAGGTCGGACAGCTGCGGCCGGTGGTCCTTGCCGCGCTGCTCCGGGCGCCGGGAGAGCTGCGACAGGCAGAGGATGGGGAGCCCGAGCTCCTTGGCCAGCTGCTTGAAGTGGCGGGTGATGGCCGAGATCTCGAGGTTGCGGTTCTCGTACCGCCCTCCCGCCTCCATGAGCTGGAGGTAATCGATCACGAGGAGGTCGAGCCCCTTCTCGGCCTTGAGACGGCGCGTCTTGGAGGCCACCTCGAGGAGGCTGGGGTTGGCCGAGTCGTCGATGAAGAGGCGCTTGTTGGCCATCGCCTTGACGCTTTTGAGGAGCCGGCTCCAGTGCTTCTGGGAGAGATGCCCGGATCGCATGCGGTGGAACTCCACGTTGGCCTCGGCCGACAGGATGCGCAGCGCCAGCTCCTCGCGGCTCATCTCGAGCGAGAAGACGCCCACCGAGAGGTCCTCCCGCAGGGCGACGTGCTGCGCGATGTTGAGGGCCAGGCTCGTCTTGCCGACGCCGGGGCGGGCCGCGAGGATCACCAGGTTGCCGGGATGGAAGCCCAGGGTCATCCGGTCGAGATCGGCGTAGCCCGACGGCACGCCGGCCAGCACCCGGTCCGGCCGCTCCTCGAGCTCCGCGAGGGTGGTCTGGAAGACCTCCTGCAGCGGCACGAAGCCGCGCCTGATGGCCTCCTCGCCGAGCTCGAGCACGACGCGCTCGGCGCGGTCGAGCGCCTGTGCAGCCTCCAGCCCGCCGTCCATCGACAGGCGGGCGATCTCGCCACAGGCGTCGATGAGGCGGCGGCGCACGGAGCGCTCCTTGATGAGCTCTACGTAGGCGTCGAGGCGCGCCAGGTCGGGGAGATCGAGGTCGAGGCTGGCGAGATAGGCGACGCCGCCGACCGCCTCCAGCTTCTCCCGCTGCTCGAGCCGCGCCTGGAGGGTCCGCATGTCGATCTCCGAGCCGCCCATCTGCAGATCGACCATCGTCTGGTAGAGCGTCCGGTGGCGCTCCGAGTAGAAATCGTCGGTCGTCAGCCGCCCGGACACCGACGGCAACCTCCCCGGGTCGAGCAGCACCCCGGCGAGCACCGCGCGCTCGGACTCCTCGCTGTGCGGGAGCGTCTTGGGGGCGGCGACGGGTTGGGCCATGGGACTGAAGAGACTACACCACCGCGGGCTGCCGAGCCGCGTGGTCGAGGTGTCCCCCGCCTTGGAATGTGTCCCTTCGCCAGGACCGGGGGACTCTGCAGGAGGATCAGACGTTGAAGCGGAAGTGCACGACCTCGCCGTCCTGGACTTCGTACTCCTTGCCTTCGAGGCGCAGCTCGCCGTGCTCGCGGCAGGCGGCCAGGGAACGGCGGGCCAGGAGGAGGTCCGCGGCGACGACCTCGGCGCGGATGAAGCCGCGCTCGATGTCGGAGTGGACCGCGCCGGCCGCCGCGCGGGCGGTGGTGTGGCGGCGGATCGTCCAGGCGCGGACCTCGTCCTCCCCCACCGTGAAGAAGGAGATCCGGCCCAGCAGGTCGTAGCTCGTCCGGATCACCCGATCGACGCTGGGCTCCGAGAGCCCCAGGTCCTCGAGGAAGGCGAGCGCCTCGGCCGCCGGCAGCTGCGCGATCTCCTGCTCGATCGGCGCGCTCATGACGACGGTGCGCGTCGCCGTGCCGAGCGCCGTCCCCAGGAGCGACTCGGGGTCGCGGCGGAGGTCTTCCTCGCCGACGTTGAGGACGACGAGGAGGGGCTTGGCCGAGAGCAGCTGGAACCCGCGCAAGCGCTTCTCGTCCTCGTCCGCCAGAGCGACCTCGCGCAGCGGCCGCTCGGCCTCGAGGGCGGGCAGCAGGGTGCCCTGGAGGAGCTCGCGCTCGCGAACCTCCTCGGGCCTGAGCCCGCGCTTGGACGACTGCTCCAGCCGCTCCAGCCGCCGTTCCACCAGCTCGAGGTCGGCGAGGATGAGCTCGAGGTCGACGTCTGCGACGTCGCGCCGCGGGTCGACGCTGCCTTCGACGTGCGCCAGCTCTTCGTCCTCGAAGCAGCGCACGACGTGCACCAGGGCGTCCACCTCGCGCAGCTTGACGAGGTCGAGGTTGGCGCTGCCCTGGCCCTTCTGGATGCCCGGGACGTCGACGAACTGCACCGTGGCCGGGACGTAGCGCCGGGGCGCGAAGAGGTCGCGCAGGCGCGCCAGGCGGGCGTCCGGCACCTGCGCCACGCCGAGGTGGGCGTCGCGCGACTTGGCGAACTTGTCCGTGCTCTCGGCCGAGGCGGTCAAGAGGTTGAACAGGGTCGTCTTGCCGGCCTTGGGCAGGCCGAGAATCCCCATCTGCATCGATCGGCTCTCCCGTCGGTTCCCGGCGCGCGGGCCGCCGCCGGCGCCGCGCAACATAGCCGCTGGCCCTCCGAGCTGTAAAGCCCGGCCGGAGGGCGCCGGACTCCGCGGACCGACCGCGTTCGATGGCTCGAGTCACCTTTCGCCAATATGACATGACCTGTCTACTTGACAGAGTCTGTCTTTCATGCCTAGAATCTCTTTGCCCATGGCATTTGGAGGCTTCGACGCATGACTCCGGCGGGCGCCGACTTCGTGCCGGCGCGTCCCACGCTGCGCACCCTGCGGCGCGATCGGACCCGCGACGAGATCGCGCGGGCGGCCCTCGAGCTGATCACCCGGAAGGGCTACGGCGACACCCTCGTGGAGGAGATCGCCGCCCGTGCCCTCATCTCGCCGCGGACCTTCTACCGCTACTTCCCGGCCAAGGAGGACGCCTTCTTCCACGGCCTGCCGGCGTTCGAGAGCGCGTTGCTCGACTTCCCGGCCGACGATCCGAAGAGCCTGCGCGAGGCGCTCGCCGGCGCCGGCGCGGCGTTCTGCGCCGCCGTCGCCGAGCAGGAGGACGCGATCCTGCCCCGTCTCCCCCACGCCCTCGCCGAGCCGGCCCTCCTCGGCCAGCTCACCCACCGGCTCTACGCCGCCGAGGTGCGGCTGGCACGGCGCCTGGAAGCGCGGCTCGCCGCCGGGGCCGGCAGCGCCTGGAACGCGGAAGTCCTCGCCGCCGCGCTCACCGCCTCCCTGATCGCCGCGCTGCGCCGCTGGCAGCGCTCACCGCGCCGTACCGATCTCGCCGCGCTCGTGGAGCAAGCGCTCACGACCCTCGCGCCCGCGATCGCGAAACTCGAAAGCAGCAGCAACTAGGGACAAGGAGCCAATCATGTCGAACCTCGCCTCACTGTTTGCCGAGCCCGTGCCGCCCGACGGCCAGCCCCAGCTCGCCGAACCCCGCTTCGTCGACCTCGACCCGGCGCCGGGCGAGCCGAGCTACCTCGTCTGCTTGTCGCGAACTCTCGCCGACGAGCTGATCGTCGAGAATCGCTCCTGGCTGGGCCGAACCCTCGAGGTCCTCGCTCAGGGCGTCCTCTTCGAGACCGACTGCCCGCTCCACGCGGGGGACCGGATCCGCCTCGAGATGGCGATCGACACCCGTCTCGTCGAGGGCTCCGGGGAGGTCCTCCACGTGCAGCTGCGCTCCGACGGCATCCGCACCGCGCTCTTCGAGTTCCTCGAGCTCCCAGACGCGAGCCGCGGCTTGCTGGCGGCTCTCGCGGCGGGGCGCTGAGCCCGCCACGGGATCGCCGCTAGGACGCCGGGCGGGCGCGCCGGCGCCAGACCCTGAGGGCTCCGTAGAGCCCCGTGTTGAGGGCGAGCCCCGCCCACCACCAGGGCCCGGGAGCCGCTCCGCTCGCCGCGGTCGCGCGCAGGGCGGCGAAGAGCAGGGCGAGGATCCCGAGGGTGTGCAGGGTCGAGTACTCGGAGGCCACGGCCCGCCCCCAGTCGAAAGGGCGGCGGGCCGTGCGCCACAGGGCCGGCCTCGGAAGAAAGGCCGGCGTCACCCGCGACCACTCCTCGAATCCCGCGCCGAAGCGCTCGCGCAGGAACGCGTCCTCGTGCCGGGCGATGGCTCCGAAGACGGCCGCGCCGAGGAGGGCGCTGACCGCGGCGCCCGCCGGCCAGCCGCTGGTCAGCGAGGCGCCGGCCCAGACGAGGACGTTGCCCAGATAGAGCGGATGGCGCACGACCGAGTAGATGCCGAAGGTGTTGAGGGCGGCGGCGTACTGGCGGCGGTGACGTCCCGAGGTGCCGGCCGGGGCGTAGCCCACGCAATAGAGCCTCAGGGCGAGACCGAGGGCGGCCAGCGCCAGGCCGGCGGCCACCCACCCGCCCACCCGGCCGGGCGCGGCCGCCCGGCCCCGCGCCAGGCCGAGGCACAGACCGGCGATCGCGACGAGCGGCGCGTAGCTGCGCCACCGGAACATCGCTCGCGCCAAGCCGCCGCTCTCAGGCTCCTCGGTCATTCCCCGGCCCCGGCACCGGGCGAGGCTATCAGCTCGCTTGCGGGCTCATTTCGCCTATGATCGGCGCTGCCGAAACCCGCTCGCGGAGGTCCGCCATGGCTGCCTGGTTCCACGTCGACAAGTCCACCCTGCCCGCCCCCGCGGACGCCCTGCCGGGGCGCGCGGAGCCCATCGTCCGCCCCGGCTTGCACCGGGTCCTCGGCACGCCCACGGCCCTCCCCTTCCCCGCGGGAATCGAGACCGCCTGCTTCGCGATGGGCTGCTTCTGGGGAGCCGAGCGGATCTTCTGGCGGACCCCGGGGGTCTTCACCACCGCCGCCGGCTACACCGCGGGGCTCACCCCCCACCCCACCTACGAGGAGGTGTGCACCGGCGCCACCGGTCACGCGGAGGCGGTTCTCGTCGGCTACGACCCGTCGCGCCTCGACTACCGCGAGCTCCTGGCTCTGTTCTGGGAAGGGCACGACCCGACCCAGGGCATGCGGCAGGGCAACGACCGCGGCACCCAGTACCGCTCCGGGATCTACACGGCCTCGGCCGCCCAGCTGGCGGCCGCTGAAGCGTCGCGCGCCGCATACCAGGAGCGCCTCGACGCGGCGGGCCACGGCTCGATCACGACGCAGATCGCGCCGCTGGCGGACTTCTACTACGCCGAGGAGTACCACCAGCAGTATCTGGACCGGAATCCGGGCGGCTACTGCGGTCTCGGCGGCACGGGCGTTGCCTGCCCGGTCGGCCTCGCGGCCGGCTGAGCGGACGGAGCGGGGAGCCGAGGCGGGCCGGTGCGATGAGGCGGCGCGAGGAAGACGAGGCCGTCGCTTCGTGGCTCGTCGCAGCCGGGCGCGGCGGCGAGCCGGGGGCGCCGCTCAACACGCCGCTGGTGCCCGCCTCCAACTTCGTTCTCGGCGCCGGCCGCGCCTACGCCCGTAGCGACGGAACGCCGACCTGGGCGGCTCTCGAAGAGCTCGTCGGCGGTCTCGAGCAGGGGCACGCGGTCGCCTTCGCCTCGGGCATGGCCGCGGTCGCGGCCGTCTTCGCGGAGCTCGGCGCCGGCGCGATGGTGACCCTGCCGGAAGACTGCTACCAGGGAGTGAGCGGCCTCGCCGAGGCCGGCCGCCGCCAAGGCCGGTGGAGCGTGGACCGCCTGCCTCTCGAGGACACCGCGGCCTGGATCGCGGCGGCCGGCGAGTCCGACCTCGTCTGGATCGAGACGCCGTCGAACCCGCTCCTCGTCGTCGCCGACCTGGCGGCGATCTGCGCGGCGCCGCGCCGGCCGGGCGCGATCCTCGCCGTCGACAACACCTTCGCCACCCCCCTGAACCAGCAGCCGCTCCGACTCGGCGCGGACGTCGCGGTGCACTCGGCCACGAAGCTCATCGGCGGGCACTCGGACCTGCTGGCGGGGGTCGCGGTGGCGAAGGACGAAGCGGGACGGGCGCGCCTCGCCGCGGCCCGCGCGCTCGCCGGGGCGACCCCGGGCGCCCTCGAGGCCTACCTCGCCGTGCGCGGGGCCCGCACCCTGGCGCTGCGGCTCGAGCGCTCGCAGCGCACCGCGCTCCTCCTCGCCGAGCGGCTCGCGGCGCATCCGGCGATCGAGCGCGTGCGCTACCCGGGCCTGGCGTCGCATCCGACGCACGCCGTCGCCGCGGCGCAGCTCGCCGGCTTCGGCAGCGTGCTCTGCTTCGAGGTGGCGGGCGGCGCCGACCCCGCGGACGCGGCGTGCCGGCGGGTGCGCCTGATCCGCCACGCGACGAGCCTCGGCGGCGTGGAGTCCACGCTCGAGCGCCGCTCCGCCGTTCCCGGCCAGGAGCACCTGCCGGCGGGGCTCGTGCGCTTGAGCGTGGGCATCGAGGACCCCGAGGATCTGTGGCGCGACCTCGCGCGGGCTCTCGCCTGACCCGGCCGCACCTCAGACGGCGACGGCGAGGGCGAAGAGGGCGATCATCACGAAGACGAGGGCCAGCTTCGCGGCCCCTCCGAGGAGGATCCCCAGCCAGGCGCCCACGCCGACCCGGCCGGCGGTGCGGAGGTTGCGACTCGCCCAGTACTCGCCGGCCACGGCGCCCGCGAACGGCCCCACGACGAGGCCCGGCAGCCCGGCCGCGAGGCCCGCGAGCGCTCCCACGGCCGGGCTGCCGG
>Ga0224512_10001886_pt1 | contig 19668 bp, 23 predicted proteins | sample SF_May12_sed_USG_4_FD_169103 | JGI IMG/M metagenome (GOLD analysis project Ga0224512, IMG submission 169103) | Sediment microbial communities from San Francisco Bay, California, United States - SF_May12_sed_USGS_13 | ecosystem: Environmental > Aquatic > Marine > Sediment | place: USA... | reverse complement strand
TTAAAGAAAGGAACAACGTTTATTGAAAACCTCCCCCGGATCTATGGTCTCTATACTGGGGGTTTCCTGCTGTTCTTCGCGCTAATGGCGTGGTTCGAGAAACTCGGCATGAAGGCGGACACCATTGGGATTTTGTTCGTGTCCTTCACCGTCGTCATTTACGCCGTGATCGGATGGTTGTCCCGCACCATGCAAGTCGATGCCTACTATGTCGCCGGCCGTCAGGTACCGCCGGTGTTCAACGGCATGGCGACCGCGGCCGACTGGATGTCCGGCGCCTCGTTCGTTGCCATGGCCGGCGGCATCTTCCTCGGGGGTCATGCTTATCTGGCCTTCGTGGTCGGCTGGACCGGCGGCTACGTGCTGGTGGCGACGCTGATGGCGCCGTACCTGCGCAAGTTCGGCTGCTATACCGTGCCGGACTTCATCGGCACACGCTACGGCGGTAATGTCACGCGCCTCTGCGCCGTGATCGTGCTGGTGGTGGCCTCGTTCACCTACGTAACGGCGCAGATCAACGCCACTGGCACCATCGCCGCGCGGGCGCTGCACATACCGTTTGAAGTGGGAGTGTGGTTCGGCCTGGTGGGCATCCTGCTCTGCTCGATGTTGGGCGGCATGCGCGCGGTGACCTGGACACAGGTGGCGCAGTACATCGTGCTGATCATTGCCTACCTAATCCCGATCTTCTGGATGTCGACGAAGCAGGGGTTCGGCATATTTCCGCACTTCGAGTATGGTGCGGCGGTACAGCGGATCATGGAGCTTGAGCCGCTAGTCGGCGTTGGCGTCTTGAAACCGGCTGCCGACTTCGCCGGGCAGTTCCCGGGGCTCAAGGCGCTCACCGTGCTGCACGTGGCACCGGGCACGGGGCCTTACGATGCCTGGCGCTTTGTGACGCTGGTGGCGTGCATGATGATCGGCACGGCCTCCCTGCCGCACATCCTGATGCGCTATTTCACGACGCCGTCGGTGCGGGCCGCGCGGACCTCGGTGGCCTGGTCGCTGTTCTTTATCTTCCTGCTCTACTTCTCGGCGCCGGCGCTCGCCACCTTCTCCAAGTTGCAGTTGCTGGATCCGAACCTGGCGACGAGCATCATCGGCAAATCCTTCGCGGACGTGAGTTCGCTCGAATGGGTCAAGAATTGGAGTGGGATCGGGATGGTGGCCCTTAAGGACTTCAACGGCGACGGTATCCTGCAAATCAACGAGTTCTTCATCCGTGGCGATATTGTCGTGCTGGCGACACCCGAGATTGCGGGCCTGCCGTACGTAATCTCTGGCCTCGTGGCTGCCGGTGGCATGGCGGCGGCGATGTCCACGGCCGACGGCCTGTTGCTCGCTATTGCCAATGCGCTCTCGCATGACCTGTACTACAAGATCATCGATCCGAAGGCGGAGACCAGGAAGCGCCTGATTGTGGCCCGTGTACTGCTGCTTTTCATCGGCGCGTTGGGAGCGATCGTTGCGAGCTTCAAGCTCACGGGTATCCTTGGTGCGGTTGCCTGGGCCTTCTGCTTTGCGATGTCGGGCTTGTTCTTCCCGCTGGTGCTCGGTGTGTGGTGGAAGCGGGCGAACCGGGCCGGGGCGATTGCCGGCATGGTACTCGGCTTGGCCAGTGGTTGGTGGTACCTCTACATGGTCAAGTGGGGCGGCATGACACCGTGGTGGGGCATGGACGATCTGCGCTTCGGCATGGTCGGCGCCAGCGTGAGTCTGGTGGCCATGGTGGTGGTATCGCTGCTGACCAAGGCACCCGACAAGGAAACGCAGGACATGATCGACGAAGTCCGCATCCCGAGCGGCAAGACAATCCTGGCCTCGCAACACTGACAGCGGTAGCGCCCAGTGCCCGAGGCGAATGCTCATTCGGCACTGGGCGCAGTAGCCGCAATGAGCTAAGTATCCTTGGGCGCTATTGCCGCCGTCTCCGAAGGAGCTTCGCCTCAGGATCCGGCGGCTAGTATCATTCAGAGCCGGGGCGGTGGCCGCCCCGGCTTATTTTTTTATGTGCTGCAACGACGTATGAGCCCGGAGTTTCTTGATGATTGAAGCAATCCCGCTGTGGGTGATCGTAATCGATTATATTCTCGGCACGATCATGTGGACGCTGATCGCACGCTTCGGCATGCGCCTGTTTCTTCCGGAGGAAAGCAAGTTCTTTTTTAGCCAGTTCTTCATCAAGGTGACGAATCCGTTGTTGAGGCTGTTTGCCCCGATCACGCCGTCCTTCCTGATTCCGCCGCTGGTGCCACTGTACGTGGCATGGTTTTTTTTCATGACGCGGTTCTATCTCATGCCTTGGTTGCTTGGTTACTCGGTCATGGGCATGTTGTCTTTCCCGCTGGAAAGTGAATTTGCCCGCGGAGTCGCTTATTTGATCGGGTTAATTCTGAACTAAGCGTTCAGTGAAATCGGTTTAGCGGACGGATTGAAGTACCGCTTCGGGATCGAGTTGGCGGCGAAGCTCCCGGCGGATTTCCTGCCAGCGGAAGCGAACCGAATTTCTAACGATCTCTTCATCGAGTTCCTTGAGGTTCTCGACAACAGGCGCCCAGCGTATGAGTGCCGTCGGGCTCTCGGAGAACGGTTTCTCGTCGTCAGTGACCCGGGCCCAATCGCAGCCGGCCAACCGTGTCTGCACCTGGCTGGCAAAGGCGGCAAACTCCCCGCCGGCATCCGCAGGAGTGCCTGTGTTATTCAGGATTGCCGTCACCACTTCCTGCAGCAGCGTGCCGACTTTCGGCGCCATGGCCGGTGAGCCCCGCGTCAGTAATCCCCCGGCATAGACGGACAAATCTGACAGGCAGGCCAGCCAGATCTGCCATTTGGCGATGTTGATCGATCCTACGAAGGCATCGTCGTCAAACAATTGTGGATAGATCATGCCGGCGCGCGTCCGCAAGTATCCGTACAACGAGGTTTGTGCCACGTAGCTCGCACGAGTTTCGAGAAAATGCTTGAGACCAGCGCGATCGGTCACGGCTTCCTCCCGTCGGCGGCTATGCGAGCCGAAGTAGTCGCGCAACCCACTCCACAGGTGGGAAAACCAATTTGCTAACCGGTCGGCCTGTCTCGTCTCGTTATGCATGACCCTTTGTCATTACGGTCGCTTTTCACTGAATACACGACTGACTCTTGTATCACTCCTCGGTCTTGTCCACCAGACTCAACGCAGATGAACCCATGCCGTTGATCCATTCGTTGCGCGCGAGCCGGCGGAGGAGTCCGCCGCTTTTCCTGATCATGCGCGTAGATAACCTGAAAGCTTTAGCCAGGCACGGCAGTACTGACACCCGTTGTAAGGTTTCAAGGGGCTATTAAGAATCGACACGGGTCCACGGGGCGTTCGGGGGGGGGGCGAGGGCACAAGCGCAGACCGACCGCTGTGGCGGTGGGCGGCTTGAGTCGCTGCTCCGGTCTGTGCACAATCAGTGTCAACCGTAGGAATAAGAAGGAGGAGCGAACCATGTCCGATGAGAAAGTCTACGATGTTCCCGCTGATGTTTCGAAACGTGCGTACATCGACAACAAAAAATATCTGGAGATGTACGAGCACTCAGTGAAGGATCCGGACGGGTTTTGGACCGAGCAGGCCAAGGCTTTTGTCACCTGGTCCAAGCCCTGGACCCGCCTTAGCGACTGGAGCTTCGACGCCAAGAATCTGCACATCAAGTGGTTCGAGGGAGGCAAGCTGAATGTTTCCTATAACTGCCTCGATCGTCATCTGGATAAGCGCGGCAACCAGACCGCCATCCTCTGGGAAGGCGACGATCCCAAGGTCGACAAGAAGCTGACGTATCGTGAATTGCACGCGGAAGTGTGCAAATTCGCCAATGTCCTGAAAGCACGCGGGGTGAAGAAGGGCGATCGTGTGTGTATCTACATGCCCATGATCCCGGAGGCGGCGGCTGCCATGCTCGCCTGCGCCCGCATTGGCGCGGTGCACTCGGTGGTGTTTGGTGGATTTTCGCCTGAATCCCTCAAGGACCGTATTCTGGATTCTGACTGCCGCGTGGTGATCACGTCCGATGAAGGTGTGCGCGGCGCCAAGAAGGTTCCGCTCAAGGCCAACACCGATCAGGCGCTTACGCACTGTCCGAATGTGCATACGGTGGTGGTCATCAAACACACCGGTGGCAACATTGCCTGGGATGGCAAGCGCGACGTGTGGTACCACGAGCAGATGGCGAAAGTCTCCGCGGACTGTGCGCCGGAGGAGATGGACGCCGAAGACCCGCTGTTTATTCTTTATACCTCAGGATCTACCGGCAAGCCCAAAGGCGTGCTGCATACCACGGGCGGATATCTGGTGTATGCCGCGATGACACATAAGTATGTCTTCGATTACCACGACGGTGACGTCTACTGGTGTACGGCGGATGTCGGCTGGGTGACCGGACATACATATATAGTGTACGGACCCCTGTGCAACGGCGCGATGACGCTCATGTTTGAGGGCATTCCAACATATCCCAGCGCCTCGCGCTTTTGGGAGGTAGTTGATAAGCACAAGGTGAATATTTTCTATACGGCGCCAACGGCCATTCGTGCACTAATGCGCGAAGGCGAGGCGCCGGTCAAGCGCACCTCGCGTAAAACCCTAAAGCTGCTCGGTACTGTCGGCGAGCCGATCAACCCCGAGGCTTGGGAGTGGTATTACCACACGGTGGGCGATGCACGCGTGCCGATCGTGGATACTTGGTGGCAGACCGAAACCGGCGGCATCCTCATCACCCCGCTGCCGGGCGCGACGCGCACCAAGCCGGGTTCGGCGACGCGCCCTTTCTTCGGGGTAGTGCCGGCGATCATGGACGACAAGGGCAAAGTCCTCGAAGGCGAGTGCAGCGGCAATCTTGTCATCACCCGTCCCTGGCCGGGACAGATGCGTACGGTGTACGGTGATCATCAGCGTTTCGTCGACACTTATTTCAAGACCTACCCCGGCATGTACTTCACCGGCGATGGCGCGCGCCGCGACAAGGATGGTTATTTCTGGATCACCGGGCGCGTCGATGACGTGCTCAACGTCTCCGGTCATCGTCTCGGCACGGCCGAGGTGGAAAGCGCGCTGGTGCTACACCCTTCCGTGGCCGAGGCGGCGGTGGTCGGATTCCCGCACGACATCAAGGGTCAAGGCATTTATTGTTACGTCACGCTTAAAGTCGGCGTAGAGTCGAACGACGCCCTGCGCAAGGAGCTGGTGCAGCAGGTGCGTAAGGAAATCGGCCCGTTCGCGAACCCGGATGCTATTCAATGGGCGCCAGGACTGCCCAAGACGCGCTCCGGCAAGATCATGCGCCGCATCTTGCGCAAGATCGCGGCGAACGATCTGTCAAATCTCGGCGACACCACGACGCTGGCCGATCCCGCGGTGGTGGATGACCTGGTCAAGAATCGCGCCCATCAGTAGCGCGCGGTGGATGCGTACTCGCGTCAACATGGCACCGCTGTACGGCTGACTGAAGAATGGCTGACATTGGCCGTAAGGATTGACTAGAATGCAGCTTCCCCGTTCGGAGAGACGGCCCTAAATCGTTAAAAGGAAGAGGATTGAGTCAGCCCCGTAACGCGACAGCCGGCAAGGAAGTCCTGGTCGACATACAGGATGTGTATTTCTCCCACGGCACCCGCCCGATCCTGAAGGGCATCACGATGCCTATCCAGCGCGGCCAAGTCACGGCAATCATGGGTGGCAGCGGATGCGGCAAGACTACGCTGCTGAATCTCATCGGCGGGCGCATCAAGCCCAACCGCGGGACCCTCACGGTGGACGGCGAGTCCGTGCCTGACCTGAAAACAAAAGAGCTCTTCGAACTGCGCAAGCGCATGGGTATGCTGTTCCAGACCGGCGCGCTGCTGACCGATCTCACCCTGTTCGAGAACGTAGCTTTCCCCATCCGCGAGCACACCAAACTGCCTGAGTCACTCCTGCGTAAAGTGGTGTTGATGAAACTGGAGGCTGTGGGGCTGCGCGGGGCACGCGACTTGATGCCCTCGGAACTCTCCGGTGGCATGGCGCGGCGCGCGGCGCTGGCACGTGCCATCGCGCTGGAGCCGATGATGATCATGTACGATGAGCCGTTCACCGGCCTTGACCCCATCTCCAAGGGCGTGATCGCCAAGCTGATCCGCGAGCTCAACCAGAGTCTCAGCATCACCTCGATCGTGGTGTCGCACGACGTCGCCGAGACCTGCGCCATTTCCGATTACGCCTACCTCGTGGGCGATGGTCGGATCATCGGCGAGGGCACGCCTGCCGAGGTGCAAAAATCTGGTTCCGAACACGTCCGGCAATTCATGGACGGCCTTCCCGACGGTCCGGTGCCCTACCAGTATCCGGCTGATGATTATTTCGATGACCTGATGCAGGGCGCGGCATGAGCACTCTTCGAGCGCTCGGCAGCATCGTCATCAACAGTGTCGAACGCCTCGGCCGGGCCTCGATGTTCTTGTACGAGGTGATCACCGGTTCGTGGGAGCTGCTACGACGGTTTTATCTGGTGGTGCAGCAGGTCTACGCCGTGGGCGTGCTCACGCTCTTGATCATTCTGGTTTCGGGCCTGTTCGTCGGTATGGTGCTCGGACTGCAGGGCTACAACACGCTGGTGAAATTCGGTTCGGCTAACTCGCTTGGTCTTCTGGTGGCGCTGTCATTGGTGCGCGAGTTGGGCCCGGTGGTGACGGCATTGCTGTTTGCTGGCCGCGCCGGCTCGGCGCTTACCGCGGAGATCGGCCTCATGAAGGCGACCGAGCAGCTCGCCGGCATGGAGATGATGGCGGTGAATCCCGTCACGCGCGTGATCGCTCCGCGCTTCCTCGGTGGCGTGATCGCCATGCCGTTGCTCGCGGCGCTGTTCTCCGCCATCGGCGTGCTCGGCGGCCACCTGGTCGGTGTCGGACTGCTGGGCGTGGACGCCGGCGCTTTCTGGTCGCAGATGCAGAACGGCGTCGATTACCGCGATGACATCCTGAACGGCGTCATCAAGAGTGTGGTTTTCGGCGTGGTGGTCTCGTGGATCGCGGTATTCGAGGGTTATGACGCTGTGCCAACCTCGGAAGGCGTGGCAAGCGCCACCAATCGCACGGTGGTATATTCTTCGCTCGCGGTGCTGGGGCTGGATTTCATCCTCACCGCCTTGACACTGGGAGACGTCTGACATGATGAACCGAAAGAGTCTGGAAGTGTGGGTAGGGCTGTTCGTGGCCGCGGGTATTCTCGCGCTCGGCATGCTCGCCTTCAAAGTCGGCAATCTCACCACCGCGGACGTCGTGGACGGATACCGGGTAAGGGCGAACTTCGACAACGTGGGCGGTCTGAAGGTGAAAGCGGCCGTGACCATGGCCGGGGTGCGCGTCGGACGGGTCACGGGCATCGGGTTCGACAACAACAAGTACCAGGCGGTGGTGACCATGGACATCGATGGCAAGTTCAAGATTATCCCGGAGGACAGCAGCGCCTCGATCCTGACCTCGGGACTGCTGGGTGACCAGTATATCGGTCTCGAACCCGGCGGTTCCGAGTTGTATCTCAAGGACGGCGACGTGATTCGCACCACGCAGTCGGCCCTGGTTCTCGAGAAGCTGGTCGGCCAGGTGATCTTCGACAGGGCCAATGAACCTGGTTCCGTCAAATAGACTTTCCTCGGAAGCAAGCCAAAAAGGAGTGCTCATGAAAAGGTTTCTTTTCGCGACGTTGGTCCTGATGTTCGCGAATTTCGCGACGGCATCCGAAATGGCGCCAGACCAAGTGGCGCACCAGGCTACCGATAAGATTGTAAAGCTACTCAAGGACAACAAGGACCTCTATAACAAGGACCACAAAAAGCTCTACGCCATGGTGGACGAGCACGTCCTGACGCATTTTGATTTTCGCGCCATGTCGCGCACGGTGCTGGGGCGTTACTGGCGCGAAGCGAACGAGGATCAGCGCTCCCAGTTCACCCGGGAATTCCGCGATTTGCTGGTGCGTACTTACGCCACGGCGCTGCTGAAATACAACGACGAGCAGATTGTTTATCTGCCGTTTCGCCTGAGCCCGGACGATCGCACCGCCACGGTTAAATCCGAAGTCCGACGCAAGGACGGTGGTCCGCCGATCGCTATCAACTACAGTTTTTTTCGCAATAACAACCTCTGGAAGGTATATGACGTGGCGATCGAAGGCGCCAGCCTGGTCTCGACCTACCAATCCACTTTCGCGGCGCGCGTGCAGAAGGAAGGCCTCGATGCCTTGATCGCGAGTCTGGCGCAGGACAACAAGTCCGATGCCGGCAAGACCGCTTCCAACGGCGGCAAGGCGGGCACCGGCCGGTGAGCGAGAACGGCCTGACCGCCCGCGGTGATGGGGTATTCGAGATCTCCGGAAGTCTGACGTTTCAGACCGTGCCCCGGTTTCAGGACCAGGCGGGCAACCTGCTGCAAGGAGACGCAAAGCCAGTCACCATCGATATGAAGGGCGTTACCCAGTCAGACAGTGCCGGGCTGGCACTGATGATCGAGTGGTTGCAGATGGCGCGTACCGCGCAACGCGAACTCGTGTTTGCCCATATTCCAGAACAGATACGCGATCTTATCCGTGTGAACGGTCTGCAGCAGATGTTCAGCCTGGAAAACGAACAAAACCACAAGTGATCCCTGTTTCGTAACACCCGGCTCCACCCCACGCTTATCTTCCATGCCGGCCATCTCAATTTCGGGACTCAACAAGCATTACGCCAGGGTCCATGCGCTCGACAATATCAACCTGGCCGTCGAGCGGGGCGAGTTTTTCGGCCTGCTTGGACCTAACGGCGCGGGCAAATCCACGCTCATCAATATCCTCGCCGGGCTAACCCGGCTCGACAGCGGCCGGGTGAACGTATTGGGACACGATGTGGTGACGGACTACCGCCGCACGCGGCGGCTCCTGGGCGTGGTGCCACAGGAGCTGACCTACGACCCCTTTTTCAACGTGCACGAGGTGCTGCGCATTCAGTCGGGCTATTTTGGCCTGCACAAAAACGACACTTGGATTGACGAGCTGATGGCGGCGCTCATGCTGACCGACAAGGCCAGCGCCAACATGCGCGCATTGTCGGGCGGGATGAAGCGGCGTGTCATGATCGCGCAGGCTCTGGTGCATCGCCCCGAGGTGGTAGTGCTGGATGAGCCGACAGCGGGGGTGGATGTCGAGTTGCGCAAGTCCTTGTGGGATTTTATCCGTCGCCTGCACCGCGAAGGCCACACCATCGTCCTGACCACGCATTACCTGGAAGAGGCCGAAGCCTTGTGCGACCGGATTGCCATACTCAATCTCGGCAAGCTCGTGGCGCTCGATTCCAAGAAGTCACTGATGGCGCATGGGATCGGCCGCACGCGGCGGGTTTGCATTACCACCGAGCAGCCGCTTGGCCCGTTGCCGGAAAATCTGGCGCCCAAAGTACGCCGGCAGGAGGGCAATCAGCTTGAGCTGCAACTCGATAAAAGCGCGGATTCCGTCATCGCCGTGCTCGATGTCCTGCGCGCACACGGCGCCGTGATCATTGACCTCAACATGGAGGGGGCGGACCTGGAGGACGTGTTTGTCGAGCTGACCCGGAGAAACCGCGCGTGAACCTGGTCGGTCTCTACACCCTCTTCTACAAGGAGGTTTTGCGCTTCGGGAAGGTGCTGCTGCAAACCCTGATCGCCCCGGTCATCACCGCCATGCTCTACCTGGTCGTCTTCGGACACGTTTTCGAGGGTCGGGTGCAAGCCTTTCCCGGTGTGAGCTACACCGTGTTCCTGATCCCGGGACTCATGATGATGTCGGTGATCCAGAATGCCTTCGCCAACAGCTCATCAAGCCTGATCCAGTCCAAGGTGACGGGCAATATCTTGTTCATGATGCTGACACCGCTGTCGCACTTCGAATTCTTTCTCGCTTATGTCTTGGCGTCGGTGGTGCGCGGTGTGTTAGTGGGTATCGGGGTATTTCTCGTGGCGCTGGTGTTCACGGAGATACCCGTCAAGCACCCGGGCTTCATTCTGCTTTTCATGTTTCTGAGCAGTGCCACCCTGGGAACCGTCGGCGTGATGGCGGGTGTGTGGGCCGAGAAATTTGATCAACTCGCGGGGTTCCAGAATTTCATCATTTTGCCGCTGTCGTTCCTCTCGGGGGTGTTTTACTCAATCCATTCGTTGCCGGAATTCTGGCAGACCCTGTCGCACTTCAATCCGTTCTTTTACATGATTGACGGCTTCCGCTACGGATTCTTCGGGATTGCCGATATCGCACCCGCCCGCAGCCTCGGGATCGTGACGCTGTTTCTGGTGGTCTTGACCGGCATTACGCTGGCACTGCTCAAGTCGGGCTATAAACTGCGCGATTGATGGCCTGAAAGAGGCTGTCTTCTGGCAGGAACTCTTCCCGTTCCATGTGTCTATAATTGAGTTTCACGGGATTCCGGGACGCCGAACACGCTCACAACCTATCTCTTAAGGCTATATCTCTTGAAATAGCGAAAAGGGACCGGATAATTAAAGAAATGATACAACCGGATGACATTAAGCAGATGATTGAACGCGGTCTTCCGGGTGCGCACGTCTCGGTGACTGGCGATGGTCATCATTTTGAGGCCGAGGTTACTGCCGACGAATTCACCGGCAAAAGCATGTTGCAGCGGCACCAGATAGTCTACCAGGCGCTGGGCGACAAGATGGGGAACGAGATTCATGCCCTGTCATTGCGTACCCAAGCACCGGGTGAATGACACGCCGGCGGTTTATCAGCATTAACTGAAGCACGAGAGGTTTGCATGGACACCCAGGACAAAATTCGCGAGCAGCTTTCCGCCGACAAGGTCGTGCTCTACATGAAAGGCACGCCTAAGTTCCCGCAATGCGGCTTTTCGGCCAAGGCCACGCAGTTACTGGGCGCCTGCGGCGCCAAATACACGAGCTACGACATCCTGTCGGACCCTGAAATCCGCCAAGGCCTCAAGGAATACTCCAATTGGCCGACCTTCCCGCAGCTGTACCTTAACGGCGAACTGGTCGGAGGCTGTGATATTATGATAGAGCTGTTCAAGAATGGTGAGCTCCAGAAACTGATTGCCAAGGCAATGGGTTAAGCGTCGGTCGCACCGACCGGACAAAGCCGCCTTCTGGCGGCTTTGTTTTTTTATGACATCGAGATTGAAGCGCACATGGACCAACTGATAGTCACGGGCGGGAAACCGCTGCGTGGCGAGATAAAAATTTCAGGCGCGAAGAACGCCGCGCTGCCAGTGCTGGTGGCCTCGCTGTTGACCAACGAGACAGTCAGCATTGGCAATGTTCCACACCTGCAGGACATCACCACGACCATGGAGCTGCTCGGCCGCATGGGTGTGCGACTGGTGGTTGGCGACAAGATGGTGATCGAAGCCGATTCGAGCCAGAACACGTCCGTGCGCGCACCGTATGAGTTGGTGCGCACGATGCGCGCCTCGATTCTGGTGCTGGGTCCACTGCTCGCGCGCTTTGGCGAGGCCGAGGTGTCCTTGCCCGGGGGCTGTGCCATCGGGTCGCGCCCAGTGAATCTGCACATCAAGGGTCTTCAGGCCATGGGGGCGGAGATCAATCTCGATGGCGGTTATATCCGCGCCAAGGCGAAACGCCTGAAGGGTGCACGCATCTTCATGGACCTCGTCTCCGTCACGGGGACGGAGAACATCATGATGGCAGCAACGCTGGCGAAGGGCTCCACGATCATCGAAAACGCCGCGCGTGAGCCGGAAGTCGCGGATCTGGCCAAATGCCTGAACGCCATGGGCGCAAGGATCACCGGCGCCGGCACGGATGAAATCAGGATCGAGGGTGTCGAGCGATTGCACGGCGCCATGCATGACGTCATTCCCGACCGCATCGAAACCGGAACCTATCTGGTAGCTGGGGCGATGACATGCGGCAACGTGCGCCTACGCAATGTGCGTCCCGATCTGCTGCAGGCAGTGCTCGACAAGCTGCGTGAGGCCGGCGCCGTGATCGAAACTGGCCCGAACTGGATTAGCCTCGACATGCAGGACCGGCGTCCGAAGGGTGTTACGGTTCGCACCGCCCCCTATCCGGCGTTTCCGACGGACATGCAGGCGCAGTTTATCGCGCTGAACGCAGTGGCCGATGGCAGTGGCAACGTCACCGAAACGATTTTTGAAAACCGCTTCATGCACGTCTATGAATTGCAGCGCATGGGTGCGAAGATCGAAATGGAAGGCAACACCGCGATCGTGACCGGCGTGAAAAGTTTGAAAGGGGCGCCGGTCATGGCGACCGACCTGCGCGCCTCGGCGAGCCTAGCGCTGGCCGGTCTGGTGGCGGAGGGCGAGACCGTGGTTGACCGGATTTATCACATCGACCGTGGTTATGAGTGTATCGAAGAAAAACTAGCGCAGTTAGGCGCGCGCATCCGCCGCGTCCCGGGAGAACTCGCCGCTCGCGCGGCGCGAAAGCAATCGGCGTGAACCATGACCATGACGCTCAATATCGCCCTGTCCAAGGGGCGGATCCTGGAAGAGGGTCTGCCACTGCTTGAGCGCGCCGGTATCCGTCCTTCCGAAAATCCGCTCAAAAGCCGCAAGCTCATCCTCGACACCAACCTCCCCGAGGTAAAACTCACCATCATCCGCGCGGCGGACGTGCCCACCTATGTTCGGTTCGGCGCCGCCGATCTCGGCATCGCCGGCAAGGACGTGCTGATGGAGTACGACGGTGACGGTCTTTATGAGTTGCTCGATTTGAAAATCGCCCGGTGCCGTATGATGGTCGCCGAACCCAAGAGCCTGGCCTCGCGTGACGATCCCGGCAGCTGGACGAGGTTGCGCATTGCCACCAAGTACGTCAAAACCACGCAGCGCCACTTCGCCGCCAAGGGCATCCAGACCGACATCATCAAGCTTTACGGTTCCATGGAATTGGCCCCCCTGGTGGGCCTGTCCGACCGAATAGTGGATTTGGTTGATACCGGCAATACGCTCAAGGCCAATGGGCTGGCCGAGGTCGAGCATATCGCCGATATCAGCGCCTGGCTTGTGGCCAACCGCGCCTCCATGAAAATCAAACAGCAGGCGCTGAAAGATCTCGTGAAACGGCTGGAGAAGGCAGTCGCCTGATACTCCCATGAGCGCTCTTAATCTGCGCCAGCTAAAAACCGGCGATGCCGGATTTGACCGCGAATTCGCCCGGTTGCTGGAACGTGCGCAAGCGGTAGATCCAAAGATAGAAGTGACGGTGAAGGAGATCGTCGCCGAAGTGCGGGCCCGCGGCGACGAGGCCCTGCTCGAATACACCCGCCGGTTCGACCGCCGCGACACGGCGTCCGTGGCGGAACTTGAAATCGCGCGACCGCGCCTGCGTGAGGCCTCGCGCGCGCTCACCAAGGAACAATATGAAGCGCTGGCGAATGCCGCCGAGCGTATCCGCGCCTATCACGAGCGCCAACGCGCCGAGTCCTGGAGCTATACCGAGCCCGACGGCACGCTTCTGGGGCAGCAGGTAACGGCGCTTGAGCGCGTCGGCCTTTACGTGCCCGGCGGCAAGGCCGCCTATCCTTCCTCGGTGCTGATGAACGCGATACCGGCCAAGGTCGCCGACGTGCCGGAACTCATCATGGTGGTGCCGGCACCGGAGGGCGAGATCAATCCATTGGTGCTCGGCGCGGCTTATCTCGGCGGGGTCGATCGTGTGTTCACCATCGGCGGCGCGCAGGCGGTGGCCGCACTCGCTTACGGTACTGAATCCATTCCCAAAGTGGACAAGATCGTCGGACCGGGCAACATCTATGTCGCCACGGCCAAGCGTCTCGTGTTCGGTGCGGTCGACATTGACATGATCGCCGGACCGTCCGAGATCGTGGTGTTGTGCGACGGTCGGACCGATCCCGAGTGGATCGCGATGGACCTGTTCTCGCAGGCAGAGCATGACGAAGACGCACAGGCGATATTGATCAGTCTCGATGAAGGCTTTACCGGAAAAGTGCGCGCGGCCATCGAAACCCTACTGCCCAGCTTGGAGCGGCGCGATATTATTCGCATGTCGCTTGAAACCCGCGGTGCGCTGATCACCGCCGCAAATCTCGAAGAGGCGCTGGCGCTGGTTAATCGCCTCGCACCGGAGCATCTCGAACTCTCGGTGGATAATCCCGAAGCGGCTGCCAGGCGCGTGCGTCATGCCGGCGCGATATTTCTCGGCCGCTATACCGCGGAAGCGGTCGGCGATTACTGCGCCGGGCCAAATCACGTGTTACCAACTTCCGGCACCGCGCGCTTCTCTTCACCGCTAGGCGTTTACGATTTCCAGAAACGCACGAGCCTCATCCAGTGCTCGGCGGACGGCGCTTCCCGTCTCGGCCACACCGCTTCCGTGCTGTCGCGTGGCGAGGGGCTGACGGCGCACGCGCGCTCGGCGGAATACCGAATTAAAAAATAATTTAATCGCTAAGGACGCCGAGATCGACACGAAATTCTGTGGCTGAAATCTTCTCAATCTCTATCTCTTGGCGTCCTTGGCGGTTCAGAATCTTATGATCGATATGATTCAAAAGAAGGTTGACGCATTGATCCGCCCGGAAATCCGGGCGCTCAAGGCCTATCATGTGACGAACGCCGCCGGGCTCATCAAGCTGGATGCCATGGAGAATCCCTATTCCTGGCCGGATAACATCCGGCTGGCGTGGCTCGATGCGTTGCGCCAGGTGACGCTTAACCGCTATCCTGACCCCGATGCCTGTCGCCTGCGTGAGCGGCTGTGCGCGGCGCTGGGTGTTCCGGAGGAGATGGAGTTGCTGTTGGGGAACGGCTCGGATGAGCTCATCCAGATCATTCTGATAGCCGTTTCAAGGCCGGAGGCGGTGGTGCTCGCCCCCACACCGACTTTCGTCATGTACGAGATGATCGCCACATTCACCGGCATGAAGTTTGTCGGTGTGCCGCTGACGGAGGATTTTACCCTCGACATGCCGTTGCTGATCAAGGCCATGGCCACGCACAAGCCGGCGGTGATTTTCCTTTCCTACCCTAACAATCCCACCGCGAACCTGTTCGCACGCGAGGATATTTTGCGTGTGATCGAGCAGGCACCGGGGTTGGTGGTGGTGGATGAGGCCTACCATGCCTTTGCCGGGGAGAGTTTCATGGATCAACTGGGTCAGCATAACAATCTCCTGATCATGCGCACGTTCTCGAAGCAAGGCCTTGCCGGCCTGCGGCTCGGGGTGCTCGCGGGACCACGATATTGGCTCGCGGAATTCAACAAGGTGCGGCTGCCGTACAACATCGGCACCCTGACGCAGGCAAGCGCGGAGTTTGTACTGGCACATCTTGTGTTGCTCGATGAGCAGGCGGGAATAATCAGAGCGGAACGGGAAAAGCTGCTCAAATCGCTCGGTCGCCTAAAAAGCGTGCAGGTATGGGCGAGCCAAGCCAATTTCATCCTGTTTCGAATCCTGAACGGGGACGCGGATCAGGCATTCGAGGGCCTACGTTCGCGTGGCGTTCTAGTTAAGAACATGAATGCCGCCGGCGGGTTGCTGCGGAATTGCCTGCGCGTGACCGTCGGCACGCCGGAGGAAAATGCATTCTTTCTCAAGGCGCTTGAGGCGTCGTGCTAAGTCGTCTATGGTTTACCGGTGTGATACCATAAAAATTACAAACGCTTCGGAGAACAGCCGTGTCTAGCCGGCGCGCGGAAGTTTCGCGCAATACCAAGGAAACCCAGATCAGCCTTTCCGTAAACCTGGACGGAACGGGTGCGTCTCGCCTCAATACCGGTTTGCCATTCCTCGAACACATGCTGGAGCAGGTCGCACGCCACGGGTTGATTGATCTCAACCTGGAAGCCAAGGGTGACCTGCAAATCGACGCACATCACACCGTGGAAGACATCGGCATCACGCTGGGCAAAGCGATCGCTAAAGCAGTGGGCGATAAGAAAGGAATACGGCGTTACGGTCACGCCTACGTACCGCTCGATGAAGCGCTGTCGCGCGTGGTCATCGATTTCTCGGGACGTCCCGGGTTGGAATATCACGTGGATTTCCCTCGCTCGCGCGTGGGCGAATTCGACGTGGACTTGGTGCACGAATTTTTCCAAGGTTTTTGCAACCACGCGCTGGTCACCCTGCACGTGGACTGTCTGCGCGGCAAGAACGCGCATCACAATGCCGAGACGATCTTCAAGGCCTTCGGACGGGCGCTGCGCATGGCGGTCGAAGTGGACTCGCGCGCATCCGATTCCGTACCATCCACCAAGGGAAGCCTGTAGCCAAGGAACTGATCTTTTCATGGGACAGCGTCAGTCATGCCCCTGACATTTCAATCCGTTACCGTCCGGTAGCTATACTTATGACTACGGTGGCGGTGATCGATTACGGCATGGGGAATCTGCGGTCGGTGTGCAAGGCGATCGAACACGTCGCGCCCCGCGCGCGTGTCCAGCTCACTACCGCGACCGCAGACATCCGCGCCGCCGCGCGCGTGGTGTTTCCGGGGCAGGGCGCCATCGGCGCCTGCATGACGGCACTCGAAGGCAATGGTTTGCGCGACTCTCTCCTCGAAGCCATGAAAACCAAGCCCTTTCTCGGTATTTGCCTCGGTCTCCAGGCTTTGTACGATTTCAGCGAGGAGGGGGGCGGCACGCCAGGCTTAAGCCTGCTGGCGGGCGCCGTGAAGCGCTTTCCGGTGGAAAAAATGACCGATAAGGACACCGGCCTGAGGCTCAAGGTACCGCACATGGGCTGGAATGAAGTGCACCAGACCACGGCGCACCCGATGTGGCATGGCATCCCCCAGAATACGCGTTTTTATTTCGTCCACAGTTACTTCGTCGATTCGGCCGACCCTAGCGATGTCGCCGGCGAAACATCGTATGCGCTGCGGTTTACCTCGGCCGCCGCCCGTGCCAATATTTTCGCAGTCCAATTCCACCCTGAAAAATCCCAGCGCGGCGGCCTGCGTTTATTGGAAAATTTCATGTCCTGGGACGGAAGCCACTAACCCTGCAGATCAAATCAGGTTCAACCCCTATTCATACCCATATCAGAATATATCCGGAGCCAGTTTGTGCTGATCATTCCCGCGATTGATATCAAAGACGGCAAGTGCGTGCGCCTGCGCCAGGGGCGCATGAACGACGAAACAATTTTCTCCGATGACCCGGTGGCCATGGCCAAACGTTGGGTCGAGGCCGGCGCACGCCGGCTGCACATCGTCGATCTTAACGGCGCTTCGTCCGGCAAGCCGGTGAACGCCGCGGCCATTCAGGCCATCCTGTCCGCCTTTCCGGAAGTGCCGGTGCAGTTGGGAGGCGGAATCCGCGACGAAGAAACGATCCAGGCCTATCTCGACATGGGCGTGCGCTACGTGATCCTCGGCACCAAGGCGGTCAACGCGCCGCACTTCGTCAGCGACGTGTGCACGGAATTTCCCGGTCACATCATCGTCGGGCTCGACGCCCGGGATGGCAAGGTGGCCATCGACGGTTGGTCCAAGCTATCGGGACACGATGTGGTCGATCTGGCGAAGAAATACCAGGATGACGGTGTCGAGGCGATTGTCTATACCGATATCGGCCGCGACGGTATGATGACCGGCGTGAATATCGAGGCAACAATTAAACTGGCCGAGGCCATTTCCATACCGGTCATCGCCTCCGGTGGCATCACCAATATTGATGATATCCGCAAGGTGTGCGAGGCCGGAGAGGCCGGCATTGTCGGCGCCATCACCGGGCGCGCCATTTACGAAGGCACGCTTGACTTTGCCGAGGCCCAGAAGCTCGCGGATAAAATAACCAAGACCGGCTGACTGCTGAGTACACAGCGAATATAATTTATTATCCTTCGTTCTCACTCCGGCGAATCATCAACCCATGGGCCTGGCCAAACGCATCATTCCCTGTCTCGACGTGGATAATGGCCGCGTTGTTAAGGGTGTGCGCTTCGTGGACATTCGCGATGCCGGCGACCCGGTAGAGGTCGCGCGCCGGTATGACGAGCAGGGTGCTGACGAGGTCACCTTCCTCGATATCACAGCCAGCTCTGACAACCGCGAGACCATGGTGCACGTGGTCGAGGCCATGGCAAGCGAAGTGTTCATCCCGCTCACCGTAGGTGGAGGCATCCGTAAGCTTGAGGACGTGCGCCGTATGCTCAATGCCGGTGCTGACAAAGTCGCGATCAACACCGCGGCGGTGGCGCGTCCTGAATTCGTCCGGGAGACAACGGATCATTTCGGTTCACAATGTATCGTCGTGGCCATCGACGCCAAGCAGACCGCGCCGGACCGCTGGGAGGTGTACACCCACGGCGGGCGCCAGGCGACCGGTCTCGATGCGCTGGCGTGGGCGCGGAAGATGACGGAATACGGCGCCGGCGAAATCCTGCTGACCAGCATGGACCGCGACGGCACCAAGGACGGCTTCGATCTCAAGCTCACGCGCGCCGTGTGCGATGCCGTCAGTATTCCCGTGATTGCCTCCGGCGGTGTTGGAAATCTTGATCACCTTGTCGAGGGTATCCTTCAAGGTCATGCCGATGCGGTCCTGGCCGCCAGCATCTTTCATTTCGGGGAATATACCGTGGCGCAGGCCAAGCAGCGCATGGCCGCGTCCGGCATCGAAGTTAGGCAATAACCTGTCTCTCGCGCCCGCGCGCGCCCATTCCTGATATCATTCTGCCATGAGTGACGCCTGGCTCAATGCGGTCAAATGGAATGCCGAGGGTTTGGTCCCCGCCATCGCGCAGGAGGCCAATACTGGCAAGGTGCTCACGCTCGCCTGGATGAATCGCGAGGCGCTCCGCGCCACGGCGAAAGAGAAGCGAGCGGTGTACTGGTCGCGCTCACGTAGCAAGCTCTGGCGCAAGGGCGAGGAATCCGGTCACGTACAGGCGGTGCGCGACATTCGCCTCGACTGCGATGGCGATGCGGTGCTGCTGATCGTAGAGCAGCATGGCGGAATCGCTTGCCACACCGGCCGTGAGCGCTGTTTCTACCAGCAATTGCAGGACGACCGCTGGGCGACAGTGGAACCAGTCATCAAGAGCGAGCAGGAAATCTATGGCAGGAAATAATATGTCCGACGTATTGAAAAAACTGGGGGATGTGCTCGAATCACGCAAAGGCGCCGATCCACAAAGCTCCTATGTCGCGGGTCTGTACGCCAAGGGTCTGGACGCCATTCTTAAGAAGGTCGGCGAGGAAGCAACCGAAACGGTGCTCGCGGCCAAGACCGGCGAGCGTGTCAAAATCATTCACGAGACCGCCGATCTGTGGTTCCACACGTTGATTATGCTTGCGCAGACGGGACTGAAGCCGGATGATATCCTCTCTGAGCTGGATCGCCGCTTTGGCGTGTCTGGCCTGGAGGAGAAGGCCTCGCGCCCACGTCAGTAACTTCGTGGGTGATGACACCACGCGAGAGCAAGTATTAGGCACGAACAGAATTTTTTGGAGAAACAGCATGGGTACTTTCAGCATTTGGCACTGGATAGTCGTACTGGTCATCGTGTTGCTGATTTTCGGCACCAAGAAGCTGCGCAATCTCGGTGGCGACCTCGGCGGCGCCATCAAGAGCTTCAAACAGTCGATGAAGGAAGGTGGAGACAATCCCCCGTCGGAGTCAGAGGAGGGCGATCAATCCAAGAAAATGAAAAACGATCCCGGCCGCGTGATC
>Ga0224512_10001885_pt1 | contig 19670 bp, 14 predicted proteins | sample SF_May12_sed_USG_4_FD_169103 | JGI IMG/M metagenome (GOLD analysis project Ga0224512, IMG submission 169103) | Sediment microbial communities from San Francisco Bay, California, United States - SF_May12_sed_USGS_13 | ecosystem: Environmental > Aquatic > Marine > Sediment | place: USA... | reverse complement strand
CCGCGGTTCTCTGCGAACTGCGCGAGGCCGTCGACCCGTCAGGCCGCCGCGCCACGATCGTTCAGAACAAGGTCGATCTTACGGGTGATGACGCGGCTACATTCGAGATTGACGGCGTTGGGGTGATCCGTCTATCAGCGTTGACCGGCGAGGGCCTGCCTCTGCTCATCGAGTATCTGAAGACGATCGCGGGTTATGCGGGTGAGGCGCGCAGCACGCTCGGCGCCCGGACGCGGCATGTCGCGGCATTGGAGCGAGCGAGCGCAGCGCTGGATCGCGCGCAGGCGCAGCTGCTGCAGTCACGCGCACTAGAGCTCGCGGCCGAGGAGCTTCGCGGTGCGCAGCTGGCGCTCAGTGAGATCACGGGCGAGGTCACGAGCGACGATTTGCTCGGTGAGATATTCGGTAGCTTCTGTATCGGCAAGTAGCGCCGTTCCGGAGTCATTCACCGGCGTGCGCGGCAAGACCCGGGGAGTTCAATCATATCTAGAATGAATTGTCTCGACCGAGCGAGTGTCTGGGCTGGCTTCGCAGGCGTACTGATAACTTGGGCCTACTGGTTCGTTGCAAGGAGTTCGTGAGCATGAAATCACTAGTCGAGCTGCTGACATTCCGCTGAATGATCGCACCCGTTTTCGCGATGGCGAGCGAGTTGATTGTCGTTTTCGCTGGCCTTTGACTCGATTTCGCGAATAGTGCTCGAAACTGGTGAGGCGATCACAGAAATTTCTCCGAACCTTGGCGACACTGATCTTCCCGCCAACTTTAATAGAGCCCGCCCACGATGGTCGCCGTCATTCGTCAACAGGACCCCGAGATCACCGAGCAAGACCGGCTCGAGGCGCTCGAGCAGATGCTCGGTGTGATGTGTGAATACCTGACCAAGCTCGTCGAGGAAACGCTCGAACGCGAAGCGTTCGGGTCGCGGGAGGCGCGGTTTCAGCTCGAGGCCTTCGAGGAGCGCCGCAATCGAGCGCTAAGATTCCTCAACGATGAACAATACGGTCCGTTACCGGTGAAAATCGGCAATCTGCACCGGCTCGTCGAGGCGCTGGAGTGCTCCTGGGTCTATTTCAACGGATTGGCTGAAACCGCGGAGATCTTCGAGGATTCGTCCGACTGGACCGTACGCGTTTAACGACCGCGCCGCGCCAACACGCACGGCGGTGATCACTGCGCGTGCTTGGCGGCGATCGTCTCGAGACGCTCGGCGATCAGCGCAGCCGTCATCCATCTGCCGTCGATCATGACGCCTTTGTTGCGCCCAACGGCCCTGATGTCCTCGAGGGGATTGGCCTCGAGCAACAGTAGATCGGCGTTCTTGCCGATAGCCACAGTCCCTGCCTGATCTTCGATCCCTAGGAATTGCGCAACGTTGACCGTGCCTGTGCGCAGGACCTCGTAGGGGGTCAAGCCGGCCTCGACCATGAGCGGCAGCTCGCGGTGCAGGGAGTAGCCGGGCACGCTGAAAATCTGCGGTGCGTCAGTGCCCATGAGAACGAGCACGCCTTCGTCGTGCATGGTCTTGAGCAACTGCTGGCGCAAGGCTGCCTCGCGTGCCGCGGACTCGCGCGTCGCGCTGTTGTAGGCGTTCGTCGCGAAGTCGAGCCAACGGGCTCGCGTCGCAGCCGGCATGTAGCGATTCTCGGGCCGAGCGGCGAGTGGGCCGGGCTCGCGATGCCCACGCAAGACCTCCCAGAAGATCTGCGTCGGGACGACGGCGACGCCGGCGTCGCGAGTCGCGCGCGCAAGCTCGGGAATACGCGTCGCGTCCGCATGCAGAGGTAGCAAGCGCTGGCGCTCAGCGCCGGTCGCGGCAAGCGCGGGAGATCCCGGTGGCTGCATTGCATCGATGTAGTTATCGAGATGGTCGATCGTGCTCTGCCCTGCGGCGAGCGCGCCCGCAACGCCAACGTGCTCGGAAACATGTCCGCCCCACGGCAAGCCAACTTCCGTCGCCGTGCGCACGATCGTCGCATAGACGTCTGCCGTCAGCCCTTCATGAACCTTGAGCAGGTCGAATCCTTGCTCTCTGGCTGCGCGCACGAGGCGCTCGGCCGTGGCCGGGTCTGGGACGTTCTCCCCTTCGAGCGATGGTGCGGCAAGCCAAAGGCGCGGACCGATCATCTCTCCAGCCTCTACGCGACGGCGAAAGTCGAGCTGCGCAGAATGGCCCTGCATGCCGCGCACGGTCGTTGCCCCAGCAGCAACATAAAGCAGCAGCACGTCTTCGGCATCGGCCATTCTCGTCGGGATGTGCCCGTGCATTTCCGCGAGTCCGGGCATCAGGAACTTGCCGCGACCGTCGATGCGCGTCGCTCCTTGCGGGATGGGGGTCGAGGCGCTAGGACCGAGCGCCGCAATTGTTCCGGACTCGACGACGACGGTCTGATCCTCGAGCACGCGCTCGCTGTCCATCGGAATGACATCGACGTCGACGAATGCGTAGTTGCCGCGCCCGGGAATCTGCGCGGATGTTGCGGTGGCCAGTGTGACGGCGGCCAGGAGCCCCCAGATCGTTCGCCTCATCGTCGTCGTCAGCGCGTGATTAGCAGGTAGATACCGACGATCAGACCGGCGGCGCCGGCGATATAGCGCTGCATGACGGCGTCGGGCATAGCGCCGGAGACGGTCTCGGTCAGCTGCGCGCTCAACGAGCCCGAAAGCTGATATCCCCAGACGAGCAGGCCTGCCCCGGCGACAATGAGCACGAGCCCGATTATTCTGATCAGCGTAAGGTGAGCGTTGGCCATCGGCAGTTCTCCGGCAGCGACGGTAAGCCGCGATACCGTAGTCTAGCAGGCCAATTTATTGCGCTAGCGCCTCGTCGAGCTCGCGTTTGCGATCGAGCTGCAGCTGCTCCACGCCGGCCGCACGGTCCATGGGTTCGACGAGGTCACCGAACGCAGAATCGCGCAGGGCCTGCTGGCGCTCGGCTTCGGTGCTTCGCTCTTGAGGGGCTTCGGGCGCGCAGGCACCGATGCCGATGAGCGCGACTACGATGAGCAGGCGATTGACTGGCATGACCTGATCTCCGGCTGTCGTTGAGGACGCCACAACCCTAACGGCGCGACGACCCGGGAACCTCGACGCCCGTCACCCTTTTGCCAGAGCGACGGCCTTGCGCCGAGCTCATTCAGCTGCAAACGCGACGATCAGATAGGCAGCGTTCGAGGTGCCGTCGCCCCACTCCATGCCGAGCTCCGGATGCAGCGGCTGCGGGTTTTTCACGACGAGGTCGTGCCAGCCCGGCTCCTGAAGCAGACGCGCGTCGAGGGTCGCGCGAAACTCCGAGCCGCTGATGACCTCATGCGGGACGGGCACGCCGCGAAAGTACACCTGCGATCGGCGCACGAAGTTAAAGCCGGTCAGTGTTACCGTGGTCGTCTCGCTGCCGGCGACGACTTGCACCGGCGAAATCGTCTCGATGGCCGGTTGCGGAGACTCGACGGGATCGGGGAGCGGCCGCCCCGGGCCTACGGGCGGTTGGCCGTTGAACCGTCCGCCGCGGCCGGCGAAGGCGACGGGCCGGAAGGCGTCGACCCACAGGAGTTTGGAAACGGGCGGATTGAGTTCCGACTCGACCTTGAATACGGGGTCGTAGCCCGCCGTATAGCCGAGAGCAACTTGTCGTCCGTCGAAGATCACGGTGTCGAGATCGCGTAAATTCTGTACATCCACGAGCGGATCGGCGTTCACGATGATGATGTCGGCAATCTTGCCGGCCTCGATCGTGCCGAGCTCGTCGGCTTTGTCGAGCAGCTCGGCTGACCACTTCGTTGCGCCCTGGATGATCTGCATCGGCGTGACGCCCGCCTCTTCGAAGATCATCATCTCGTGGAACAGATTCAGGCCCGGCACTTTGACGGGGTTGCTGTCGGAACCCGGGATCAGCATGCCGCCGGCATCGACGAACATCTTGTGAAAGCGTAACGAGTTTCTGAAACCACGCATGCGCCGCTCCCAGACCTCGCCCGTCGGGCGTGGCGCGCGGAACTGCGCCAAGGCGGCTTCCTTGCGGGCGTAGGGATAGTAGGCGAGCATGTTCGGATCGCCAGAGTCGAAAAACGCTCGGACCTCTTCTCCCATACGCTCCCAGTCGCGCGGCATCCGCAACCAGGAATTTCGGTAGGTCGGGTCGAGCGCGACACCGGCTTCGACGAGCACGGGAATGAGTTCCCGGGCCTTGTCATCATCCATGTCCGCGTATAGGTCTGCCTCGTTGGTGCGTTGATCCGGCGGCGGCGGGTTGCGCGTCACGAGGCGGCCGATGCCCGACGAATGCGGCAGCATATTGCTGCCGAGCTCGGCAGCCTCCAACGGTCCGAATATCGGCCCGTACGCGCGCGTCGATACGGGCATCCCGAGGCGTCTGGCCTCGTCGAAACCAGCCTCGTAGAAATCCAACGGCAGCGTGCCGTCCTGGAACATGACGATATCGGCGCCGCCGGCGACGAACGCCCTGACGAGCTCGCGCGTCTCCTCGACAGAGGCAGGCGTTCGCCCGGGGGTCAAGATCGTTTCAAGACCCGTGTCACCGGCCGGCCGTGTTGTGAACCTCGAGATACCTGTGAAAGGGCGCGGTGCACGAATCTTGCCCATTAGCACGCCGTCGCGATAAGCCGCGCCGATCTCTCCGGCGATGCCAACATCGATCGTCGACGTGATGCCGTAGTTCAACATGATCTCGCCGTAGAACCACTGGTAGCTGACCATCGCATCCCAGAGTCCGGGCAGCACGAACTTGCCGCGCGCGTCGATAACGACGGCGCCACGTGGATAACGAGCCTCCCCGATCTCGGCTACGCGCGTGATCTCGTTGCCCTCGATGATGACGACGGAGTTCGGCACGGGTTCCCCGCCGTTGCCGTCGATCAGCGTGCCGCCCTCGATCACGAGTGCTTGCTGGGCCCGAGCCGCGTTGAGTGTGACCGTAAGGCTTAGGACGATGCTGAGAAGCACCGAGACGAACTTGGACGTCGATCGAGTCACGGAGACCCCCTTCGTTTTCGTGGAATTGTGATTCCCCCGTGGGACCGCCCACGTATATGCCGGGATGACGGAGAGGTCAAGGCAGGCCTCGATTAAACAGGGTCGGCTGGGGTCTGGATCGGGTGCGGATCGGCGTCCATACTCCGGCCAGCCCCGCCGCGGCGTTGCGACGGAGGCGAGGCCAACGAGGAAACGCCATGACCGACTATCGTTACCAGGACCTGCTGCCCGCCGCGGCACAGGACGTGCCCTACCGCTCGCTGACGTCAGACCATGTCGAGGTCACGGACGTTGCCGGCCGACGTTTCGTCGACGTCTCGAGCGAAGGCCTCACGCTGCTCGCGCGTGAGGCCATGCGTGATATCGCGTTTTATCTTCGCCCGGGTCATCTGATGCAGCTCAAGTCCATACTCGAGGACCCGGAAGCGTCCCCGAACGACAAGTTCGTCGCACTCGATCTGCTCAAGAACGCCAACGTCGCTGCTTCAGGCGTCCTGCCTATGTGTCAGGACACGGGCACGGCTATCGTCATGGGCAAGAAGGGTCAGCACGTGCTGACGGCCGGGAACGATGCCGCGGCGCTCGAGCGCGGCGTCTACGAGACCTATCAGGCGCAGAATCTGCGGTATTCGCAGCTCGCGCCGCTGGATATGTACAGCGAGGTCAATACGAAGACGAATCTCCCTGCGCAGATTGAGATCTACGCCGTCGATGGCGAGGTCTATAGCTTTCTGTTCATGGCCAAAGGCGGTGGCTCGGCCAACAAGAGCTTTCTGTACCAGGAAACCAAGGCATTGCTCAACGAGGAGTCGCTGCTGAAATTCCTCGCGGAGAAGATCAGGTCCCTCGGCACGGCGGCCTGTCCGCCTTACCATCTCGCCGTCGTTGTCGGCGGTACCTCGGCAGAGTACGCACTGAAGACGGCAAAGCTGGCCTCGGCTCGGTACCTCGACGGCCTGCCGACTGAGGGTAGCGAGCTCGGCCGGGGATTCCGCGACCTGGCGGTCGAGGCACAGGTTCACGAACTCACGCGCCAGTCCGGTATCGGCGCGCAGTTCGGCGGCAAGTATTTTTGCCACGACGTGCGTGTCGTGCGCCTGCCGCGGCATGGCGCATCCTGTCCTGTCGCGATCGCCGTGTCCTGCTCGGCCGATCGGCAGGTTCTCGGCAAGATCAGCGCCGAGGGCATTTTTCTCGAGCAGCTAGAGACCGATCCGGCGAAGTACCTTCCCGAAGTCGCCGAAGGCGAGCTCGATGGGGAGGTCGTGCAGCTCGATTTGAACCGGCCGATGGCAGAGATTCGTGCGGAACTGTCCAAGTACCCCGTGCGCACGCGCTTGTCGCTGACCGGTCCGCTCGTCGTCGCGCGCGACATTGCGCATGCGAAGCTCAAGGAGCGCCTCGACGGTGGCCAGGGGCTGCCGAAGTACCTGCAAGATCACATCGTTTACTACGCGGGTCCGGCAAAGAAGCCGGAAGGTTATGCCTCAGGCTCGTTCGGTCCGACGACGGCCGGGCGCATGGATGCGTACGTCGATCTATTCCAGGAAAATGGCGGTAGCCTCGTTATGCTTGCGAAGGGCAACCGCTCGAAGCTCGTGACCAACGCGTGCCGCAAGCACGGTGGCTTTTATCTCGGCTCGATCGGCGGGCCGGCCGCACGGCTCGCGCAGGACTGCATCAGGAACGTTGACGTGCTCGAGTATCCGGAGCTTGGCATGGAGGCCGTCTGGCGCATCGATGTCGTCGATTTCCCCGCGTTCATCGTCGTCGACGACAAGGGCAACGACTTCTTTGCCGAGCTCACCGGCGCCGTGGGCGGCGTGCCGGTCCGAGCCTAGCCAGGCGTGGCCCTCATTCGCGCTCGGGCCAACTGATGGGCTCCAGCTCGTCGGTCGTTACGAGCACGGGAAGCTCGAGCGAAGAGGGGTTTACGTTATCGTGATGAATGCGGTTTGCGGCCGGCGCGGTCGTGCGCTCACGATACAAGGGTCCGCCGGTATTCGTATTGCGGTCCCAGCGCGGAAAATTGCTCGAGGAGACGTCGACCTGGATGCGATGCCCGGCGCGGAACCGATAGGCGATATGGCCTAGCTCTATCGGCATCGAATAAACCTGCCCCGGCTCCAGCAATCGTTGCTCGGGCCCGCCCTCTCTGTAGCGCGCGCGAACAATGCCGTCAGCAACGAGCATCGTGGTGCCGTTGGGATACCGGTCGATGAGCTTGGCCGTGAAATCCGTATCGGGACGGTTGGATGACGCGCTCAGATTGATGCGCATCCGCCCGGCGATAACCACATCCTCATCGAGCCTTTCTCCGGTGTAGACGAGCACATCTTCGCGATTCGGCGGCTCGACCGGACGCTGGTCCATGGGGCCGGCTGCAATATAGAGATTGCGCCCGCCCAGCGTCGGCACGGGGTTATCGGGGTCGTAGACGTAGCTCCGGCTAGGGGCGTCCCGTACCGGGGTCTGATCTCCAAGGGAGCCATCCGCGTGCAGGTAGAACGTTCGTGTCTCTACGCCAGAGGGCGGCCAGCTCGGCGACGCGTACCACTCCCCAGGCGATGCCGAGACCGCAAAGGCGATCTTCGGCAACTCCTCGATCGCCTCGGCATCGTCTTTGAGCCAGTAATCGAACCACGGGATCATCGGGAAGATCGGCCATGCGCTCGGGTCGTCGATTGCGTAGTGGGTACCGTCCATGATCACAAACCGCTGATTGCCGGTGCGCGCCTCAGTGCGCATGAACGTCTCCATCATCGCGGTATTGAAGACGTCGTACCACATGCCGATGTGCAACATCGGCACCTCGATGCCAGAGGACGTGTCGAGTGCGCCGGTCCAGTCCGAGCGAAATCCGGCATTGAGCATCTCGACCCAGAGCGGCAAGGCTGGGGCGACGGCCGGGTGCTCGATGAGCGGCAAATGCCGCCAGATCGGGCTGGTGGCAGCGCTGCCGCCCTCGGCGGCTGCGAGGATATCGTCGACCCGCGCGCGGACCTCGGCGCGCACGCTTGCCGCCGCCGCCTCGGGGTAGCCGATAGCCTCATAGTGGAACGGATCGGCGTTCATGGCTTGCTCCGCCATCCACGGCATCGTGAACTCGTAAGCGAGTGCGCCGCCCGGCCCGAGCAATGTCTTGTCGAACAGATCACCGGTTGCAACTTGCACGTAGGCCGCATCGAGCCCGGGCGGATTCGCAGACGCAAGCAGCAAGCTCGTGATGCCGTAGGCCGAGTCGCCGAGCACGCCGATACGGCCGTTGCTCCACGGGCGCCTCTCGATCCACGCAACGAGGTCGGCGCCGTCCTCGCGGTCGGTCGTAAATATTCGATCCTCGCCTTCGGAGCCCGTGCGCCCGCGCGTGTATTGCACGACGAGTGCATAGCCCCGATCCGTGATTGCAGGCCAGCCGACTTCGGCCGGTCGCCTCGCCGTCTCGCGGTTCTCCTGCCTCGGAAAGCCGCCGAGCGTATTGAACGGCACGCCGTACGGGGTTCGATAGATCAACGTGGGGAAAGGCCCCTCGTCAGCAGGAAGGTAGACGAAGGTCTTTAGATTGACCCCGTCGCGCGTCTCCATCCCGGTCTCGATGATTCGGAATCGCTCTTGCGCTTGCCCAATGGTCGCCATCGCGAGCCCAATGAACACCAGCCAGGCAGGAGCCGTCGTCTTCATCTATTAGCCTTGTTTCTCAGAGTGAATGACTCAGCGCGCATCTTACAGCCCGTCCGCTCGGGTAGCCGCAACCGCCCGTGGGCCGAGCCTGGAATGGCCCGTGTCCTAGTTTTTCTGAGACCAGCTCGACGGCCCAGTCGCCGTGTCCGGCTTCGACTTCTGCGGCTGGCGTGGTGTCGGTCACGATGGCGATCTCGGCGCGCCGCGCGACGAAAACATATCCTCGGTGCACAGGAGTTCGAACCGAACGATCGTGCGGGTTCCGGCGAACGACCGTGCGCTTTAGGTCCCTTGGGCACCGTCACGTCTGATTCTGCGAAGGACCAACTGTCTCGAACACGCGACGAACGAGTGTGCTGTTGCGAATTCGATACAGCGAGGGGCGCGGGCAGAGCGCGATGGCGCTAACGTTCCTCGAAATAGACCTCGCAGTTGTCGGTGCCGACCTCGAGGCCCGGCTCCCAGGTCCAGGCGAGGAAGCGCGGCCGCTCGATCGGGGCTGTGAACGTGACCGGATCGTAGGCCCAGAAGTCGTAGACGAGCGTCTCGCCCTCGAGCGTGAAGCGCTCGACGATCTCGATCTCCCCGCTTTGCGGGATGCCCCACCATGGCGGCAGGTCGAAGAACCGATAGTTAATGCGGCTCGTTTCGACGACTAGCGTGTCGCCCTCCCAGTGGCCGCGGGAGTAGCCGAGCTTCGAGGCGTCGACGTCCGCGGGATCGGCATGCGCGGCCATGTCGATGAAGCGCGTCTGGTTGTAGTTCTCCGTACGGATCAAAATGTCCTCGCCGAGTCGCGAGATCTCGAAGGGGCGAGAGCCCGCAATCGTCTGCACGCGTGGCATCCCCGGTAGCGAGCAGGTCAGAACCGGGTCGTCGGCGAGCGGATCGTAGGCCTGCCAGGCGGCCATGGCCTCGGGCGTCAACGGTGGCAGCTCGTCGATCTCATAAGGGGTCCCGCCGCGCCATACCCAGACGCGATAGATACCAGTCGGCGGCTCTGCCACGGCTTCGGTCTCCGGGACATGCCCGCCGCCGATGAACTCACCCGACCATCGCGGCTCGGCGCGCGTGAATATGAGCTCGGGACCGCCCGCGGCGTAGATGTGGGCGAGCCTGAGCCAGGTCTCGCGGCGATCGGAACGCTGGCCGGCTCCGCGGACCTCGTCGCCAACACCGATGTAGCCGTCGATGAGGCCTTCGGAGCGCACACTCGTCGCGCCCGGGCCCTCAAGTACCCAGTCGGTTGTCGCTCCGTCCGCCGATACCGAGCGGACTGTGTACATGATGTGCGGGTTTCGCCAGACGACCCGGATGACTTCTCCTTCTATCTCGATCATCTCCCCGCCCGTGTACTCGACACGCGAGTGGTGCGCGGCTGCCGAGAGCGGCAGCAGCAGCGCCGCTGCAACCAGCGCTGGCCCGCGGGCAAACTTGTCTCTCATGGCGTCCTCTCCGTCGCGCAAGCGCAATTCCCCTGCGTCGCGGCACATCGGCAGACGGTCCGACCGTCGCTGCTCATCATCCACGCCGGTTTGCCTGCTGTCCATTCGTGCCCGTGCCAAAGGTTGGTTGGCGCGCCGCCGCTGCGTTGCCGCTCTCGCTTGCCGGTGCTAGATTGGCCGACCCCCAGAGATGCGGTTGGAGTGAGGTATACGGGTCATGGATAGCAGAGCAGCGGCGGCCCGCGCGCAAAAGGTCGCCGACACGCTGGCCGATGCCGCAATCGCGCACCGAAGCGGCGATGCTGCGGCAGCAAAGCGCCTCTATCGAAAAGTGCTCAAGGCCCAGCCCGGGCATTTCAAGGCCCTGCGCTTGTCCGGCGCGTTGGCGCATGAGGCGGGGGAGGTCGACGAGGCGATCAGACTGTTGAGCGCGGCCGTGCGCCATGCGCCGCCGCAAGAGACCGGCGCGCTCGAGGATCTCGGCCTGCTGCATCTGCAGACGGGAGAGCCGGATCGGGCGGAGACACTGTTCCGGCGCGCCGCGGCGATCAACCCGACGAGCCTCGTGGCGTTGACTCGCCTCGCCTCGACACTGCTTACCTGCGGACGCGCGTCCGAGGCGATTGAGGTTCTGGGCGAGGCGCGGGAGATCGATCCGAACGACTCGCGGATCGCGTATGCGCTCTCGCACGCATTGCTCGAGAACGGCGACTTCGACAAGGCAATCGAGGTAGCCGACGAAGCGCTCGCGTTGCGTGCCGAGGATCCGCCGACGCTCCTCGTCAAGGGCGTCGCCCTGTATCAGGTCGAGCGTCATGACGAGGCTGAGCAGGTACTCCAACAGGCGATTTCGCTGGAGCCCGATGAGATCAACGCGTGGCTCCACCTCGGCCAGGCCCGGCTCGCGCGCGCGGAAAACCTCGGTGCCGTCGATGCTTTTACGAAAGCCGCGGAAATAGCCCCGGATCTCGCTACGGTTCAGAGTGAGCTCGCGAATGCACTCAACGCCGCCGCGCGGCCGGACGCCGCCATCGAGGTCTGCAATGCCTTCCTCGAGCATCATCCGACCGCAGCCGCGAGCATTGTCGTCAAGACGCTCGCGCTGCGTGATGCGGGTCGCGCCGAGGAGGCCGACGAGTTGTTAGGCCAGGACACGTTGATCGTCGCGCGGCAGATCGAGCGGCCTGGGAGTTACGACGACCTCGCATCTTTCAACAAGGCCCTGGAGCGAATGATTCGAGAGCACCCCTCGCTCGGCCGTGTACATACGAATCGCGCTACCCAGCATGGCGTTCAGACGGGTAGCCTCATGATTGATCCGCCACCGGAGATGCGCGCCTTTTCGCGTGTCGTCGAAGGGCGGATCCGGACCGTGCTGCGGGAGCTACGGGCAGGGGGACATGGCGAGCACCCGTGGGTGAAGCACGCGCCGAATCACTGGCTCGTCAACGCCTGGGCCGTCGTCCTTGGCGACCAGGGGCATCAAACGTCGCATATCCACCCCGAAGCCTGGCTCAGCGGCGTCTATTACGTAGCCAATCCCGAGGAAGGCATCGGGACCGGTCATGGCCAGGATGGCTGGATCGAATTCGGCTTACCGACAGAGCAACTTGTCGCCAAGGTCGCACCGCCGACACGGCGCCTGCAGCCTGAGCCCGGCCTCATGGTGACGTTCCCGTCGTTCAGCTTTCACCGCACATTGCCCTTCCGGGGCAAAGGCGAGCGCATCAGCATCGCGTTCGACGTTTTTGCGGCGCCGGAGGCTGGCTAGCGCCCCGGGGGTATTGCATTTTGCACGCCGAAGGATATAGATACTCGTTTGGGCGAAGAACAACGGGCGGGGTCTAGGGCGTCTTACGGGCCACGCACATCGGAACCCTCTCAATAAGGAGTTCAGCAATGACATTTCACGGGGGAAAACACTTTAAATGGATCATGGCTGTCGGAGCCGTCTGCCTGGCCGCGTCCGCGGCGCAGGCGCAGATGCTCGACAGTGATGACATCGGCGGCGTTGTGACGAGCGCCGATGGACCGGAGGCCGGCGTCTGGGTCATCGCCGAGACCGATGACTTCGATACGCGCTACGCGAAGATCGTCGTCACGGACGACGAAGGCCGCTATGTCGTGCCGGATCTACCGGATGCCGACTACGAGCTCTGGGTTCGGGGCTACGGTCTCGCCGACTCGGAGAAGGTCGCGGGGCGTCCAGGCGAGCGGCATGATCTCGACGCCGTCATCGCGCCAGACGCCGCCGTGGCCGCGGAGGTCTATCCGGCGATTTATTGGTACGCCATGATGCACCTGCCGACGCGCAGCGAAGTCGAGAATATCGAAGGCGGCCTGGATTTCTATCAGAACATGATGCGCAACAATGGCTGCGTAGGCTGCCATCAGCTCGGTCAAGCTGCCACGCGCACGATACCCGAGGCCTTCCAGGACATGGATTCCGAGGCCGCCTGGATAAGGCGCGTGCAGTCCGGGCAAGCCGGCGGGCAGATGATTCGCCAGCTCGCCTCGGAGCTCGCAGGCATTCCGTTCAAGTATCTTGCCGATTGGACCGACCGCGTCGCCGCCGGCGAGCTGCCGGCCGAAGCGCCGCCGCGCCCCTCGGGCCTGGAGCGCAACATCGTTGCAACCGTGCGCGATTGGGCAACTGAGAAAGCCTATCTGCACGATCTGACGACGACCGATCGTCGCAATCCGACCGTCAACGCTTACGGCAAGATCTATGGTTCACCCGAGCTCAGCACGGATCAGTTCCCGATCCTCGACCCGGTAGCGAATACCGACACGAGCTTCCTCGCCAGGCCGCGCGATCCGGATACGCCGACGACGAACGACGACCCCGTCGTGCAGCCGTCGCCGTATTGGGGCGACGAGCGTATCTGGGACAGCCAGTCGAACTCGCACAATCCGATGATCGATCAGGACGGCCGCGTCTGGTACACGGCACGCGTTCGGCCGCCGAGCGACCAACCGGACTTCTGTCTGGAGGGCTCGGATCATCCGTCTGCGCAGGTGTACCCCGCCTCGCGCAATGCCGGCCGGCATCTTGCGGTTCTCGATCCTGAGACCGGGGATTACACGCCGATCGACACGTGTTTCGGGACGCATCACCTGCATTTCGACCAGGATGCAGACAACACGCTGTGGACGAGCGGCGGCAACGGCGTCGTCGGTTGGCTCAACACGCGCATGTATCTGGAGACGGGCGATGAAGCCGCCTCCCAGGGTTGGGCCCCGCTGATCGCCGACGCCAACGGTAACGGCCGGCTCGATGAGTGGGTCGGACCCGACGAGCCCCTTGATCCTGCAAAGGATCGGCAAATACCGGGAGACTATTACGCGGCCATGCCGAGCCCCGTCGACGGCTCGGTGTGGGGGGCGATCAGGTCCTTCCCCGGCTCAGTCGTGCGCCTCGATCCAGGCGACAATCCGCCGGCGACAGCGCTATCGGAGGTTTACAACGTGCCGCTGCCGGGCTACGGCCCACGCGGTGCGGACATCGACCTCGAGGGCGTCGTCTGGGTTTCCCTCGGCAGCGGCCACCTCGGTGAGTTCGACCGGCGTAAGTGCCGAGCGGCGCTCAGCGGCCCCGAGGCCGCGATGGGTAATCACTGCCCCGAGGGCTGGACCTTCCATCGTTATCCAGGCCCGGGTTTCCCCGAGTCGCCTGAGCTCAGCGCCGAGTCGAGCTACTACAGCTGGGTCGATCAGCACAACGTCACCGGGCTCGGCGACGATGTACCGATGTCGACGGCGAATCTATATGACGGCGTACACGCGCTTGTCGATGATGACTGGGTCACGATGCGGATTCCTTATCCGCTCGGCTTCTACGCGAAGGGATTCGAGGGCCGCATCGACGATCCGAACGCTGGCTGGAAAGGCCGCGGGCTCTGGGTCACGAGCGGTGATAGGACTCCGTGGCTCAAGGAAGGCGGCCAGGGCACGCGCCCGCTCGTCGTGCACTTCCAGGCACGGCCGGACCCGCTTGCACACTAGTTAACGTCTGAAGTTTAGATCTACGCGCCGCAGGCCCTTTCGGGCTTGCGGCGTTTTTTTTGCCTGGACTCAGGCGCTGCGCCGCAGCGCTAGCACGTCGCCGCTCGTGCGCAACGGTACTGGACTTCTACCGATTTCGACGCGGTCGCGACCGAACTGCTTGGCGAGATAGAGTGCTTGTTCAGCGCGCACGAGCACGCTGCCGGCGTCTTCGCCGATACGCGCGAGCACGGCACCAACGGACGCGCTCAAGCGCGATCCCGTGACTGACGATGCGTCACCGACCGATTCATGCAGCGTGTGCGCAGCCGCAACCAGCTTTTCCAAACAGCCCGTTGCGACGAGCACGCCGAACGCATTGCCGTCGTAACGTCCGATGATTCGCTCTGTGGGTTCCTCGAGTTCGGGGAAGTTGGTTCGCACGAGCCTTCGCGCGATGTCGCGTAGCGCGTCATCACCGCAAGCCGGCCCGTGCGATAGATTGATGTTCTTGAAATGATCTAGATCAACGAGGCATACGCCGAACGCCGTGCCGTCGTCCAACGACCGTTCGGCGTACGCGGCAACTCTCGTGACGAACGCTTGGCGTGAAAGCGTCGCTGTGAGCGCGTCGTGCTCGTTGTCTGTTGGACCGGCGTCGGGCGCGCGTCCAGTTGATTCTGTCACGGGGAATAGCTACTGACTCTTGACCGGTGCATCGTGCCAGCGCATGGCCGGCCGAGTCGGTGACAGCGCTCGCGCTTTTTCGCGCATTGCTTTTACATAAGTGAAAAATTTATTAGTCGCCGGTGTCAGCCGAGCAGTGCTTCGCGGTCATAGAGGCGAATCGCGAGCAGCGCGAGCAAGGCGCCGAGCACGACGCTCGCCGTTGCCGAGACAGCGGCGTAGGACCAGCTCAACGGCTCGGCCTTCAGCAGTGCAGTCACGAGTAAGTGCTGGCTCAGGCTCGGAATCCACATGAGCCTGAAGTCCGGCTCGACGTTGAGCAGGCTCGCCAACAGCAGTGGTAGCGTCGGAATGAGCAACACGAGCGTCAGATACGTTTGCGCCTCCTTGTAGCTGCGCGTGAACGACGCGACGAGCGTCATGAGCGCGGCGCCCAGCGGCGTGAACGGCGCCAGCAGCAGAAACGTCTGCAACGCGACGGCGGCATCGAAGTTCGCGCGCATGCCCAGGCTTTCCAACGGCACGAATTTGAGCGCGATCATGAATCCGAACAGCGTCAACGCGAGCGACAACAGCATGTAGCAGATCGTTGCAGCCATCTTGCCCAACAGCAGGCTCGAGCGACCAACCGGCACGGTCAGCAGCGGTTCGAGGGAGCCGCGCTCACGTTCGCCGGCCGTGGCGTCTATCGCGAGGTAAAAGCCGCCCGCCAGTGTGGCGAGCAGGAGAAAATAGGTCAGCATGCCGAGCAGCAGAACCGAGCGTGCCGCGGCGGTCGACACATCGAGCTCGTCGATGGTCACGGCACGCAGCACGGCCGGGTTCAAGCCGCGCGCCTGCAGGCGCAACATGCCGATTTGGTTCGCGTACGCATCGAGCACGGTTCGGACCCGCTGGCTCGCGGCCGTCGCGCCCGTCTCCGAACGATCGACGATCAGCGTGACGCGCGCATCGTCGCCGTTGCGAAATGCTTGCGCGTAATCCGGTGCCACGGCGAGTGCGATATCGTGCTGACCGCGAGCGACCGCCGCGCGGGCATCCTCGAGGCTTGCCGGGCCGTCATCGGCAGGCTCGAGGCCGTAGCGGCGCAGAAAGCCGACGAGGTTCGGTGCGTGCTCGGCACCGATGATAGGCAGCTCCATGACCTCGTCCATGCTCGATAGCGCCTGCGACAGCATGACATTGATCAAGACTGCGAACAGAGCGGGTGCGAACAGCGGGCCGAAGAACAATGTCGAGAACACCGTGCGCCGGTCGCGGCCATTCTCGAGGACTTCTTTGCGACAGACGACGAGGATCGGTGTTCTCATGATCCGGCTACGGTCTCGACGAAAATATCTTCGAGTGACTTGTTGCCGAAGCGTTCACGCAGCGCCTCGGTGGTTCCCTGCGCGACGATACGGCCGTGCGCGACGATGACGATGTCGTCACACAGTGCAGCAACCTCCTGCATGATGTGGCTCGATAGCACGATGCACTGGCCACGGGCCTTGAGCTCGCTGAGCCAGTTTCTGAGCGATAGCGTGCTCATGACGTCGAGACCGTTGGTCGGCTCATCGAGCAACAGATTTTTCGGTCTGTGAACGAGCGCGCGAGCCAATGCAACCTTGGTGCGCTGGCCTTGGGAGAATCCTTTTGCGCGCCGATCGGCGATTTCTTCGAGCTCGAGGCGCGCGACCAGTTGGTCGATGCGTGCGGACAATGCGGGCTCTTTGATGCCGTGAAGCCGGCCGAAATAGGCGATGTTCTCGCGCGTCGTAAGTTGCGGATACAGACCGGCGCCATGCGGCAGCACGCCGAGCTCGCGCCGGGCCCACAGCGGATGCTCGACGACGTCGACGTCGTTGATTTTTGCGTAACCGGCGTCGGGCTTTAGGACGGTGTACAAAATGCGCAAACAGGTCGACTTACCCGCACCATTGGGGCCTAGCAGGCCGGTGATGCGTCCGTCCGCCGCCGCGAAGCTGACGTCGTCGAGTGCGACGACGGCGCCGAAGCGCTTGCTCAATCCCGAAACCTCGATCATGGCGCCGGCCCGTTGAAGTCCAGGAAAAAGGGGCTCGCCTGCGCGCGCTCGAGACAGGACGCGTCGAGTGAGTCCGGCTCGAGCGTATCGAGAAAATCTCTCATGAGGCGCGGGACGCAACCGACAACGGCAAGACCGTGACCCTGACCCGGACCGACGAGATGACGCGCATTACTGAGACCGGCCAGAACCTGCTCGGCATAGTCGGCTGGCGTGATCGGATCGGCAGCCCCGGAGAGCAGCAAGGCGGGGTGATCCGAGCGCAGTGGCTCGCGCAGGTCGGCATCGAGCACGCCGCCGGGCCAAACTTCGCAGACGGCCATCAGTGCATCGATAAGCGTCGTGCCGAGATAGGTTGTCTCGATCTCAGCTGGCGCAGTCGCGGCGAAGAACGGCGCATCCTCTGTGCAGACCACCGCGTTGTGCATTGGCAGACTCAATGCGGACTCGAGTTCGCTCGTAATCATCTGAGCTTGTGCGGCGAGGGGCGCAAGGTTGCCGGAAGCCGCCGCGTCGATGAGCAGCGGCAGCAGCGCAGCGGTCTGGGGAGAGTAGCTCAGCAGACGTAAGACGGCCGCTACGTGGGCGAGCGAGAGCTGGCGGGTTTGAGGCATCGCGCTACGCGGGTCGGCGAGAACGACGGTCACAGGTCCTGTGGCCAGCGAGGCGAGCAGCGAGTCGAGTTGCGTCGTGATCGCAGGGTACCGGTCCGCGCAATCCGATTCCGTGGCGCATCGTGCCAGAATGAGATCGAGCACGCGTTGTGACTGTGCGGCAACATCGGGACCGAGCGGCGTTTCGCTCGGCGCGACGCCGTCGAGTATGAGCGCGCGCGTGCGTTGTGGATAGCGGCGCAGGTAGTGCTGCGCGACCCGTGTCCCGTAGGAGACACCGTAGAGATTCCACTGCTCGATGCCGAGCGCTTCTCTAACGTGCTCGAGATCGCTCACGGCGATCGAGGTCGTGTACAGGCGCGGGTCGCCGTCGAGCTCGGCGAGGCAGGCCTCCATGAGCGCGGGTAACGTCGCAGGCTCAGCGAGCTCGACGGTCGCTGCGGACACTTGCGGGCACTGTAGCGGCGCTGACTGGCCGGTCCCTCGCTGATCGACGAGGATGATGTCGCGCTCGCGTCTGATCGGTTCGAAGGCGGCACGCACGCGCGGATAGAAATCCGTCGCTGCCTGTCCCGGCCCACCGGCGATGATGACGATGGGGTCCTCACGAGGGGCCGCATTCAGGGACGGTACGCGAGCGATGAACAGCTCGATCTGCGCGGCGCCGGCCGGTGCCGATGAATCCTCGAGAACCGTCAGCGTTGAGCACTGTGCCGAAACCGCTGGCAGCCACGCGGCCGTGAGACGGCACTCCGTGGTCGCAATTTGCGCATCGGCGTCGACTGCGACGAAGGCGAGGATACCGATCGAGCACAGGGCGCGGATGGGGCTCATGGGGCCGACATGTTGGCCTGCTCGGCCCGGATTTGCTAGAGCCGCTCTCGAAATCCCCCAAAGCCGGCTGCACGGCCACGCGAGATTCTCGATCGCCGCTGGTTGTCCTGGCGGCGTCAGGCCGCTGCGCCTAAAATCCCACCGACATGAGCTATACGAAGACCTTTGATTGTATCGTCGTCGGCGGCGGGCACGCCGGCACCGAAGCTGCGCTTGCGGCGGCCCGTACCGGTGCGCGGACGCTGTTACTCTCGCAGAGTCTCGAGACGCTCGGCCAGATGAGCTGCAATCCGGCGATCGGTGGTATCGGTAAAGGTCATCTTGCCAAGGAGGTCGATGCGCTCGGCGGCGCGATGGCGCGCGCTATCGACCGGGCCGGCATTCACTTCAGAACGCTGAACGCCCGTAAGGGCCCGGCTGTGCGCGCGACGCGCGCGCAGGCCGACCGTGTGCTGTACCGTCAGGCAGTACGCGGCTTGCTCGAGGCACAGCCCGGCTTGAGCCTGCTGCAACAGACCGTCGAGGATCTGACCCTCGACGGTGATCGGGTTACCGGCGTCGTGACACAGATGGGTCTTCAGTTCACGGCACCGAGTATCGTGCTGACAGTCGGCACTTTTCTCGCCGGGCGAATCCATGTCGGCGAGGCGAACCATACGGGCGGGCGCATGGGCGATCCTGCGTCGACAGCGCTCGCCGCCAAGCTGCGCGGACTCGGTCTGACGGTTGACAGACTCAAGACCGGCACACCGCCGCGTATCGACGGGCGCAGTGTCGATTACGCCGGGTTGCAGCCTCAGCCCGGGGACGATCCGATTCCCACGTTCTCGTTTATCGGCAAGCGTAGTGAACATCCGCGCCAGATCTCTTGTCATATCACCTACACGACACCACAGACGCACGACATCATTCGTCAGAGCCTCGACCGCTCGCCGATGTTCACCGGCGCGATCGAGGGCACGGGGCCACGCTATTGCCCCTCGATAGAGGATAAGGTTGTTCGCTTTGCCGACCGGGATTCGCATCAGATCTTCATCGAGCCCGAGGGACTCGATACGCACGAGATCTATCCCAACGGAATCTCGACGAGCCTGCCATTCGATGTGCAGTATGCATTCGTACGCTCAATCAGGGGCTTCGAGCGCGCTGAGATCACCCGGCCTGGCTATGCGATCGAGTACGATTACTTTGATCCACGCGATCTCGAGCCGTCGTTGCAGACCAAGGCTATCCGCGGCCTGTTCTTCGCAGGACAGATCAATGGCACGACGGGCTACGAGGAGGCGGCCGCTCAAGGACTCGTGGCCGGGCTCAATGCAGCGCGTTGCGCACGCGGCGAAGCGCCCTGGTATCCGACGCGCGATCAGGCGTATATCGGTGTGTTGATCGACGATCTCATCACGCGCG